>Ga0302314_10001399_pt1 | contig 45198 bp, 54 predicted proteins | sample III_Palsa_N2_3_FD_200533 | JGI IMG/M metagenome (GOLD analysis project Ga0302314, IMG submission 200533) | Peat permafrost microbial communities from Stordalen Mire near Abisko, Sweden - III_Palsa_N2_3 | ecosystem: Environmental > Terrestrial > Soil > Palsa > Peat permafrost | place: Sweden...
TCGAGCTGCAGCAGCGCGGCCAGCGTCGAGGTGACGATCGCGGGAGCCGTCTTCACGCTGATCGCATCGAGCAGGAAATCGGCAACGCCGGCCGGCGTAGGCCGTATTTTGCCAAGTGAATAGGCGGACTCGGCCCGCGTCAACATGGGATTGCCCTCATCGGTCACGGCGGCCATGAGCGCCGCTGCGGCCACGCTGGCGCCTGCGGGGCTCAATCGACCCAGCTCGATATGCGCCTTGCGCCGTAACTGCCGGAATTCTTCCACGTCCACGCTGCGCTTGAGGGTCATTGCGATGGTGTGTCGCAGCTGCTTGCCCATGTGCGTGCGGGCATCGGAGATCACCGTGCGGACATCGTCAAAGCTGTCGACGAAGATGCAGACCAGGCCATAGCGTCGCCGCAGCACCAGCGCCCGTGCTTCCTCGTCCTGGCGCTGACCGCGCTTCCAGATATAGACATGCTCACCGACGCCGCCACCAAAGTTGGTTTCAAAGCTCTGCAGCAGGTCCTCGAAGTCGGGATCGCTGAGCCCGAACCCCACGATGAGGGCACTGAAGCGCGCCAGCACATGGTGCGCAAAGGCCCGATAGCCAAGCTGGCGGGCCATCACTTCGCGATACGAGGAACGGTCCAGCACGATGGTCTTCGGACGTGAAATGCAGCCGTGCGCCTTGAGCAGAAAGCGCGACTGGAAATCGTCGGCCAGCACCGCGCGCAGCTTGCGCTCATCCGAATAGATGGCGCGATGCATTCGATGACGGTCGCGGCGCCGCGACCGATAGGCATTCTCGTGCCCAAGATCGTAGTTGAAGGTAATGATTCCCGCCGGCTCCAGGTCCTCGATCAGATCGTGCAGCGGCGATCTGGCATCCTCTGGCGCCGTGGTCAACCGCACGATCGCATCCCGGTACTCGCTGACACCCACGGCTTCCCGGATCAGTGTCGCCGCCTCGATCAGATAATCCGCCGCGCGCGACTGCGCGCTCAGCAGCAGATCTACATCGGCCGCGACCGGCCCAAGACGTGCGGCGAAGCGTGCGCGAAGCTGGGTGAGCACCGAGTGCCACGTTGGCAATGACTTCGGGTCGGATCCCTGCTGCGCAAGCCCCACCGAGACCCCGCTGCCCGTGACCACGACCAGACGGCGATAGGCCACGGCATCACACAAGAGGCCGAAGCCGGGATTCTGCCGGTGGCTGTCCATGTCAGCGCAGTGTACTGGATCAGGCTAATATTAGATGTCCACTCATCAGGGCAATAACAACGTGCACGATGCGACCCGCACCGATGGTGGCTTTGCCGCCATTATCCAGCGCGAAAGCGGGCTGCAACGAACTTTAAGCGCACGCAAGCTATCGATGATCGCCATCGGCGGCGCGATCGGCACCGGATTGTTCCTGGGCAGCGGCTTCGCGATCGGAACGGCCGGGCCTGCCGTGCTCATCAGCTATGCGATTGGTGCACTGATCGCGCTACTGCTGATGGGCTGCCTCGCGGAAATGACCGTGGTGCATCCGACCACTGGATCATTCGGCGCGTACGCCGAACACTACATCGGTCCGCTGGCCGGCTTTATGGTCCGCTACGCGTACTGGACCTGCATCGTGCTGGCAGTGGGCACCGAAGTCACCGCCGTGGCGCTGTATATGAAATTCTGGTTCCCGGGGGTGCCAGGATGGATCTGGATACTCGCGTTCTCCGCGCTGCTCATCATGGTCAACGCCTTCCGCGTCAACACCTTCGGCACCGTGGAGTACTGGTTCTCGTTGGTCAAGATCACGGCCATCGTCGGCTTTATTCTGCTGGCCGCGTACGTGATCGCCAACGATGCCACGGGCACCATGGGTCTGCGCAACTACACTTCGCACGGCGGATTTCTGCCGCACGGCATTGGCGGCATGTGGATCGCGGTCATCATGGCGGTGTTCAGCTATCTCAGTATCGAGATGATTGCGGTGGCCGCGGGCGAGGCCGCGCAGCCGGAAGTGGCCGTGACGCGCGCATTCCTGTCCACTGTCGTGCGCCTGGTGCTGTTCTATGTGCTGACCCTGGCACTCATGCTGGCCGTGATGCCATGGACGCAGGCCGGCTCGTCCAAGAGCCCCTTTGTCGCCGTCATGGAGACACTGCACCTGCCGGCCGCAGGCGCCGTCATGAACTTCGTGATACTGATCGCGGCACTGTCGGCCATGAATAGCCAGCTCTATATCACCACGCGCATGATGTTCAGCCTCTCGCGCGCCGGACAGGCCCCGCGCCGGCTGGGCAAACTGACCGCGCGCGGCATTCCATTCAATGCGCTGCTGGTGTCGACCTCCGGTATCGCGCTGGCGACCCTACTCAGTGTCGTCTCGCCCAACCGGGCCTTTTTGATGATGGTGGGCGTGTCGGTGTTCGGCGCCATGTTCACGTGGATGATGATCTTCGTGACTCACTATTTCTTCCGGCGCGCACGCCAGAAAGACGGCAGCGCGCCGGCGCGCTTTCGCATGTGGGGGTTTCCGCTGACCACGATGCTGGGCGCCGCTCTCATGGCCGCTCTGCTGATCACGACGGCCTTCACCGAGCCGTTTCGGCTGACGCTGGCATTCGGCCTGCCCTACCTGGCACTGCTGGCCCTCATTTACCGATGGCGCTACACATGACTGTGCCAGCCAGCCGCCACGACTGCGAATCCGGGGACGCGCACGATCCACTGGCGCCGATCCGCCCCCGATTTCAGCTCCAACCTGGCCTCATCTACATGGATGGCAATTCGCTGGGTGCGCTGACGCACGACTCGGCGGCACGGGTCCGTTCGATGATCGAGGTCGAATGGGGTCACGATCTCATACGAAGCTGGAACGTGCATGGCTGGTTCGATTTGCCGCACCGCCTCGGTGCCAAAATTGCTCCCCTCATTGGCGCCGCAGCCGATGAGGTACTGGTCGCGGACTCGACCTCCGTCAATCTGTTCAAGCTGGCATCCGCTGCCATGATGATTCGTGGCGGCCGTCACCGCATCGTGACCGAATCGGGCAACTTTCCCAGCGATATCTATGTGCTGCAGGGCCTGGCTGCGCTTTCCGGCGCCACCATCGAGATCACGGCGGTGCCGCGCGCAGAGGTTATCGAGTCTATAGACGAGTCCACCTTCCTGGTGGTACTGACACATGTCCACTACAAGAGCGCCGAACTCTTCGATCTGCCTGCCATCACGCGGCGTGCGCACGCCTCTGGCGCACGGATCCTGTGGGATCTCTCTCATAGCGTCGGCGCACTGGAGCTGGACCTGCACGCATCGCAGGCGGACTTCGCAATCGGCTGCACTTACAAATATCTCAACGGCGGGCCGGGCGCGCCCGCCTTTCTGTATGTTCGTCGCGATCTGCAGGATGCGGTCAAACCCGGCCTCGCGGCCTGGATGGGCCATGCAGCGCCATTTGACTTCAGCGATGACTATGACCCGGCGCCCGGCATGGCGCGCTATCGCTCCGGCACGCCGTCACTGATTGCGTTCGCCGCTCTCGAGGGTGCGCTTGGAATCTGGGACAGCATCGATCTGCGAGACGTGCGGCGCAAGTCAGAGCAACTCAGTGAGCTCTTCATTGCGCGTATCGAAGCCCTGGGCTGCCCCGAATTATCGCTTGCCTCGCCGCGCGAGGTGGCCCAACGGGGCAGCCACGTCGCGCTGACACACCCGAGAGGCTACGAACTCATGCAGGCGCTGATCGCACGAGGTGTGATCGGGGATTTTCGCGCACCGGACATCGTTCGATTTGCCTTCACACCGCTGTACCTGCGCTATGTCGACGCCTGGGACGCCGCGGCGATTTTGGCCGAAGTCCTGTCGACCGCCATCGGCCATGGCGCCCGCGTGCCGCGCCACGCGGTTACTTAGGACTACTGGTCGCCACTGTCGAGGGCGTAAAGCACATCGGCCGCGCTGAAGCGCTCGCCAAGGATGTAGGGTCCCGAGGTGAGCAAGTTGATGATCGCCGGCATCGCCTCCTCAACCGGCACCCAACCTGCCGTGCCGCGCGGAACTTCGAGGTTCATGAACTTGAACATGAACGCCGGGCCTGCAGTTACGACCGGGTAAAACTAAAGACCGGCGCTGGTTAAATCGCTTTTCTCTGTGCGACCAGGCGCTCACAATCCTCCAATGTGCGGCATTGACAGTCAAAGGCCGCATTGAGAAGCAATTTCATCTGTGCCAGCCGGCCCGTCAGCTCCTCAAGTTCCGCGATTTTACGGGTCGCCATTTCGCGCCATCGCGAGGCTGGTGTGGTACCCGGGGTGAACCCTTGCACGAAGGCCCTCGTTTCGCGTATCGAGAATCCAGCATCGCGGGCCAGGAGCACGATGCGTATCCTGCCGATATTGCGTGCATCGTAGAGCCTTCGGTTTCCGGCGCGCGCTGGACGCGGGAGAAGCCCGACCTTTTCGTAGTACCGCAGCGTGGAGGCTGCGACGCCGGCCTGGCGCGCCATGGCTCCAATCGTCAGACCCACCATCCCAACCTCCTCGGGTGGCCGCTCGCGTCAATCTTAGCCCCTAAGCCTTGACTTAAACCACACTTCAATTTGTAGGCTATTCAAAGTTCAGGGCAAGCGGGAGATTCGAATGAGCGGCAAAGCCGGTTGGGTCCTCATGGCGCTGTTGGGCGGCGCTTCGTCCACGATGAAGGCCTGGACTGAGCCGACAGTGCCGGGCGCAGAGGATATCGCCGCGGCGCTCTCCGACCCTCGGCGGCCGGCCGAACAAGTCAAGCTTGATGCGACTCGAAGACCTGCGTCAGTAATCCCATTTGCCGGCGTGAGATCGGGGGACCACATCGCCGACTTCATGCCGGGTAACGCTTATTTCACGCGCATCCTGAGCGATGTTGTGGGTCCCACCGGACGAGTGTATGCATACATCCCCGCCGAGCAGATAGCCAATTGCGCGGCGAGTGAGATTGCCGGAGCACAGGCTGTGGGCCGCGATCCGGGCTACGCGAATGTCACTGTACTAACCGGCACGCTCGCCGATTTTCGGATGCCCGAACAATTGGACCTGATTTGGACCGCGCAGAATTACCATGATCTGCATGATTCATTTCTTGGACCGGCCGACGTGACCCGGCTCAACAAGGCCTTTTTCAACGCGCTACGGCCCGGGGGCGTCTTTCTGGTCATTGATCACGTCGCCGATAAAGGTTCCGGCCTACGGGATACCGAAACGCTGCACCGGATTGACCCCGCCGTCTTGCAACGAGAGATCGAGGCGGCCGGATTCGTTCTCGAAGCCCAAAGTGATGTACTGCGCAATCCGAACGACGATCACACACGGTCGGTCTTCGACGCCAGCATTCGAGGCGTCACGGACCAGGTCGTGTTTCGATTTAGAAGGCCCCGCTAGATCAAAAAATGTCGAGCGCAAGACCGGCCGCGAGCGTGGCGCCAAGCTCCCCGCAACGTGCCAGGTCCGCCGCTGCAATCTGCTTGGGACGCAGTATCGCTTCGGGGGTCTGCGCTTGTGTGCAGACAATCAGTGGAGGGGCAATGGCCTTGAGTCGCCAGCCAGTCGCAATCCGCTCGATTTGCCGCGCGGCGTTACTGCCGTCGCTGCCCGCACAGATCAGGATCCCATACGGCCGACCCTGGATTCGCTCGAGCACCGGGTAATAGCTACGATCGAAGAAATCCTTCATGACGCCGGACATGGCACCCAGGTTCTCCGGACAGGCAAACAGATAGCCTTGCGCCTCGAGCAAAGCATCTGGCGTGGCCCCGGCTGCCGTTTCAAACCGCACGGCAATCCCGGGCTCCTGGGCGGCCGCAGCGCGGGCCGCCTCCGCCATCTGCCATGCGCCGCCGGTCAGTGAGTGGTAGATAATGACAAGTGTGTTCATGCGACCGCGTCCGTCATGTCTGACTCGCCATTGGTCCAAAGGACGCTTTGGGCCGCAAGCACGTCTGAGGGATACTCTACACGGTGAGTCCAAAATCCATGCGATTGGTGCAAGCTGTCGAATCGCCGGTTGCGCGGGCAATGGTGTCCATTTGCGAGAAGTGCGGCAAGCGTGCAGGCGGATCAGGCAAGAACGTGAGTCACCGGCTGGCTTCGCACTTCAAGCGGCAGGTAAAGCGTGAGTTCGCCAAGGGCGACATCCGCATCGTACTCACCACGTGCATGGATATCTGTCCCGATGACCGCGTCGTGGTTGCAATTTCGCCGACCACACCGGGCATCGCGCCGAAATTCCTGGTCGTCGATATCGATGACGTCGAAGCCAGTAGCGAAGCCTTGATACGCGCTATCCAGAGGGCGAATCGAACAGCAGCGAGCTGATTGAAGCGCCAGGCCAGGATTTGGCGCCCGGGCACACCGCAGAAATATCAGGTCCGAATCGGAGTCGCTAATGAGCCAGGTACAAGTCGAGCAGAAAACCTATCAGATGCCACCCCTCGATGGGTTTACCGTCGCTTACTTTCTGACGGTCGCGAACGTCGAACGATCGACTCGATTTTACGAGACGGTCTTCGGAGGTCGCATCCTGAGTAAAGGCGACAGCCGTGGTGCACCGGGTTATATCCAGATCGCCAACGCCTGGCTCATCGTCAACGTCGGCGGCGGTCCGACACCCGATAAACCATCGGTTACGCTCAGCGTGCCCGCCGACCCCAATGCCGTCAGCAGCTTTATGAATATTCGCGTTGCGGACATTCAGGCATGTTACGAGCTATGGCGTAAGCGGGGAGCCGAATTCATCACCGAGCCAAAAGACAAGTACGGCGACATCTGCTGTTATATCCGCGATCCTGACGGCTACATCATTGAAGTGGGTCAGAGCAAACCGGGCTTTGACTACGGCTAGACGGCACGACCGAGGACGCAGAACGCAGAACGCAGAACGCAGAACGCACAACAGTATCAGTCGCCGGCTTGGCCTTACTGGTTCACCTCCGGCAAGTAGTAACCGATGCGGTTTTCCACGTCTCCGGGCCTATGAAAACCCAGAGCCATGAAAGCTTTGATCCGTGCCTGTGTTGCCGGGCGGGCAACGGACGCCATGCAGGCATCCCAGCCGGCCGCCATTTCCACATCGGGCGGCAAGCTTGCGGCGTTTACCAAGCGCTTGGTATTTGAGATGGCCCACTTGTCGAATGAGCTGATGCGCGAGGCAAGTGCATCGACAAATACATCGAGTTCAGCGTCCGGTAGTGCCCGATTGATGTAGCCATAGGCTTCCGCCAGGTCGGCGCGGATGTCGTCCGAACTCATGAGAACTTCCATCGCGCGCGATCTGCCGATCTGGCGCGGCAGACGCGTCATCGGTCCACCACCGGCAACCATGCCCACACCCACTTCCCACTGGGACAGGAGAGCCTTTTCCCGGCTGGCGAAGGTCATGTCGCAAGCCAAGGAGATTTCACTTCCATTCCCCGTGGCCCGACCCCTTATTTTCGCAATTGACACCACAGGCGCATGCGTAATCCTGACAAGGATATCGGGCCATGCTTCCAGCCCCGTGGGTCCTTGCGGCAGGCTCGTCAGTTCCTCCATCGGGACCGTGAAATCGCTGTGGTTCAGAAAGAACCCGTCCACTGCGCTATCAAAGACCACAACCCTGACCTGCTCATCGGTCTCTATGGCCGTCACGATCTCGTCAAATTCCACGACGAATTCAGGGCCCATCAGATTCAGTGGCGGGTTATCGAATGTGACCCGCCAACAGGTCGGTGAGGTCTTGCTGAGGCGTATCTGCTTCGCCTTCACCGCGGGCGTCGTCTTCATTGTCGCATTCATCAGTGTCTCCTATAGCGTCGATGGATGTTAGTTGTCAGTGTTGACGCCGCACCCGCAGCTAGCTATTGCACGTTAGTATCGGCGCGGTCCGGTGGTAGCTGGATGGGCGTTGCCAACGGGTTCCGATCAATACCATCGTTCAATCGTGCATCAGCACTGCATGTGCTTGCATAGCGTCGGTAGAGTTAAACGAGGAGACTGAAATGACGCGACCAGCTGTATCACTGGATCTTGCCGACGCACGGCGAATCATCGCGGCCGGTGAACTCAAGGCAACTGAAATGGGGCTTCCCTACAACATCGCGGTGGCAGACGCCGGCGGGGGTCTCGTAGCCCATGTGCGGATGGACGGCGCATGGCTTGGAAGTGTGGATATCGCAATCAACAAGGCATGGACCGCACGGGCGTTCGACATGTCGACCGATGAGCTCTCTCAGTTGGCGCAAAGCGGCCAGCAGGGTTTCGGGATCAATACGACCAACCATTCCAAAGTCGTGATCTTTGGCGGAGGAATTCCGATCAAGCGGGACGGCGTAGTGATCGGTGCTGTTGGCGCCAGCGGTGGCAGCGTCAAACAGGACGTAGAGGTTGCGGAGGCGGCTGTCGCGGGTTTCCGTTGAGGCGCGGTGTGGCGATCTGCTCGTGAGAGGTTACGGTGGCGGACTCTAAAGCGCGCGGCTGGGAGCCATGGTCGGCGGTGCGCTCCTCAGATAAGTCCAGCCGCGCCGGTTACCTACTCGAACCGAATTGATCGCTCACTTTGGCTGAAACGGCATCAAGGAATGGCCGACCAGCGAGATCGGGCTGCTCGCGTTGAAGCTGCCTGATATAGCGGATTGCAAACCGCGTTTTTGCATAGTCCGACCCGTACCAGGGATTGTCTGCTTTCCAACTGATGAAGTCCTGGCGTTGTACAGGTTCGTTCGCTGTTTTTTCGCGCTCCAATTGCTTGGTGAGGTTCTCAATTTGATGTTGCATCCCATCTAATTGCCTTTGATTTTGCGGTTGTTGTGCATTTAGTTGTAGTTGGTTCTGCCCGTCCCGTTGCTGTTGCAGCTGCTGTTGCTGTTGCAGCTGCTGTTGCAGCTGCTGTTGCTGCCGCATCAATTGCTGCTGCTGTTGCGCCAGCTGTTGCTGCTGTTGCGCCAGTTGTTGCTGCTGCAGGGCGAGCTGTTGCTGCTGTTGCGCCAGCTGCTGCCGTTGTAGCTTCTGCTGAGTATCCTGGCACTGACCTAAAGCAACGCCCACCAACCCAGCACACGGATCTGCCTCTTGGGCAAGAATCGTCGCGGGAAAAGCTGCAAGGCAAAGCCCCAGCACATGCCACTTCATATCTTCACCCTCTTCGTTAGGTCCGCGCACCGAGACTGCGTCTCTGGTCGTGGCTGCGGCTCGCTTGCCGGTCGCGCGGCCGCAGATAGCTGCAGCGCGCCGGGATAACTTGGCCCGGGAAGGTGCTCCAGGCGCAGCGAATTCAGCACCACCAGCAGGCTCGAGCCGGCCATGACAGCAGCTGCCAGGATCGGCTGCAGCAGCCCGAGCACGGCGCAGGTCAGTGCAACCAGATTGTAGCCGAACGCCCATGCCAGGTTGGCAACGACGATCGAACGTACCGCACGGGCCCGACTGACTACCCAGGGCAGCAACCAGAGGCCCCCCGGAGGGAGCACCAGATCGGCGGTCTCGCGCGCGAGATCGGTGGCCGAGCCGACTGCGATGCCGACATCCGCCCAGGCCAGCCCGGGACCGTCATTCAAGCCGTCGCCGACCATCGCCACCGCGCTGCCGTGCGTTCGGCATTGATCGAGAGCGGCTCGTTTGCCCTCCGGCAGCAGGCCGCACCGCCAGTCATCCACGCCCACCGCGGCTGCGACACGTGCGGCCGCACCGGCGTGATCGCCGGTCAGCAACATCACCCGCAGTCCCAGGCCGCGCAACGCCTTGATCGTCGCTCGGGCCTCGGGCAGCGTCGTATCGTCGAAGGAGAGCACGGCGCGGGCGCGCCCCGGGCGAGCGTTCTCGCTCCAACCCACAAATACCACCGAGAGGCCGCCGGCCGCCATCACATCGGCGTGCTCGGCCAAAGAAGGCGGCAGCTGCCAGCCCAACTCGTGCATCAACGCCGAATTCCCGGCCGCGACAAGCTCACCACGGACAAAGCCACGTAGGCCTCGCCCAGGCACGATTCGGACATCCACGGTGGCGATCGGGCGAAGTCCGCGCGCACGGGCCGCCTGCGCAATGGCACTTGCCAAGCCATGCCCGGAGTGTTGCTCCAGACCTGCCAGTCGAGCCAGTGCCTCCTCGTCCCCGACTCCATCGAGCGCAAGACCGACGAGCTGCGGACGGCCCAGCGTGAGCGTGCCGGTCTTGTCGAAAGCGATCAGACCCGTGCGGGCCAGGGATTCGAGCGCGTCCGGGCTGCGGACCAGGCAGCCATACCGGGCCAATTGCCCGATGCCGAGCGAGTGCGCCATCGGGGCGGCGAGGCCGACCGCACAGGGACAGGCCACGACCAGCACCGAGAGGGCAGTGAGCATCGCCTGATCGAGCGGCACGCGCTGCGCCCAATAGGCCAGGGTGATGCCGGCAAGGACCAGCACCATCGGCACGAAAGCGCCCACCACGCGATCGGTGATACGTTGCGTGCGGCTCGAGTGTCGTAATGCCTCGCCGACTGATCGGCAAATCTGCGCCCATCGGCTCTCGCTGCCCGCGCCGCTGCTACGGATCAGCAACGGACCGTCGAGATTGATGCTCCCCGCGAGGACGGCCGCGCCGACCGCTTTCGCAATCTGTCTGCTCTCGCCGGTGATCACCGAGTCATCCGTATGCGAGCGACCCTCCACGATCAGGCCATCGACCGGAATCCGCTCGCCGGGCCGGACCCGGATCAGCATTCCGGCACGCACCTCACGCACCGGGCGACGTTGCTCTTCCAGGCCTTCGACCACCATCGCCGATTCGTTTTCTGCAGCCAAGAGCGGCGCGAGATCGCGCGACGCCCGGGCTCGACCTGCCGCATCAAGATACCGGCCGAGCGTGAATAGCATCAGCACCATCGAGGCGGTATCGAAATAAAGATGGCCGCCACGCTGGAACACGGCGAGTGTGGAATAAGCATAAGCGGCAAGGCTGCCAAGGACGATAAGCGCCGAGGCGGTCAAACGCCCGTGTCGTGCCTGCGACCAGGTCTCTCGCAGGAAGGGCTCACCAAGAATCAGTACAGCCGGCGTCGCCAGTCCCCATAGCAACAGATGAATCATCGGCAGCACGCGCCGATCGGCTCCGCTGAATGCCCCCGAGTACACCAGCAGGCTGAACAGCATGATGTTCATCGACAAAAAGCTGCCCACGCCCAGGCGTATGAGGAACCACGCCGCCTCCGATGCATCGCCACTGCCGCTCTTTACTTGATAAGCGATGCAGCAGCCATAGCAGCAGAACTGGCAACCCTCGCCGTTAACGGTACGGGCGAAGCCGCGTCGCCCGACCGACAGCAGGCAGTGACGGCATATCGCTTCCGGCGCTGCCGTCATGCGCTGTGCCAGAGGTGGTGCAAGCCATGTCCGGCCGCCATCGGCAGCACGCCGCGCGCGAGCGTCACCAGCCCCAGCGCCAGGATGAAGCTGCCGGCCAGCCGTACACCCCGTTGCCGCCACTGCGGCGCCAGCAGGCGGCCGATGCCCCCCATCGCCAGCATCGCCGGGAAGGTACCGAGGCCGAACACCGCCATCGTCAGACACCCGGACAGCACGTCACCGGTGGTCGCAGCTTGAGCGATCATCGCGTAGACCAGTGGACACGGCAGAAAACCGTTGAGCACACCGAAGGCGAGCGGCGCGGCGTACCCGGGCCTGCGGAGCAAGGTGCGCAACGAGGTGACCAGCATTGAGCCACCGAAGCCGTTGCCGACGCGCTGCCAGCCCCGCAAGCCGAAAAATCGCAGCGCCATGAGGATCATCAGCACCCCGGCCAGCAGCGCGAGAGCACGCTGCGCGGTGTCGAGCGAGACGCTGAGAATCGGAGCTCCCGGCGCCGGTCGTGAACCGAGGGAAGTACAGATCACCTGGCCCAGGCCGCCAGCGAGGCCGCCGAGGAAACAGTAGCTCGTCAGCCGCCCGGTGTTGTAGAGCACATGGCGTACCGAGGTGGCGCCGGCGCCGCGCGGATCGGCCCCCAATGCGCAGGCGAAGCCACCGCACATGCCGATGCAGTGGAAACTGCCTGCAAAGCCGGCGATGAACAGCAGCGCATAGTAGGTCATGACCGATGTTCCCCGACGCGCCGCCCACTGCTCAGCGCGGCGGGTGACGGGCGGCTATTTCCTGCGCGCCAGGCGAGCGAGCCAGATGAAAAACCCGATCGTAAAGACAGCGAAGCCGATGAAGGCGACTTCCTGCAGTGTGCTGGCTCTGGCCAGCGAGAATCCGGTTTGCGCCAGCATGGTTGGTTCCTCTTCAGCCGATAGCGGTACGGACCACGTTCATGACGAGTTCAAAGCCCAGGAACCCCAGGTTGATGATGGCGACCCCGAAAATGATTTTTACGCCCAGCAAAGGTTTGTTCTCCGCTTGAGACATGGCCGTTACCCGATGCGGCCCGGTCCGACGCCGCCCCAGTAGGTCACGATGTAGTAGCAGGCCCAAAGGAACAGGCCAAAGTAGACAAACAACAACCAGACCGGAAGCACACCTTCATGCGCCTTGATATAGCCACCGGCATACTCATGCAGGTCGTGCGTGTCATGGTCGTCGCCGGTCTTAGGGTCGGTCACGGTGGTCCTTGAGTCGGTCATTGGCAATCTCCGCGTGATAGAAGTCGAGGGCGGCCTGGTCAGTCTCATTCAGCGCTCCGCCCATGACACCCCAGATGAATATACAAATCGAGCCCAGCCCCATCAGTATCGCCAGGGCATACGGACCCAGTACTTCGTATTCAGACATTAGTCAGCCTCCCCGCGGTAGCGGCGCTATGGTGGCAGCAGCCCATACGCTTGCTCCGGACCTGGCGTTTGCAGCTTTGGGTTGTCCAGTGCCTCACGATCCGCGGCCGAGATCGTCAACGGCTCCCCGTTGATCGGGTCGGTAAAAGCGGACAGCGACAGAATGTAATAGGACAGCGCCCAGCGATCCGCGTCCGGAAATGCGTCGCGATAGGACGGCATGGGTGTACCGCTGAGCCCTGTGGAGATGGTTCTGAAGATATCGCTTACCGACGGGCCCGATTTGAACTGGCCGCCCGTCAGGTTGGCGGGTCGAATCGCGAAACCCGGATCATCCGTCAGCCCGGCCGCCTTCTGGCCGTCACCCTTTCCCGTCTCGCCATGGCATTCCCAGCACTTCGCCTCGACCCAGATTTCCTTGCCGTGAGTGATCATGGCTGTCGTAGGGGGCGGCGGCGGCGGAATATAGAGTGGCTCGCCTGGAGACTCATCGAAGAAACCGATCGGCTTATTCGGATTGGTGCGGTCCACCGCCAGCTCATACTTGATGTACTGAATTACCGCCAGGCGATCATTCAGCGGCAGATCGTACCAAGGGGGCATGGCTGTGCCGCGCACCCCGCGCGAGATGGTGCGCAGCATATCACCATCGGTCGGCAACGAGCCCTCGGTCAGCCTGAACTTGAAGACGCCCTGCGTGAAATTGCGCGGTCGTTGCTTGTACATGAAAGTCGCGGCCGGCCCATTGCCGTCGCCCTTCACGCCGTGGCAACCAACGCAACGGCGCTCATAGACTTCCTTGCCATACTCTATCCACGCTGCCGAGCGCGGCATGCTGACCCCGGCCCCCTCCATTTCCTGCGGCTCGAACAGATCCCGCCACTTGCCGCGGTTCATGCCCAGCTTTTGCACATAGGCGATCAGACCCTCGACCTCCTCGGTCTCAACGATTAGCTTGACGGTGCTGCCGGCATACTCCTTGTTGGGCGTAAATACCACCGGGTACTTGCGCTGCGCGCTCACCGGCACGAATAGCAGACCGTCGGGATTGGGAGTGAGCTTGATCTGCTCCTTACTGCCGAAGTCGAACAGTCTTTCGGTGACTGCGGTGCGCTCGAGCGTGTTGCCCGAAGCACCGTCCTTGACGATCTTCAGCGCCTCTGAAGGGGCGTAGAACAGATCGGAATAACGGTCCATCACTGAATCGGGGGTCAGCATCCGAGGATTATAGAAATGCGCCAGATGCCATTCGTCACTGTATTTGAGGCCCTCACGCGTCAAGTCCGGACCAATGCGCCGAGTGCCGAACAAATGCGGCACATCGTAGGCGTATTCACCTGCTTCGCTTACCGGTCCCCAGCGGCGGGTCTCGCCGGTAACCGGCCGCACGTACTGCGAATGGCAATACCAACAGCCTTCGCGCAGATAGATGCGTCGGCCGATGTTCTCGAGCGGCGTGTAGTTGGTGGCAGAGGTCTCCATCCATTTGAGCTGGCCGATATCATTGCGGATCACGGCCGTCACGTGATTGGTGGTTGCCGACGGCTCGAAGTAGGGCAGCACCCCCTGGGTGACCAGTGCAAGGAAAAAGAAGCCCACCCCGGCCACAAGTGCGACGAAGCGTGCGGTCATTTTGCAGGCTCCGCGGCCGGCATCGCGGCCAGACCCGCGAGCGAGGGGCTTTGAGATCTGAATCCGATCGCGTCATCCGAGCGCTTCAGTGCGGTCATCATCAGATTGACGATCAGCAGCGACATCCCGATATCCATCGAGATCCCCGCGAGCGTGCGTACCAGCCAATAGGCACGCATCTGAACCACGCTATCGACCCACTCCACGCCATTCATCCACTGGAAGCCCTGCTGCAGGCCACCGGCGCTCAGCACCAGACCCATTGTGGTGATGCCGCAGGTGATGAGCCAGAACGACCAGTTGCCGAGCTTGAACGACCACAGTTCCCGCCCGCACATGCGCGGCCAGAGATAGAGCAGTCCACCGATTGCCCAGATTACAAAAGTCCCGAACACCGTCAGGTGCGAATGCGAGATCACGAAGTCGGTGAAATGCGTGGGCTGCTGGATCGAGCGTAGCGCTTCGGTCGAGCCCTGAAAGCAACCGAACAGGTACATGAGCGAGCCCATGATGAGAAATTTCGCCGGCAGGTTTGGTCCGAACTCGCGCCAGCGACCCTTCACCGTGCCGAAGAAGTTGACCAGCACGGTCCAGACCGGAATTATCAGCAGCATGGACGTGATGATCGCCAACGTCTCGGCCCAGTCGGCGATGGGGCTGTAGAGATAGTGGTGAATGCCGACGAAGGGATAAAACAGCGCAAGTGACCAGAACCCGACCAGGGACAGCTTATGGGCATAGAGCGGATTGCGCACGCTGAGCGGCAGGAAGTAGTAGATCAGCACGTAACCAGCCGGCGTGATCCACAGACCGACGATGTAGTGAATATAAAGTCCGTGGAATGCCGCGCTGTTGATGCCGGCGATCTGGTACGGCAGGATAAAACTGCCCAGCACCAGATTGAGCGACGTCCATACGAACGCTCCGATCAAATACCACAGCGATACGTACAGCGACGGATCGAGCCGCCGTCCGATCGTCGTCAGAAATTGCAGGGTGGCGATGACCGTGCAGAGGAAGATTGGAATTTCCGCGAGCAAAGGCAGCTCGCCCGCCTCGAGACCGTGATTGTAGCCGAGCGGCAACGAGAACAACCCGGCGGCAAGAAACACGTTCCAGACCCAGGCGACCAGCACACCGTAGCGATTGAAGGCGACCCGCACCCCGCACAGGCGGGGCACCAGGTAATAGCATTCGCCAATGAACAGACCCGAAAATGCGCCCATGATCACGCCATTGACATGCACCGGCCTAAGGCGCCCAAAGCTCAACGCCAGATTCGACCCGAGATAGTCGGGATAGTTGAACAATCCGGCAATTGCAGCGCCGACCGTGGGTGCAATCATCAGCCAGAACATGCCCCAATACAGCCACACCCGCACCACCGGCCAATCCACCAGCGCATCCAGATCGAGCCCGGCGTATGGACCGTGCAGCGCCTCTGTTGTTGTTCCGGTTCCCGCCTCTGGCATGAGTTCGCCTCCTTCTTATTGTGCTGGTCGCAGGATCTATCGCTCAGGGGTTTGCTCTCGCCGTGCTATTGGCCGCCGTGCGCGCGAAATTCTTGGCATATCTGGGACTCAGGCTTTCGATGAAATGCACCAGATCCCACGCGTCGGTGGGATCCATCGAATCCGCGAACGTCGGCATGGGGGTGCCCGATAAGCCCGTCATGAACACTCGGTAGATATCTGTTGCCGTGTCGCCGCACTTCACATGTCCCTTGGTCAAGTCGTACGGAACGATGTCGTTGCCCCAGTCGTCCTTGAGGTCGTGCGCGGACGGCCCGTCACCCCGCCCGCCGTCGCCGTGACACTGTGAGCAGTTGTACTTTTGGTAGATCGCCGATCCGCGTTTGACTGATTCATCGCTGTAACCCGGCTCGGGCGGGATGATGATGGGCGCCTGCGGTTTCTCACTCGCAAACCTCGGCGCAAAAGTTTTGATGTAGGCGATGACGTCCTGCCGCGATCGCTCACCGAGGAAGCCCCAGGTCGGCATATAAGTGCCGTACACCCCGTTCAGCAGAGTGTGCTCGAGGTCGGAGTCGAGCGGCAGCGACCCAGAGGGCGTCGTGCGCCACTTAAAGGTACCCTCACGATAGTCTCGGGGCTTGGTGCTCATGTACTTGGCGGCCTCTCCCTGGCCGTTGCCTTCCGCGCCGTGACACGTAACGCACCAGCGTTCGTACACCACCTTGCCGTCCCGAATATCTCCGGTGTCCGCCCCCGCAGCGCCCACAGCAAGCAGCAGCAGACCCGCGAGCGTTGGGCCCAAACGTGCTACGCGAAATGGCATATGAACTCCCTCACGGTGCGGCCGACGCGAATTACTTTGGTCAAACTCGGGCATGATGCTGTCCGCGCGCTGCTCCAGTGCTTTATTTGGCTGCGAGGGTAATCTTCGACTTTGAGGTCTTGCCGGCTGCGACCACCACCGGTTCGGACTTCTCGCCGGCGGCCTCATGCCAGACCGCCAGCGTGTAGCTGCCCGGAGGCACATCCTTGATGGTGAAATGACCGTCCGAGCCCGTGGTCGTGTAATAGGGATGGTCAAGTTCCATGATCCACGCATGCATCCACTCATGCGCGTCGCACTTGATCTTGATCAGCTCCGGATTGGCCGGCAGCGGCTTGGTCACGGAGAATCCTTTGAAGGGCAGCGCGATGTTGTAAATCGTAGCGTTGGTTTCGGCGTTCTGCGGATGGGTGTTGTGCAGAATCGGGTCGTCCGAGGAGATGGTGACCTGTTCTCCGACCATCGCTCCCTGCACTCGCGGCGAGAACATGCAGTGATCGTTGACCAGCTTGATCGGTTCGCTGGGTCCCGGCTTGCCCTTCGTGATGTCCTTGAGATAGACGATCACGTTCGCCAGCCCGCCGGCAGAATCGACGGTGTATGTAGGATCAGGTATGGAGGCACCACAGTAATCTTGATTTTTGGTAGTTGTGATCGTCGCCCCAGCGTGTGCGCCTGAGAGCGTAATGACACCCTCGATGGTGCCGCCATTGTTGACGGCGACCGCCTCGTAGGCAGCAGAGGGAAGCGCCGCCAAAGACCCGGCGATTCCGAACAGCGCCAGACCCGCGGCTAGACAAAACGAGTGGTGCGCGCACTGCGTCGCACTTGTTCCGTTACTCATCGCTCATCTCCGGCACGTCTGCTATTCATGGCGATCCCTCCGTCACGCACGTTCACGCGAACGCTGACTGACTATTAGAAACTACTTGGATGCAAGATACTCGGTCACTGCGGCGATCTCATCGTCGGTGATATTCGAGATGAAGTGCTGCATGATTTCGCTTTCACGCCCATTACTGCGGAACTGCTGCAACTGTGTCGAAAGATAGTCTCGATGCTGGCCCGCCAGACGCGGGAATGTGTGGATTCCCTGGGCGTTCGGACCGTGGCAAGGAAGGCAAGCGAGAATGTCTCGCTCGGGCACGCCGCCTTCGTAGATCAACTTGCCCTTCTGGGCCAAGGCCGCGTTGCTCGACACCCTGCCGCTCACGGCTGGTTGGCTCGAGAAGTATTGCGCGAGCGCGCGGATTTGATCATCAGTAAGCGCTCGGGCTATCCCCCACATAAAGGCTCGCGCGTGGGGATCGCTGCGATCACGCAACCGAAATAGCTGTAATTCCATCTCGATGTAGCTGGCTTGCTGGGCCGCCAGAATTGGAAAGAGCGGCGAGATGCTGACCCCGGTAAAGCCATGGCACTTGGAGCACGCCCTGCTGATCAGCGCCTTGGCGTCCCACGCTGCTGCATCGTGCGGCACCAGAGAGTCGGCTGCCGTTGCATCACGAGCGCACAGGGCCGCTACGGCGATCGCGGCGACGAGGAGTGAGCTTATTGTTAGCCTTCTCATTAGAAGTCCATCCATAGCCCGAATACAAAGGTATTGTTGTTCGACGCCTGGGGATTGGTCGCGTTGAGAAGAATGAACGGGTTCTGGTTGTTCTTGACGACGTTGTAGATGTTGTACTGGAGAATGAACCTGAAGTTTAACCAGGGCAGGTAGTCGAGCTCCAAAACTTCGTACTGGTAGCCCGGTGAGCCGTTACCCCCAAGGATGGCGGGATCGGGGGTTCCGGAAGCGTGGACGAAGTTGACCAGCGCGCCATAGTGACGGTTGTAGAAGTAGGTGCCCGTCACGTTCCACTGATCAAAATTATCTGACCGGTTGCTGTAATAGGTGGGTACCAGTCCGGGATCGTGGTCTGCCTTTTCGCGGGTGTAGCGACCCAGGAAGCTAAAAATATTGTGCTGACCGATGTACTGGTACTGCCAGTCATAACTGATGTCCAGGTAGCGGTTGATAAATCCAGGGTCCAGTGTTTGCCCGGCAATGAGGGCCGGCGTGAACCTCGAATACATGCCCGAGACGCCAACCGAAGCGGAGTTGTAGCCCCAGTCGCGCTCGTACGCGGCTCGCCAATACGGGGCCCAGCCCTGGAGGGCGCCGCCTCCCGCGCTGAGGTTGGTGCTATCCAGCGTGCTGGTCCCACTGCCAGACACCGCGGCATGATATTCCGATATGCCGAGGTAGAATGAATCCTTGTACCAAATGTACGCGGTGGGGCCGGCCGTCAGCCCCCCGAGGCCCTCAAAGAACGCCGAAGTCAGGCCGGCGCCACCGGCTCCCCCGGCACTCCAGAGGGATTGGTTCGAGAAGTCGAGGGTCGGATACGCGGCAACCGAGTTCCAGACATCCTGGTTGCCCGGATTGTTGTTGAACAACACCCCCCAGACAAAATCATTGTTTTGAGTGTGGTCGGAATATCTGAGGTCTGTGTTATCGACGCCGAAAGTCCCCGAGGGCTGATCGTAGGTCATCTGCAGAAAGCCGCCGATCTGGTCGGTGATGGCCCCGCCGGCAATGAGGCTGAACTGCTGCGGAAATTCAAGGTTTTCGCTTTGCGATTTAGCGCCGGGCACCGCGCTATCGGGTGGCGCCCGGTCGTAATGGTTGTAGGTGGCCTGGAATAGAACGCCTAACCCCGGCAGGTCCGAGAGCCACAACGTATTCTTCTTGTGGTCGTCGGTGTCCGAGACCAAGGGCGGCCTTGTCGTCAGAGTGTAACCATTGAGCTTGAAGCGCCGGCCGAAGGGCGTGAGCTCCGGGGGTACGGTATGGCAGGCCTCGCAGGCCAACCCGGTCTGCCGGGCGAAAGGCGGCACTGCCTGTGCCGGCGTTGAAACCAGCATCAGCGCTGCTGCACTGAGCAGAAACGTGGCTACCGCACCAACGCGCAATAAGCTCACCGCAGCCGATCTGACGTCCGACCTCGACTCGTGATGATCGCGGGCCATTCGGTCTCCCCCCCCAATATCTGCCCAGTGCCCTTAGGGCATCGGTATGTAGGCATCTGCAAGATGCCTCTCCATAGCGCGAAATCTAGCGAGTTGCCTCTGACCCGAAGATGACCTCAAGATGACAGATTGGTCATGCTCGAGAAAAGGAGAATAAGGAGCGGCGGGCGGAATCAATATCCGGCAATGGGCCTGGCGAGAAAACCAGGGAAGCAGTCGTGCCTTGCCCTACCGTGCTGTCGATGAGCAAGCTGCCGCCGTGCAGCGTCATGATGGACCTCACGATGGCCAGACCCAGCCCTGCTCCACCAGGGCTTGCGCTACGGGATGGATCGGCTCGAAAAAAGCGGTCACCTAGTTTAGTGAGATGCTCGGATGCAATCCCGACGCCGGAATCGATCACGCTCAGAGTCTGGGTGGTTCCCGGGCCCTCGGCCGCCCGCAGCGTCACCCGACCGCCGCGAGGTGTGTACTTCAGTGCATTCGACATCAGATTGCTGAGCGCGCGCCGAAGCAGCATCGGGTCTGCTGTAACCCTGGTCTGGCCCTGGCAGGTCAATTCAACACCTTGCTCCTCCGCCAGGGCGTGGTAGAAATCGCGCACCGCTTGCAGCTCGTCGCTCGCTTCCAGTGAGACCGGCGCAAGCACGGCCGGCCCCTGCTCGGCTTGGGCTAGAAACAGCATGCTGTCGATCATACGTGCGAGACGCGTGTACTCTTCGAGCGCGGAGTGAAGCACTCGCTTGTACTCCGGGATCGTGCGTTCGTGCGAGAGAGCCACTTGGGCTTCGCCCGTCAGGTTGTTGATGGGAGTGCGAAACTCGTGCGCCACATCCGCCGAAAACTGCGAGAGCTGTTCAAAGGCCTCCTGCAGACGATCGAGCATCCGGTCGAAGGCGCTTGCCAGGGATACCAGCTCTTTGGGCCACGGGCGGGCTCTAATCCTGTCCTGTAGATGCTGGACGCCAATGTGCTCGGTAGCGCGGGTAATGTCCGTGATGGGTCGCAGCCCGTGCCGACTGATGACGGCTCCGACTGCGCTGGCGATGAGCATCCCACAGACAAGCACGCCGGCGATATATCGTCGATATGAGCCGAGCAGGCTCTGCTCCGAGCTCACGTTTAGCGCGGCTTGGATGTACAGGCGCGACGAGGCGCTCGATATCAGCGGCATGGCAGCTGAGGCGAGCAGAAATTCCTGCCGAGATACCGAGTGCCGACGCAGCTTCGGTTCGGTGGAGTCCGCAGCTGGAAACGCGGAGATCGGCAGCTCGGATGCCATGCCGGGGGTCTCTGCGACCAACTGCTGCTTTGCATCCAGCACACGCAGGAAGAAGGAAGACTGTAAGCGATCCGAGATTTCCGCTTCCTCCCACACCTCCTGCTTGATGTCTGGGCCACTGAGCTCCTGGTCCTGCAGGATCTCCCCCAGGATCTGCACCTTCTGAACAAGGTATTCGCGGCTTTGTTGGCCCATGCGCCGTTCCAGCCCTGAGTACAGAAAGGCCGACGCCGCGGTCAGCAGGACGAAGACGAAGATGGTGTAATACAGCGTCAGCCATGTGGACATGGCCCAGCGATGGTCGACATCGAAATTGCTGGCGTCAGCGCGTTTCGAGAACATAGCCCATGCCGCGGACCGTGTGAATCAGCTCTGGGGTGAATGAATCATCGATCTTCCGGCGCAGTCGGCGCACCGCCACATCCACCACGTTGCTGTCACAATCGAAGTTCATATCCCAGACCTGCTCCGCGATCCGCCGCCGACAGAGCACTTCCCCTTGATGACGCGCCAGCAATGACAGCAACGCAAATTCCTTGGGCGCCAAATCCAACCTCACCCCTCCCCGGTACGCCTTGTGGCCCAGCAGGTCGACGCGCAAATCCGCAACCTGGAGGATGTCGTCTTGCCGCTCTGCGCGGCGTCTGAGCAAGGCGCGGATGCGTGCTACCAACTCGGTAAAAGCGTAGGGTTTCACGAGATAATCGTCAGCGCCGAGATCGAGGCCTTTGACCCGATCGGATACCGAGTCGCGCGCGGTAAGAAACAGTACCGGCGTCGATTTATGCTTCTGCCTGAATTCCGCGAGCACCGACCAGCCGTCCTTTCGGGGCAACATGGCGTCGAGCACGATCAGGTCGTAGTCAAAGCTCATCGCATTGAAGAGCCCGTCCTCGCCATTCTCGGCGACGTCCGCTATGAATCCAGACTCGGTCAATCCCTTACGCAGGAATTCGGCAGTCTTTTTCTCATCCTCGATGATCAGGATACGCATCGGGCGGCTGGATCCCCTTCCAATCTGCGCTTCTTATTGTCCGAAGTTAGTCCGAATGATTTGCGTTTGCAATTCGAGTCGAATGGATTGGGAGGCGCGGTGCTCAGGCAATTCAGGGGGCAAGACCCGGGGAACAGCAAGGGTCCGCTTCCTGCACATTGCATCAGCGATGCGATTAGATTTGTTGCACGACCCGCCGGAACGCTTTTCCAACACTGCACCGATTGGCGCGGAAGTCGAGCGCATCCGGCGTCGTGAGTTTCGCACAGCACTTCACGGCCGGGGCATTCAGCGAGTTGAAGCACTGATGCCCTGGAAGCGACGGCGCCCGCGCAGCGAGCAAGCTGCTGAAGGCCGCGAAACAAAGTGGTAGCAAACAGCCGGTCGGACAGTTCGCGATTCGAACCACGCACCGCCGAAGTGATCGATATAAGTGGTGGGCCGTGTAGGGATCGAACCTACGACCAAGAGATTAAGAGTCTCCTGCTCTACCAGCTGAGCTAACGGCCCTGATTTGGATGGACGACGGGACTTTAGCTATCTGGGAATATACCCAGCATTTTCACGGACTTACACCGCTCGTCTTGTCGCCCCGGCATCCCGCACCGATCACTATTAGTGTAGCAGAAGAGGGGTCGTGCGTAGTGCCGAGAAGTCGTCGCGGGGCGAATGGTCCGTCGAGTGCCTCCGGCGGGTTCATTCCGCGTCGCTTGGCGGCTCACAGCCGAATTTCCCCACTCCCTCCAGCTGGTTCGATGGTGATGGCGATGACCAAATCCGGTTGCATGGATTTCGCCGGGAGTGCGCGCGGCTGCGTCCGACAGACCTCGCATGCGCGTCGGCGACTCATACCCATCTACACGCCCTCCTACAGCTCGTGGCGATGTCGTTACCTGCGCAGCTCACTGTGGGTGATACATGCTGGGCGCGCCGGTAATGTGTTCCAGGAGTTCTGAGCAATGACATTCGAGACGCCCCGGCATGCCGGCCGAACTGTGTCGCATCTATGTGCCATTAGCGGATAATCAGGCCAGCTTCGCCAACGGCCAGATCTATGGATCTTCGGGAGGAGCCGGTCAGCCGTAATCGCGCCCGTCCGCATGAAGAAAAAACCCCATAAGAAGCCGCTCGCTCCGCAGCAACCGAAAGGAGATCGCCAGCCCGGTACGCCCCCGCTCGCGGATCCTCCAACCGAATCCCCGCCGGTAGATGAAACCGACGTGCCGACGTCGGCGGTCGAAGCAATGCGCATAGATGAATCTTAAATGGGGAGCAGCTGATGAGTGACACCACGGAAAGTTTGGACTGCACATCAACTCTGCGCGGCACCTTCATCCCAATCTGATCGACCTTTAGCGCCAGGGCAGCTTCGAAGCTCCCTATGCGCTGCCCCGGATTTTCATAAGCCATTGTTTAGCAAGCGCTTCTATCGCATGATCTGCGACTGTACCTTGCAGCCAATGACGAGAGTGAAAATGAGCACACCTCCCTTCCGCGCCGATCACGTGGGCAGCCTTCTCCGCCCTCACCGCCTTGCCGAGGCGCGGGCGAAGAATCTACCCGCCGCCGAATTGAAGGCCATCGAAGACCTCGAAATCGTCGAGCTGATCAAGCTGCAGGAGGATGTGGGATTAAAGGTCGTAACCGACGGTGAAGTGCGCCGCGCCTTCTGGCATTTCGACTTCATGGGAATGCTCGATGGAATGGATATGGAAATCCGCGGCGAAGGCGTGCAGTTCCACGGCACCAAGATTCCGCCGGTTCACCCGGTGATCAACGGTAAGCTCGGCTTCCCCAAAGATCATCCGATGCTGGAACATTTCAGCTTCGTGAAGAACCACACAAAGGTGTGCCCCAAGATCTCCATCCCCGGGCCGTCCTGCATACATTTTCGCACCGATCCCGCGGATCTCCGCCCGCCGGAATACAAAGATCCCGAAGTGCTGTTCGCCGATATCGTGCAGACCTACAGGGACGCGGTGGCAGCCTACTACGCCATCGGCTGCCGCTACCTGCAGCTCGATGACATCTTCTTTGCCTACCTCTGCGATCCGAAACAACGCGAGCAACGCAAGGCCATGGGACAGGACCCCGACTGGTTGATCGATCGATATGCCTACATGCTCAACGAGGCGATCAAGGACCGCCCCGACGACATGCTGATCGGCATGCACATGTGCCGGGGAAATTTTCGCTCGACTTTTGCTGCGTCCGGAGGCTACGACGCCGCTGCGGATGCGATCTTCAATAGAACCAACGTCGACATATATTTCATGGAATACGACACGGAGCGAGCCGGAGGTCTGGAGCCACTTAAGCTGCTGCCCAAGGGTAAGAAACGGGTCATGGCCGGCTTCATCACCACCAAGACGCCGGAATTGGAGTCCAGGGACTGGCTACGCAGGAAGTTCGAGGAAGCCTCGAAGTACGTCGGCATGGATCAGCTTGGAATCGCGCCGCAATGTGGCTTCGCCTCAACCGAGCATGGCAACGCACTGACCGACGACGACCAGCGGCGCAAACTTGAACTCGTCGTTAACGTTGCGCGCGAGCTATGGGACGACGCCTGACAATCGTGCATTGGGCCGCAAGGAGGTGCAGCCCCTGAGGAAGGCGAGTGGCATCCATTTCCGCCGTGGATTGCCTTCATTCCCATTGTTCATTGGACCCGCACTGCCGGGCTCCCAATGCTAGAGGTCCCTGGGGAGAGAAAATGGCTTCATCGAGTGACTACGCGATTCGGCGATACGAGGATGTAACCCCCGCCGTCCTCAAGGTCATGGAGCGTACCGAGGATCCCCGCCTGCGCGAGATCATGGTCTCCTTGGTAAAGCACCTGCACGGATTTGTGCTGGACGTGCGGCTCACCGAAGCTGAATTCCGGGAGGCGACGTCCATCCTCAACCAGCTGGGGCAGCAGTCCAACGATTCTCACAACGAATCGGTGCTGATGGCCGGTTCACTCGGTATGTCCTCGCTGATCTGTCTCTTGAACAACGGCAACCAGGGGCAGACGGAAACCTCGCAGAACCTGCTGGGACCTTTTTGGCGGCTCAACGCACCGCGTGTGAGCAATGGCGGCACGCTCCTTCGCTCCGACACGCCCGGGGATCCGCTGTTCGTGAGCGGCAAAGTCATCAATCAGCAAGGTCTGCCGGTGGCAGGCGCAGAGGTCGATGTCTGGCACGCCTCGCCCATCGGCCTGTATGAGAATCAGGATGCCGCACAGGCGGCAATGAACCTGCGCGGCAAGTTTACGACCGATGATCAGGGACGCTTCTGGTTCCGGACGGTCAAGATGGTGGGCTATCCGATCCCCACCACCGGCGTCGTCGGGAGGCTGCTGAAGGCCCAGCACCGGCATCCCTATCGGCCCGCACATCTGCACGCGCTGATCGTCAAACAGGGATTCAAGGTCCTGATCTCCCAGGTCTACGACCCCGCCGATCCGCATTTACGATCCGATGTGCAATTCGGGGTGACGACGGCCCTGATCGGGGACTTCGTGCGCCACGACGACTCCAATCCCGATGCGCCCGAGGTCGGAACGCCGTGGTATTCGCTGGACCACACGTACGTGCTCGAGCCAGGAGCCACCGTGCTACCGAAGCCCCCGATCAAGTGAATTGAAAAGGCAAGAAACATATGAGCCACGATAAGAGACCGGTAGATGCGCAAAAACCCATCGATCAGGAGGATTGGGTATCGGCATTTTTCCAAACGGCGGATCAATGCAATGCGGACCTGACAGCCGAATGGTTTGCCGAGCGCATCGACATGCGCTTTGCCAATCATCCGCCGGTCTCCTCCAAGGCAGAGGCACGGGAAGGGCTGCGCCAGTTCATGAACAATATCTCCGGCATGGTCCATCAGCGAGAATCGCGCGTGATGGAAGGCAATGCCGCCGTTCAAATGGCGACGGTACGCTATACGCTGCCGGACGGACGCGAAGTGCCATTGCCCGTGGCGAGCCACCTGCGTCGCAACGGCGACAAGCTTCTCGACAGGCTTTGGATCTATATCGACCTAGCGCCACTGTTCACGCCACCCTGATCGCTGATCGAGTGCGCCAGCACATATATGGAAGCCAGCGGCATCAGAGGCATCGATCACATCGGGCTGACGGTCCCCGACATTGTCGCCGCCGAGCGCTTTCTGATAGACGGGCTCGGCGCCGAATTCATCTACGAGACGCTGAATAGGACGATGCCGCCTTTTGAGGGTCCGGCCACGGAGCAGATGCTGCGCGGCCCCCCGGGCCTGCAGGTCTCGGTCATTCGAATGTACCGGATGGCGTACGGCCCGGGCATCGAACTATTCGAGTACAGCCGCGTCGATGGCCAGCGCCCGCCGCTCCGCGGCTGCGATGTTGGCTGGCAGCACATTGCGCTGTACGTCGATAACATGGAGGCCGCCATCAGGCGCGCAACGACGGCCGGAGCCGAACTGCTAAATGAGCCCTGGGACCTCATCCGTGCCGAGAGCGGGCCCGGCAATCGCTTTTGCTTCCTCAAGGCGCCGTTCGGAGCCTTAATCGAGCTGATCACATACCCCTCGTCGCAGCCGTACGAAGCGCAAACGCAGTTGCGCCGGTGGAAGCCTCACCTCCCCAGCCGATAGGTGAAGTCCGCTGCGATGGCGCGCGCTCGGGCGGTTCCGAAACCAATACCTAAGTATTATATATCCGCATCCTTACAGGGGGCACCGGGAGCCAATGCGTGGTGGTTCCCGGAATGAAACAGCTGGTGACTCAATTGTGCTTTGTCGGCAGGCTGACTGTCTCGGGGAAATAGCTGCGCTGGACAAACTTTCGATCCTCAGGGTCGCTGACATTTGAACACCACCCCAGTCCTCGTCTGCGTGGTCGATGACGATGACTCCATGCGTGAGTCGTTGCCTGATCTGCTGCGTGAGTTCGGATTAAGGTCCCGGGCGTTTGCGAGCCCTGCGGACTTCCTGCAATCGACTGTTGTCGATGAGGCAAAGTGCCTGATCCTGGACATGGCAATGCCGGGGATGTCAGGGCCTGAGCTGCGACGTGAATTGTTAAGGCAGGGGCACGACATCCCGACCATTTTCATAACTGCTCACGTGGACTTCGCCTCGCAACCGGACTTGCGCGACGGGCTCGACTGCCTTCTCAAACCATTTAGGGACACCGCCTTGCTCGAGGCATTGAGAAGGGCGTTGTCTGGCATAGCCCCTCTTGCCTAAGAAGGTGCCCCGTGCGCTTAATAGACACAATCGATCCCCTTCCGAGGTTGCTTGCAATGCCGCCAACTTCGCCCACCGTCGTCGTTGTCGACGACGATATCTCGATTCGCGAATCGCTGGAACTTTTGACCCAAAACGAGGGGTGGCAACCCGCGCTGTTCGAATCCGCGCACGAGTTCCTGGCCCGATTGCCGACCGTATTCCCAAGTTGCTTGATCCTCGACGTCAATCTTCCAGATCTCAGCGGTCTCGATATCCAGCAGCGCATCACTTACGAGAAATCCTCGACACCGATCATATTCATCACCGGCTACGGCGATATCCCGACATCGGTCCGGGCCATGAAAGCCGGGGCAGCTGAATTTCTGACCAAGCCACTCGATGGCGAAGTGATAATCCGGGCAATTCGTGACGCAGTGCTGCGCAGCCAGGCCAATCTGAAACGAGAGGGCGTTCAACGTCAATTACAGGAACGGTTCGCCTTGCTGACAAAGCGTGAGCGCGAAGTCATGAATTTCGTCGTCAAGGGACTGATGAACAAGCAGGTCGGATTCGAGCTGGGTATCAGCGAGATCACCGTCAAGGCGCATCGAGGTAAGGTCATGGAGAAGATGCGCGCCACCACATTCGTCGATCTGGTGAATATGGCCGGGAAGCTGGGACTCGGCACCGGGCGAGAGGCTTAGGACAAGGATGTAGTCATCGCGCGCAGATAAACATCGCCAAGCGATGGTCTGGGGGTCGGGCATGTTGAACACCTCCCTTTGCGTGTGGGTGACCACAAGATGCAGCACCTGGATAACATTCTGGTCTTCGTCAAAGTTGCGGAGTTTGAGAGCATCAGCAAGGCCGCCCGCGCCCTGGACATGCCTATTTCCACCGTGAGTCGCAAACTCTCGGTACTTGAGGCCGAGCTCGGCGCTTCGCTGGTGCGGCGGACGACACGGAGGGTAATCCTGACCAGCCAAGGCCGCGAGTACCTCAACCAGTGCATCGAGCCACTGACGAAGCTTGAAGAGGCTGAACAGGTACTCACTCAGACCCAAAAGACGCCCGAAGGAACGCTGGCGATCTCGGTCCCGATGATTCTCAGCCAAGGTCTATTTATGGATTTTCTTTCGCGATTCTCGAACGAGCACCCGGGAATTCGACTGGATCTCTACATCACCAATGCCTATTTAAATCTCGTGGCTGAAAACATCGACGTTGCAATTCGCTTCGGTCATCTGAAGGACTCCAGTGTCGTGGCAACGAAACTCGGCAAGATAGTGCGCTACGTGGTTGCCACCGCAGATTATCTGAAGGGACGCAGGCTCCCTGCCGAGCCGGATGAACTGAAGGCGTACGACTGCGTGATGTTCAACGCCAAAAACTACGAAACTGACTGGGATCTGATCAGCGGTCGAAAGAAGGTCCGTGTTCACGTAGCAGGGACGGTTTCGAGCCGCGACTGCCAGTCTGCGGCGGCATTCGTACTGCGCGGACACGGTATCGGTCTGCTTGAAACCGCCTATTGCGATCGGGCTTTGGCGCGTGGCGATCTGGTGCGCCTGCTGCCGCGGTGGACATCAGCGGAGATCCCCGTTTTCGCCGTATATCCGACCCGCAGGTTTCTTCCTCCGAGAATGACTGCCTTCCTTAAGGCGCTTGCAACCTGGAAGGACCCATTGTGGGCGGCGGCGTAAGACAAACCCCGACGCCGATATTCTGCAAACGGTGGCGATGAGCTGCCATTTTTGAGAAATAGATTCCCGAATCTCGCACTACAAAGCCGGGTTAGCGACGCAATAATGGAGGTCATGAAGACCTGCCACGGAAGCCAATTCGGGACCTGCACCAGTAGACATCTTCTAAGGAGAGGATCGATGTCTTACGGACCTTCAGATGCCGCCCGCTTGATGTCCGAGACATGAAGCGGCGAGTTTTGATATCAGTGGTCGACGACGACCTGTCATTGCGCGAGTCGCTGCCCGACCAATTGCAGCTGCTCGGATTCGATGTCATGGCGTTCGGCTCCGCAGAGGATTTTCTGGCGTCCGAAGCGCTCGACGACACCCAGTGCCTGTTGCTGGACGTGTCGATGCCGGGCATGTCGGGACCGCAGTTGCAGCAGGAACTGAAGCGCCGTGAACTGAAGATTCCCATTGTCTTTATGACGGCCCACCGCGATCGAGCCCTCTGTGCGGATCTTCTGGCCAGAGGCGCGGTTGACTGCTTGTTTAAGCCGTTCAGCGAGCAAGATCTGCGCTCAGCTCTCGTTCGCGCGGTCGGCGCGGACTGATTCTCCGGTGGCTCACGGAATACAGAGCCCCATACCTTGGTATCGAGCGATACCATCGTCCAACTGACCCACCGTCCGCACGGTGCTCCAATCCGTCCGTCGAAAACGAGTGAACCGGCCGCCGCCCGCCTGTCAGCGCAGCAGCTGCGTCTAGCCGGGCCCCCTGTCACTTCACGATCAAACAAAGGAGATACCGATGACAGACTATGACGTACGCGAGGCCGTGAAAAACGAACTCGCTTGGAGTCCCAAAGTCGATGCCGACAGGATCGCTGTGAGCGTGACTGACGGCGCTGTGACGCTCACGGGTCAGGTGGGAAGCTACCTCGAGAAGTGGGAAGCAAACCGGATCGCGAAGCGCGTGTATGGCGTGACCGGTGTCGCGAACGACCTGGAGATTGACTACAGCGGCGCGAGCACGCAGGACACGGATCTGCTGCAGCGGGCGCTGCAGGCCCTCGAATGGAATCTCGAGGTCCCCTCGGGTGCCGTCAGGCCGACCGTAAGCAACGGCTGGGTCACGCTGACCGGCAATGTCGCGTGGAACTTCCAGCGGGAAGCTGCCGAGAGCTCGATCCGCAACCTCTCGGGTGTCATTGGGGTGACCGACGAGATCACGCTCAAGATTCAGCCGACCCCCAAGGACGTAAGCAAACGGATAAGCGACGCGCTGATCCGTAACGCTCAGCTCGATGCGCGGCGAATCAGTGTCAAGACCGACGGAAGCACCGCGGTGCTCGACGGCTCAGTGAGTTCCTGGGCCGAGCGCGACGAGGCTGAGACCGCTGCCTGGTCGGCGCCCGGCGTGAACGTGGTGAGGAACAATCTCCAAGTGAGCTACTGAGCGTGCATTCGTGGCTGTGCGCGGCGATATCTATGGTGGCATCAACGACGAGGCCGACAATCGGCATGTGTTGACGCGCCTCGACTCCGGCCGAATTCTGGCGCCGCGCCGGCTACTTCATCACCCTCCGTCAGACATTGTTGGATCGCCACTTCTACTGAATAGGCTAAGCACTCATTTATGGCGCACTTCTACCCGAGTCATGATGCCGATAGCGGCCGAACGGCGATAGACCGCGGCCTCCGCGGCTATCTGCTTCAGGTTTACAACTACATGGCGGGGGGTCTCGCGATCACCGGACTTGTAGCATATTGGGGGGCTGCGAGTGGTGTGTATGCATCGATTGCCGGGACCCCCTGGTTATGGCTGCTGCTCCTGGCGCCCCTGGCGCTGGTGTTGTTGTTGAGTTTCCGGATCGAGCGCATGAGTCGGGGAGCGGCGCAACTCGCCTTTTGGGGGTATGCGGCTCTGGTCGGACTGTCAATGTCCGGGATTTTTCTTGTCTACACCGGCGAGAGCATTGCGCGGGTGTTCTTCGTCAGCGGCGGGACATTTGCCGCTACAAGTCTTTATGGTTACACCACGCGAGCGGATCTCTCGCGCTTTGGATCCTTCTTGTTCATGGGATTAATCGGGATCGTCCTGGCGCTGCTCGTGAACATGTTCCTGAAATCCTCCGCCCTGCAGTTGACGGTCTCGGCCATCGGCGTATTTGTGTTCGTCGGTCTTACGGCCTACGACACTCAGCGCATCAGGAACATCTACACTGAGGGCGAAGAGGCAAGCGCAGCGGCCAAGAGATCGATTCTTGGGGCACTCGCGCTCTACTTGGATTTCCTGAATCTATTTTGGATGTTGTTGCGGCTCATGGGCGATCGCCGGCAATGAGTGCCTGCCTTTGTTGCTCTGTTCCGATAAGAGGCGATTGGATCTCCGTGTAGGGCATCTTTGCAAAGTTATGAGTGGAGGAATTTCTATGGCAACCGCAGCATCCGCCTTTGTTCCGCTGACTCTAGCGCCGCTTCCTTACGCGATCGACGCTCTGGAGCCGGTCATTTCGGCCAGGACGTTGAGCCTTCATCACGATAAGCACCACCGGGCGTACATTGAGAATCTGAACAAACTCATCGTGGGTACCGAGGTTGCAAACCTGCCTCTCGATCAGATCGCAACAGTCACGGCGGGACAGCCCGACCGCGCCGGCATCTTCAACAATGCCGCGCAGGCGTGGAATCACAGCTTCTACTGGAATTGTCTCAATCCAAAAGGCGGCGGTGAGCCTCCTCCGACCCTGAGACGAAAGATGGAAGCGGCATTCGGCAGCGTGGACGCGTGCAAGAAAACGCTGGCGGAGAGTGCCATCACACAATTTGCCAGCGGATGGGCCTGGCTAGTGTTCGATGGGGACAATCTCAAGGTCATGAAGACCGGAAGCGCGAACGATCCACTCGCGGATGGCCTGACGCCGCTGCTGACAATCGACGTGTGGGAACACGCCTACTACCTCGATTACCAGAACAGGCGCGCGGACCACGTCAACGCGGTCATCGAGAATCTGGCAAATTGGGAGTTTGCGGCTGATAATCTCGATAAGGCGATGCGCGGCATCGGTACATGAGCTCGTCGCAGAGGCACGTATACGATGGCTCGAGCAGAGCCTTCGTCCCTACGCAGATCGCTGGCCCTCCAGTTGACGCTCAACCTGCAGGTTGCGCAAGTCTCGGGAAATCGTGGCAGCCGCTAGGATGCGCCCGCCCCGAAGATAGCTAATCTCGCAATCATGCGAGTCCAAAGAGCCATCGATTGCCGCGGAATCGAAACTTTCGGCATGACCGACATAGTTGATCGCGAGTTCGTAGTGCTGGCTCCAAAAGAATGGCACTGCGGTGAAGGGCTGGCGCTGTCCAAGAATATTGCGCGCCGCCACCTGTCCCTGGCGCTGCGCTACCACCCAGTGTTCTACCCGGATCCGATCGCCGGAGTGAACATCAGGCCATCTTGCAATGTCGCCGGCCGCGAACACGCCGGGTGCGCTGGTTTCGAGGAACTCATCAACCGTGACGCCTCGATCGACCGCCAGACCCGCCTGCTCAGCAAGCGCTATGGAGGGCCGTACGCCCACACCGAGCAGCACGAAGTCAGCGTCCAGAGTTTTGCCGTCGCTGAGTGTCACCTGCCTGCCGTCCACGCGGCTGACTGAATTCTTCAGATGGAAGATCACACCATGCGACTCATGCAGTCCGCGCAAAAACCTGCCGACCTCCCGGCCCAGCACGCGCTCCAGCGGCACCTCCTCGAGTCCCACCACATGCACCGCGATGCCGCGTGTGCGGAGCGATGCTGCAGCCTCGAGCCCGATGAAACTGGCCCCCACGACAACTGCCGTTTTGGCCTCCACTGCTGCCGCAATGATGGCGCGAGCATCGGACAAAGTGCGCAGACAATAGATTCGTGAACCTTCCGTGGCGGGAATTGGCAATTGGATCGGATCCGCGCCAGTGGCCAGCAATAAGGCCCCGTAGTCGATTTGCCGGCCGTCGGACAGAGAGACTGCCCGTCGTGTCGCATCGATCGACATGACACGCTCACTGAGCACAAGGCTGATCTCCCGGGCCGCGTAATATTGCGCGTTGCGGAGCGGCATCCACGCCTCAGGGGCGGTTCCGGCCAGATAGTCCTTCGATACATTCGGGCGATCGTACGGCGGGGAGTCATCTGCGCTCACCAAAGTCACAGGACCGGAATAACCTTCGCGGCGCAGCATGTCCGCTGCAGCCAAACCAGCCCCGCCGCCCCCGACGATGACTACCGACTGTGGCTCGGTTCCCCGTAACGCGCGCGAAGCAGGGCTGGGCACCCCGGGAGCCTTGAGCATCTCCCGAACACATACCTTGCCGGCCACGACCTCCACCCGCCAAGTCGGGATGGGGTCAAGCGCCGGGGCATACAGTGCTTCGCCGGTCCTCAAACTGAAGCAGGCATGGTGCATGGGACACCGGACGGTATCGTCGACGATGAGGCCCTTGGCGAGGGCAGCGTGATAGTGCGTACACAAGGCACCCACTGCAAAATACTCGTTGCCATGCCGGGCGAGTACGACTTGCTTGCTGCCCACGCGGCCCTGCAGCAGTGCGCCGTCTACGAGCTGCTCCACTGCAATGCCGGCGTGCAAATCTACGGCAGCTGTGCCTTCCATTCTGATCTCTCCAGTGGTGGGCGTCGCAGGCTACTTCCCGGCCCGCTTGTTCCATCCGTGGAAACGCGAGAAGTCACCTGCATTCCAGGCCTCGCGGAGGCCAGGGGCACTCAGATCCCAGTCTGGGCGGATCTCGCTCGTCGCGGCCCGCAAGTCACGCCAAAGGTCGGCGATCGACGGCCGTCCCCAGAACCAGTAGCCGTTATAGACGCTGTGGATCACGAGTCCTGGCTTGAATACCAGCGTGTGCGGGATCATCGGGTCATGTTCAGGGTCGGTGTATTCCTGGATGAGCAGATCCTTCTGAACCATTCGCCCTGGGTCGGAAAGGAACACCCACTCCGCGCCAAGTGACGCGCGGAATTCCTGAAGCGTATGGTGGTCGTCGGTAGCGATCGTCACAACCTGCGTGTACGCCACCGCAATCTTCGGATAGAACGCGGCGAGTTCCAGGTGCTGCTGATGCTCCTTTGGGCAGTAATGGCCGCGCGAAAGTGTGAGGATCAGTGGATCGTTACCCTGAAGCTCGCTGAGCTTGCGCGTTTTGCCCGTGTGATCGGGCAGCTCATAGTCCGGAAAAGAATTACCCGGCACGATGTCAGAACGCATGGTCAGAGTCCTCCTCTGCCTCGACTTCGCTGCCCGGCTCAGCCCCTGTCAGCGCCGCCCACTGGACCGCGAACGCAGAATAACATCTGGCAGATCACCGTATCGGTGACACTTAAGTGGCATTGCTCCGCGCATAACGCGCAAGTAACGTCCGGCGCCAAACCGGAGAGGATGCTACCACCGGGCCGAACGGCGCGGCTTCCAATATGGGCATGAGCATGAGGATTGGATGGCAAGTCAGGCCCGATAGGGGCAAGCTGCGCGGGTTCCTTTATCTATCCATCGCGAGGGATTATGAACAGCAAGTCACCCGCACTAGACGCCTCATTTATCCAGAAACAACGTGATCGGCTCACCAAGCTGCGCCAACAGCTGTTGAGCGCCACGCAGACCGAGCAGTCTGAGGAAGCCGGAATAAACGCGACATCCGTTGCTGAAGCGCACGAAGCCGAAGACGACGCGCAGCGGCTTGCGCTGCTTGAAATCGATGGGGCGGCCGGTGTCCGTAACCAGCAGCGTCTGACGCAGATCGAGCGCGCCTTGCAAAAGATCACCGACGGGACCTACGGTCTCTCGGATCTAAGCGGAAAAGCCATCCCGCGCGACCGACTCGAAGCGCTCCCGGAATCGATCTACACCCTGTCGGAGAGCAAGGCACTCGATGCCAGGAAGAGTTAGCGCCAGGGAAAGCCGGTCGATACGTTGGTGCAATGGCGTCTGCAGGTTGGTGCGGGCCAAATACGCTCTGCCGCATTGGGCTAGAGGCACGAGGCCGCCCGGTCGGGCAATGAAACAGGCATCAACCGGCAGAGTGAGGAGGACCTCAGGATGAACCGCAAAAGCGTATGGATCGCTGCAACCTCGATGCTCACGCTTGCCGTTGTGGGCGGCGTGTCCGCTTCCGGTCAGGACAAGTACACACTTAAGCTGCCCAATGGACTGCTGTTCTCTGACTTCAAGGGTTACGGGGACTGGCAGCTTATCTCCAGTGCGGAGACGGATGACCGGATGAAAGTGATACTGGGCAATCCTACGATCATCGCGGCCTTCAAGGCCGGCATTCCGGGCAATGGCAAGCCATTTCCCGAAGGCTCCAAGATCGCAAAGCTCCAGTGGAAGCCGAAGAAGAGCTCGGAAGCAGAGTTCCCCGTAAACGTGCCGGACACTCTGGCGGACCTTTTCTTCATGGAGAAGGACAGCAAGAGATTTCCGGAGACCGGCGGATGGGGGTATGCCCAGTTCGACTACGATCCGGCGTCGGCTACTTTCTCGGCAGACAAGGCGGGCGTCCCTAACTGCGGGCAGGTGTGCCATGTAAGCGTCAAAGCCAAGGACTACGTCTTTCACCCGTACGAGCTGCGGTAACACAGGTTTCAGAGGAGCGGCCGTCATGTTGAGACAGACAGAAATGGCGGCGTCATTTGTCATGCTTGCCCTCAGCCTGATGATGGCGGGCACGCGAGATGCGAGCGCGGGCTCAAAGCTGCCCGATCCCGTCAATGCCGCCGTAGCTGACAAGCTCTACAGGTTGGACTGTGGTCACTCCCTTGCGAACGACGAGTCGGTATGGACGCCGGGCGAAAACGTCGGTCGCGACATCGAATTCTCCTCTACCTGCTGGCTCATAAAGCATAGAGGCGAGTGGCTTCTCTGGGATACCGGAGTCCCGGAGACCGCGCTCAAGAACCCACAAGGCTGGTCCACGTTGCCCAGCTTGATCGTCTATCACCTCGACAGGTCGGTGACGGATCAGCTCGCGGAAATCGGTCTGAAGCCGGGCGACATCGGTCGAGTTGCAATATCGCACACGCATGGAGACCACATAGGTAACGTGTGGCTGTTCCCCGACGCCAGCATCGTGATGCAGCGTGCTGAGTACAACTGGATATATTCCCCCAACGGGCCGAACGACAACGTAAATCAATTGATGGCGCTCGCACGCAAGCTTCTGGGCACGCCCAAAAAACTTCAACTCATTGACGGCGACACTGATGTATTCGGCGATGGAAGCGTCACATTAGTTTCCACGCCAGGGCACACTCCAGGTCACCAGTCGCTGCTGGTCCATCTCAGGAAATCGGGCTTCATCATACTGTCCGGGGACGTTGCTCATTTGGAAGAGAACTTCGAGAAGGACATCGTCCCGTCCCTTAATACCGACAAGGCAGAATCAATTGCGTCAATGGAGAGGGTCAGACAGTTGATCGCAACGTACAAGGCGACCTTCTTCATCAATCATGACAAAAGCCAGGCCGACACGCTCAAGCTGCTCCCCGCATTCTACGATTGAAGATACAAAGGTATCGACTGATACCTTCGTGCAGTTATTTTCCCTCCGGCCCTCTGCTCTGATTGCCCCAAAGGCGGTGCGAGGCACACGGGAGTTCGTTATCCGCCGGCATTAGCTGATCGCAAGCGATATCGGAGTGACCATGGCATTCACCGGAACAATCAGCGACTTCGACAGGGCTGGCCTGTTTGGCCTGATCACCGCAGATGACGGTCGTGTTCTTCTATTCAATCTGCGAGGGACGGCGCCCGCCCTTCGCGGTCGATTCGAGGTTGGAACGCGTGTCAGAATCACCAGGCATGCACTAAAGCCGACAGCCCGCGCACTCGAGGTTGCCCCGATCGATGAATGGTACGATGTGGGATTCTCAGGGGCGGCCGTTGCAAGGGCAGACGGAGGCATCCGTGAAAAGCGATGAAAGTCAGAGCGGACAAGAGGCGCACTCGGGTGGGAACACCTCGCTGCATGGCGCACACCGCAGGACGCTCGAAGCCCTGTTTCGGCATCCGGCGGCGCACAATCTCGAATGGATGGATGTCATTGCGCTGTTCGAGACTATAGGGTCCGTCCACCGCAGGGCCAACGAAAAGTTCGTCCTCGACCTGGCCGGGGAACATCAGCTGGTCCATAAGCCCCATACCAAGGATCTCACCAGCTCCGAGGTAGTCGACTTGCGACATTTTCTTCAGCGGGCTGGCTGGTCAGCGGCGGGACCCTCCCAGACGCCGGCCCGGCGCGCTTCGGAGCCAGCCACTCTTATGGTGGTCGTGGATCATCACGGCGCGAAGATCTATCATATCCAGCTGGGATCTGTTGACCCTTCGCCGCATGCGATCACGCCCTACGACCCGCATCATTTCCTGCATCACCTTACGCACAAGGATCAGTTGCGTGAGGAGGGCCAACGCGCGCCGGAGGACTCCGGTTTCTACAGGGAAATCAGCGATGTTCTGGCGGCGGCCGGCAGAATCCTCGTGGTAGGCCATGGAAAAGGAAAGAGCAACGCCGCGTGGCACCTGCTCGAGTACCTGCGCATGCACCACCGCGAAACCTATCAGCGTGTGGTGCGCGGGATCGATGTGGATCTCTCCGCCGTCACGACAGCGCAGCTTCTGGAGCTCGCCCAGCAGGCATTCGGGTGGCAGCCGTGAACCTCTCTAGCCCGGATGTCCATCCTGGGACTGTGGTATCCCCGGGAAGCGCCTGGCAAAGAGCCATGCTGAACGGCAAGGTCGGATATTACGCGGACTTCATCACCTACGGGGTGCTGGTGGTCGCGCTGGTTGCATTTGCATTGCGGCAGAGTCGCCATGATCAACTGATCTGGTTGGGTGCGGCAATTGCGGGCGCGGGCAGCTGGACCTTGCTCGAGTACGTTCTGCATCGCTTCGTGTTTCATCATATGCCGCTGATTGCCGATCTTCACCATGCCCACCATGCGGTACCCCGTGCCTATCTGGGCACGCCGACATGGGCCAGTCTGGTGGTCCTGGCGGGAGTATTTTTTGTCCCGATGTGGCGCCTGCTTTCGATCAATATCGCACTGGGCGCAATCAGCGGGCTTATCACCGGCTGGCTTTGGTATGGGATCGTGCATCACGTCATCCATCATCGCCGCCCTCGCCGGCTGGCGACCGCGCTGAAGCTGGCCTCGCATCGACATCTGCTTCATCATTCCCCTTACCTATCCGGGAATTTCGGTGTGACCACCGCACTATGGGACCGCGTGTTTGGCACCCATATCTCAACCAGGGCGCGAGCGGTTAATGTCGTCGCGCAGCGGTCGGAGTAGAGGTGTTGCTCGCTTGAGCCGCGCATTGCAGCCCTTAGCGTTGGCCCAGCTGGCGCCAGTCGGTTTCGCGCAACTCTACGTTATAGTGCCGGGCTGCCTTCTTTATGTTGGCAAATGCGATGTCCCGCTCGGCATCGCTGACGTCGGTCACCTGATTGAATCTCGCGAGTGCGCTGCGGACGTGCGACGCGTCCGTCATTGGTTCCTTGCGTGCTCGCGGGAAAGCAAAGGCAGACTCAGGCAACGCGCTAACCTGCGCGGCGTCCAGTCGGCCGTGGTCCCCCGCTTGGTGCGTTGGTTCCCAGCTCGATTTGTCCACTGATGTGCTCACCTGCGATACCCCTTACGGTTGGCTGCGAGGGTTTGAAGCGAGCAGCAGCGTGAAGAGACCTTCCGGGTCGGTCCATTCCTCAATCGGTAACCATCCCCCCGCGCGAAGCAACGTCCGGGCCTCCCGGGGCCCGTATTTGAGGCTATTCTCGGTGTGGATGGTCTCTCCTTCGCCAATTGAAAATGGCTCGCCGGTCACCATGAAATCGACGTCGCGGATGGCCTTCAGGTGCATCTCAATGCGCGCCTCGTAGTCGTTCCAGAGAGCAACATGGCGAAATGCCTCCATGGGTATCGTCCCCTGTAGCTCGCGATTGATGCGCTGAATGAGATTGAGATTGAATTGCGCGGTGACGCCCTGCGCATCGTCGTATGCCGCAATTAATCGCTTCGGGTCCTTGACTCGATCGATGCCGATCAGCAGGAGCGCATTATCGCCCAAGGTGCGCGCGGTAGCCCGCAGGAAATTGACCGCCACCGCCACGGTCATGTTCTCGATGGTCGAGCCGGCAAAATAACCGACTCGCGGCAGATGCCTGACCACCGCCGGCAGGCTGAAGGGATCCATGAAGTCGGCAATGACCGGATGGATCGACAGAGCCGGGAATCGCTTCCCCAGCGCGGCAGCCGACTGATACAGAAACTCCCCGGAGATATCGATCGGCACATAAACCGAGGGCGCGAGCGCATCCAGCAGCAACGCAGTCTTGACGGAAGAACCGGACCCCAGTTCGACCAAGGCGCGACCGATACCGGTGATCCGAGCAATCTCGGCTGCATGGTGCTCGAGAATGCTGGATTCGGCCCGCGTTACGTAGTATTCCGGCAGCGCGGTGATGGCCTCAAACAGCTCCGAGCCGCGGCGATCGTAGAACCAGCGTGGAGAGAGCGTCCGCGGCCGCGCGTTGAGGCCGGCAGAGACCTCGGCCCGGAATAGATCCTGGCTGGAGGATGGAACGCATTTCAAAGCGAGCGCGGCTTGGGGAGACATCACAGATCCCTGGCGAGACGAACGCCGGTGAATTGCCAACGTTGATGCGGATAGAAGAAATTGCGATAGCTTGCCCGCGAGTGTCCTCTCGGGGTCACACAACTGCCGCCTCTTAAGACGAATTGACCTGACATGAATTTGCCGTTGTACTCACCCACAGCGCCCGGGGCCGCGCGAAAGCCGGGGTAAGGAAGGAAAGCTGAGCCGGTCCATTGCCAGACGTCGCCATAAAGCTGGCGGATGCGCCCTCGCCCTTCGGCGGGACGCGGTCTCATAACGCGCCTGGCGCCAAGCAGAGCACCCTCGGTCGGATCCGGCTCATCCGCCGCTGCCTCCCACTCGGCTTCCGTGGGAAGCCGCGCTCCCGCCCAGCGCGCGAATGCCTCTGCCTCGTAGTAGCTCACATGACACACCGGCGCGTTCATTTCCAGCGGGCAAAGACCGTGGAGACCGAATTGACGCCACTCTAACGAATCCCCGAGGCGCCAGTAGAGAGGTGCTTGGATCGCATGTTCGCGGACCCACGCCCACCCATCCGACAGCCACAATTCCGGTATGCGGTAGCCGCCGTCTTCCATGAATGCGATCCATTCCGCGTTTGTTACGAGCCGATCGGCTAACGCGTGCGGCGACAACCATGCCGTGTGCAGTGGCCGCTCGCAGTCGAACGAAAATCCGTATTCGTCGTGCCCCATCTGGACGGCGCTGCGAGCCCCATCCACCCAGCGCACCGGCGTCGGTACGGCATCAAGCGGTCGATCGATCGATGGCCGAAATGCGGGCTCCAGCGGGTTGTGGGAGAACAGGTGAAGCAGATCCGTCAGGAGCAACTCCTGATGCTGCTCTTCGTGATGACATCCAAGCTCAACCAGGTGCTGGGCTGCCGGGGTCAGATCATCGAGCGCGCGCAAGACCGCCGCATCAACATAGAGGCGGTAATCGAGAATCTCCTGCAGCGACGGACGGGTGAGGGTTCCCCGCGCGCCGCGTGCGATCCTCGCGCCTTTGGCTTCGTAATAGCTGTTGAACAGCATCGGAAAGCGCGCATTGAAGGGCCGGTACCGGGGAACAAACTCCGACAATACGAAGCTTTCGAAAAACCATGTGACATGCGCCAGATGCCACTTGGACGGCGAGGCGTCGGGCATGGACTGAGCCGTGGCGTCTCCGTCGGACAGATCTTTCACCAGGTTGACGCTGCTCGAGCGAACCTCTGCAAAGCGCTGCCGGATCCAGTCGGCTGTCAACAAGGGCGTATCTAGCAACAACACTTGCTCGCTCCCTGGTGCGTCATGCAGAGTTCCTGGTTAAGCAGGTATGGCGGATCAGAGCACGCGGGTTACATCGGGTCGATTACACCATGGTGTTGGTCGAGACCTTCGTGCAGTAGAAGTGCAGCCGCCAACGTGGTCTGATTGCGTGACGGGAAGCCATCAGATCGGTAGAAGGCCTGCAAATGACCGACAAGGACAGCGGCATGAAAGATCAGGAAATACGCGAGGCGCTGAACCAGCACTGGGCAGCATCCAATTCCGGCGATTTTGCGACGGAGCACGACATCTATCACGACGATGCGTTCCTGGATTATCCGCAGTCCCGCGAGCGAATCCGCGGGCGGAACAACATACAGATCACCCGGACCCTTCAGCCGAATAAGAAGCGCTTTGAGGTTCGTCGAATCATCGGGAGCGGCGACCTGTGGATCACCGAGCTGGTCCTGTCATACGACGCCAAACCCTTCTATACCGTGAGTATTATGGAATTCAGTGGAGTAAAGGTGGCACACGAGACTCAGTACTTCGCTGATCCCTTCGAGGCGGCGGCGTGGCGTAAGCAGTGGGTCGAGAGTATGGACAGCCAGGCCTAGAGTGGGAGCGCTCTACATCATGCATGCATTTTTCATCATACAAGGCGCCCAGGCTCCCGAGGCCGCGCTGACTCTCAATCGCGTGGCACTCGGGACATTCTTCGCGATCAGCGGTTACCACAAGCTGTTCAACGCTTCCAGACACGCGACACTGACACGTACGCTGCAGGAAGACGGTGTGCACGAGGTGCCGATCATGCGATGGCTGCTGCCCAGCGCCGAGTTCAGCGGTGGTTGGGCGCTCATCGTTGGCTTCCTGTCCGTGATCGCCGCGTTCGGACTCTTCTTGATCTCTGCCGGTGCCATTGCATTCGACGCCGTCAAACGGATACGCACATGGCAGCCACTGGACCGTGCCGATTGGCTGGGCGACCTGCTCTACATTCCCGAGGGGCTCTACTGCATCGGGCTGATCGTAGTGGTATTGGGAGGCCCAGGACCGTGGAGCCTTGACGCGATCATCGCAGCGGTCCTCGCGCGCTAGGTACCGGCCTCGCAGAGCCTCGCGTCACGGTGACGGAACACCGAGTCCCCCCGCCGAGATCCCCGTGGCCGCGCCCTGTACGATCGCCGCGGTTACCTGCCGGCCTTCGTCGCTGACGGCCACCGATGATGCCGGACACGCCGGGCTGCCAGCCGGAGAGGCGTAGGTGGATGATTTGTTGTGGGCCAGCGCGTGAGCGGCGCTGCTCCAAAGCCTGTCCCGAATGCCGCACCCTACGCCGAAATTGAACAAGGCGGCCACCTTCGCTGGCCGCGTGTCGAGCCAGCCCGTGTACGGATACGCATCCGGGATCTGGCTGACTCGAAGCGTCATGCCGGCCTGATTTGATGCCGAGAGAGCGATTTCGACGGCAGCACGGGAGCTGCTCTCGAGTGCAGCGTTCACTCCGCGTCTGACGATCGAGACCGTGCGCAAGGGGGTCGTCACGGCCGGTCCGCCCAACTGCCCGTTGACGATGACGTAGACGTTGGCCCCCTGGAGTCCGCTAATCTCTTCGGGCGTCCTCGCGGCCATCGTCGGCGCTATGAACAGCGGCACCGTGGTGCCACCGTCAACGTGCATCTCATCGAATTCAACTCCCGCCTCTTGTACACGAATCAATACGGGCGGAAACACTCCAGGGGCGCTCGCGGATGCAACCAGCACGTCGCGGAACAGCCGCCGTCCCCGATCACCACCTTCCGCCGCGATGCGGCCCATATCCCAGATCACGGTGCGCTCGTGATCCAGGTCGGTGGTTGCCACCAGCAGCAAGCGTCCCCGTGCTGACTCTGCGGCGACTGCCCTTAGCAGCTCATCGTTCACGTAACGATTCACGAAGTCCACCAGCGGCTTTCCGCGGTAGACGCTCGCGCCGAACAGCGCGTCAATCCAGCGGGGCTGTAGCAGATCCCGCGTCGTGGCGCCCGAAAATGCTTCCGTCACCGCGGCGTCCCACTTCGGCCCGAGGAAGGCCAGGGGCGCCAGTAAGGCTCCCGCGCTCACTCCGGTGACGATCTGAAAATCCGGCCTGGTGCCGGTCCGGCTCCAGCCCACCAGGGCGCCTGCCCCAAACGCGACCCCGCCGCCGCCGCCGGACAGCACCAGAACATTGAGAGGGTGACCCATCGCCGCCTGACGCGCGCTCCACAACAGCCGCCTCGTGTTGCTGTCGGAATCCTGGTGCGCATCGTCGACGTACATGACATCACGAGCGAACCCTATCGGCGCGGCGTCGCGGTAGTCCAACGGAGGCGCTTCCCGACGCGGTGGTGCCGCACAGGCAGCGAGTAGCAGCATCAATACTAAACAAGCCGCACCAACTTCGCAGCTCTGCGTCGAATGCGACGCGCGGCACCTGGACCAACCCAACCGCACCATTCCCACGGCCATTACGCCTTCCTCCGCTGAATCGATCACATCTATCTGAACGCATTGGCAGTTCCCAATGCGCCTGGGGCATCAGATCAAACACCCGAGACTGGATCGATTGAACATTGGTATCGAACGACACGTAGGTATCAGCGGCGCTGGGCTTATCGAAGGTCCTTCGCCTGGCTCAAATAAGTCCCGTAGCCCTGGGCTTCCATCTGTTCGCGGGGAACGAACCTCAAGGAGGCGGAGTTGATGCAGTATCGGAGGCCACCATGCGCTGTCGGCCCGTCGTCAAAAACGTGGCCGAGATGACTATCGCCATGCGCGGAGCGTACTTCCGTGCGCGACATGCCGTGCCGAGTGTCGCGTACTTCGATGATGTTGGCCGGCTCGATCGGCTTGGTGAAGCTCGGCCAGCCGCAGCCGGCATCAAACTTGTCAGCCGAGGCGAACAGTGGTTCGCCAGAGACAATGTCGACGTAGATCCCGGGCGCCCGAGTGTGCAGGTAAAGGCCGGTTCCGGGGTGCTCGGTGGCTCCCTTCTGAGTTACGCGATACTGCACCGGGGTCAGCTTCGAGATCGCTGCCAGCGTTTTCTTGTACATCGGTGTCGGGCCGCGCTTCCAAAACGAGCTATCGGGCGCCGTCATAAATACTCCGTCGTTGATGCGCCGCCCGAGCTGCGTCAGGCGCGCCAACTGCCGCAGCGCTGCGCTCCTGAGCCGAGCCGCCTCAGTCGCCAGGTGGCGGCTGCGGTTCCGGTGGATTACCGTACTTGTACTTCGGGTCGCCGTGGTAAGCGGACCGGACAAAGGTAATTATTTTCCAGAGATCATCGGCGGTCTGAATCGTTGTGCCGAAGGGTGGCATCGGCGCGACCACGTTCTCAAGGCCCCGGCGCAGATAGCCCTTGGCCTGCAGGCCGATACTGCCAAGTGTTACCAGGCGGAACAGTGTGTCGTCGTCACCGTCGTACACCCACACTGAATTGATCAGCGGAGGACATATGCCACCGCCGCCGTCACCACCGTGGCAGCCGTTGCAGCTGAAGCTGAAAAACAGCTTGTGGCCTTGCTCCACGATATCCTTGTTGCTGTCCTTGTACGGGTTCTTGAGCGTGCCCTTGGCAGCCCCTGCCTCAACTTGAACCGGCGTCGGGGCGGACGTGGCGGCGGCCGTCGCGCCCGCTGGACTGGCGCTCGACTGCGCGTGAACGCCGGCGGCAGCTGACACCAGAAACGCAATCACTGGCAGAGTCAGTTTCATTTGAGCACTCCTTCAGGCGATTAGTTTGCGGCCTTGGCCGCTGTTTCGATCAGCGCCGCGATCTCTTTGGGATGAGAGAGAAATATGGCATGACTGCCGCGAAGTTCGATCGTCTGCGACTTTGCCCGGTCTGCCATGAATCGCTCGAGCTCTGGGTTGATCATGTGGTCCCCCTGGGACACCACCGCGTAGCTGGGCTTCTGAGACCACGCCGCGATGGTCGTCTGGTCCGAAAAGCTGTCGGTGGTGATTGGTGCCTGGGAGATCGCCATGAACTGAACGATCGCCTTTGGCACGTCGGCCGCAAAATCCGCCTGGAACGTGTCCGGCTTTTCCTGCACGAATCCTCCGCCGACAGACACGACATTGTTTGACGCGGGCGGGGTCTTGGCTTGCAGCGCACCAGCCGTCTCCCCGACTGCGGGCTGAAAGGCGTTCACGTAAACCAGGCTTCGGACATTCGCGTGGCCGCCAGCCTCGGTGATGATCATCCCGCCCCAGCTGTGGCCCACCAGCACACACGGCCCCGCGCGGTCGAGTACCAGGCGCGTGGCCGTGACGTCGGCCTGCAAACCGGTCAGGGGTTCCTGCACGACCCCCACTTCGTAACCATCGTGCTTCAGAATGTCTGCGACCGACTTCCAGCCGGATCCGTCGGCAAATGAACCATGGACCAGAACGATACTCTTGACGGCGCTCTCGGCTCCCGAGGCAAAAATG
>Ga0302314_10001401_pt1 | contig 45160 bp, 39 predicted proteins | sample III_Palsa_N2_3_FD_200533 | JGI IMG/M metagenome (GOLD analysis project Ga0302314, IMG submission 200533) | Peat permafrost microbial communities from Stordalen Mire near Abisko, Sweden - III_Palsa_N2_3 | ecosystem: Environmental > Terrestrial > Soil > Palsa > Peat permafrost | place: Sweden...
TGCGACCACTGAGCTGTGATGAAGATATACGGCACACGGCCCGATCGGAAACCTGACAAAGAATCCAGTCATCAAGACTGCCTTACTTTCTAGGCCAATCGGGTGCGGCTACTCATCAGGGGCCGGGCGTCCAATCCACGCCCAACACGAGCCCGGATACATTTGCGCAAGCCCTTTTATCTTAGTCACAAATCGAGGTTGCAGAAAACAGGCTGACCATACATTTCTTTGCGGCGGCAAAGAAAGTAAGTGCCGCCCCGCACAGGGGCGAAGCTAATAGACCGACAAGAAAGCAAGGAAAGGCCAACGCCGCAGGAACACCGCCAAAGACAAACCTAACCAGACCGATAACAAATCAAGGAAAAGCCAACGCCATAAGCACAACAACCAAAGCGCCGCGCAGGCAAAAAAATCAAAGCCTCTGCTCAATAGCCAACCCAAAAACCCTCTTCCACTGCCGAGCCAGTGTCTCATTCCGCATGGGCAAATTCCAAAGAGGACACTTCGCATCCCGAACCTTCAACGCGAGTTGAAAACCGTCAGCAACCCTCTCGACCTCAGCCCCCTGAATATCCGCAAAAATATAATCCCCGCGAACACCATGAACATCCAACCTACATAACCTCTTCCCGGCGGCCAACCGAACCACCCCCCATTCAGCCTTGAGCTCATGCGTCCAATCACCATCGTGAATATTGGCCGCCACCTCACGCCGGCGCCGCAGCCAATAAACAACCGCCGCCACCACCAAAGCAGCCGCAACCACGGCAGCGCCGACCGCCACGCCCAAACCAAAATGCGCCGACAACGCGTCAAACGACCAGACCGCGCCGTATATCAGCGCAGCCAGCACCGCCAGACCCACAACGATAGGCATCTCGAGTCACCCCGCAAAACAAACCGGCCATCAGCGTAGCACGGTGTGTCCGCGGGATCATCAGCAAGAAACTATTGCACCATCCGGCAATCAGCACACCCAGCGCGGCACCCACACAAACGCAGAGCAGCCTTAAGCCGCCCGCGGGGCATCAATCACCCCTGCCCTCACTGCGACTTATGCGTCGCCGCCCATTGCTTCACCGCCTCCAGCGTGTTCTCGACATGCTTGTCCGGCGACAAGCTCGTGTACTCGTAAATGATCTTGCCGTCCGGCGCAATCACATACGACACCCGATTCGCCATCGAATTGTGCATAGGCAGCCCCGCGTCGTAGGCGCCAATCACCTTCGCATCCGCGTCCGCCGCGACCGGGAACTTGTTGCGGCATTCGCTTACCGAAAACTTCGTCAACGTGTCGATGTTGTCATGCGACACGCCAATCACCGTTGCGCCGTACTTCTTGTATTCGTCCACGGCGTCCGCGAATTCATGCGCCTCGATCGTGCAGCCCTTCGTGAAGGCCGCCGGGTAGAAGTACAACACCACCGGCCCCTTCTTCAACTCATCAGCCAGCGTGTAGGTGTAGGTCTTGCCGCCGAGCGACGCCTGAGTCGTGAAATCCGGTGCCGTGTCGCCAGGCTTGAGCGTCGCAGACGCCGTCAGAGAATGCAGCGCAAACCCCGCCGATAATACCGTCGCCAGCAATACCGGTATAAATTTTCGTTTCATCTCGAGCCCCTCCAGGCGTTGATGCACGTTCGTCCGTGCAATGAATGAAGTCATACCCCGCTGCGACCCGCGGCCGCGTCAAGCCGTGACTTATCCACTATTGGACCACGTCCTGAGAAAGCACGCTGGAAGACCCGGTAAGCGAGCCGCGCAGCCCTACTCCATCCCCGCATGCGCGCCAAACCACGCCGCCGCGGACAGGTTCAGCTCCGCCAGTACTTCGGGCGTGAGTGCCGCGAAGCCGGCCGGCGCCTCGTCACTGGCGGCAATCGACGCCGCGTCAGTATGCTCGTCCGCGCCCTGGTCGGCGGCCGCGGCGATCTTCAGCAGTGCGCCCAGCGCCCCGCTATGCTCGACGATCGCATCGCGGATCTGCGACGCCAACCCCAGCTTGTCGAGCGCTTCGGCAGCGGTCGTGCCCAGCACGACGTGCACCAGCGAAAAGATCCCGGTCATGAATGCGGCGTCCGCAAACTCTTCGTCCTTCGGACGCAGCCAGCGCGCCGCCAGCTCCATGAAGCGCGAGCGCGTGCCGGCCAGTTGCACCAGCGGATCGGAACGCCACGGCAGGTCGCCGCCGTCCGCATACAGCAGGAGCTGCGCCCAGCGCGCGATCTGCCGCGTGCCGGCCGCGATAATCGCCTCGCGCAACGACGCGATATTGCGCCCCAGGCCGAACGCGCTCGAGTTGACGAGGCGCAGCAACTGCACCACGACGTTCGGGTTGCGCTTTAGCTCCGCCTCGAGCTCGATAATGCCGGCATCGCTGGCGAGAAGCGCCAGGAGGCGCAGCAGCGCCGGCCGCGACGAGCGGTTGCGCGGCGCGGCCAGCACCTGTGGGCGGGCGAAGAAGTAGCCCTGGAACAGGTGGAACCCAAGCTCGCGCGCCAGCGCAAAGTCTTCCCGCGTCTCGACCTTCTCGGCAATCAGCGTCTTACCCTCGGCGAGCACCGCCGCGGCCAGCTTCGGCAGGGCCTCCCGGGGCGTCACCAGGAAATCGATCTTGACCATGTCGGTATGCGGCAAGACGGCAAGTAAGCCATCCGTCAGCTCACTGACATCGTCCAGCGCCACCTGGAATCCGGCGCGGCGCAACTCGCCAAGCCGGCGCACGAGTTGCGCGTCGAAGCTGACGGTCTCAAGGATCTCGAGCACGAAGCGCTCGGGTGACATCAGGTGAACGATGTCGTCGAACAACAGGCCGCGGCCGATATTCACATACCCGCGGTGATGGCCGAGCACCGCCGACACGCCAATCCCGCCGATCGTGCGCGCAACCACCTGGGCGGTCGCCTGGGCGTCGTCGCTGACCTCGGCATAGTTGTGGGCACCGGCACGGAACAGCAGTTCGTAGGCGTGCAGTGCGCCGTCGCGGTCGAGTATCGGCTGGCGTCCCAAATAGACAAAAGGCGCCTCTGCCGCCAGCTGGGCGTGCTGGGCAGTTTGTGCAAGCACCTTGACGTGCCGGGGCTTGGCTCGTGCGGGGAACGGTTCAGACATGGCTCATCGGTGCATGAATTCAGAAAGACTGCGCGGCGGACGCAATGTGCCGAGGTCGCCTCGAGTGTCAGGCTTGCTACCAATAACGGACGGACAACGGCGCGACTTTAACCGAATCCTCAGGGCATCGTTCAGGCGCTGGCCCTACCAATCATTACACGCAGTTTTTTTACAGTAACTTTTGCAGTAACCGCTAAAGATTTCAGCGCAGCGGTCGTTATCTCGTTCTGATAGGCGGTTTCATAGCTCTCGACCATCCGCGCCGGGCAGGCGGGAGCGAGCCGTACCGCCTGCAGACGAAACCAGGTTGCCAGCGAGAAACATGGAAGCGAACAGGATCACCGCGCCCCGCCGGGGCTCCTTGCGCACGGTCATTGACCGGGTCCGTGCGTTGGGCCGCCGCGCGAACGGCTTACCCCAGCCGAGCGCCAGCCGCTCGCCCCTCGAGCAGGCCGTCGGTGCGGTCGACCTGCTTGCCCACGTCGACCGGGATTTGCATTTCCTCTACGTGTCCGAGGCGAGCCTGCGCTTTATCGGCTACCACCGCGAATATCTGCAATCGATCACGCTGCACGACCTGGTCGCGCCCGCCGACGCCGAACGCCTCGACGCCCTGCTGGCCCGTGCGTCGGCCACCGGTGGCGTCGAAAAGACGACGCTCGACCTGATCAAGTCGCTGACCTACCCGGTCACCGTCGAATTGCGCGTCGTGCGCAGCAGTCACGACGGCGTCGAGGGCTTTGCGATTGCCGGCTTCGACGTGTCGGCCTGGCGCGCCACCGAAGAACGCCTGACCCACGCGTTACACCACGACCGCCTGACGGGCCTCGCCAATCAGTCCGCGCTGATGCCGGCGCTGCTCGACGCCCAGCAGCAGGCCGACGCGCACGGCACGCCTGCCGCCCTGCTGCTGCTCGACATCGACGATTATCAGCGTGTGAACCGCGCGCTCGGCTACGACGCCGGCGACGAGATGTTGCGCGAAACCGCACGGCGCATATCGAACACCGCGACCCAGGGCGAGAAGATCGCGCGGGTCGCCAGCGACGAATTCGCCCTTCTGGTGCCCAGCGCCACGTCCCGCACCTACGCGGCCACCGCCGCCGAAGCGCTGGCGCGGCGCCTCCTGACCGCGATCCAGCAGCCGTTTGTCTTCAACGGCCAGCAGGTGCATCTGTCGGCGAGCATCGGCATCGCGTTATATCCCGATGTACATCACGTCAACGATACCGTCGCGCGTGACAACCACCTGCTGCGCTGGGCCGACCACGCCCTGCTGCAAGCCAAGGCGGCCGGCGGCAACACGCTGGCGTTCTACGTGCCGGACGACAACCCGGCCGACGCCGAACGCTTGAAGCTCGAGGCCGACCTCTACGACGGCGTGCGCAACGGCGAGTTCTCGCTCCACTTCCAGCCGATCACCAGCAGCCAGAGCCACGGCGTGGTCGGGGTCGAGGCGCTGATCCGGTGGCTGCATCCAGTGCATGGACTGGTGCCGCCGTCGATGTTCATTCCGCTCGCGGAATCGGTCGGGCTTATCAACTACCTCGGCAACTGGGTGCTCAAGATCGCCTGCATGCAGCTGATCCAGTGGGACGCCCGCGGCATCAAGCTCCAGTACGTTGCGGTCAACGTGTCGCCGCAGCAGTTTCGCGACCCGCGGTTCAAGGACAGCGTGCGCGAGGCGATCGAGCTGACCGGGATCGACCCGCGCCGTCTCGTGTTCGAGATCACCGAAAGCCTGCTGATGCACGACCCGGCTCATGCCAAGGGGCTGCTCGAAGAGCTGACCGCGATGGGTATCCGCTTTGCCGTCGACGACTTCGGCACCGGCTACTCGAGTCTTGCGTACCTGCAACGATTCCCGCTGGCCAAACTGAAGATCGACCGGAGTTTCGTCGAGAATCTGCTAACCTCCCGAAACGATCAGGCAATCGTTAGCGCGGTAGTGGGTCTCGCGCAGACGCTCGACCTGGAACTGGTCGCCGAGGGCGTGGAAACCGAAGCACAACGCACACTCCTGACCGAGATGGGATGTGGTCATATTCAGGGCTGGCTCGTCTGCAAGGCGTTGCCCTCCGAGGAACTGGCGCAGCGCTTCGAGGCGCGCACGCTGCATCTGCACGAAGCAGCCTGATGCAGCCCGGGCAGAACAGGCGTTTGCGCATCGCACACCGGCTTGATGCCGGTCTGCCACTCACTGGAACAGGTATGGCTTTAGCGGGAATCACATGGTAAAGGCAGCGGTGCTCGACAGGCTCTGGTCTCGAATGAGCGAGCGCGGCGATTTCCCCATGCTGTCGCAATCGCTGCGCACAACCATGGCTGCAATGAACAACGACGACCTTGACTTCTCGGGTCTCGTGCAGGTCGTGCTGTCTGATTTTGCGTTGACCCAGAAGGTGCTGCGCCTTGCCAACTCGGCGATGTATATGGCCTTCGGCGGCAATATCACCACCGTGTCGCGCGCCTTGATGGTGCTCGGCATGGACGCAGTCGGCCACCTCGTGGTCGGCCTGAAGATCGTCGATCACTTCCACCACAGCGTCCCGCGCCGCATCGACGCGAAACTCGAACTGAACCGCACCCTGCTGTCGGGCTGCGTCGCCCGCAAGCTGACCGAGCGCGGCGACCTGCGCGCCGGCGAAGAGGCAGTGGTCTGCACCCTGATGCGCCAGATCGGCAAGCTGCTCGTGGTGTTCTATCTCGACACCGAGTGGGACCAGATCCGCCGCCTGATTGAGACGAACATCGACGAAGTCGAAGCCTGCAGCACGGTGCTCGGCGTTACGTTCGACGAGATCGGCGCGGAAGCCGCCGTACGCTGGCGTCTGCCCGACATGATCCGCGACGGCATGGGCGAGTTCGATCCGCATGCGACCGACGAGCCAAAACAGGTGCTGTGGCTGCGTGCCATCACCAACTACTCGACCGACGTCGCGAGCCTGCTGACCACGCCAAACATGCCGGACTGGCAACGCGACGCCCGCATGGCCGAACTCGCGCACCGCTACGGCCGCGCCCTGAACACCGACCCGGACGTGCTGGTAGAGATGAGCATCGCGCTCGCCCGCGAGGAAGACGGCGAAGGCGTGATGCGCGAGATTGTCGAGCTGCGCGCCAACGCCGACGCGATCGCGCGCGAAGCTCTCAACCCTGAGGCGCGCATCGGCGCGGGTGTCGCAGATCTGCGCGCGCTGAAATCCGATAGCGCGCTCGCGGCAGCGCTGGCGCTCGCGGCCGAAACGGTGCATGCAGGTCTCGGCTTCGCACGAACTGTGATGTTTGTCCGCCACAGCAGCGGCATGTTCAAGGCGCGCATGGGGTTCGGACCGAAGATCGACGCCGCGTTGCCAAACCTGTCATTCAATACGGCCTTCGAACCCGACGTGTTTCATCTCGCCGTGGCGAACTCGGTAGGCATCTTTATAGAAAACGCCCGCGACCCGAAGATGGTGGCGCGGCTGCCCGAATGGTTCCGGCGCAGCTTCACCGATACCCGTTCGTTCGTGCTGCTGCCGGTGATCGGCGAGAATCAGTCGACCGTCGCGCTGCTGTACGGCGACTGGAGCCAGGCCGACGAGGCACGGCGGATTTCGCAGGGAGAGATGGCGGCCCTGAATGAACTGGCGCGGGAGTTAGGGCGTTTTTTTTCCCACGCGCCGATGCAGGAGATGGAGACGCTGTGAAGGGGTAAGCAGTCCGGCTTCACACCGGGCTGAAGCGCCGCGCACCGAACTGCGCACGCGGCTCCCCTCACCGGTTCATCGAGGTCAATCCTCGATGCGCTCCAAGCCTTTTGCCTCGGCGCTGCGATCCGCAACGCCCGCCCACGTCGCCGCAACGAGTCCGAGTTCCGCGACTTCGCTCACCGTCAGCGGCGCCAGATGCGCACAGGCGGCTTCGATATCCGCCCACGCGCCCCGTTCCAGCGCATCCACCGCCGACAACAGCAAACCCAGCACGCCTTCACGGCGCAAAATCGCCGCCTGAATCGGCTTCGACAACGTCAATACGTTAAGCGTATTCTCGAGCGATCCGCCGAACACTGCATCGACGAACGAAAACACCCCGGTCAGAAACGCGGCATCGGCTTCGTCACGACCGGCTTCCGGCAGGCGCAGTACGGCCAACTCCATGAAGCGAGCACGCGTAGCGGCGAGCTGCAGCAACGGATCGTCTTCCAGCGCGACCTTGCGGCCATCCGCATACAGCAGCAGTTGCGTCCAGCGGGCGATACGATTCGTGCCGGTAGCGTTGATCGCTTCGCGCAACGTCGTCACCTTGTGGCCGACTGCGAGGCCGCTCGAATTGGCCAGCTTCATCAGGTGCATCACCAGCACCGGGTTCAGCTTCAGCTCGGCTTCGAGCTGCGCAACGGTCGGGTCGCCAGCCAGCAACTGCAGCAGGTTCAGCAACGCGTGACGCGGCGCACTCACCCGCCGCAAGGCTGCGGTGTGAGCGCGGGCGAAGAAATAGCCTTGAAACTTGTCGAAGCCCAGGTTGAGCGCAGTTTCGAAATCTGCTTGTGCGTCGATGCCAGCGGCAATCAACAACTTGCCCGCCGATTTCAGCACGGTGGATAGCTTCGGCAGCAAGGCGCGAGAGATGCGCGGCAAATCGATCTTCACGCCCTCGGCATACGGCAAGAGGCGTGCAAAGGTATCGTTGGGCACCACCACGGCGTCGAGCACGAAGCGGTAACGCCGCGCGTGCAGCACGACGATGCGCGCAACGAGGGCATCGTCCACCTCGATATCGGGCTGGATTTCGAACATGAAGCGCTCGGCCGGCACGCGTTCGAGCGCGTCGTCGAACAGCATCTCACGGCTCACGTCCAGATAACCGGGATGGCCGTTCAGCGCGCCGCGCATGCCCGACTGCATCAGTGCGGCGACAACAGTGTGCGTGAAGGTAGGCTGAGCGGCGGCGCCCGGCTCTGCCTCAGTGGCTACCGTTTCTGTGTCTACGAGATTCGTTGCCGGATGGGCCGTGTGCCCGGCTCGTGCGCTGGGCACCGCGCCCTCATCTGCCGGCGGTTCGTCCGCGCAATGAAGCTTGAGTTCAAAGCCGCATAGCATCCCGTCCCGATCGAGAATCGGCTGGCGGGAGAAACAGGCCGTGAATGGTGCGCCGTCCGTCCTGCCGGACGCAGCAGCGTTCCGGTTAGGATCGTCGACTTCGATAGCGGTCATTCCACTCCCCCGATACGCGCCCTGGCGCTTATTGCTGTCTTCTGTTCTGGCATGCGGCGTGTTCGCGCCCGAAATTTGCCCCGGAGCGCGGCTGCAAACGCCGCGTGGCGCCGCTTTGCGACGTTTGACAATTTTAGCGCAGGCCACAGCAATCGGGCATGGCCGGCCGCCAATTTTGGAAAAAATTCGATTCCCAATTCGACGCTGCGATCGAGCGGCGAATCGACGATACTCTTGTGCAGTGCAGAAGCGTTCCAACCCGCGTTTAACCACCAAGGAAAAACCATGGATGTCAAAAGCGTGCTAGACAATGCCTTCGCCATGCCGATTACGAGCCCGGCATTCCCGATCGGCCCCTACCGGTTCATCAACCGGGAGTTCCTGATCATCACGTATCGCACCGACCCCGACAAACTGCGCGCCGTCGTGCCCGAACCGCTCCAGGTCGGCGAGCCGCTGGTGCACTACGAGTTCATCCGCATGCCCGATTCGACCGGTTTCGGCGACTACACGGAAAGCGGCCAGGTGATTCCGGTCTCCTACAACGGCGTCGTCGGCAGCTACACGCTCGCGATGTATCTCGACGACCATCCGCCGATTGCCGGCGGCCGCGAGCTGTGGGGCTTTCCGAAGAAGCTCGCCAAGCCGGTACTCGAAGTGCATACGGATACGCTGGTCGGCACGCTCGATTACGGTCCCGTGCGTATCGCTACCGGGACGATGGGCTACAAACATCGCCAGCTCGATCTCGTGCAACAGAAGAAGCGTCTGGAAGCGCCGAACTTCCTGCTGAAAGTTATGCCGCATGTCGACGGGACGCCGCGTATCTGTGAACTGGTGCGTTACTACCTGCAGGACATTGATCTGAAAGGCGCATGGACCGGCCCCGCTTCGCTGCAGCTCTCGCCGCATGCGCTCGCGCCGGTCGCCGAACTGCCGGTGCTGGAGATTGTCGAAGCCCGCCACCTGGTCGCGGATCTGACGCTCGGGCTTGGTGAAGTGGCGTTTGATTATCTGAAGTAGTCACGCTGTCACCCGATTCAGGCGCACCAGCGCAGCGACGGTCGCCCACGCGGCCGTTGTGCTGCTCGTAAGCAGTGCCTGGCGCTGCACCCAAAATCAAACGGCCGCAATCCGCGGCCGTTTGTCCTCCTGCATGAATGCATGACTGCGAAGCTGCATGCTTCATGCGACACGCATGCCCATGTCGCTTACTTCAGCACGACCTTGACGTTGAAGTACTTCGCCGCAAAGCGGTCGATCGTACCGTCCGCCTTCAACTCTTTGAGCGTCTCGTTAAGCGCGTCCTTGAGCTGCTTGTCGCCCTTGCGGATGCCGAAGCCCACACCCCCGCCCAGCAGTTTCGCGTCGCTGACCGCCGGGCCCGCGAATTCAAAGCCGGCTCCTTGCGGACGGGTCAGGAAGCCCTTCGATGCTGCCTCAGCGTCCTGGAACGCTGCGTCCAGACGGCCCGACGCCAGGTCTGCGTAGATCTGGTCCTGCGTCTGGTACGGCACGACGTCGACACCGGCCGGTGCCCAGATCGCCTTGGCGTACGTCTCCTGGATCGTGCCCTGCAGCACGCCTACATGCTTGCCCTTCAACGATGCCGGAGTCGGCAGCAGGCCGCTACCCTTCTTCGCGATCATCTGGTTGGGGATCGTGTAGATCGGATCGGTGAAGTCGATCGCTTCGCGGCGTTGCTCGGTGATGGTCATGTCCGAGTTGATTGCGTTGAACTTGCGCGCCTGCAGGGCCGGGATCAGGCCGTCGAACGAATTCTCGACCCACACGCACTTCGCCTTGAGCTTGGCGCACACCGCATTGCCGATATCGATGTCGAAGCCCTGCAGATCGCCCGCCGGGGTCTTCGATTCGAACGGGGCATACGAGGCCTCGACGCCAAAGCGGATCTCTTTGATGTCGGCTGCCGACGCGTTGCCTGCTGCTGCGGTTGCCGACGCAAAAGCTGCCAGCGCGGCCATGGTTCGCCAATTCATTTTCATTCTTTGTCTTCCTCTACTGGTATGAAATCAAACAGAGCTGAATCTGCGCTGCATGATTGCTGCGCCATCATTGCGATTCAAACTTCCGCGGCTGATGTGGTGCACGCAGCAGCCGCGAGGGCGGGATTGTACAGGGTCGGCGTGCAGACGCTGCGGGGGGATCGGTGTGATGGGATTGAAGGATCGTGCGAAGGCGGCCAGCGAAATTGCAACTTCTTGTCGCGCATGGACAAGCGTTCGATGCACGCGGCGAGCGCTATGCCACGCGCATCGAATCGGGCCGCAGCGGCTCCGCTCAGGAGAGCGCAGCCAGCGTTTCCTGCGTCGTCTCCAGCACCAGTAAACCGGCACGCAAACCCGGCTTCACCGTGGGATTCGGAAACACGATGCGCTCTTCCGCGTGACGTACTGTGTAGCGATAGTCGCCATCGCGTGCGAGCAAAGTACCCTGCTCGAAGGGCGTGAAATTCGCCACATCCGCGGCGACCAGCAATTCGAACGCCTCGCTTTGCTTCGTGATCTGGTCGATCACGGTGAACACGCGCGGTAGCGGCAGCGCCGCATCGCCTTCGACGCCAACCAGCAGATGACGCAGCGCTTTGTCCGTGCCCGCGAAACGCGTCAGGTCGTTCTGGCCGAACGACCGCATTTTACCGAGTTCGAGCGTGCACGCCTCGGCGCCGCACACTTGCGCGGTGAAATGGGAATACGTGTTGCCCTTCGTGGTATGCAGCAGCACGGCGGCAATGGAAGCATCGCGCAACCATTCGAACATCGCGCGAGAGAGCGGCGCACCCGTATGCGGCAGCAGCGCAAACTGCTCGAATACCGACGCGCGAATCGCCGTATGCATGTCGATATGCCAGCGTGCACCGGGCGCGTATGAGGTGCCGGCAAAGAACTGCGTCGCTGCGCGTTCCAATACCGCAGCCCGCGGCGCCTCGTGACTGTGCGGCACTTGTGCGTGGCGACCGCTGAAGAGTCGATTCAGGTCGTCGTCCAGATAGCGGCACGCAGCGCGCATGGCGTCGACGTTGCCCAATATCACCAGCAAACGGCACGTCAGCGTAACCTGCCCTTCAGCGATATCGCGCACCAGTTTCGACAGCAATTCAATCGGCGCGGTTTCGTCGCCATGCACGCCTGCGGAGGCGAGCACGCTACGCACGCCGCCGCCCGTCGCCGCCTCGGGCTCAAGTTGCAGGATGCCTTCATCCAGCCATGTCCACCGTATGCCGTTGGCGCATACGCCTTGTGCCTCGCCAGCGGAAGGACGCGCGCCCGCCAGCGTATACGCGAGAAAATCGCTCAGTAGCGCGCTCATACCGTGCTCAGCGCTGGAAGTCATACAGCGAGCCCAGGCCGAGAATCTGCGTCAGTTCGTCGAGCGCCGTGCGCGATTCGAGCAGCAGGCTCGGATCGGTCAGGTCAGCCGGTGCGAGTCGATCGCGGTAGTGCTTTTCGATCCACGCATCGAGGCGGCCGAACAGCGCGTCGTTGATCCACACGCCGGGCGTGACCGCTGCACGTTCCGCCTCGCTCAACACCACCCGCAGACGCAGGCAAGCCGGGCCGCCACCGTTCTTCATGCTCTCGCGCAGATCGAACACGAGCACGTCGTCGATCGGGCCGCTACGCGAGGTCAAGCTATCCAGATACGCGCCGACGCGTTCGTTCTCGCGGCATTCCTGCGGCACCACCAGCACCTGCTTGCCGTCGGGGCGCGTGAGCAACTGGCTGTTGAACAGATACGAGGTCACGGCATCCGACACGCTCACTTGCGCGTCCGGCACTTCGATCACGTCGAACTTCGCATCGAGCTTGGCCAGTTTCGCGCGCAGATCGTCGTACACCGCTTTCTGTTCGACGAAAGCGAGTTCATGGCAGAACAGCGTGTTGCGATTGCCGACCGCGATGACGTCGTTGTGGAACACGCCCGCGTCGATCACATCGGGATTTTGCTGGGCATAGACGGTGGCCGCTTCGGCGAGGCCATGACGCTGCGCGACTGCACGGCTCGCCTCGAACGTCTGCCGCGCCGGAAAGCGCTTCGGCTCCGGTCCACGGCGATATTCGCTGCGGCCGTAGACGAAGAATTCCACGCCACGTACGCCATATTCCGCGCAGAAACGCGTGTGATTAGCCGCGCCTTCGTCCCCAAGTGCCGGTGTGCCAGGCAGCGCTTCATGCACTTCGAAACGGTCCCGGTCCGCGAAGATCGCACGCAACGTGCTGCGCGTCGATTCGTGTTCGATCGCGCGATGCAGCTTGCTGCACAGATTCGCCGGCGTGAAATGCACACGGCCGTCGTGCGTGTCGGCGGAGGGGCTGACCGTCGCCGCATTCGCGGTCCACATTGCCGAGGCGGAACTGGCCGCGGCGAGCAGTTCGGGCGCATCCTTCGCGACCTTTGCGATGACCGTGGCGTCGTCGCCCGAAAAACCGAGCTCGCGCAACAGACGCATCGACGGCCGCTCCTGCGGCGGCAGCACGCCTTGATGGAAACCGAGGTCCGCAAGCTGCTTCATCTTGCGCAGACCCTGCTTCGCGGCGGCCTTCGGATTGGCGACAGACTTCTCGTTGTTCTGCGACGCCACGTTGCCGAACGACAAGCCGGCGTAGTTGTGCGTCGGGCCGACGAGCCCGTCGAAATTGGCTTCAGTGGCTTGCATCGTCGATCCTCAGAAATGAAGGCCCGGCGACACGCTCGCGGGCATTTGCAGTTGCGCGCTTTCGACGGAGGCCATCGGATACGCGCAGTAGTCGGCTGCGTAATACGCGCTCGGGCGATTGTTGCCCGAGCGTCCCGTGCCGCCAAACGGCGCCGCGGACGACGCACCGTTGGTCGGCCGGTTCCAGTTGACGATGCCGGCGCGAATCGCGCGCTGGAAATGCGTCCACAGCGCTTCGTCGTCAGCGAGCAGACCGGCGGACAAGCCAAACTCGGTATCGTTGGCGCGTTCGATCGCTTCGTCAAAGTTAGCGTAACGAACGATCTGCGCGAGCGGTCCGAAGTGCTCTTCGTCGGGCAGATCCTGCACGCCAGTCACATCGAGAATCGCCGGTGTGACAAAGCCGAGTTGCGGGTCACGCTGCTCCATCGTCAACAGCGACTTCGCGCCGGCTTCGAGCAACTGAGCCTGCGCTTGAACGAGGCGCTGCGCGGCACGCGCTGAAATCACCGCGCCCATGAAAGGCTGCGGTTCAGCGTTGTATTCGCCCACCGTGATGCGCGAGGTCACCTGCACGAGGCGCTCGATATAGCGATCGCCGAAAGCGTCGTTCGGCACGAAGATGCGCCGCGCGCAGGTGCAGCGCTGCCCTGCCGACAGAAACGCGGATTGAATCGTGTGATGCACCGCTGCATCGAGATCCGCGACCGGTCCGATGACGAGCGGGTTATTGCCGCCCATCTCCAGTGCCAGCACGATCTCCGGTCGGCCGCCGAACTGTTTGTGCAGAAGCGTGCCGGTATCCGAGCTGCCGGTGAAAAAGAGGCCGTCGATCTGGCGGTGATTCGCCAAGGCGATGCCGGTGTCCTTCTCGCCTTGCACGAGGTTCAACACCCCCGCCGGCAAGCCGGCTTCGCGCCACACTTCGACGGTCGCACGCGCCACGCCCGGCGCCAGCTCCGACGGCTTGAACACGACCGCATTACCCGCGATCAGCGCCGGTACGATGTGTCCGTTCGGCAGATGGCCCGGGAAGTTATACGGTCCGAACACCGCAACCACGCCATGCGGACGATGCCGCAACACAGCGGTGCCATCGGCCATCGGCGCACGCTTCTCGCCGGTGCGCTCGTTGTAGGCCTGAATCGAAATCTCGACCTTGGCCGCCATCGAGGCGACTTCCGTACGTGCTTCCCACAGCGGCTTGCCTGTTTCGCGGCCAATCGCTTCGGCAATCGCTTCCTTACGCTCGGTCAACAACGCAGCAAAGCGGCGCACGATACCGCAGCGATCATCGAGACTCAACGCGGACCACGCCGCAAACGCACGGCGTGCGCTGCGCACGGCGCGATCAACATCGTCTGCGGATGCGCTATGGCCTTCCCATACCGTCGCGCCCGTGCCGGGGTTGCGCGAGGCGAATACGTGTCCTGTGCCGGCGGCCCATTCGCCGTCGATGAAAAGCTCGGTCATGATCATCCTTGTTTGTGTTTCAGCGGCAGCACCCGTACCGGGTCGCCTGCCTTCACGTCGAGTGCCGCGGCTTCTTCAGACGTCAGACGGAACACGCCGTCTTGCGGCACGCCCACGGCAGCGCCCACGCGGAAATCGCCCAGCGAAGTATTCGACACCAGCGACTTCGGCCCATCCTGCGGCGCGGGCGAGGCACCCAGCGCGAGGATTTCGACCGGCACCACCACGCTCTCGCGCACCGTGCGCAAGTCGGCGATATGGCATTCGAGCACCGGACCCGCATCGAAAATATCGACGTGGTTCTCGTAGCGCAGCCCTTCGGATTCGAGCATGCGGCGCGCCGGGATCGTGTCGCTATGCGTGAGGCCCACGCAGTCCTGCGCCTCCTGCGGCAACAGTTCGACGTAGACCGGATAGCGCGGCATCAGCTCAGCGAGAAATGCCTTGCGGCCATGCGAGCTCAGATAGTCCGCTGCGTTGAAATCGATCTGATAGAAATGCGAGCCGACTGCGCGCCAGAACGGCGACGTGCCGTTCTCATCGAAGTGGCCACGCAACTCGGCACACAGACGCTGCGGAAACCGCTCACGGAACTGCGCGAGGAACATGAAGCGCGAGCGCGACAGCAGGCCACCCACACCGCTCGTGCGATAACGCGGGCTCAGGAACAGCGAGCACACTTCGGCGTAGCCGGTCAGATCGTGGGAGATGTTGAGCGCATGCATCCGCGTCCAGATGCCGAGGTCCTGGCTCGCATGCACCACCGTGCTCACGCGATAGTTGTAGAACGGCTGCTCCAGGCCCACCGACGTTTCAATGCCGCACACGCCCGCCACATCGCCCGTTGCCGTATCTTCCATCACGAAGAAATAGCCGGCCTCATGCGGCGCGGCCTTGTCTTCCATCGTGCGGCGCGAGCGCGCGACGCGCGCCGCGAGTGCATCGCGGTCGGGCTTGAAAGTGGTGAGACCGGGACCGGTCTCCTGAGCGAGCGCGACGAGCGCGTCCACATCGCCCGTCTGCACGACGCGAACGACGATCATTGTGCTTCTCCCGAAAGTTCATCCGGCTGTTCTTCATGCTGATGCAGCGGCACGCAGCGCACCGCGTCGCCGTCCTGCACGCCGAGCGCCGCACGCACCGCTTGCGGCAAGGGCGCACCTGCGTGCTTTTCGGCAGGCAGATCGGCCAGCACGCAGCGGAAGTCGCCCGCGCGGTTGCTGGCGATCAGATACGCGGCACCACGCTGACCGGCCCCCGTCTCATGCACCGCACGCGTTTCGTTGCGCGTGACACAGGCACTGCGGTCGATCTGCGCAGTCAGCACGGGACCCGCATCGAAGATATCGACGAAGCGGTCCGTCTCGAAGCCTTCTTCGAGGTGAATCTCATACGCCAGCAAGGCCTTCTCATCCGGCTCGCCGAGCACGCGTTGCGCCGATTCCGGCAAAAGCGGCACGTAGACCGGATAGCTCGGCATCACTTCGGCGATAAAGGTCCGGCTGCGGCCGCCCGATTCGATTTCGATGTCGGCAAAATTGCGGCCAAAAAACTTGCGACCCACCGCTTCCCAGAACGGCGACACGCCCTGCTCATCCGTCACGCCCAACAGCAGCGAGAACACTTCAGACGTGAAGCGCTTGCGGTTCGCGGCGATATACATCATCCGCGCGCGCGACATCAGATGCGCGGCGGCGTCGCCACGCAGCGATGGGTCGATATAGAAGCCTGCCAGCCGGCTCTTGCCCGTGAGTTCGTGCGACATGGTCAGCGCGTGAATCTTGCGATTCACATGCAACTCGCGCGAGGCATGAATCAGCGCGTCGTTGCGAAACGCGTAGAACGGTTCCGAGTAACCGGCGGCCGCGACAATGCTCGCCGTGCCCAGCAGCTTGCCGGTCTCGGTGTCTTCGAGCACGAACAGGTAGAACTCTTCGCCCGGGAAATCGACTTCCGCCCGAAACGAGTCCTCCGACAGCGCGACGCGCGCTTCGAGCGCACGGCGGTCATGCGGCAGCGAGTGCAGCACGGGTTGAGCCGTGCGCGCCATGTGTTCGAGCGCATCGAGATCGGCGAGGCGGCCGGGGCGTACGAAGAGCATCGTCGTTCCAGTGGTTAGAGGTGATGCAAGCGGTGATCCAGGCGGTAGTGCAGGTGCGAGCCCGTCTGCGCGGCTCAGCGTGCCGGCGCTTCCGCCGTGGCGACCACCGCTTCAATCGCCTTCGCGAGACGCGCGAAGCCTTCGTACATATCGTCGAGCGGCATGATCAGCGACGGCACAAAGCGCAGCACGTCCGGACCCGCCATCAGCATGATCACGCCATGCTGGCCAGCCGCAGTGACGAAATCTTTCGCACGGCCCTTGAACGCATCGGTCAGTTCCGCGCCGATCAACAGACCCTTGCCGCGCACTTCCTTGAAGAGGCCAAAGCGCTCGTTGAGCTTCGCCAGTTGTCCCTTCAGCGCCTCACTACGCGAACGCACGCCTTCGAGCAGCTTCGGATCGCTGATCAGTTCGACCACCTTCTCCGCAATCGCGGCGCCGAGCGGATTGCCGCCGTACGTGGTGCCGTGCACGCCCACCTTGAAGTGCGCGGCGAGTTCGTTGGTGGTCAGCATGGCGCCGATCGGGAAACCGTTGCCGAGCGCCTTCGCCGTGGTCAGGATGTCCGGCGTCACGCCCGTGTCCTGGTACGCGTAGAAATAGCCGCTGCGGCCCACACCCGTTTGTACCTCATCAAAAATCAGCAGTGCGCCGTGCTGGTCGCAGGCTCCGCGCAGCGCCTTGAGGAAGGCCGGATCCGCAGGGATCACGCCGCCTTCGCCCTGGATCGGCTCGACGATCACCGCACAGGTCTTGGCACCGATCGCCTTGCGGGCCGCTTCGATATCGTTGTACGGCAGATGCACGATGCCTTGCGGCACCGGCCCGAAACCTTCCGAGTACTTCGGCTGGCCACCGACGCTGACGGTAAAGAACGTGCGGCCATGGAACGACTGCGTGAACGAGATGATTTCGTCCTTCTCGATGCCATGACGGTCGAAGGCGACGCGGCGCGCGAGCTTCAGCGCCGCTTCGTTGGCTTCCGCGCCCGAGTTGGCGAAGAACGCGCGGTCGGCGAAGGTCAGGTCTTCGAGACGTTTGGCGAGGCGCAGCACCGGCTCGTTGGTGTAACCGTTACCGATGTGCCACAGCTTGCTGCCCTGCTCGCTCAGCACCTTCAGCAGTTCCGGGTGCGCATGACCGAGCGCCGTCACGGCGATACCGCCGGCGAAGTCGATGTAGTCGCGGCCCTGCGTATCCCAGACGCGCGACCCGAGACCGCGGTCCGGAACGAAGGGGGCGGGCGAGAACACCGGCACCATCACTTCGTCGAAAGTCTGGCGTGTCACAGTCAGGTCGTTGTCGTTCATGGCAGGTCCTCGTTACAGGTAATGACGGTATAGCGTTAGTGTAGGAAACCGCGGGCGTTACGTCTTGCGCATACGCGACGGGTTCTATCGGGCTTGTCGTTGCGCACGGTGATATCTGACGCCGCGGGCGGCTAGCGCTCCGTTTCATCGGGGCGCTCAATCAGTGCGGCCGGTCGCGGCTCGCTCGCCGCGCTGCCGGTCGCGCCGGTCTGTTTTTCGATCCAGTTGCGGCGATCCTCGCGCGGCGTTACGCCAAAACGCTCGCGATAAGCGTTCGAAAAGTGCGCCGCCGACGAAAACCCGCACGCCAGACTGATCTGCACGACGGATTTGCTGGTGCGCTGCAGCTGCGTGCGGGCCTTCGACAACCGCAGCCCCAAGTAGTATTTGGACGGCATCGAGCCGAGATACTGGCGAAACAGGCGCTCCAACTGCCGCCGCGACACGCCGACCAGACCGGCGATCTCGTCGCTGGTCAGCGGATCTTCGATATTCGCTTCCATCAGCAGCAGCGCGTCGTTCAAACGCGGATGGCGCTCGCCCGGCGCTGTCACGAACGGAATGCGCTGGCGCTCCTCACCGGCGCGCAGCACGCCGACGCCGAGCGTATCGGCTATGCGATCGGCCAGTTCGGGACCGTGCTCGCGCGCGATCATCGCCAGCATGAAGTCGACGGTCGCCTGGCCACCAGCACAGGTGGCGCGATCGCGGTCGATTTCGAAGATCTGCTGGGTGACGATCGAGCGCTCGAACTGCTCGGAGAACTGCTGATAGGTTTCCCAGTTGACGCTCACGCGATAGCCGGACAGTTGCCCCGCCATCGCGAGCCACCAGACCCCATGATGGATGCCGGTGACGAGCGGCGTGCGCTGGCCGACCCGCGAGAGGCTCGCGAGGAACAGCCGATAGTCGGCAAACTGCTGGAAACGTTCGCTGACGATGATCAGCCAGTCGCACGAAATGGCATCGCCGAACGCGGCATCCGCGGGCAATTGCGCGCCGCCCGCGAGCTGCACGGGACGACCGTCCCACGAGCACACCTGCCAGCGGTACAGCGCCCGGCCGTCGATTTCATTGGCGAGATTGAGCGCATCGACAATCGGCCCGACGCCCGACATCGACACCGGCGGCAACGCGACGATTGCCACCTGCGTGGTGCGGTTCGGACTGGGCGTACGTGCCATCAGTGAGGTGCCATGCGGCGGCGCGCGGGCGCGTTACTTCAGGCTGCCGGACAGGAACTGCTTGAGGCGTTCGCTGCGCGGCGCAGACAGCACCTCGGCAGGCACGCCCTCTTCCTCGGTACGCCCCTGATGCAGGAACATCACATGATTCGACACGTTGCGCGCGAAGCCCATTTCGTGGGTGACGACGATCATCGTGCGGCCCTCTTCGGCGAGCTTCTGCATCACCTTCAGCACTTCGCCGACCAGTTCGGGGTCGAGCGCGGAAGTCGGCTCGTCGAACAGCATCACATCCGGATTCATGGCGAGCGCGCGCGCAATCGCCACGCGCTGCTGCTGGCCGCCCGACAGATGCGACGGATACTGCTTTTCCAGGCGCGGCGCGAGCCCCACCTTCTCCAGATACTCGCGGGCGCGATCTTCGGCTTCACGACGCGACAGGCCAAGCACATGAACCGGCGCTTCGATGATGTTTTCGATCACGTTCATGTGCGCCCACAAGTTGAAGTGCTGGAACACCATCGCGAGCTTCGTGCGGATGCGTTGCAGCTGCTTGTGGTCGGCCACTTCCAGATTGCCGCTGCGATCGGCCTTGGTGCGCACTGTCTCGCCGTCCACGACGATCTGTCCGGCATTCGGCCGTTCCAGAAAGTTGATGCAGCGCAGGAACGTGCTCTTGCCCGACCCGCTCGCGCCGATGATGCTGATCACGTCGCCCTTGTTGGCGTTCAACGACACGCCTTTGAGCACTTCGTTATCGCCATAGCGCTTGTGGATGTCCTGCACGGCGAGCTTGCAGGCTTCAGTTTGAGTCGTGTGGAGCAAGTCGCTCTCCCAAGGTGAATACAGATCCGTCTACAGATCCGCCTTATGACGGCGGTGACGGGGATGGACCGCAGCAGGACCGCTCCGCTCAACGCGGCCGCGCCGCCAGATACGCCAGCCAGTGCCGCTCGGCGCGCCGGAACAGCGCCACCAGCGCGAACGATACAACAAGATAGATCAGCGCCGCGATACCGAACGCGCTAAACGAGTCGTACGTGGCCGAATTGGCATCGCGCGCCACCTTCAGAATGTCCGGCACCGTCGCGGTGAAGGCAACCGTGGTGGCGTGCAGCATCAGGATCACTTCGTTACTGTACAACGGCAACGCGCGGCGCAGCGCGGACGGCAGGATGATGCGCCGGTACATGGTGAACCAGCTCATCCCGTAGGCCCGTGCCGCTTCGACTTCCCCGTGCGACGTCGAACGGATCGCCCCAGCGAAAATCTCGGTCGTATAAGCGCAGGTGTTCAGCGCGAACGCGAGAATAGCGCAATGGAAACCGCTGCGGAAGAACGCATCGAGCAGTTGATGCGAGCGCACGAACTCGAGGCTGTACATGCCCGTATAAATCAGCAGCAGCTGCACATACAAGGGCGTGCCGCGAAACACGTAGGTGTAGAAACGCACCGGCGTCGACAGCCAGCGCTTCTTCGACACCCGCGCCACCGCCAGTGGAATCGCGCACACAAAGCCGATGCCGATCGACGCCACCAGCAGCCACAAGGTGACAGCCAGGCCGGAGAGACGCTGGCCGTCCCAGTAGAGGAAGGCCCGGCCGAATTGGGAAAGGATCTCGATCATGTCTAACTCACAGTTCCGCGTGCCGCACGCCAATCGAATAACGCCGCTCTAGCCAGATCAGCACGAGGTTCGACATCGTGGTGATCGCGAGGTAGATGAGCGCGGCGATAAGGATGAAGAAAAACATGTTGAAGGTGCTCTTGCCGGCGTCCTGGGCTGCCTTGACGACGTCGGCGAGACCGATGATCGACACCAGCGCGGTCGCCTTCACGAGCACCTGCCAGTTGTTGCCGATGCCCGGCAGCGCGAAACGCATCATCTGCGGAAACAGGATGCGGGTGAACACGCGCGCCCCGCTCATGCCGTAGGCCGCACCGGCTTCGAGCTGGCCGCGCGGCACCGCGAGGAAGGCGCCGCGGAACGTCTCGGTGAAATACGCGCCGTAAATGAAGCCCAGCGTGATTACGCCGGCCACGAAGGGATCGATGTCGAACTGCGGCAGATTCAGCGCGTCGGTCAGGTTGTTGACCCCGATCTGGATGCTGTAGAACAGCAGCAACATCAGCACGAGATCGGGCACCGAGCGGATCAGCGTCGTATAGGCCGTGCCGATCATGCGTAGCGGCCGGCTCAGGGAGAGCTTCGCTGCCGCGCCGGCCAGCCCGAGCAGGACCGCGGCCGCGAGCGACAAGACCGACAGCTCGATTGTCTGGATCGTGCCGGCGAGGAGCACCGGACCAAAGCCGTAAAGGACCACGTTTGTCTCCATCCAGGTTTGCAAAGGGGTCTGGCGGCGCATGGATAGCGCGGCCGTGGCGGGCCATGCGACAGGCATGGCGCGGATACTCGCAAGCGAAAATGATTTGCTCAAACAGGCAACCTGCGGCATGTTGCAACGCAGCATCTGGCGATTCAGTCCAGCGAGCGCGCGAGACCCCTGTTCCAGTAGGTGATATCGGTTTGTAAGCGCCGCCGCACCACGCGAGTCCACGCCGCGATTTAGCAAGTTTCGGGTCGCTTTTTCGATAGACGCTGTGGCGCGCGCCGCAGCGCGTTTTTGCGTCACGACCAGGGCAAACCCCGCTACACTGCGGTGGCGCGGGGTGCTTGCACCGGACAAAGCGGCGGCCCGATGGCCGGCTAGCACCCAGTTTTGCCGTGCGAACACCCCATAGCGAGGACCAGCGCCATGACATCCCGTTACGATTCCACGACGCTCGACGCCTACTCAAGGGACGCCGCCCGCTACAGCCAGGAATGGCTCGACCAGCCGCTACCGAACGACCTCTACGCGCTGCTGGAAACGCATCTGGTGCCGCAAGGCACGACCGCCGAGATTGGTTGCGGCAACGGGCGCGACGCAGCGTGGCTCGCCGCGCACGATTACCGCGTGTGCGGCTTCGATGCATCCACCGCCTTGCTGGCCGAAGCGCGCCGCCTGCATCCCGAGATTGTGTTTCGCGAGGCCGCGCTGCCCGAACTCGCGGAGATCGACGAACGCTTCGATAACGTCGTCTGCGAGACGGTGATCATGCATTTGCCGGCCGAGTCGATTCCTTTGGCGGTCGATAATCTACGGCGCCTTCTGCGCCCCAATGGCGTGCTGTATCTGTCGTGGCGGGTGACCGAGGGCGAGGACACGCGGCAGCCGGATGGCCGCCTGTATGCTGCGTTCGAACCGAAGCTCGTCGTGGACGCGCTGGTCGATTGCGCGATTCTGTTATTCGAAGACGTGACGAGCGAGAGCTCGGGCAAGCGGATTTGCCGGGTGATCGCGTCGAAGAATTCGGGCGGCCTTTAAGGTTTAAGGCCGCCGCCCTTCGCCACTCGGACGGCTCACTCGATTCCCAACCGCGAGCGAATCGCCGGCAGCATGTGCTCAACCGCCGCCCGCCCTTCCGCAATCGCGGGTGCCGCGCGATGGAAATCGAAAATCCCCATGCCGCCCAGGCGCGGTTGAATCAGGATGTCGGCCGGCTCACCGGCCAGACGGCTGCGCGTGATACGCACCTGCATGATGTCGATGCTCTGCGCGACCGAACTCAGCATCGACGGCACGCGCGCGCTCGGCGGCGGTGCCACGCGCACGTCGTTCGACACGACATCATCGACCGGCGCGAGCCAGCGCGGCCACGGCTTGCCGTTTTTGCGCACCGAACCCGGCGGCGGCGCATCCGGATCGAGCGCCGGCGCAGCAGCGGTGATGCCGCCGAAGTCGCGGCCATTGAGAATATCGTTGTTCAGATCCACCGCGATTACGCAATCGGCACGCATGCCGCGCGCCACCGACACCGGCACCGGATTGCTCAGACCGCCATCCACGAGCCATACGCCGTTGTGCCAGACCGGCGTGAAGATGCCCGGAATCGCAATCGACGCGCGCACCGCATCCACCACGCTGCCGTCCTGCAACCACGTTTCGCGACCCGAATCGAGTTCGGTCGCCACCGCCGCAAAGGGCATATTCAACTCGCTGATCTCGCAGCCGTTGAACCGGTTGGCGAACACCTGGATCACTTTGCGGCCACCCAGCAGACCACCGGAGATGCGCAGATCGAGCAGCCGCACCACCGTCTGCCAGGTCAGGCGCGACACCCATTCCTCGAGCCAGTCGAGATCGCCGTTCGCATAGACTGCCGCAATCAGCGCGCCGATCGAAGTGCCGCACACCACGTCCGGCTTGATGCCGGCGTCGTGCAGCGCGCGGATTGCGCCGATATGCGCCCAGCCTCGTGCGGCGCCGCCGCCCAGTACGAGACCAATGCGCGAATGAGGACGTCGCCGCAGCATGTTTTCTCCTTATCGTCCGCGTATCACATCTGAACGCGATGTCGTATAGACCTTGTGAAACGTATCGAAATGCACGTTGAAGATGCCCTCTTCGGTCACGCCGCCCTCGCGCCACTTCCAGCTCCAGACCGTTTCCGGCTTGAGCGGAAACACGGCGACCTGCCCCGGCTTGCCGAGCAACCGCCGCACCTCGTCTTCGCTCATGCCCGGCTGGATTTTGGCGAAATTGGCTGCGGTTAGCACCTGCGTGATGGCTTGCAGCTTACCGTCACGGTCGATGTCGACCATGTAGGTATTGAGCCCTTGCGGACCGCGCGGATATTCGAGGCGTTTGGAACCGTCGGTGAAGGTGCGCTCGGTTTCCGGCTTGCCCATCTGGCTGCGAATCTGCTCTTCCGTCGTGACGCCAGGCGTGAGGCCTTTCAGCAACAATGCGTCCGGTTTGACGGCATTGAATAATTCCTTGAGTTTTTGCACAGCACGTTGGCCCTGTTGGTCGTCGCACCCCGCCAGCGCGAGCGATGCGGCCAGCACGGCGACGATAAGCAATCGGAAGCTCGAAGCCATCTGTGAGGTTGGGATGCGGTCCGCTGTGTGAAGGTTGGACCACAGGATAGCAAAACCGTGGACGCGCGCGCAGCGAAGCGGGCAGCGACGCCCGGGCACACCACGAGTCCGGGGGCAGCACGGAAAACGACACAGTGCAATGCGCCGTTGGTGCTACAGGCGGGAGGCAACGGGAAAAGGGACAGAAACAGCCGCTAGAGACTACATACAACTGACGAGAGACAACTGAGGACCTGCGAAGGCGGTTACATGATGAACGACCTGCCGCAGACGACACGCAGCGGTCCGAATCCGAACGAAGCAATCAGCCGCCGTCGGCCACTGATCATGCGCTTTCGCCCGGAACGAACCGCTGCACACGGCCGTCTGGTCCCTCGACTATCTTGCCCAGGTGCCGATAATTTAGACGCATTGGAGGGAATAGGCGAGCCAGCGTTTACACCGAATAGGCTGAGGAATGAATCTCGCTAGCGGCGTCCGATCGTGGCTGCAGGGTGCCTCCCGCGTCGGGGTGGAAACTCCCCCGGCAACGGGCGCCGCTGCGGTGAAATTGCCGTCAGCGTCTGGCGAACGCCGCCCGCCCCGCGCCCTGCAACACCGAATCGTTTTGCGGTGTATGGATGCGCGCACACAGCACATCGCGGTAGTGGCGTTCGAGCGGATTGTCGCGGCTTAGCCCCGGATTGCCGCTGGCCTCGACGGCGATCTGCACGGCTTCGATTGCCTGGTTGGTCACCGTGTATTTGACGAGCGGCGCCTCGTCGAGCGCGACCCGTTCAGCGTGCGCCGTCGCATCGAGCAACACGCGGTTGCTGAACAGCAGCGCGTCGATGCGGCCGAGCGTTTGCTGAAACGACGCGAGGCTCGCGAGCGGCGCGCCCAGATTGGCGGGCGCGCGTGTCGCGGCCCAATCGGCGAACCAGTCGCGGGCTGCACGGGCCACGCCGTCGTACACCGCCGAGAGCAGCACGCTCATCCACGCTACGCCGAGCGCATCCAAGCCCGCGCCGGGCTCGCCGGGCAACTGGATATCCACGGCATGCGCAGCCGGCACGAAGACATTATCGAAGATGATTTCGTGGCTGCCTGTCGCGCGCATGCCGAGATGATTCCACAGCGCCCCAACCCGCACGCCCGGCGTATCGCGCCGCACCAGCCAGACGCCGACGCGCGGCGGCGTCTCGTCGCTGCGAGCCCACACCGCCAGCCACGTCAAGCCGGGGCTGCCGGTCGAATATAGCTTGCTGCCGTTGATGATCCAGCCGTCGCCGCTGCGGGTGGCGAGCGTGCCCGGCAGGCCACCACGGGCAGGCGTGCCGAGCTCGGGCTCGACGCGCAATGAGTTGATCAGCGCGCCGTCTCGCACCGCTTCCTCAGCGACACGTTCGCGCAAGTCGCGCGGCCAGCGCGGATTGCCCTGCAAGCGGTGATGAAACAGATACTGCATGACGAGTACGAGCGCCGTCGACGGCTCGCCGCGCGCCACCGCGCGCACCACCTTCAACGCTTGCGGCAAGCTCGCACCTGCGCCACCGAGTGGCGTCGGCACCGTCAGCGACAGCAAGTCGTATTCGTGCAGACGTGCCAGATTGGCGTGCGGAAATTCGGCGCTACGGTCGTAGGCTTCGGCGCTCCCGGCGAACTCGACGGTGAGTTCGGCGAGCAAGGCGTCGAATGCATCGCTATCGAGCGGTGGATGGCGGCGCGCCGCAGCGCGCGCGAGGCCAGCATCAAGATCAGGGGCGTTCATACAAGCTCCGTGGCGGCGCACTCAGGTAAGCCGATCAATCAATCATCAGGGATGTTGATGGAATGCGAGTTTCGGCTTGTGGCCTAGGGCAAAGGAAAGCTGCGGTCGAAACTCGCACGCACATTCAGGTGCGTGGGGATGACGTTGGCGGCTTCGTAGGTGTCGGCGGTGCGCTGCTGCGCGGCGATCACGCTGTCGTCAATGGCGACCGGATGCACCTGGCCACGCTGGTAGACGGTTTTCAGCACATCGGGCGGTAAGCCGGTCACGCGCGATTGCATCGCCGCCACTTCATCCGGATGCGACAAGGCCCACTGCTGACCGAGCGCCACGCGCCGCAAAAAGTCCGCGAGTACGGCACGTTTGCCGGCGATCGCACGATCGGTGGCAACCTGATAGCTCAACCCTTCCGACAAACCGACACCATTGGCGAGGATACGGTCATGATCGCGGGATTCGCCGAGCGCCGTGTACGGGTCCCACACGGACCACGCATCCACGCTGCCTGACGCGAGTGCGGCCTTGGCATCGGCCGGGGCGAGGAACACCCATGTGACGTCGGAGAGCGGAATATTGGCTTTTTTCAGCGCCGCCAGCGCGAGGAAGTGACCAATCGAGCCACGCGTCGTGGCGATGCGCTTGCCCTTCAGGCTCGCCACATCGGTCAACGGCGAATGCTCGTTGACGACAATCGCAAGGTCAACCGGATGCGAGCGGGTCGCGGCGACGGCGCGTACCTGGGCGCCCGCCGCAAGCGCAAATACCAGCGGCGCATCGCCGAGGCCGCCGACATCCACGGCGCCCGCGTTTAATGCCTCGCCCAACGGCTGCGCCGCAGGAAAGTTGAACCACTCGATCTGGTACGGCAGATCCTTCAGTTGACCTGATGCTTCGAGAATGCCGCGCGTCTGCAGTGACTGGTCACCTACTTTAAGCACAGACAGGTCGGCGGCGTACGCCACGTTGGCCCATGACATCAAGCCCGCTGCCGGGAGCGCCATGACCGCACGTGCGAGCGCGGTGGCAAGCGCGCGACGAAGTCGCGGCGCTGCAAGAGACGCTAGCTGTGTGAGGGACCTGGGGGAAAGAAAACGTGTCGTCGTCATATCGTTTGTTGCGGATCAGTGGGCGCTTCTGCAAGGCACGCGTTACGGTGTTTTGACGCTGCACATGGAGCGCATGAAGCCAGAATCAGCAATGACGATACGGCACGCACTTGTATAAGACAAACGCATTATTCTTCTAAGCAAATATGCGGATATTGCTACGCTGGCGATATGCGAAACACGCATTACAGGTATCATCGAGCGCACGATTGCCTGCCCTCTTACCTCTCCGCTCATCATGAAGATCGACGATATCGAAGCCTACGTCGCCGTCATCCGCGCCCAGTCACTGCAACAGGCCGCGCAAACGCTCGGTCTCACGCAACCGGCCATTACGCGCCGGCTGCAAAATTTCGAGGAGGCATTAGGCGTCGAACTGCTCGATCGTAATACCCGGCCATTGAAAGCCACCGCCATGGGACGTGTCGTGTATGAGCAATGCCGCGTGATCCAGCGCGAGATCGACGTGCTGCGCGAACGGGTTGCCAACGACACTCCACCTGTCGGCGCCCTGCGCCTGGGCGTCGCGCAGACGATCGCCGATATCGCGTTGCCCGATGCCCTGCGCGAATTTCGCGCCGCCTACCCCGATCTGCAAGCGAGCGCGTCGAGCGGCTGGGGCAGCCAGTTGCTGCAACGGGTCGAAGCCGGCGAACTCGACGCCGCAGCCATTCTGCTACCCGCCAACAAGGCCTTCGCCGAGACGCTTGCCGCGCGCTCGCTCGGACGCGTCAAGCTGGCGGTCGTCGCCCCCAAAGGCCCGCTGAAAAAGCGCGTCCACACGCTGGCGGAGTGCCAGTCGATCGGCTGGGTACTGAATCCGGATGGCTGCGGGTTTCGTGAAGGTCTGCAGCGCGCGTTGAGCGGACTTGGCCTCGCGTTGAAACTGAATCTGGAGACACTCGGCACGGAACTGCAATTGCAGCTCGTCGCGGATGGCAACGGCCTCGGCCTCGTGCCGCTACCTTTGCTACAGGCGAGCCGTCATGAAGCCGAGCTGGATGTGCTCACGCTGAGCGACTTCAAGCCGCTGATCGATATCTGGCTCGTGCATCCGCGCGTGCTCGGCAAATTGCAGCAGCCGGTTGAGCGCTTCGGCGCCGCCGTCGAGCGGCAATTCAAGGCCGCACGTCTGCAGCAACGCGCGGCCTGAACGCAAAGGACGCAACCACCGCCTTCGTGGCTGCGGCCTTCGTCACGTCGGCACGAAGGCCGCGTGAAGCGAACTCAGCACCGCTCAGATCACATGAAACCCGTGTGTACCATCGCGTGCCAGTTGCGCCACCAGTCCGTACTCCCACTCCAGATACGCATTCATCGCTTCGCGGGCGTTATCCGTGCCCTCGTAAGGACGCCGGTAACGATCGATCCGCGGCGAAGCGAGGTGCGTCTCACCCGTCTCGACGGGCAGCCCCGCTGCAATCCACGCACTGGTGCCGCCCGCCAGCACCTGCACCGGCAAGCCGGTTAGCGCGGCCAGTTCCGGCGCCGCGAAGCGTGCGAGCGCGCTAGTCCCGCAGGTCACGACGTAACGTTGCGCTTCCGGCAATTTGCGCAGCGCATCAGCCAGTTGTGCGCGCAGCGCCCACCACGCCCCAGGAATATGCTGCTTGACGTAGTTCGCGCTCGCCGTGAAATCCAGCACCACGGTGCCAGGCGAATGCAGCAAGGTTGCAAGCGCGGCGGGAGAGATCTCATCGACTTGCGGCGGCGGCACCGCGTTTCTCACGACGGGCGCCGCGCCCTCCTCCGTGAAATCGGCCGCCGTCAGGCCGTCGACGACGTACACCTCGACGTTCATCTGCGCGAGCCAGGAAGCGGTCATATTGGCGCGCACGCCGTCGCTGTCCGCGAGAATCACGCGGGCGCCACGCACCGGCGCAAACATATCGGTCTCCTGCACAAGCTGCCCGCCCGGCGCACTACGAAATCCGGGTACGTGGCTCGACTGATACTCTTGCGGCGAGCGCACGTCGAAACGATAAATAGTCCGTACGCCTTCCTCGGCCCAACGGCGCGCTTCGTCACGCGAAGTGCGGCCCACCTCGGCGCGGTCGGCCACTGCCCGTGCCGACGCGGCCGCGGCCACCCGCACCGAATGGTCGGCGACCGGATCGAAGCGCCGCGTGCTGCCGTGCGCCAGTTCCTGCCCCGCGAGGGTCCAGCCGATCGTGCCATTACGCAGCGCCGCGACCGGATTCGGCACACCCGCGTTGATTAGCGATTGCGCCCCGATGATGCTGCGCGTGCGGCCCGCGCAATTGACAACGATTTGCGTAGACGGATCCGGTGCCAGTTGCCGCGCGCGCAGCACGAGTTCCGCGCCCGGCACGCTGACGCTGCCGGGAATGTTCATGGTCTGATATTCGTCGAAGCGGCGTGCGTCGAGCACCACCACATTCGCTTCGTCGTCGAGCAGCGCCTGCACTTGCGGCGCTTCGAGCGAGGGCGTATGCCGCTCGCTTTCCACCAGCTCGCCAAACGCCTTGCTCGGCGCGTTGACGTCCTGGAACAGTTCACCACCCGCCTCGGCCCAGCCGCGCAAACCGCCTGCGAGCAACGTGACATCGGTGTAGCCCAGTTCGACAAAGCGGCTCGCCGCACGCTCGGCGAGCCCCTCGCCGTCGTCGAACACAACAATCGGGACGCTGCGGCGCGGCAAACGCAGCGGCGTTTCAAGTTCAAGCTTCGATAACGGCAGGTTCGCCGCGAACAACGGATGGCTGTGCGCGTGCGGGTCTTCCTCGCGCACATCGAGCAGCGCGATTTCGCGCCGCTCGAACAGTGCGCGGCGCACGTCTTCGAATGAACGGGTACGGAATTCAGTCGCAACGGTCATGAGATGGCGATCTCCTTCGATACATTCCAGATATTCGGTAACACATCGTTCGAATACCCGGAGATAAATGCCTTGCGGCCGCCTTGCTCAGGATAAACCGAGCGCGACACCGCACCGATATTTGCACCATAAACGTGAATGCTGATCGACACGCGGTCCTGGTAAGCATTGCTGACACGATGTATGTCGCCAATGCGCGGCGATACGGCATCGACGGCACCAGTTTCGAGCCGTCTTGCCCTACCGGAAGCAATCAACGTGCCGCGTTCGTCGAGCCGATACGGTTGCGCGATTTCCGCGCCACGCAAGACACCAATCAGTCCCCAAACGGTGTGATCGTGGATTGGGGTCGCCTGTCCCGGACCCCACACAAAACTCACCACCGAAAAGCGCTGTCGCGAATCCACATGGAGAAGGTACTGCTGATAGCGTTCGGCGTCAGAGCGCGCGCACACATCCGGCAGCCAGTCGTCGTGCGCGATCAGTTCACGCAGCGAAGCGCCGCCCGCTTTTAGCAGTTCGGCTTCGGGGGCCGAATCATCAAGCAGCGAGGCGATTCGCCCGACAAAGGTGCGCAAGCGGTCAAGCCGCAAGGTTTGGCTCATGACGTGACATAGGAATCAAAGGTCGAGAAACGGCGCTGTCCGCAGCGGGTGCGGCTGTAGCGCCCGGAAAAACTCAGACCGACCGCGCGAGCGCTGCGTTGAAAGGGCTGGTCCACGATGGTGCAATGTCTACCGGGCGTTCGATGACGATCACGCTGAGCGCCGGTCGAGCAACGACGCCCGGCGCGGTAATGGACTCATCGTTTTGTGAATGATCAGTCGAAAACGTCGGGCTCGGCGTCGACCAAGCCCTCCAGCAAACTCTGAAAGGCAAACAACGCGCCGCCCGGCCGCCCGATCTGTTCGTGTGTCAACGATGCGATCTCATGAGGAATAGGCTGCGGCTTGCCCGCGGCTTCCGCGAGCAATTGCGCATGGCAGGCGTTGTCGAGCGCGATGTACCACCACGCTGCCGCTTCGACGCTCGGGCCCGCTGTGAGAATGCCGTGATTCTTCAGGATCACGCCTTTATGGCCGCCCAGCGCCGCCGCAATGCGCGCACCCTCATCGGTGTCGAGCACGACGCCGCGAAAGTCGTCGAATAATGCGTGGTCCTGATAGAACGCGCACGAGTCTTGCGTAAGCGGATCGAGCGTGCGGCCAAGCGTCGACCATGCCTTGCCGTACAGCGAGTGGGTGTGCGCGGCGGCCACCACATCAGGCCGCGCTTCGTGGATGGCCGCGTGAATCGCAAAGGCGGCCTGATTCACCGGCCCCTCGCCCGCCACGATCTCACCTTGCGCATTCACCAGAAGCAAATCGGAGACGCTAATGCGGCTGAAATGCTTGCCGAACGGATTGACCCAGAAGTGATCGGGCCATTCGGGGTCGCGAGCCGTAATATGGCCCGCGAGTCCTTGATCGAACCCATAGCGGGCAAACAGGCGAAACGCGACCGCGAGACGCTCCTGCCGGTAGCGGCGCTCGTCGGCCACGCTCGCGCGCGGCGGTACTTCGTCGAACCAGAATTTGCGCAGCGGGGCATGGCGTTGTAACGGCGTCGGCGACGCTGAAGATTCCGCAGGATGGGTAACCGTGATAGACAGATCCGTCATCGTTCCTCCGTTCAGGCTGCTGCGCGTGCGCTTGGCGCGATGCGTTCGCGCGTCGCGGGAATCAGCGTGCGGCCGTAGTCGAGCGCATCCTCAAGCGGATCGAAACCGCGAATGAGGAAGGTCGTCACGCCGAGTGCATAGTACTCCGCGAGCGTATCCGCCACCTGTTCCGGCGTGCCGACCAGCGCGGTCGAATTCGAACGGCCGCCGATTTCCTTCGCAATCGCCGTCCACAAGCGCTCATCGGCGCGGTCCGTCGTGCCGGACGCCGCCAGCAACCGGCGTGCGCCTTCGCTTTGCGCCGGGCCGCCTACGCCGAGCCCCTGTGCGGCGCGCAGCCGTTTGGTCTCTTCGAGGATATGCTCGGCGCGTTCCCAAGCCGCGGCCTCGGTAGCCGCCAGAATCGGGCGGAACGACACCGAGAAACGCACCGTGCGCCCATGCTTCGCGGCTTCGGCGCGCACGCGCGTCACCTGTTCGAGTACCTGCGACTTCGATTCACCCCACAGCGCGTAGACATCCGCGTGACGGCCGGCGATTTCAAGCGCGGGTGCCGAGGCCCCGCCGAAGTAAATCGGAATATGCGGCTGCTGGACCGGCTTCACTTCGGAGAAGCCGCGTTCGAAGCGATAGTATTTGCCCTCGTGATCGAACGGCGCGTCCGAGGCCCAGATGCGGCGCAGGATCGACACATACTCGTCGGTGCGGGCGTAGCGCTCGTCGTGCGAGAGGAAATCGCCGTCGCGGCGCTGCTCGGCGTCATCGCCGCCAGAGATGATATGCACCCCGAGCCGGCCGCCCGAGTAGTGATCGAGCGTGGCCAACTGGCGTGCGGCGAGCGTCGGCGCGACGAACCCCGGCCGATGCGCGAGCATGAAATGCACACGTTGGGTGACGCTCGCGGCATGCGCGACGGTCAGAAGCGCATCCGGACTCGTGGAGTGATGCGGCACGAGCACGCGGTCGAACCCCGCTTCCTCATGGGCCCGCGCAAACTGCTCCACATAACCGATATCTATCGCCGGACCTTGCGGCGCGTGCGTTTCCGAGACCTTGCGGGTCTGGATCATGCCGATGAATTCGACTGCCACGATGCGTCTCCCAGATGATCGACAGAACGCCGGGCGCACTGAGCACAAACCGGCGGCGACACCCTGGACAGGGCGTCAAACGAGGATCAAAGGTAGCACCGCAACATGCGTTCGTTAAATATTGATAGTCGATAAAGATATCGCAATTGCATGTTTGTGGCGGCCAGGGCCGGTTGCTAACCTCGCTTCGCTACGGCGCGCTCCGGCGGTTTCTCGGACGGCACCGCGCGCTTCGACTCCCCTCTTTGCGGAACCACGCCGATGACCGCTTTTCGCTCCGACCGCCGCCGGATCCTGCATACCCTCGCCGCCTGCGGCATCGCACCCGCCGCCGCATGGCTCGGCGCGGCGGATGCACGTGCCGCGGCGCCGGAACTCGTGTTCGGCGATCAGGCCGGCGGTCTGCGCGCGCTGGCTGAAGCCGCTCATGTGCTCGACGGCGCACCGTATCCGTTTCGCTGGGCCAACTTCCAGGGCGCGGCGCCGCTTTTCGAAGCGCAACGCGCCAATGCCGTAGACCTTGCCCCGGCGGGCGATCTGCCTGTGCTGGCCGCGGTGATCGGCGATCCATCACTGAAGATTGTCGCGACCCGGGTGGGGACGCCGACTTCGCTCGGCATCGTCGTGCAAGCCGATTCGCCGCTGCGGCATGTGGCCGATCTGAGGGGCAAAACCGTCGTGGTGTCGTCGGCACGCGGCAGCATTTCGCAGTACCAGTTGTATGGCGCGCTGGCCGAGGCGGGGCTCACTCGTGACGACGTGAATGTGCGCTTCGTGCTGCCCGTTGATGCGTTTGCTGCGTTCGAGACTCGCCAGCTCGATGTGTGGGCGACCTTCGATCCGTATTACGGCACGGCCGTGCAGCGTGGCGCACGGGTGTTGCGGGACGGCAGCGGCATCAATACCGGCCTCGCGTTTATTACCGCTTCCGGTGCGGCAGCTGCGGACCAGGCGAAGCGGCCGTGGCTCTCCGACGCGCTGCAACGATTTCAACGCGCCGGCGCGTGGGCCGCGGGACATCCCGAAGCGTATGCGCAGGTGTATGCGACATTGACGCGCCTGCCGATCGAGGCGGCCAGAGTCATTACCGTTCGCTCGGCGCTCAAGCAACGCCCGGTAAGCGACGCGGATATCGCCGCGTTGCAGCGGGTCGCGGACCACGCGTTCGAGCAGCGCATGTTGCCTGCGAAGGTGGATGTTCGGGCGATCACGCTGCAAGGGGTGGGTTAGCGCGCGGCACCCTGCCCGCGCGCCTCCGCTTACCAGTGTTCACGCCAGGGGCGCAAATCGAGTTCGTGAGTCCATGCATCTCTTGGTTGCGTATGCAGATACCAGTAGTTGTCGGCGATGTGTTCTGGCTGGAGGATGCCGTCCTCGCTGCGGGTCGCGTAGCGGTCCGGGAAGTTCTCGCGAATGAACTCGGTGTCGATGGCGCCGTCGACCACCACATGGGCAACGTGGATATGCTGCGGGCCGAGTTCGCGCGCCATGCTTTGTGCCAGCGCGCGCAACGCGTGCTTGGCCCCTGAGAACGCAGCGAAGTTAGCCGAACCACGCAGGCTCGCCGTCGCGCCGGTAAAGAGAATCGTGCCGCGTCCACGCGCCACCATGCGCTTTGCCGCCTCTCTGCCATAGAGGAAAGCGCCGAAGCAGGCCATCTCCCAGATCTTGAAGTACTTGCGCGCGGTTTCCTCGAGAATACTGCAGGGCACGTTCGCGCCGATGTTGAAGACCAGCACCTCGATCGGCCCAACTTCCCGTTCGATCTTTTCCACCAGTTCGACCACCTGCTCTTCCTGGCGAGCGTCGGACGCGAACCCGATTGCCCTGCCGCCTTCCGCTTCAATCTGCTCGACGAGCGGCTGTAATTTTTCGGCATTACGCCGCACCACGCAAGCCACCAATCCTTCCCGCGCGAAGCGTCGCGCGATGGCCCCGCCTGTGGCATCGCCCGCGCCGATCACGAGCGCGACGCCCTGTGGCACATGGTTGCTCTCCGTCATACTGCCTCCTTTATCTAACGGTCGTTCATTTATACCGCTTTCGTCCTCCGAAGACAGCCGATGGTTTACCCCGATCGCTGCGATGCAATGGTGCGTGAATTGCGGGTTAGAAAGCTTTTTTGATCATCTGCGAGGACCAATGTGCCCGCCTGTGTCGCTTAAAAACTATACTATTTGCTAAACGATCCATCTTTGATACGACAACCACCATGCGATATTCACCCGGTCACAAGGAAGCGACGCGCAAACGTCTGCTGGAATTGAGCAGCGCGATGGCGAAGGAACGCGGCTTCGACTCGATGTCTGTCGACACGCTGATGTCTGCGGCGGGCCTGACAGGCGGCGCGTTCTATGCGCACTTCGCCTCAAAGGAAGAACTGTTCGTCGAGATCATTGGAAACGAACTGGATCGCAGCACCCGGATGCTTGCGCCGCAGGAAGGACAAGCACCGCTTGAATGGGTGGCGAAGGCCTTCGACAACTATCTGACGGTGGGTCACGTCCGGCATCCCGAATCGGGCTGTGTGGTGCCCGCGCTGGGCGCAGAGATTGCCCGGGCCGGACCGGGCGTGCGCAAGCTTTACGAGAACGCGATGACGGCGTTGAAGGACCGCTGGGCGGAAGACATCGGCGATCCGGAGGTGGCGTGGGCCATCATCTGCCAGTTGATCGGGACGATCGTGGTCGCACGCGGCATGTCGTCGAAGCGCGCGATGGAAGAGATCATCCACGCGAGCCGCACGCATCTGGACAAAACCATTACAGCGCAAATTGACACGGCGCAGGCGGCGCCGGAAACCGCACGGAAGGTTTGAAGTTTGGAGTGGGCCCTCGGTTTGAGGGCGATTGACAGTTCAAGGCCGGATAACCTATCGTTTATTTAACGAACGGTCGTTTATTAAAGGGAGACGATATGGGTAAGACGGTGGAGTTCTATTTCGACGTCGGCAGTCCTGCGGCCTACCTAGCGTGGACCCAACTGCCGGACCTGTGCGCGCAACGGAACGCCCAGCTTGTCTACAAGCCCATGTTATTGGGCGGCGTGTTCAAGGCTGTAGGCAACACGTCGCCGGCGACGATACCGGCCAAGGGGCGATACGTTGACGTGGACTACTGTCGTTTTGCACGCCGGTATGGTGTACCGCTAACGATCAATCCGCACTTTCCGATCATCACGTTGTACCTGATGCGCGTGATCACGGGCGTACAGATGAGGCAACCCGAGCGGCTGCCAGCGTTGCTGAAATCCGTCTTTGAGGCCATCTGGGTTGATGCGCTGAATCTGAACGAACCCCAGTTGACGGCGGCGACGCTCGCGAAGGCGGGTTTTGAGGCGAGTGACATTGAAGCGCTAGTGAGCGACCCGGCAGTGAAGGACGCCTTGAAGGTGAACACGGAGGAAGCGGTCAAGCGTGGTGTGTTCGGTGCGCCGACCATGTTTGTGAAGGACGAGATGTTCTTTGGACAGGACCGGTTGGACTTTGTGAGGGATGCGTTGGGCTGAGGAACGGATGGCGTGATCTTCACTCATACCGGGCGCGCTGACAGTCGGTAGCTGATCGTGCGCGGCACGCCGGCGCGGAACGCCAAACCCGTACGGGCCGCCAGTGGATGGTCGGCGGGAGGAATCACCACGCGTCCGAGATCGAAGAAACTCTGGGCCGGCTCAACGCCTAATGCGAAGTTCCGTCCGGCCCATGGTTCGTACGTGCGTCCGCCGTTGCTAATCCAGAGCAATGCATCCGGCAGATCGTCGGGATTCCAGTCGAGCAGAACGTCAATCTGCTGAGCGGGATATCGCAGGACAAACGGCGGGCGGCACCCCGCCATTTGCAGCAGTTCCTCGGTCTTTACGGGTAGCGGCAGTCGTGTCAAGCCCATGGGACCGGTGGCTGTCGCTATCTCCTGCAGAGAGGCGAACGTGTGGTTCGGCAAGATTCGGGAAACGTCCGGTTCCGGCGGGACCGGGTAGCTGTAAATCGCTTGATGCGGACATGCGAGCACCTCGATGCCCTCATCCGGCACCGCGAATGTGGGGTGGAAGGCAAATGGCAAGACCACGTCCTCCCGCGCGCGGACGGTCAGTGAGACGATAAGCGCCGGCGCTTCAGCGTCGACTTCAATGCTGCGCTCGAGGCTTTCAATTTCCCCGTCAGACGGATAAGCAAGCCCTAGTGTGAGCCTGTGTGCGGTCTTCTCAACCAGTCGCCACAGGTGATTCGCGCCGTATCCATGATTCCACGTATCACCGGCGTTCCGTGTCCCAAAGCCCGGCGGCAGACCGCGCGGCGCCTGCGCCGTTCCGAACGGCAGGCACGGCCATTCGCCGCGCAATGCGCGAAGCAGTCCCGGCCACCGAACGTCATCGCCCCACGGAGCAACGTACAAGGGCGAAACATTCCGCGCTCCTCCGAGCTCGAATCGCACGGGAGCAAGCATGCCGCCTAGCGACTGCGCCGTCGCTTCGCCATGCGCCCACTTCAGCGTCCAACGTTGCATTGAATCCATCGTGCGGTCTTTCCGTTTTAGCTGCCCAATCGTTCGTCGACGCTCGTGACGGTACCCGTCCCTGTCCGATCTCTCACGACCACCGGAAAATCAGGTCGGCACGGCCTCGCGTCGCATCGATCAGTACTGCGTTGGGTTCGTCGGTTTGCTGGACCCATTTGCGCGCGGCCGCTTCATCGCGTCCAAATCTTACGTGGCGGGCGACAAGCCGTTGCCTGCGCAACTCAGGATCGACATCGACATACCACGCCTCGTCGAGAAGTGGGCGAACAGCCCCCCAGTGCCCGTGCTCCAGCAGCAGATAGTTACCTTCAGTGATAACGAGGGGCACGTCGGGGCTGACAGGAATGGCCCCGGCGACGGGCTCTTCGATCTCCCGGCGAAAAGCCGGTGCGTAGACCGTCTCGCCGTGGCGCTGTGCCCGCAGACGGTTCAGCAGTGCGACGTAGCCGGCACTGTCGAAGGTATCTTCAGCGCCCTTGCGGGACGCACGCCCGAGACGTTCGAGTTCGACATTCGCAAGGTGATAGCCGTCCATCGGCACGACTACAGCCCGGCCGGGCAGCGCTTCGAGGATCTGCTCCGCCAGCGTGGATTTGCCGGCTCCGGGCGCACCCACCAGGCCGAGGATGCGGCGTTGACCGTCAGCGACAAGTTGTTCCAGCCGTGCGAGAAAGCGGTCTTCGATCATCGATACAATCCAGGATTATCTGAGTAGGTGAGCAGGTGGCTACCGTCAACAATCGCAACATAGCGTATGCCACGAAATATGACAACCGGATGCCGCATGATAACGCCAATCCATACGGCATCCTAATTGTATGCGTCGCTTCTCTTTACCGCTTCATTTACCCCACAACGACACAATCTCTCAGTGGTGAGCCCTTGCTTTGGCCGCAGCATTAATGCCGCCGGCAATGAAACTCCGTGCATGAGTGGCCAGATCCATGCCGTCGTCCCACATATTTCGCCAGATTGCCAGCGCATTGGACAACTGCTCGTTCACGACCGCGGAAGAGAAACTCTCGAACGTGACCACGCCCTTGTAGTCGATCATGGCGAGAGCATGGAAAAACTGCGCGAAGTCGATCGTTCCGGAACCCAGATAACCGCGATTGCTTTCGCCAATATGGACGTACCCGAGCCGCTTGCCGCACTCCAGCACAGGTTGCATGAAGTCGGATTCCTCGATGTTCATGTGATAGGTATCGAGGTGGACAACCACGTTGGGCGCATCGACGTCGTCCAGCATCCTGAGTGCCTGCGACGCTGTGTTGAGCAGGTTGCTCTCGTAACGGTTCACCACTTCGAGTCCGAGGGTCACGTTCTTCTTAAGTGCGAAGTCCGCAATCCGCTTAAGCGAGTCGACTGCGTTTCTACGCCCCTGCGTGGTGACAGGCGCTGAATACTTGGCCATCGCGCCGTACAGGATGCCACCGAAGTAGTTGCCGCCGAGTTCGGCCGTGATGGTGATGCCTTCTTCCAGCAGCGCCACGCCGCGCGCAACCGTAGCCGGATCGTCGCTGGATACGTCCGCGTCAAAGGTGAGGCCACGCGAACAGCCGATCTGCAGCCCGTGCTCCTGCAACAGATCACGAGTGAGCGCGAGATCCATCACCTTCGGCCCGTGCAACGACAGTTCGACGAGGTCGAAGCCTGCAGCCTTGGTCTGGCTGATCACTTTGCGGGTCGACTCCGGCGTCAGATCGCCAGCCCATACCAATGCGTGAACACCTAGCGTATTCATTGTGCAACTCCTCCCGATGCGGTCACGCGTTTGCGGACCAAGGACTGAAAAAAGCCGTTTGCCCACGCCCAACGGAGCAGCATCACGGCAAGCAAAAACACGCCCCACAACGCGGTGGCGAGATGTTGGTTCGCGCCGAGCAGGTTCAGGCCAGAGGCGATCACCTGCAGGATGACCAGCGCAATCACCACCGGGACGACCCGTCCGAAGCCGCCGAACGGATCGACGCGGCCGAGGAAGCACGCGAGGACGGAAATCAGCAGGAAAGCCTCACCATGACCGACGCGTACCGAGTTGAAACTGGCCAGCATCACGATGCCGGCGACACCGCACATCAGGCCCGATAGCATATAAATCCGCGTGACCGCGCGCGTGGTGGCAATGCCCGAGTAGCGCGTCGCCTCGAGATTCGAGCCGATCATGCGCGTGGCAAAGCCGAGTCGCGAGCGCGTCATGACGACGTGCCAGACGGCCGCGCAACCGGCGAAGATCCACAGCGGCACCGGAACGCCAAGCAGCAAACCGTTGCCCATCACCAGAACGGCGGGAGGGAACCCGGAGATATCGCCACCGTGGGTCAGGTATTCGCCCAGGCCGCGCAGGAAGATCATCATCGACAGGGAGACCAGGATCGGACTGGCGCCGGTCCGCGCGATGATGGCGCCCATCAACCATCCGGACGCTGCACCGGTGGCCAGCGCCGCGGCGATGCCCATGACGATGACGCCCGCACCGGCATCTGCCCCGCCATGCGCGTGCAGCACCCAGGCCATGGCCAGTCCGGAGATATTGGCGGTAAAGGTCACGGCAAGATTGAAGCCGCCGGAGATCAGGGGCATTAGCATCGCCAGCGTAAAAAGCCCCAGCTCGGGTAGCTGAAAAGCCACCGAGACAAACGTGTCGGCCGAGAAAAAGCGGCTGGACGCGAGGCTCATTGCCAGGATTACGACAGCGAGAAACCCGAGCAGTCCGACGACGTCGGCAGGCACGAATACGACCGCGGAACGTTGCGACGAAGAGGTTTTCATGAGAAGGCCTTTACACGTTGCGAGGCGAAGCGCGATCCGACGAGCTTGGCGAAGCCGCCGCTCGACAAGGTGATAGCGATCAGAATGACAGCGCCGATGATCATCTTGAACGCGTAGGGCGAGATGCCGAGCAGGTTGAGTCCGTTTGCGGTGATGGCGGTGAGCAGGATGCCAAGGATCGCACCCAGGATGGTGCCGCGCCCACCGCCGAGGCGTGCCCCGCCGAGCACCACGGCGGCGAGCACGTCCAGTTCGCGGCCATACAGCGCATTGGGCACCACCTCCTGAACGTAGTGCGCCTGCATCAGGCCGCCGATCCCGGCCATCATCCCGAGCCAGCCAAAGGCGATGTAGTGCATGGCGCCAATATTGATGCCGACGCGGCGGGCCGCTTCCGGGTTGTCGCCCATGGCATAGAGCTGCCTGCCGGTAGTCGTACGCCGCAGCAGGAACCAGGTGGCCACGACCATGACGACCATGACCGCAACGGGCAGCGAGAGGTCGGCCACGCCGCTTGATGTTTTCAGCGTGAAGAGCGAGACGCGATTCATCCACCAATCCGGCAGATCGTAGAGGGATACGCCTCCGGTCAGAAACATCAGGCCGCCAAAGAATACGTTGAAGGTCGCGATGGTCACCACGATGGAGACAATGCGGAACCTGTAGATGAACGTGGCATTGATCGCGCCAAGCAGAAAGCCGAACGCAGCCGACGCGAGGAAGCCTAGCGCCCAGTTGCCGCCGCCGAGGCGCATGACCGTCAACGCGGTCAGGTACTGGACCACGGACGCGCCCACCGCGAAAGAGATGTCGATCCCGCCGGCGATCAGCACAACCAGTAGTCCGACGGCGAAGATGATGTTGACCGAGCTCTGGTTCAGGAGGTCGAACAGATTGGGAAGCGTGAGGAAGGTCGAGGTTGTCAGGCTAAGGCCGATCACCATGGCGGCGATGACGAGGATCAGCAGGGCCTCGATCGAACCGATCCCGAGTTTGCGTAGATCAGGCATGGACGTCTCGCTCGATTTGGTCGATGGATGTGGCACCCGGCACGTATTCCTGCACCACGCGGCCATTGCGCATATGCAGGATACGGTCGGCGTTGAAATAGACTTCAGGAATCTCGTCTGAGATCAGCAGGATGGCCATGCCCTGCGCAGCAAGCTTGTGGATGATGGCAAAGATGCCGGCCCGGGCGCCGACGTCCACCCCTACCGTGGGTGAATCCAGAATCAGCAGCTTCGGGTTGGTGGCCAGCCATTTGGCCAGCACGATGCGCTGCTGGTTGCCGCCAGACAGGGTGGAGACCGCGTCCTCCGCCTTGCCGATCTTGACCGCCAATTGCTGGATCCAGTCATTGATCAAGCCGTCACGTTTCTTGAGACTGATCAGACGTGTGGGGTCGAGAAGCTCGTCGAGCACCGCAGCGACGGTGTTGTCGCCGATCGACTGCGGCTGGACCAGACCGAGCTGGAGACGATCTTCGGAAACATAGGCAATGCCGGCCCGGATCGCGTCGCGGTTTGAGCCAATCGATAATTTCTTGCCGTCGAGCCTGATTGCACCCGCCTCCGGCCGCGTCATCCCGAACAACGATAACGCGAGTTCCGTTCGCCCCGCGCCGAGGCGCCCCGTGACGCCGAGGATCTCGCCTTTCCTGACGGAGAACGAGACCGCGTCATATTCGCCCCGTCGTGTCAGGCCTTCTACCTGCAGCACAGCGGGCGCGGCGGACAGGTCCGTCGTGCGCACGGCATAGTCGAAGGTGCGGCCGGTCATCAGCTCCGTGAGGCGCGTTTGCGTCATGCCTGCCGTAGGAAAGGTGCCGACATACTGGCCGTCGCGCAACACCGTCACGCGCGTGCATACGTCGAGGACTTCGGCAAGCCGGTGACTGACGAACACCACTGCGATGCCGTCAGCCGAGAGGCGACGCACGATCTTTAGGAGTGCCTCGGTTTCAGCGTGACTGAGCGATGCCGTGGGTTCGTCCATGAACACGAGGCGCGCGTCGGCAACGAGCGCCCGCGCGATGGCGACGATCTGACGTTGAGCGATGGATAGCGAGCGCACCGGACGGCCCAGATCGATCGAAACGCCCAGTCGTTCGAGGATGCGGCGAGCCGCCACTTTCATCTGGCGGTAGTTGACGAGGCGCGGACGAGGCCCCAGGTTCTGTTCGAAAGCGATGTTCTCTGCGACTGTCATCTCGGGAAACAGCGCGAGATCCTGCCAGATCACCTGGATGCCCAGTTCCCGTGCTTTCGCCGGATCCAGCCCCTCGATCGACTGACCGTCCATCAGCATGACGGCATCAGGCTCCGGCTGATAGACACCGCTGATGACCTTGATCAGCGTGCTCTTGCCACAGCCGTTTTCGCCCGCAAGGCACAGCACCTCACCGGGCATGACATCGAACCTGATGGCCTGGAGCGCTTTGACACCGCCGAATATCTTGGAGATGTTGTCGAGCTTGAGCAGCGCTGTACGAGTGGTGTCGACGGCAACGTCTGCCTCGCTCGTATGTCCCCGTTCAGGCGCGGGGCGATCCTTTGAAGCCGCTGAAATCATGGGAGTGCTCCACTGCGACTGACAGACAACCTGACCGGCGTCCGGTTGATCAGCCGGGTGAAGGGCATACCGGCCGCCCTTCACGCATTGCTGGCTAATGTTTCAACTGAGGTTTCAACTGAGGTTGCAACCGAGATCGCTTCAGAGACCTAACTTTGCAAGGTCGTCAACGGTGCTGGCGTTGAGATCGACCAACTGATCGACGATCAGATCGTGACCCTGCGGATGCACGACACCCAGACCCGGGATGTTCGTGCCGTCCTTGACCGGTTCGCCCTTCGCGACCATGGTGCCCAGCGTGACGAACACTTCGCCGGCCAACTCGGGATTCCACATGTAGCCACCGGTCAGGATGCCATCGTGTACGAGACGCTTGCCTTGTCCCGGCGAAAACGGTCCGAGCACGACGACCTGCCCTTTCTTATGTGTTTCATCGACAGCGCGAGCCGCGCCGATCGGCCCCTGGCTGCCGAACGCCAAAATGCCCTTCAGATCAGGATGTGCGCGCATCAGGTCAAGCGCGGTCTGGCGTGACGCGTCGACATTCTCGGCCACGCCATAGCGGTCGCCGACCAGCTTCATGTCCGGATCATTGGCCTTAAGATAGGCAATGGCGGCGTCGGCCCAGGCGTTATGCAACGGAACGGTGAGCGAGCCGACGAAGACCGCATACTCGCCCTTGCCGCCCATGGCGGCTGCGAGGCGTTTGCCATAGGCTTCGCCGAAGCCCTTGACCGAAGCCAGCTCGAAGTCCCAGTCCGCATTCTCCTGGTTCGGGGATTCGTGAGTAATGACCTTGATACCCGCCGCCCGCGCCCGCTGCAAGACGGGCTCCAATACTTTGGCATCGTTCGGCACGACACCAATCACATCTACGCGCTGCGCAATCAGATCCTCGATCGCCCGGACCTGCAGCGCCGGGTCCGCGCTGGTCGGACCGACCATGAAGGCCTTGACGCCCAGTTGATCCGCACGTTTCTTGATCCCGGCGTCCATGGCGTTGAACCATGGGATACCGCCAATCTTCATGACGATGCCGATGACTGGCTTGTCAGGCGACGCGCAAGCCAGGCTCGTCGCAAGTGCAAACGCAGCGACGCCTGCGCACAGTGTGCGCACGAAGTTCTTTGACATGTCTCCTCCGTTGGACTCCGGCAGCCTTCGCCAAACGCCCAGATATGTAATGGGAAAATATCCGATTTCTGAACTTCAGTTCAGTTGCTGAATCCATTCAGCAAATCGGTAAACAAATGCTGAATCCATTCAGCTAGACGGTCAATTGGGTAGATACCCTAATATGGCTCCCGGTAGCAGAGGGTCTACCGTCTGCACAACGTGAACGATGATGCTTTTGGAGTGAAGGCAGATGACCCGTAGCAGTTCAGGACGCAAGTCCACGATTTATGACATCGCCAAAGCGACGGGTTCTTCGACGTCGGCGGTGAGCATGGTGCTGAACGGCACCTGGGCTCGCTACCGCATCAAGGAAGAGACGGCCAAGCGGATCCTCGCGAGCGCGGAACAGCTTGGCTACAACGTGAATATGAAGGCCCGCGGACTGCGGCTGTCCCGCTCGGGACTGGCCGGCATGATTCTTCCGCACTACCGCAACCGTTTTTTTGCGGGGCTTGCTGAGAACTTCGAGGAGCAGGCGAGAAGCCGCGGCCTGTGTCCAATTGTGGTCAGTACCCAACGCGATCCGGCGGTCGAAGTGAGCGTGACGGAGACGCTCATCTCACAGCAGGTGGAGTTGCTGTTCATTGCCGGCGTGCGCAATCCGACGCCTCTTGACGACTTGTGCACGGCGGCGGGTATTCCGTGCATCAATGTCGACTTGCCCGGCCCGGGCGCACCGTCGGTGGTATCGGACAATCGCGGCGGCGCGCGCGCGCTGACCGACGCGTTGATGGAAAAGATGATCGCGCGCGGCAACGCTCCGGGCGAGTTGCTCTTTCTTGGCGGCGTGGCCGATGAATATGCAACGGAGATGCGTATCGCCGGATACCGCGATGCATTTGAGGCTCGAGGGATCACCCCTGCGGCGGATGCCGTGGAATGCTTTGGATATGGCGCGTCGTCTTCGCGGCGAGCGCTGGCCCGCCGTTACGAAAATCTCGGCAGACTTCCCGCGGGTTTGCTGATGAATTCGATTACCGCGTTCGAGGGGTTGGTTCAGTTTGCGTCGAGATTGCCGCACGAGGCTTGGCAGTCCACGGTTGTCGGGTGCTTTGACTGGGATCCGTTTGCTGTACACTTGCCGTTTGAGGTGACCATGATGCGGCAGGATGTGCAGAAGATAATTCTCGAAGCTTTTGCGCTGGCAGATGGTCATGATGCGAGTGCGAGGCCGGTTGTTGTCGTGCCGACTGGGTTTGGGCAAATGCTCGATGAGGATGAGGTGGGGGGTAAGGGCGAGTTTGAGGGCTGAGGGCTTTTGCCTACGGCGTTTGGGTTTGCTTGCTTTTTTGTTGGTCTGGTTTGTCTTTTTCTTTGGTTGTATTTGGTTGTTTTCCTGCGGTGTTGGCCTTTCCTTGATTTCTTAGTGGTCTATTTGGGTCGCCCCTGTGCGGGGCAGCACTCACTTTCTTTGCCGCCGCAAAGAAATTAGTAAGCAAAGAAAGCGGGCTGCAACCGCTAGCCTGTAGGTGTCCATCTCGGTCCACCTCCGGAAACGGCCCAAGACGAGACCCGCCCCCGCAATTTCCGCGTTAGTGACACAGCGCTCATTCACCCCACTCCGCACTACGTGCGTCGAGGATGGGCTTGCCGGGGAAGGCGGGATGGGCGGCCGACACTTAGTTTTCCTACTGACTTTGCAGAAGGGGATGTGCCCGACGGCAGGGCGCGCAGCGCGACGCTGGAACGGATGAGTGCTTTGTCA
>Ga0302314_10001403_pt1 | contig 45146 bp, 45 predicted proteins | sample III_Palsa_N2_3_FD_200533 | JGI IMG/M metagenome (GOLD analysis project Ga0302314, IMG submission 200533) | Peat permafrost microbial communities from Stordalen Mire near Abisko, Sweden - III_Palsa_N2_3 | ecosystem: Environmental > Terrestrial > Soil > Palsa > Peat permafrost | place: Sweden...
CACGAACAGCGTCACCGAGTCCGAGGCCGCCAGGTCAGCGGCGCTGATCGCGTCCCGCGGCGGCAGCGACATGGACGGAACGCGGTAGACCCGCTCGCCCTCGATGCCGAGCGGCTCCCGCGAGGTGGCCAGGAACCTGACCCGCGGGCAGTACCGGATGACCTGCTCGCAGAACCGCGCCGCGGCGTCGATCACGTGCTCGCAGTTGTCCAGCACGATGACCACGTCCTCGGCCGACAGCACCTCGAGCACCGAGGCCAGGACGCCGGGACCGGAGTGATCGGGCAGGCCGAGCGCCGCGGCGACCGCTCCGGGTACCTGGTCGCCGTCTGTCACCGCGGCGAGGTCGGCGAACCAGACACCATCCAGGGCGGAATCCAGCAGCTCGACCGCTGCCTGCAGGGCCAGCCTTGTCTTACCGCTGCCGCCCGAGCCGGTCAGCGTCACCAGCCGCGCCGACGCGGCCAGCGAGCTCACCTCGGCCAGCTCATGCTGCCGGCCGATGAACGCGCTCAGCTGGCCCGGCAGGTTATTGGGCAGATCAGGGTTGTCCAGCGACGTCACCGGCGGGAAGTCGGCCGGCAGGAAGTCAGCCTCGAGCTGGTACACCTGCTCGGGCCGCCCCAGGTCCTTCAGCCGGTGAGCGCCGAGGTCGCGCAGCGTGACCCCGGCGGGCATCGCCTCCGACAGCAGCTCGGCAGTGGCGCCGGACAGCAGCACCTGGCCGCCGTGCGCGACCGACTCCAGCCGCGCCACGCGGTTCACGGCCGGGCCGAAGTAGTCGTTGTCGCGCTCCTCGCACGCGCCGGTGTGCAGCGCCATGCGCACCAGGATCGGCTGCTTCGTCGGCCAGTCCTGGCCGGTCAGGGCCCGCTGTGCGGCCAGCGCGGCCGCGAGCCCCGCCTCCGCGGTCGAGAACGCGGCGCAGAACGCGTCGCCGACCGTCTTGAAGACGTAGCCGCCCGCCTGCTCGATCGTGCTGCGGAGGATCTCGTCGTGCCGCCGCAGCCCGAGAGTCATCGCCTCCGGCTCGGCCTCCCACAGCCGGGTCGATCCCTCGATGTCGGTGAACAGCAGCGTTACTGTTCCCGACGGGATCTGAGCCGGTTTCTGCACCCCCACACGATACGCGGCGCCACGGGCCGGCGGCTCAGCGCAGATCGGCGGCCAGTCAGCCAGTCGCGTTGAGCCAGCGAACCGGGGCGCCGTCACCAGCGCGGCGGAACGGCTCGAGCTCGTCGTCCCAGGGCTCGCCGAGCAGCAGGCCGAGTTCCTCCTCCAGTGACCCGCCGAGCGCCGGGTGCCGTGGCCCGTGCAGCTCCCGCAGGCTGCCGAGCTCGGCGCGGCTGCTGGCCGCCGAGGCTGCGAGTGCCATCGCCGCGCGGAGCCGGTTCTCCGGGATCATGATGTGCCGAGCGCGGGGGTGTGGCTGTAGCGGGTGGCGTCACAGCCGGCACTGGCCTCCTCGGTGACCTCGAACCGCACCAGGTTCCAGCTCGCGAGCGCCGTGGTAATCGCTCCCGCCGCACCCGCGCGGCCGGTCCACGCCAGCTCGGCACGCATCGTGCCTGGCGAGGCGGGCTGATCGACCCACGGCATGCCGACAGGCACGCCAAGTACCCCGGCCACTGCCCACTCAATATGCGGGCACAGTGCCGGGGGCGCACAATGCACGTGCAGCACGCCACGTACGGACACCCAGGACCTCCCTGCAGCAGACGAGGATGCGTCTTCCCCAACGACCTCGTCGCCAGCAGATCCGCCCTGGCGCGGTCTCATTGTGCCCTACGCGTGCCTGCCATGCCAGCACCGCCACACCAGCACCGTCTAACCCGCGCGTCGTGTCAGGGCGAAATGCGGCTACTGTCCGGGCACGGACCGTGTTGTGATGGAGAGGTGAACTCTGCCGCCGCGAATGCCGCGCTGGTGTTCACGGCCGAGATGTACGGCCTCCAGCTCGATCAGCTTGCCGTCTTACTCGGCGGCACCAGCCGCCAGGCCCGCTCCCTGGTGACCCGGTGGGCCGGCAGCGGGCTCGCCGAGACGGCGACGCTCGGGCCGGGGCCGCCCTGGGTCTGGCTCACCCGCGCGGGCCTGCGCGCCTGCGGCGCCCGGTACGCCGCGGCCCCGCCCGCGCTGGCCCGGCTGGCGCACATCCGCGCGGTGACCGCGGTCCGGCTTGCCCTGGATACCGTGCCCGCCTACCGCGACGGCGGCGCGCACTGGCGCAGCGAGCGGCACCTGCGCGGGCGGGTCAGGATCGGCGCGCGGGACCACCTGCCGGACGCCGAGGTGCACTGGCCGGACGAGTCGGGCCTCGCCTGGGCCGGCGAATGCTGGGCGATCGAGGCCGAGCTGACCGCCAAGACAGTGGCCCGCACCACGGCGATCATGCGCGAGCTGCTCAGCCGCACCGGCGACTACGGCTGCCCGGCAGCGCAGTCGCGGGTGCCCGGCGAGCCGCCGCGGCATGCTCGGGCCGTCTACCTCTGCTCGCCCGCGGCCACCGGCACGGTGCTGCGGGCGAGGGACGCGCTCGGCGCTGGCAGGATCGAGATCCGCAGCCTGCCGGCCAGCGCCTACCTGGCAGCGCCGTCATGATCAGGCGGACCCGCGCGCTGGCCGCCGCCATCGCGGCGGCCGTGCTCCTCGCCGCCGGCGCGCTCGTGACCGTGGCACCGCTAGCGATCGCCATCGCCGTGCTCGCGGTCATCCTGGTCGCCGCCGGCGGTGCCGGGGCGGCCTGGCTGCGCGGCTGGCCCGCCAGGCGGCTCTACCTGGCGGCGGCATGGAGCCTGCCCATGCTGGCCGTCTGGCTGGCAGCTACCGCGGTCAGTGGTCACACACCCGGCGGCGCCGTGCGGAACGCGTGGCTCGCCGTTCGCCACCACGATCTGCTGGCCGTCGCCATCCAGCTGGTGCCGGTCGCGGTGCCTGCCGGGCTCGCTCTGGCCGGCCTCGCGTGGTCGTGGCGGCTGGCCGCCATGGCCGCCGGCGCTGGCGGGCGCTCGCCGGGCGCGGCAGTGGCGTTTGACCGGCGGCAGTGGCGGCATCAGGTCCGGGCGGCCAGGGCCAGGATCGCGGTACCGGGCGCGGTTCCGCTGCTGACCGCACGCGGTGACTTCGTGGCCGGCGCGGTGATCCGCGCGGTCGGCCACCCGGCCAGTCAGCTCACCCGGCTGCCCGCCAGCAGGCTGCGCGCCCACCAGCTGGTCATCGGCGGCACCGGCACCGGTAAGAGCACGCTGCTGCTCCGGCTGTGGGCGGGATTCATGGCGGCGGGCCTGACCCGGCACGCCGCCGGGCTCGCCGGGCCGCCGGTGCTCGTCGTGCTCGACTGCAAGGGCGGGGCTGACGCCCGGCGCATCGCTGACCGTGCGCGCCGCGTGCTGCACGAGTCAGGAGCCAGGAACGTGGCCGTCTGGCCTGATGAAGCTCGTCTGTCGCTGTGGGAGCTGCCAGTCAGGGAGCTTGTCACCACGCTGGTCGACCTGATTGAGCACGGTACAGGCGGCGCGGCCTATTACACCGACGTGATGGAGGCCGTTGTGGCGCTCGCGGTCGAGGCGCCGTGCGGGCCGCCCGCGAGCACGGCCGACTTCCTGGCCCGGCTCGATGCTGGCTGGCTGGCGCTCGCCTACGGTGAGCACCTGGCCAGCCCGGCGGCCCGCCAGGTGCCCGATGTGGCGCTGCGGTTCCGCACGCTGTTCCGCCGCCTCGGGCCCGGCCTGGACGGGCCGGGCAGCCTCGCTGACGCCGACGTCTGGTACTGCATCCTGGAGGGAACGGCCGAGGTGAGAGTCGCCGAGGCACAGGCGCGCGCGCTGGTCGACCTGCTGGCCAGCTACGTCACGGCGGCGCCAGCGGGCCAGGTCCTGCTGGCCGTGGACGAGTTCAGCGCGGTGTCGCGGCGGCTGCCGATCTGGCAGCTGTACGAGCGCGCGCGGTCGCTCGGGCTCGCGGTCCAGGTGTCCGCCCAGTCCTGGCACGGCCTGGCGGCGCGGGACGACGACCGGTACCGGCTCGCCGCGACCGCCGAGGGCGGCATCTGGCTGCTGCGCACGCCGCACCCGGACCCGGTGGTGGCACTGGCCGGGCAGCGAACCGTGACCGATAGCGCCAGGCAGCTCACGGGCCGGCTGCGGTGGAGCCGCTCGGGCACCTCCCGGCTGCAGGCCGCGCCGGTCGCCGACCCGGACCTCGTCCGCGGCCTCGACGTCGGCCAGGCGGCGTACATTTACCGCGGCGGCGCGACGTTCACCCAGGTCAAGCGACTGGTCGCCGGACCCGCGGCGCTCGGCAGGCAGGCGCCGATCGCAACGGCGGCCACCACGGCGTCCGACCGGCATGACCGGCCAGCCGGGCCGCCCGACGTCTCCGCGCGGCCCGACGTCTCGGTGCTCCCCGATGTCTCCGTACTGCTCGATGCCGCCTTCGGCCCGGCTCCCGGCGGCCGGGCATGACGCCGTTCCAGGTGCTGGGGCTGGCGCCCAGCGGCGAGGTTTCCGACGACGACGTGCGGGCGGCCTGGCGCCGGCTCGCGGCGGCGACGCATCCGGACCGGGCGGACGGCGGGGATCCGGCGGCATTCGCAGCGGCGGCCGCGGCCTATACGGCGCTGCGTACCGCGTCCGGCCGGCTCGAGGTGCTCGCCGGGCAGCGCGAGCCAGCGCGCGGGGTAAACGAGCCCGTTCCCGGTCGTAAGGGTCTTTCCTGGCGCCTGCTCATCCGGCTGCTGGCTGCCGTCGCCGCCGGGGCGCTCTCGGTCGTTGTCATCGGCTGGCAGCCCGCCAGCCTGGGCGTCATTACCGGGGCGCTGACCTGGGCGATCGTGACTGGCCGGCGCGACCTGGCAGGCTGGCGGCGTGAATAGGCCCGCGGCAGGGGATGCCAGGGTGATGCTACTGGTGGGCCTGTGGGCATCGCGCTAGCTGCCGCTATCGGCGCGGCCCTGGTATTCGGGATCTCGTCGGTCGCCGAGCAGCGCAGCACAAAACGGGTTAAGACCCGCAAGGCACTGTCGCCCCGGATTCTGCTCGACCTGGTACGCCAGCCGCTGTGGGTGGCGGCGATCGGCGGAACCATCGTGGGCTTCGCGCTGCAGGTCACTGCGCTGCGCTTCGGGCCGCTGGCCCTGGTGGAGCCCATTCTGGTGGTCGCGCTGATCTTCGCCACGCTGATCAACGCCTACCTCCGCGGCGTGTGGGATAAGCAGATCATCGGCGGAGTGCTCGGCTGCGCGGTGGGAATTGCCGGTTTCCTGGCAGTTGCCCGGCCGACGCCGGGCACGTCCAATGTCAGCTTCATTGTCGTGCTGCCGCTCGGAGCCGGGCTGGCCGCTGGCGTGTTCGGCTGCCTGGTGGTCGCCAACCGCAGCAGGCGGCTGCGGCCGCTCGCCCTCGCGCTGGCCTGCGGCATCAACTACGGCGTGGCCGCGTTCCTGGTCAAGCTGGTGATCTCCGACGTCGGCGGGGGGCTGCCGCGGCTGCTTACCGACTGGCCCATCTACGCGCTGGCGATCGTCGGCCCGGCAGGCTTCATCCTGAACGAGGACGCCTACCAGCAGGGCACGCTGATCGCGCCGGTGCTGGCCATCATTACCGCCTGCGATCCGATCATCTCGATCGCCCTCGGCAACCTGTGGCTGAACGAGAAGCTCAACAGCAGCCCGGCCGGGATCGCCGGTGAGATCATCTTCCTGCTGATCATGGTCACCGGGATTGTCGTGATTGCGCACCGGGCGCCGCATGTCTCGGCCGAGAAGCGCCATCCGGCCCAGCAGCCCCAGAGTCAGTGAGCCTGCGGCCATCGGGCAGGCTGAAGGGGTAAGCCCGAGGTGAAGGAGGCACGGCATGCCGGACGAGACCAGGCACGAGTCCGCCGATCTTGAGGACTACCAGGTGATGGACAGCTCCGACACCCTGGACGACGCGCCCGGCGACGACCCGCTCGATCGCGGCGTGATCCCGCCGGAGCGCTGGTCGGCCGGGATGCGGTTCGGCACGACCGAGTCCGAGCAGGCGGACGGGGAGTCCCTCGATCAGCTGCTTGCCGAGGAGGAGCCGGAGCCGGGCCTGGACGAGGAGCCGGACGACGAGAGCCTCGGGCGTGCCGCCGATGACGATGACGCCCTGGCCGACGAGGACGTGGACGGCCTGCTGCTCGACGACGGCCCCGATCCGCGCGCCGGGCGCCTGGTCAGCGTGGACGACGAGGACGACCTGTTCCCCGCCTCGGACGGCGACCTGATCGGCACCGACGCCGGGATCGACGGCGGCGCGGCCACCGCCGAGGAGGCGGCCGTGCACGTCGTGGAAGAGGACGACTACGACATCAGGTCCGAGTAAGACCGCGGCCGGACCTGACGGCTAGATCCGCAGGGGTCCGGCCGTCTCGGTACGCAGCCAGGCGCACGACGCTCTGTCACAATGACGGGGATGCTGGGCCACGTAGCGTTCGTGCTCGCCATGGTCGCGGTCATCCTGATCGCCCGGATGATCTCCGACCGGCTCACCGTGCCGTACACGATCGTGCTGACGCTGTGCGGCCTGCTGTACGCCGTGCTTCCGGGTCCGAACCTGCACCTCGAGCCCGAGCTGATCCTGGTGCTGGTCATACCGCCGCTGCTGTACAGCGCGGCGCTGCGGTCCAGCCTGCTCGCCATCCGCGCTAACTGGCGGCCGATCACCAGCCTGTCGGTCGTGCTCGTGCTGGTCACGGCGTTCGCCGTCGGGGCCGTCATCGCCGCGGTGGTGCCGCGGATCACGCTCGCGGCCGGCCTGGTGCTCGGCTCGGCCGTCGCGCCGCCTGACCCGGTCGCGGCCCTCTCGATCGGCAGCCGCGCCGGGCTGCCGCCCCGGCTGCTGACCCTGATCGGCGGCGAGGGCCTGCTCAACGACGCGACCGCACTGACGACCTGGCAGGTCGCCGTCGCCGCGACCGTCGGCGGCGGTTTCTCGCTGGCGCTGGCAGCCGGCCGGTTCGTGCTTGCCGCCGGCGGCGGGCTACTGATCGGCGCCGCGATCGGCTACCTGCTCCGGCTGGGCCGGCCGCTCCTGCGGGATCCGCTACTGGCCAACACGGTGTCGCTGGCCACGCCGTTCGCTGCCTACGCGGCTGGCGAGGCGGCGCACGTGTCCGGCGTGCTCGCGGTTGTCGTCGCCGGGCTGCTCGCCAGTCATGACGCGCCGCGCGGCGAGTCGGGCGCGAGCCGGCTGCAGACCGACGCCGTATGGCGGCTGGTCGACTTCCTGCTCGAGGGCCTGGTCTTCCTGCTGATCGGGCAGCAGCTGCCGACCGTGCTGCGCGGCCTGAAGGACGAGCCGGCCGGCGTGACCGCGGCGGCGATCATCCTGACCGTGGCCGTGGTGCTGGTTGTCCGCCCGCTGTGGCTGCTCCTGACCCAGACGCTGCCAGGCTGGCGCGGCTGGCAGCTTGGCGACAGCAGCCCGAAGCTGAACGGCCGGGAGGTCACGGCGCTGACGTGGGCCGGCACCCGCGGCGTGATCACGCTGGCGGCGATCTTCTCGGTGCCGCTGGTCACCAGGTCCGGCCGGCCGTTCCCTGATCGCGACCTGATGCTGCTGTGCGCCTACGTCGTCGTGCTGGTCACGCTCGTCGGCCAGGGCCTTACCTTCGGCCCGCTGCTGCGCCGCCTCGGCCTGCGGGCGAACGCAGCCGAGGCGGCTCAGGTGCGGCACGAGGCACGGCAGGCAGCCATCGCGGCCGCGGTCCTCGCGGTGAACGAGATGCAGGCCGACCGGGAAATCCCCGCGCAGGTCGCCGACAGGCTGCGGGCCGCCCTGCAGCAGCGCGCCGACCGGTACCGGGCCCGGATGAGCATGCTGTCGGAGTCCGACGGCACGCTCAGCCCGTCGCCCGAGCTCGAGGCAGTGATTCAGGCGCAGCAGGCCGTGATCAGCGCCCAGCGGCAGGAGCTTGTCCGCTGGCGGGACAGCGGGCGCCTGCCCGACGAGAGCCTGCGGCGGCTGCAGCGCGAGCTTGATCTGGAGGAGCGGGCCCTGCCCGGCAGCTGAGCCCGCCAGCTGACTAGCGCGCGTCCGCGGGCAGCTCGGGCCGGTCGATGATCCGCAGCCAGCTCCCGGCCGGCTGGCGCTGCACGACCTGGACCCGGCCGCCGGCGCCGTCAGCGGCCCTGGTCGAGGTGAGCGCGAGATCGCCGTAGCGGACCGTCGGCAGCGGGTCCTCCGTCAGGAACGGCCGCGGCGCGTGCGCCAGCATCTGCTTGCAGACCTCCGCGATGGCCGCCCGGCCGACAGTCGTCTCGCCTGGCGGGAATGCCAGGACGGCGTCGGGCGCGTACAGCGCGGCCAGTCCGTCGGCGTCCCCCGCATTGGCCAGCTCGACGAACAGCCGGGTCAGGTCCTCCGGGCTACGAGCGGTTACTGATGTCATCGCGACTCCCTTCCCTCCGTCTCCAGGCTGGCCGGCTCGGCTCCCGCTCGCGGCAGCCGCGCTCAGCGCAGTCGGCGGCATCCGGCTCGCCGTTAGCGAGCTCACCGGACTGCTCCGCGGCCAGGCCACGATCGGCACGGTCACCTCGCCGAACGTCGACCTGCCCGGGATTCTCGCCGAGTTCCGCCGCAGGCATCCGCTGGTCGAGATCACGCTGTCCGAGGAGAGCACCAGCGACCTGCTCGACGGCGTGCGCTCCGGGCGGCTGGACGGCGTGATCGCCAGCGTCGGCACGACTCCGCCGCCTGGCGTGGAGCTTCAGGTCATCGTCGACCAGCCTGTCGTGGCCGCGGTCAGCCACGACCACGAGCTGGCGGCCCGGCCAGCCCGGCCGGCCGCGCTCTGATCAGCCTGTCCCGGCAGGCGCTGGCCGCCAGAGATCGGTAATCGCGATCCCGACCTCGGCCAGCAGCCGGCGCAGCAGCGGCAGTGACAGCCCGATCACGTTGCCATGATCACCGTCGATGCCGTCCACGAAAGGCGCGGCGCGGCCGTCGATGCTGAACGAGCCCGCGAGCGACAGCGGCTCACCGGTGGCGACATAGGCCGCGATCTCGGCGTCAGACGGCGAGCCGAACCTGATCGTCGTCGCCGCGACGCCGCTCGCCTGCTGGCCCGGAGCGATGAGCCAGTGCCCGGTGTACAGGGTGCCCTCGCGGCCGGCGAGACGGCGCCAGACGGCGGCCGCCTCGACGGCAGTCGCGGGCTTCCCGAGCGCCTCGCCGTCCAGGTCAAGCATGGAGTCGCAGCCCAGCACCAGCGCCTCCGGCCGCTCTGCCGCGACGGCCGTGGCCTTGCGCCGGGCCAGTTCAGCGACGAGCGAGGCGGTCGGCAGCCCCGCATCGTTCGTCTCATCCGCTCCGCTGACCACCACCAGCGGATCGAGCCCGGCGTCGCGCAGCAGGCGCAGCCGGGCGGGCGAGCCGGACGCGAGGATCAGTGCTGGCATCGTGTCGGGGGCTCCTCGGAATGGGCGGGCTGTCGGACCGGTTGCCACCATCATGGCAACTGGACACACGATCACGACCAGCCCGGCTGGCCGGCACATCGAGATCTCCCTGAACGGCGTTAAGCTCGCGGAGTCCGACCAGGCCGTGCGGCTTCAGGAGACCGGCATACAGGACCGCTACTACCTGCCGCTGCAGGACGTGCGGACCGAGTACCTGCGGCCCACAGGGACCAGGACGACCTGCCCGTTCAAGGGCGAGGCCTCGTACTGGTCAGTCGACCTGGACGGCGAGGTCTACCCCGACCTGGTCTGGAGCTACGCCGATCCGATCCCGGCGGCCGCGGACATCGCCGGCCTGGTGTGCTTCTACGCCGAGCACGTCGACCAGAAGGTCAGCTAACCGACAGCTAACCGGGCTTCGGGCCCGTGGCGACCGGCCGGTCCGGATCGGCCACCCAGCCCGACCACGAGCCGACGTACAGGGCTGCCGGGATGCCGGCCAGCGTGAGCGCCAGCACCTCGTGCGCTGCGGTGACGCCTGAGCCACAGTAGACGCCGACCTGCGGCGGCCCTCCGTCCGCGCTGCCGGCTGCACCGTCCGCGCCGCTGGCTGCACCGTTCGCCGCCCAGGCCACGCCGAGATCAGCGAACCGGGCACGCAGGTCAGCCACTGGCCGGAACAGCCCGTCGCTCGTGACGTTCTCTGCCGTCGGAGCGCTCAGCGCACCGGGGATATGGCCGGCCAGCCGGTCGACCGGCTCGGTCTCGCCCCGGTAGCGGGCCGGGGCCCTGGCATCGAGCAGCATGCCCGACCTGGCCAGCTCGGCGGCGCCCGCAGCGTCCAGCACCGGCAGCCGGCCCGGCTGCGCGGTGACGTCGCCCGCCTCCGTCACCACATCGTCCGTGCTCACTGGCAGGCCGGCCGCCGCCCAGCCGCGGAACCCGCCGTCCAGCACGCGCACCCGGTCGTGGCCGAAGTAGCGCAGCATCCACCACAGCCGGGCCGCGATGGTCGAGTCCCCGTCGTCGTAGACGACCACATCGCTGCCCTGCCGCACGCCCGCCGCTCGCAGTGTTGCCTCGAAGTCCGCGGCCGCGGGCAGCGGATGACGGCCGCCGTCGCCAGGCGGCCCCGCGAGCTGAGTGTCCAGGTCCAGGTAGCTGGCGCCGGGCAGGTGACCGGCATGGTAGCTGTCGATCCCCGGCGGGCCGCCGAGCCGCCAGCGCACGTCGAGCAGGACCGGCGGCGCGCTCCCGGCCCTGGCCTCCGCCAGCTCTTCCGCGCTGATGAGCGGTTCTGGGGCTGTCATCTCACCTCTTGGCCTTCTCAGCAGCAGTCGCCGCTGTGGATAACTACGGACTAACTGTGGATAACCAGCCGCACCGCGGAGCGGTTCCCCGACGCTGCTGTGGATAAACTCTCCGCTACCGTCACGCTACGTGAGTCAGCAGGGGCACCCGCTGGTCCCCCGGGGCCAGTGACCCGTGCATGCCCACGAGCCTCGACTCACGTGGCTCGGTGACGGTCGCCACCACGGCGGACGCACCTCTGGCGGCAGCGACGACATCGCCGATGCGGGCGGCGACGCGCTCGTCGACGGGACCGAACCAGCCCGCGTCGATTGCCTCTTCCCGATCCGCGACCCACGCGCTGTCACCGAGCGTGCTGCGCCACGCGGCCAGCACGTCCGCGGCGGCACCGGGCACGGCGTAGACGTGCCGGGCGCGGCCCTCACCGCCGAGGAGCGCGACGCCAGCGCGCAGCTCCGGCAGGGCGTCGGCGTCGGTACGGGAGCCAGCCGGAACATCCACCATGCCGTGGTCGGCCGTGATGTGCAGCGCCGCGCCGGCCGGCAGCGCGCCCGCCAGCTGCTCGGCCAGCCGGTCCACGTGACTCAGCTGGTAGCGCCAGGCAGGCGAGCCGCAGCCCCAGGCATGCCCGGTCGCGTCCAGGTCACCGGTGTAGACCATGGCCAGCGCCCTCGGCTGCTCGGCCAGCGCCGTAGCGGTGCGGGCGACCAGCGCGCCCGGCGTGTCCGCGGACCGGTAGTCGGCTCCCCGCATGGCGGCAACGGACAGGCCTGAATCACGGAAGGCGCCTGCGGCGATCCGGTAGGCGCCGAGTCCCGCCCCGGCCGCCAGCTCGAAGATCGTCGGTCCCGGCTGCCACGCCAGCGGGTCAACGGATGCGTCCCAGCGCAGCGAGTTGAGCAGCTTCCCGGTAGCGGGCACCCGCACCTGATAGCCGAGCATGCCGTGCTGGCCGGGCGGCTGCCCGGTGCCGAGGGAGCTCAGGCTCGTGACAGTCGTTGCCGGGAAGCCGGCGGCGAGCCAGCAGCCAGTCTCGGCCAGCCCGGACAGAAACGGCGCCGCGGCGCGATGCGCGCGCAGCAGCTCCCAGCCCAGGCCGTCAACGACCAGCAGGCAGACTCGGCTGGCCTGCGGCAGTCCGAGAACGTTCGCGGTGCCAGGCACGCCGAGTGCGCCAAGCAGCGACTGACTGAGGTCGGCCAGCGTGCTGCTCCCGTAGCCGGGCAGCAGCGGCCCGTCGTCCAGATCCCCCGCTGCGGCTGTCACGGCCGGCTGGTCGCCTCGGTCAGCGCCTGCGCGAATGACACCACCTGCTGTACCGCCTCGGGACCATCGGCAGCCTCGCTGACCCGCACGGTCAGGTCGTCCGCGGTCATGGTGCCGGTGAAGCCATGATCGGCCTCGCAGTTCTCGTCGCCGCAGTGCGCGGGCTCGATCTCGATGTGGGACAGCACGTTCCAGCCGATGGTGAGCACGACCTCGCTCGGCGCGGTCGCGCCCGGAACGTAGGACGCGGGGTCGGGGATCACCCTGGTCAGCGCTACCGACGAGATCCTCGTGTGCCGGACGGCCTCGGTACTGGTCTCGGCCTGCGGCCGGGACTCGGAATCGGACTCGTCCGCCGGGTACTCGTCAGTGTGCGAGTAGACCAGCCGCGTCGGCGTCAGCGCCATCACCGTCACGTGGCGGCGCACCTCCATGCCGGGATCGAAGTGAGCATCGTGCACGACAACGTAAGACACCACCGGCTCGGCCCCGACCGCCGACGACACGGCGTCATAGACCAGGCCGGGATAGTAGCCGCTTCGCTCGATCGCGGACTGCAGCCCGCCAGAAGCCGCCTTCAATTCGCTCATACCCCCATCCTGCACCGTTCCCGGCCTCTCATTCACCACAGTGCGCCAGACTGCGGCCGGTCTGCGGCAGGTAACGCAGAACCGCCATGTCACCGGCCCTGGTCACCGCCGCCAGCGTAATGCGGCCCTCCGGCCGGGCGCCGGCCAGCAGCCGCGGCGCAGCAGGGTCGGCGACAAAAACAGGGGCAATCGCCAGCGTGAGCTCGTCGGCGAGCCCGGCCGCCAGGAACTGCGCCAGGACGCTCGCACCGCCCTCGACCATCAGCCGGCCGACCCCGCGGCCGGCGAGGTCGGCCAGGACACCGGCCAGTCGCGGCTCGCACGGCACCACGGTGGCCGCCGTACCCAGGCGCGCGGACAGCTCGCCGGCCGCCGCGGCCGGCGCGTACACCAGCGGCGGCTCCCCGGTCGCGGCGAAGAACCGGGCCGCGGGGTCCAGGTGCCCGCTGCGGGTGAGTGTCACCCGGCGGGGATTCTCCGGCAGGCCCTGCGCGGCCCGCCGCTCCCGCCACGCCCGCGACCGGACGAGCAGCCGGGGATTGTCAGCGCGGATGGTCTGCGCGCCCACCAGGATCGCGTCGCTGCCAGCCCGCAGCTCGTCGACCCGGTCGAGGTCGGCCTCCCCGGACAGCACGAGCCGGGTCGCAGAGGCATCGTCGAGGTAGCCGTCGGCGGACATCGCCGCTGACAGCAGCACGTACGGCCGGTCCGCCATCCTGCCTCCACTCCCCAGCCAACGAATCTACCGGGCGGCACAGCACCTACAGGCAGGCGCCGCCGGCCTGCCCATAGGCTCAGGTGCCATGTTCCCGCGCGGATTGCGGCTGTCAGTCACGCTGCTCACGGCCGTTCCGCTGCCCGGCGGCGGCACGGGAGCGCCAGACCGGCGCATGGCCGCTGCCGCCATGTACTGGGCGCCGCTGATAGGGCTGGCGCTCGGCGCGGCGGCGGCCGGCGTGCTGATCGGCTGCCGCGCCGGGCATTCCGGCCCGCTGCTCGCCGCGGTGCTCGCGATCGCCGTGCTCGCCGCGCTCAGCCGCGGTCTGCATCTCGACGGCCTGGCCGACCTCGCCGACGGCCTCGGCAGCAGGCAGCCGGCCAGCCAGGCGCTGGACATCATGCAGCGATCCGACATCGGGCCGTTCGGCGTCGTGACGCTGGTGCTCACACTGCTGATCCAGATCAGCGCGCTGGCCAGGGCCGCGGAGCTCGGCCGAGGGCCGGTGGCCATCGGGGCGGCGGCCCTGGCGGCGCGACTGGCGATCACCGTCGCCTGCCGCCGCGGCGTGCCATCCGCCCGGCCTGGCGGTCTCGGCGCCCTGGTCGCGGGGACCGTGCACCCGGCGGCCGCGGCGCTGCTCGTCGCAGCTGCGCTCGCCGCTGCAGCCACGCTCAGCTGGATCTACGCCGTCGAGATCGCCGCCGGCCTTGCCGTGTCGCTGGCACTGACAGCGCTGGCGGTGCGCCGCCTCGGCGGCATCACCGGCGACGTACTCGGCGCGCTCGCCGAGGTCACCACGGCCGCCAGCCTGCTCGCCGCCGCACTCGCCTGACCGCCCGCTCAGTCCAGCGCCGCCCGCAACCGGCCCGCGTACTGCTCGGCCTCGGCGTCACTGTCGTAGCGGTGGCGGGGCCAGAAGAACCCGCGCAGCCCGTCGCCTTTCGTTCGCGGCACCACGTGCACGTGCAGATGGGGGACGCTCTGGCTGACCACGTTGTTCTCGGCCACGAACGTGCCCTGGCAGCCGAGCGCCTCCGGCATCACCGCGCTGACCCGCTGCACCCGCAGGAAGAACGGGCCGACGGACGCCGCGGGCAGATCCGCCAGCGTCAGCACGTGGCCGCGCGGCACCACCAGCACGTGGCCCTTGAACACCGGCCGGCTGTCCAGGAACGCGACGACCTCATCGTCCGCCAGCACCACCCGGGCGGGAACGGCTCCCGCGACGATGGCGCAGAACGCGCACTCGCTCATACCACCGGGACGATAGCCTGCCGCAGTGGCAGCAGACGGGCAGCGGCACATCCTGGCAATCGGCGGCTTCGGCACGCCGGGCGCGGACTTCCCGGTTCTGATCAGGCACGCTCTTGATCTGTCCGGCGCGGACCGGCCGCGGGTGTGCGTGCTGAACACGGCCATGGGCGACGAGCCGGGCGCCTACGTGCGCATGTACTCGCGGCTGTCGCAGCGCGGCGCCCGGCCCAGCCACCTGCAGCTGTTCCCGCAGCCGAACGTCAGCGACCCGGCCGGCCTGCTGCTGTCCCAGGATGTGATCTTCGTCGGCGGCGGCAGCGTCGCCAACATGCTGGCGGTATGGCGCGTCCACGGCCTCGACCAGGTTATGCGCCAGGCCTGGGAAGCCGGCATCGTGCTCGCCGGGGTCAGCGCCGGCGCCATCTGCTGGTTCGAGGGCGGCACGACCGACTCGTTCGGGCCGGAGCTGCGGCCGTTCACCGCCGGTCTCGGCCTGCTGGCGGGCAGCTTCTGCCCGCACTACAGCTCCGAGGCTGCCAGGCGGCCGGCCTATCAGGCGCTGGTCGCGGACGGGACGCTCGCCACGGGCATCGCCTGCGATGACGGCGCCGCTGCCCATTTCGCCGGCCCGGAGCTGGCCGGCATTGTCGCGGACGGGCCGGGCGCAGCCGGCTACCTGGTCCGCGCCGACGGAACTGGCGGCTGCACCGAGGAGCAGCTCGCCGCGATCAGCCTCCAGGCTAACCCGCAGCATCCCGGAGACTGACGGCAGGCGGTGACCGGCCGCATACGCTTGACCCATGTCCGCGCTCTACGCCTGGCTGCGCCGCCATCAGCTGCTGGTCGACAGCGTGCTCGCGGTCACGCTCGGCCTGCTGAGCATCGGCCAGCTGGTGGCGGGGCCGCGGACGCAGATCCCGATCGCGCTGCTGGTGATCATCCCGGTAGCCGTGCGGCGGAAGATTCCGGCAACGGCGTTCGCCATCGGGGCGGCAGGGGGGGCCCTGCAGCTGATGTTCCCCCACCCGCTCGGGTCCGACGTCGCCCTGCTGGTGCTGCTCTACACGGTCGCCGCCTACCGGCCGCGCCGCCTCTCGGTCGCGGCCCTGCTCGTCTGCCTGGCAGGCTCCGCGGTCGGGGCCTGGGTCTGGCTGCCCGCCGGCGGCGTAGGCATCATCGAGCGGCTGCTGTTCGCCAGCGTGCTGTTCGGCGGCCTCGCGCTGCTGGCCTGGGTGCTCGGCGACTCGATGCGCTACCGGCGCGGCTATTACGCAGCGCTCGAGGACAAGGCCGCCAGGCTGGAAGCTGAGAAAGACGCCCAGGCCAAGATCGCGGCCGCCGCCGAGCGGGCCAGGATCGCCAGGGAACTGCACGACGTAGTCGCTCACCACGTCAGCGTCATGGTGGTGCAGGCCGACGGCGCGCGCTACGCGATGCGGGCAGATCCGGACCGCGCGGAGACCGCGCTGGCGGCAATCTCCGGTACGGGGCGGCAGGCACTCACCGAGATGCGCCGGCTGCTCGGCGTGCTGCGATCCGCCGGCGAGGCGTCCGGGCTGGCACCGGTGCCGGGCCTCGGCGAGCTGCGCGAGCTGCTCGACCAGGCCAGGGCCGCCGGGCTGGAGGTCTCCTACACGGTCAGCGGCACGCCCAGGGACCTGCCGGAGGGCGCCGGGCTGGCCGCCTACCGGGTCGTGCAGGAATCCCTGACCAATACCCGCAAGCATGCCGGCCTCGCCGCGACCGCAGCGGTCGCCCTGCGCTACGAGCCGGACGGGCTCAGCGTGGAGGTCACTGACACCGGCCTTGGCATCGCCAGCGACGAGCCGTCCGGGCACGGGCTCACCGGGATGCGCGAGCGCATCGCGATGTACGGGGGAACCGTGCAGGCCGGGCCGCTGGCAGGCGGCGGCTTCGGGGTCATCGCCCGGCTGCCCTGCACCCAGCAGGCTGCCCCGGCCCCGGCCCGCGCTCAGCCCGACCCGGGCGCGGCCCCCGCAGGCTGGCCGGCTGCCCTCACCTGGTCGGGTGAGGCCGGATGACCGGCACCGAGTGCGACCTGATCAGGATCGTGCTTGTCGACGATCAGGAACTCGTCCGGGCGGGCTTCCGGATGGTCCTGGACGCGCAGCCGGATATGCAGGTGGTCGGCGAGGCTGCCGACGGCGCGGCCGCGATCGACCTGGCCAGGCGCCTGCACGCGGACGTGATGATCATGGACGCGCGGATGCCGCGCCTCGACGGCGTCGAGGCGACCAGGCAGATCCGGCAGGCCGGCGACCTGCCGCGGGTGCTCATGCTGACGACCTTCGACCTCGACGAGTACGCGTTCGCCGCTCTGAAGGCCGGCGCCAGCGGCTTCCTGCTGAAGGACGTGCCACCCGAGGAGCTCCTGTTTGCCATCCGCGCGGTGCACTCGGGCGACTCGGTCGTCGCGCCGTCCACGACCAGGCGCCTGATCGATCAGTTCGCCGCGCACCTGCCGGGCGGACACCAGGCTGCCCCCGACGAGCTGGCGGAGCTCACCGAGCGGGAGCGCGAGGTACTCACGCTGGTCGCCCACGGCCTGTCGAATGCCGAGATCGCGCGGCGGCTTTTCGTCTCAGAGGCCACGGTGAAAACTCACGTGGGCCGCGTGCTGGCCAAGCTCGGCCTGCGCGACCGCGTGCAGACGGTCGTCTACGCCTACGAGCACGGCCTGGTGCGGGCCGGCGAGCGGCCCTGACGGCACTTCCGCAACACCATTCTCAACTTGAGAATTCTGGTACCGACCCGGTGAAGTGAACAACGCGATCTGCACGTTGCAGGTAATCTGCGGTTCGATTTCCTTGTCGGGCGGGATGGGTAGATGCTGACGGTTCACAACTTTAGTTACGGGCTTGTTACGCCCCTTCTGGGCTATTTAATGTCGTGTCTGGGAGCATTTCTCGGATTACGGTGCACGGCGCGGGCCATGGCCTGCGCCGGCCGCGAGCGGCTGCGCTGGCTGCTGCTGGCGGCCCTGTCGATCGGCACCACCGGAATCTGGGTGATGCACTTCATCGCGATGCTCGGCTACACCATTCCGGGTCAGATCATCCATTACAACGTGCTCATCACTATCGGCAGCATGCTGATAGCGGTGGTCGTCGTCGGAATCGGCCTGCTGATTGTCGGCTTCGGCGAGCGGAGCTGGCGCAATCTGCTGATCGCCGGCACATTCACTGGCGTCGGCGTCGCCGCCATGCACTACTCGGGCATGGCGGCCATGCGGATGCCGGCCCGCATGACCTACAGCCCTGAGCTGTTCGCGCTGTCGGTGGTCATCGCCATCGTCGCCGCGACCGCGGCCCTGTGGGCCGCGCTCAACCTCACCGGCGCCGGCGCGACGCTGGGCGCCGCGCTGATCATGGGCGTCGCGGTCAGCGGCATGCACTACACCGGCATGGCGGCCATGCACCTGTTCAGCCCCGGCACCGGCGACGGCATGGTGATGACCGGAGGCGGGGCGACGGCGGAGAACTTCCTGCTCCCGCTGCTCATCGGCATCAGCATCCTGGCCTTCGCGATGACCGCGACGCTGGCGCTGTCCCCGAACGACGCGGAGCTGCGGGCCGATGCCCAGCTGGAGCAGCGGATCGCGGACGCGCGCGCGGCGCGCGAGGGCCCGGGCCAGCACGCCGCCGTGCCGTCCCAGCGCTGGCCAGGTCACGCCGTGAGCAGGGCAACCCAGGCCCGGCGCCAGGCCGAGAACGGCGAGCCCTTCACCGATACCTAGCCGGCCCGAGCGCAATGGATGGCTGGTTAGTGGTGTCCTGACCCCACTTGCCAGGCATCCACGGGCCGCTGCTGGCCAGCCGGTGCCGTGCTGCTGGCAGAATGACGCCGTGTCCGCTAGTGCTTCTGCCGCCGCTGAGCTGCCGCCTGGCCGGTGGCTGCTGCTGGTGTATCGGATCCCGTCCGAGCCGAGCAGGCTGCGGGCCACGGTCTGGCGGCGGATCAAGAGCCTGGGCGCCATCTACCTGCAGAGCTCCGCGGCCGCGCTGCCCGCCAGCGTGTCGGCCGAGCGCGCCCTGCGCAAGCTCCGCAGCGAGATCATCGACATGAACGGCACCGCGGCGCTGCTGTCCTGCGAGGTGCTGGCCGGCGGAGGCGAGATCAGGGCGGCCTTCCAGGCCGCGCGCAACGACGAGTACGAGGAGATCGTCGACAAGTGCGCCGACTTCATCGCCGGCGTCGACAAGGAGTACGCGGAAAATCACTTCAGCTACGCCGAGCTGGAGGAGAACGAGGTCGACCTGGTCAAGCTGCGCAACTGGCTGGCGCGGGTGCGCGAGCGCGACGCCTTCGGCGCGGCCGGGCTTGAGCAGGCGCTCAGCTCGCTGGCGGAGTGCGAGGAGAAGCTCGAGGCGTACGCGGCGCGGGTCTACGCCGAGGAAGCAGAGGGCCGCTGATAGCCCGCCGCAGGCTCAGCGGCAGCAGCACGGCCAGCACGAGCGGCAGCAGCCACCAGGCCGTGACCCCGGCGCGGTGCAGTCCGTAGGTCCCGGCCAGCCCGGCGATGACACCCGCCGCGACCAGCCAGTCATCGCCGATCACGAAGTCGTACCAGAACGCGCCGAATGCCCGCAGCCTCGTCATCATCACAATCCCCTAGCTCGCGGCCTGGCCGGCGGCCTGGCGCTCCTGTGCCGCCCCGGCGGCCGGGATCTCGCGCGCCCTCCGCAGCAGTGCGGTCAGCCCCACGCTGAACAGCGCGATGGCCGGGATGATCACCAGCAGCGCCGCGTCCGAGCCCGGCCAGTGAGCGCCTGCGCCCTCGCCGCCCCAGAACAGCCCGAAGCTGGTGAGCATGATCCCGACGACGAACTTCATGGTGTTCTCCGGCACCCGTGCCAGCGGTGCCCGGACGGCGAATCCGGCCGCTGCCACCAGCACCACGGCGCAGCCGGCCGCGATGGTGGCCAGCCCGACGTTCTTGGCGTTGGCGCCGAAGGTGAGCACGATGAACACGACCTCGAGGCCCTCGAGCAGCACGCCCTTGAACGCCAGCGTGAAGCCGTACCAGTCCGGGGCGAGGAACGAGCGGCGGGCTTGCTTCCCGGTGGCCTCAGCCAGGTGCTCGGCGTACAGCTTCTCCTCGTCGTGCAGGGCCTTGTAACCGCTGGCCCGCAGGATGGCCTTGCGTATCCACTGCAGCCCGAAGACCAGCAGCAGAGCGCCCACCACGATCCGGAGGCCGGTCAGCGGGATGTCGGACACAGCGGGACCGAGAACGGCCACGATGACCGCGAGCACGGCGAGTGCTGCTACGGTGCCGCTGCCGGCTGAGCGCCAGTCGCGGGCGGTCCCGGCGGCCAGCACGATCGTGGTTGCCTCGACGGCCTCCACCACGCAGGCCAGAAAGACCGCGATAAACAGCGCAGTGGCACCTGCTCCCACCACGGCCTCCTGTTCGGTTCGTCCCGGATAACCTAGCCAGCATAACAGCTGTCATGTTGGCCATGTCACGGTCGTTACCGAGTGTTCAGCTGCCGCTGCCCGCGGACCGGCCAGGGTCCCGGCAGGCACTAGGCTCGGACCGTGACGACGAACCCGCTGACAATCACCCAGCACGACGCACGCAGCGTCACCGCAGACGCCCTCATTATCGGAGTGACACAGACCCCCGACGGCCCCGTTCCCGCCCCCGGAGCGCAGGACGTCGACGCCGCGCTCGGCGGCACTCTCACCGCCACGCTCACCGCTCTCGGCGCCACGGGCAAGCAGGACGAGCTGACCAGGATCGCCTCCGGCGGGGCGACTGCCGCCCCGCTGATCGTCGCCGTCGGCCTGGGTGAGGATAAGGCCGGGGAACGCGCCGCGCTTGAATCGCTGCGCCGCGCCGCCGGCTCGGCCGTCCGGGCGCTGGCCGGCCAGAAGACGCCGTCCATCGCGATCGCGCTGCCCGCGCCTGACGAGGCCCGCACCGAGGCTGTGGCGCTCGGCGCGCTGCTCGGCCGCTACAGCTTCACCCGCTACCGCTCCGCGGCCGGGAACGGCAGCGCCGCAGCCGGGACAGTACCGGCGCTGACCGTGCTGAGCCAGGCCGACGGCGCCGACGCCGCGGCCACCAGGGCGACCGCGCTCGCCGACGCGATGACGCTGGTCCGTGACCTGGTCAACACGAGCCCGTCGCATCTGTACCCGGAGACGTTCGCCGCCGAGGCGGCGCGCGTCGCGGACGACGCCGGGCTGGCGATCGAGATCCTCGACCACCAGGCGCTGGCCAGCGGCGGCTACGGCGGCATCACCGGCGTCGGGCAGGGCTCCGTGCACCCGCCGCGGCTGGTTCGGCTCGGCTACCACCACCCGGACGCCACGCAGACAGTGGTCTTCGCTGGCAAGGGCATCACGTTCGACTCCGGCGGCCTGTCGCTGAAGCCGCCCAAGTCGATGGAGGCCATGAAGTCCGACATGGGCGGCGCCGCGGCCGTACTCGGCGCGCTGCAGGCGATCGCGGTGCTGCGGCCCAAGGTGAATGTCGTCGGTTACCTGCCGATGGCGGAGAACATGCCCGGCGGCGGCGCCCAGCGCCCGTCCGATGTCATCACGATCTTCGGCGGCAAGACAGTCGAAGTGCTCAACACCGACGCCGAGGGCCGGCTCGTGCTGGCCGACGCGCTGGCGCGATCCGGTCAGGACTCGCCCAGCCTGATCGTCGACGTGGCCACGCTGACCGGAGCCCAGCTGGTCGCGCTCGGCCCGCGGATCGCAGGCGTCATGGGCAGCGACGACGAGACCGCCGCGGCCGTCGCCGAGACGGCGCGCGCGGCCGGCGAGCAGGCCTGGCCGATGCCGCTGCCCGAGGAACTGCGCAAGGGCCTGGATTCCTCGGTCGCCGACCTCGCGAACGTGGCCGGCGAGCGGTTCGGCGGCATGCTGGTCGCCGGGCTGTTCCTCAAGGAATTTGTTCCAGACGGCGTGCGCTGGGCACATGTGGACATTGCCGGCCCTGCCTTCCACGAGGGCGAGCCGTACGGATATACCCCCAAGGGCGGGACCGGCGCCGCGGTGCGGCTGCTCGTCCAGGTCGCGGCCGACGTGGCCGACGGGCGCCTGTAGTCACCGCGGGCAAGGCGCGGGACCAGCTGAGAGGAAGCACAACGTGAGTGAGAGCAGCGCGAGCGACGAGGGCGGCTACGACATCGTCATTCTCGGCGGCGGCAGCGGCGGTTACGCCTGCGCGCTGCGCGCCGCCGAGCTCGGCAAGCGCGTCGCGCTGATCGAGAAGGACAAGGTCGGCGGCACCTGCCTGCACCGGGGCTGCATCCCGACCAAGGCGCTGCTGCATGCCGCCGAGGTGGCCGATCATGTGCACGAAGGCGCGAACTTCGGCGTGCTGGCCACTCTCGAGGGCATCGACATGGCCGGCGTGAACTCCTATAAAGACAAGGTCGTCACCCGGCTGTGGAAGGGCCTGACCGGTCTTATCGCCAGCCGGAAGATCGACGTCATCGAGGGCTCCGGCCGGCTCACCTCGCCGACCACCGTTCAGGTGGGCGACCAGGTCATCACCGGCGAGCACGTCGTGCTGGCGACCGGCTCGGAGACCCGCAGCCTGCCCGGCCTGGAGATCGACGGCAACCGCGTCATCACCAGCGAGCACGCGCTCCAGCTCGACCATGTGCCGTCGTCAGCGGTGATCCTGGGCGGCGGCGTCATCGGCGTCGAGTTCGCCAGTGTCTGGCGCTCGTTCGGCGCCGAGGTGACGATCGTCGAGATGCTGCCGCACCTGCTGCCGACTGAGGAGGAGTCGAGCTCCAAGCTGCTGGAGCGGGCGTTCCGCCGCCGCGGCATCGGCTTCAAGCTCGGCACTCGCTTCGAGAGCGTCAAGGACACCGGCAGTGGCATCACGGTCACGCTCGAGGGCGGCGCGACCATCGATGCGGAGCTGCTCCTCGTCGCCGTCGGCCGCGGGCCGGTCTCCGCCGGGCTCGGCTACGACGAGGTCGGCGTCGCGATGGAGCGCGGCTTCGTGCTCGTGGATGAGTACTGCCGCACCAACGTCCCGACAATCTCGGCTGTCGGCGACCTGCGGCCGGGTCTGCAGCTCGCGCACGTCGGCTTCGCCGAGGGCATCATGGTGGCCGAGCGGCTGGCCGGCCTGCCGGTGGTCCCGGTCGACTACGACGGCGTGCCGCGCATCACGTACTCCGACCCCGAGGTGGCCTCGGTCGGCATCACCTCGGCCATCGCGGCGGAGCGGGGCATCGAGGTGACCGAGTTCACCTACGACCTCGCCGGGAACGGCAAGAGCCAGATCCTGCAGACCACGGGCGCGGCCAAGGTCATCGTGACGGCCGGCGGCGGCCCGACTCTCGGCGTTCACCTGGTTGGCGCGCACGCCGGCGACATGATCGCCGAGGCCCAGCTCATCGTCAACTGGGAGGCCGTGCCGAGCGACGTCGCCCAGCTGATCCATCCGCACCCCACTCAGTCCGAGGCGATCGGCGAGGCCTTCCTGGCCCTGGCCGGAAAGCCCCTGCACAACCACGGCTGACCTGCGCTGAGCGCTGCCTGGCGGCCGCGGCGCGCTAGAGTCGACAACAACCGAAGAAGGAGTCACTGCGAGCCATGTCGGTCTCCGTATCCATGCCCCAACTCGGTGAGAGCGTCACCGAGGGCACAGTCACCCGCTGGCTGAAGCGGGAGGGTGAGCACGTCCAGGCCGACGAGCCGCTTCTGGAGGTCTCGACCGACAAGGTCGACACCGAGATCCCGTCACCCGTCTCGGGCGTGCTGCGCGGGATCACTGTCGCCGAGGACGAGACCGTGGCCGTCGGTGCCGAGCTGGCCGTGATCGACGAGGACGGCGCTGGCGGCGGCCAGGCTCCCGCGGCGCAGGAGCAGCAGGAGCAGGCAGCCCAGCCCGAGCCGGCCCAGCCCGAGCCAGCCCAGCCCGAGCCAGCCCAGCCCGAGCCAGCCCAGCCCGAGCCAGCACAGCAGCCGGAGGTCCAGCCGGCCGCCGCAGAGCAGGAGCAGCCGGAGCCGTCACAGCCCGAGCCGGTCCAGCAGCCGGAGGTTCAGCCGGCCGCCGCAGACCAGGAGCAGCCCGCCGCCGGGTATACCGAGCCCGCGGCGACCGCGCCGTACGGCGAGTATCAGCCGCAGGCTCCTGAGGCGCCCGCGGCGCAGCCCGCGGGCGGCCAGCCCGGCGCGTATCAGCCGGCCGCCGCGTACCCGCCGGCCGGTTACGACGAGCCGGGCAACGGCCAGGCAGCGCCGCAGTTCACCGACACCGCCGACGGCCCCTACGTGACCCCGCTCGTCAGGAAGCTGGCCGCGGAGCACGGCATCGACCTGGCGTCGATCACCGGCACCGGCGTCGGCGGCCGCATCCGCAAGCAGGACATCCTCGACGCGGCCGCGGCCACCCGCGGCGCTCAGGCGGCTCCCCCGGCGACGTATCAGGCCGCGGCCCCTTCGCCTCCGGCAGCGCCGGCGCAGGCCCCGCCCGCACAGGCTGCACCCGCCCCGGCGGCACCCGCGCCCGCGGCACCCACTCCCGCGGCAGCGCCTGCACCTGTCGCCGCGACGACCGCGTTCGCTCCGTCGCCGGCGTCCGCGCCGGAAGCCGAGCAGTCACGGCCCCGCACGGCGATCGTCCCGTCCAGCCTCCGCGGCACCACCGAGCGGATGTCCAGGGCACGCCAGGTAATCGCGCAGCGGATGGTCGAGTCACTGCAGACCTCCGCGCAGCTGACTACTGTCGTCGAGGCGGACGTGACCGCGATCGCCCGGCTCCGCGAGCGAGCCAAGGCGGCGTTCGAGGCCCGCGAGGGCGTCAAGCTCTCGTTCCTGCCGTTCTTCGCGCTCGCCACCGTCGAGGCACTCAAGGTGCATCCGAGGCTGAACGCCGTCATTGACACCGCGTCCAGTCAGGTCACCTATCACGACGACGAGCATCTCGGCATCGCGGTGGACACCGAGCGCGGCCTCATGGTCCCGGTCATCAAGAACTCCGGCGACCTCAACATCGGCGGCCTCGCCCGCAAGATCGCCGACCTGGCCGAGCGCACCAGGGCCGGTCATGTCAGCCCGGATGACCTGTCCGGCGGCACCTTCACGCTCACGAACACCGGAAGCCGCGGCGCGCTGTTCGACACGCCGATCATCAACCAGCCCCAGGTCGGCATTCTCGGCACCGGCACCGTGGTCAAGCGGGCAGTCGTCGTCGAGGACGCGACGCTCGGCGAGGTGATCACCGTGCGCTCGATGGTCTACCTGGCGCTCACTTACGACCACCGGCTCGTCGACGGCGCCGATGCGGCCCGCTTCCTGCTCACCGTCAAGGAGCGGCTGGAGGAAGGCGCTTTCGAGACCGAGCTCGGCCTCTAGCCGGGCCGGACGAGGGGACCAATCCGCCCGGCCGTTAGGGTCGAATGCCCGGTGCCGCGGATCTGCCGCGGCGCCCGTCGGCACCGAGGGAGCTGGGCATGCGAGTGGCGATAACCGGCTCGACTGGCCTGATCGGCAGCGCGCTGGCGAGCAGCCTGCACCAGAGCGGCGACACCGTCGTCCGCCTGGTCCGGCGCCCGCCGTCCGGTCCGCAGGAGGTCCGCTTCGATCCGGCGGCACCGGATGGTGGCCTGAGCCCGGCGGACCTAGCCGGCGTGGACGCGGTTGTCCACCTGGCCGGCGCCCCGATCGCGTCCGGCCGGTGGACGCAGGCCCGCAAGAAGGAACTGCGCGATAGCCGGGTCGGCACCACCACCGCGATCGTCGGCGCGATGCGGGCAGCGAAGGTGCCGGTCCTGATCTCAGGCTCGGCCATCGGCTGGTACGGCGACACCGGCAACCGCGTCGTTGATGAGTCCGCTCCGAGCGGCAGCGATTTCCTTGCCACAGTCGTGCGGGAATGGGAGGCGGCGACCGCACCCGCCAGTGCTGATGGCATCCGCGTGGTGAACCTTCGCTCCGGGATCGTGCTCTCCGGTAACGGCGGGATGCTGCCGCAGCTGCTGCTGCCGTTCCGCCTCGGTCTCGGCGCGAAGTTCGGCGCAGGCCGCCAGTACATCAGCTGGATCGAGATCGACGACCACATCCGGGCTGTCCGGTTCCTCCTCGGGCGCGACGACCAGGCCGGCCCGGTGAACCTCACCGCGCCGAACCCGGCAACCAACGCCGAGCTGACTAAGGCGCTCGCGGCAGCGCTGCACCGGCCCGCGCTGTTCGCGGTCCCGGCACCGGCGCTGCGGCTGGCGCTGGGCGAGATGTCTACCGAGATTCTCAGCAGCTGCCGCGCGGTGCCAGCGCGGCTCGGGCAGGCCGGCTTCGAGTTCCGGTATCCCGAGCTCGGGCCTGCACTGGCGGCCGCGATTGGCGGCAGGGCAGGCCGCTAGCGCCGGCCGGAGTCGACCTCATCAGCCGAGGCCCGGCGTCCGGCCTCGTTCTCGGCCAGCTGCTCGTCGGGCTCGGCGAGGAGGTCGGCGAGCGGGCGGCCGGGCTCCATGCCGGCCAGCGGGATGTCGCGCAGCCTGGGCACCGGCCCGCTCTGGCCCCGGTAGCGCAGCAGTACGGCGTTGGTCATCCGCAGCAGGCGCCGCGCGCCGAGTATCGCGAGCGCGGCCAGCGGAAGCTCGACGACGAGCGCTGACAGCAGGCTCAGCCAGAACCCGTGCGTCCTCGCGTCCAGGACGACGTCGAACCAGGCGTCGCAGCACAGCAGCGTCGCCAGGACGACCAGGCAGATGATCAGGATCTGGCGCCGCCGCCAGGCGGCCCAGCCGGTGACAGCAAAGGCCGCAAGCTCGGCCAGGTCGAATCCGACCCACGCGCCGCGCCAGCCGCCGGCCCGGTAATACCGCGGCAGCGTCGTGGCGAGCACGCCGATCCAGGCGGCCAGGCCGAGACAGCAGAGAATGATCACGACCAGGATGATCTTGCGGCGCCGCTCCCCCAGCTTGCTGGCGCGCAGATCCTGATCGTCGAGGGCAGCCAGCATCCGCCTGAGCTGCAGCCGCTCCTGCGGGCTCATGCGGCGCAGTTCTTCCTCGTCGACCATGCCATGCACCTCCAGCTGACCTAGCCGCGGGATGGCTCGGCGCATTCCCGGTAAAATCTTGCCCGGGAAACCAGGGCATCACTCCAGCGAGTGCTGGGCAGTGCCCGGGATCTGCGTGACCAGATGCCTTAGATCACCGTGACCGGAAGCTCGTCGAACCCGCGCAGCAGGAACGTCTGCCGCCGGACGGGCTCGCCGGACGGCGCGAGTGCCGGGAATCTGGCTACCAGCCGCGGGAACGCGATTGCTCCCTCGAGCCGGGCGAGCGCGGCGCCGATGCAGAAATGCCCGCCGCCGCCGAAGCTCAGCGGCGCGCCCTCCGAGCGCAGCGGGTCGAACGTGCCTGACGCCGCGAACTGGCGGGGATCGCGGTTCCCCGCGCCGATCATTGTCAGGACGCTGTCGCCATCAGTGACCGCAACTTCCCCGATCTTGGTGTCGTAGCCCACCCGCGAGGTCAGCTGCACCGGCGAGTCGTAGCGCAGGACCTCCTCGACGAACGCGCCGGGCGGGACGGAACCATCCCGGAGGGCGGCCGCGGCCGCTGGCTCGCGGAGGAGGATCGCAAGCCCGTTCCCGAGCAGGTTGGTGGTTGTCTCGAAACCCGCCACCAGCAGCAGAGTCAGGTTGTGCAGCAGCTCGGCGTCGGTCAGCCGGCCGTCGCCCGAGTCGCTGATCGCGAGCAGGCCGCTGATCAGGTCATCGCACGGGCGGGCCCGGCGGTGCGCCGCCAGGCCGGTGAAGTAGGCAAGCAGCTCGGCGGCCGCGGCGTTAATCACCGGGAGCCGCGCCGGGTCGTCCATCTCGAAGATGCCGGCAATGTCACGCGCGACCGGCCTGAAGCTCTCCCGGTCGGCCTCGGGGATCCCGATCAGCTCGCAGATGACCGTAACCGGCAGCAGATAGGCGAAGTCGTGCATGAACTCGACCGCTGAGCCGTCCGCGCCGCGCTCCGCCATGGCGTCGATCAGGTCGTCGGCCATCAGCGCGATCGCGGGCTCGAGCGCGGCCACCCGGCGCGCGGTGAAGGCACGCGCGATCAGGCTCCTGATGCGGGCGTGCTTGCTCCCGTTCAGGTTCAGGATCCAGTCCATGCCCTGAACGAGCACCGGATTCTCGCGCCAGCCGGGGTAGGTCCGGTCCAGCTCGGCCTCGTCCGACACCAGGAATCCGGGATCCCTGAGCACTGAGCTGATGGCGTCGTAGCCGACCACCGCCACCGAGCCGGGGGCGAGGGTGACGGCCTCGCCGAGCTCATGCAGCGCGGCGAAATGCGGATACGGATCCGCGCGGCCCGCAGGCGTGCCCAGCGCCATGAAGATCTGCATCGCGTCCATCGGGAGTCCCCTCGTGCTCGGCCGCGGGCGGGCGATACTGGCGGCAGAACCGGCGATGCGGCCAGTACCGACCCGCCCGGGTAGTGCTGACGATAAGTACTATCGCGTCGCAGTGTCAAGCTATATCTCGTTACTGTGCTGTCCCAGCAGTCGCTAAGCTGGCGTTATGCATGATGAGCTGGTGTTCGCCCGCCTCGGCCTCGGCCGCAGCAGGGTCGGCTACCTGGACGGCTGGGAGCTGCAGCGGCAGGCGCACGAGCAGCGCGTACGCGGCGACATCCCGGACACCTGCCTGCTGCTGGAGCACGACCCGGTGTATACCGCCGGCAAGCGGACGACGCCCGCGGACCGGCCGCTCAGTGATCCCGGCGCGCCGGTGATCGACGTCGACCGCGGCGGCAACATCACCTGGCACGGCCCCGGGCAGCTGGTGGGCTATCCCATCGTCGCGCTCGACGAGCCGGTGGACGTCGTCGCGTACGTGCACGGCCTCGAGGAAGCCATGATCGGCGTCTGCCGCGACTTCGGCGTTCCGGCCGGGCGGGTCGAGGGCCGCAGGGGCGCCTGGGTCGCTGGTGACAGTCATGGCAGGCCGGACCGGAAGCTGGCCGCGATCGGCGTCCGGGTGGCCCGTGGCGTGACCATGCACGGCTTCGCGCTCAACTGCGACTGCGACCTGTCGTGGTACGACCGCATCGTGCCGTGCGGGATCTCGGACGCGTCGGTGACCTCGCTGTCCGCCGAGACTGGCAGCCGGATCAGCGTCCTGGATGCCCTGGCGGCGGCCGAGCGGCACCTCGCGGCGGCGTTCGGCGCCACGAGCGTGCGCTACCGCGACGACCTGCCTGACCTGGTTCCGGCCCGCTAATCCCGGCGCGGCACGTACGCGGTGCAGCCCGAGGACCTGGCCGCGATGGCCGCGCGGACCCGCGGCAGCGCGAAATCGGCCAGCAGGCCGTCCAGGTCTGCCTCCGCGGCGAACGCGCAGTCGTCAAGCTCGGCTGCCTGCAGCGTGATGCGGGAGCCTGCCGGGACGGTGCCGCAGTCGAAGATGAAGTAGACAGCTGGCCTGGCGGCCGTCCCGTAGTCGGGCTGCGGCAGCTGCCAGTCGACCGACAGCAGCCGGCCAACCGGCAGCTCAAGGCCGGTCTCCTCGGTCACCTCGCGCGCACAGCCGGCGTGCGGCGCCTCGCCGAACTCGCAGATCCCGCCCGGCAGCGTCCAGTGGTCGCGATAGTTCGGCTTCACGATGAGCACGTTCCCGGCGTTGTCAGCGATGATTCCGGCCGCCGTTGCCACGACTCCCGGCAGGCTCGCGTGCCAGGCGACCGGCTCAACGAAGCCGTCCTGAGCCACTGCGGGTCAGCTCTCGCCGCGGCCGGCGCCCGCCAGGTGCCGTTCCAGCTCGCCGGCCGGCACCTGGACCTGCTCGCCCGTCTCCATGTCCCGCAGCGTCACCACGCCGGCCTCGTGCTCCTGCTCGCCGTAGATCAGGCACCACCGCGCGCGAGCGTCGGCGGCCCATTTCAGCTGCCGGCCGAGCTTGCCCGACGAGCCCAGGTAGACGCTGGCCCGCAGCCCGGCCGAGCGCGCCGCCGCGGCGAACGCGAACGAGTCCGCCGCGAGGTCCGGGCGCATCACCGTGACCGCGACATCGAGACGGCCCGGCGGCGGCGCGCCCGCCCCCGGAAGCAGCGGCAGGATCCGCTCGACGCCGATGGACGATCCGGTCGCGGGCACATCCGGGCCGCCCAGCTGCTCGATCAGGTGGTCGTATCGCCCGCCGGACCCGATCGACCCAGCGACACCGTCAGCGTTGACCTCCCAGATCGGCCCGGTGTAATAGCTCAGGCCGCGCACCATCCGCGGCGTGAAGCGGATCCGCCCGGCCGGGATCTGGCCGGACAGCAGCGACAGGACGGCATCGACTTCGTCCAGGCCCGCCGTTCCCTCGTCGGTCTTGGTCAGGGCGACGCGGACGCGGTCGGCTGAGTCGGCTGCGGTGAGGGCGCCGACTAGCTCACCCGCCTGGTCCGCGTCCATTCCGCGCTCGGTCAGCTCGGCCACGACCGCTGCGGGCGCGAGCTTGTCGAGCTTGTCCAGCGAGGTCAGCACGCCGGCCCCGATCGCGGCCGGGACGCTGAATGCCTCCAGCAGGCCGGCCAGCACGCGCCGGGAGTTCAGCAGCATCGTGAACTCCGGCAGCCCAAGCGCGGCCAGTGCGTCGTGCTGGGCGGACAGCGTCTCAGCGTCCGCCAGCAGCGAGCGCGACCCGAGCGTGTCCAGGTCGCACTGCACGAACTCGCGGTACCGGTCCTTGCCCGGCCGGTCGGCGCGCCAGACCGGCCCCATCGCGTAGCGCTTGTACGGAGTCGGCAGCTGGCTGCCGTACGCGGCCGCGACCCTCGCGAGCGGCACCGTCATGTCGTAGCGCAGTGCCAGGTCGGCCTCACCCGACGCCTCGTGCTCGCCCCGCCGCAGGATCTTGAAGACGAGCTTGTCCCCCTCGTCGCCGTACTTGCCGAGCAGCACGTCCAGCCGCTCGAAGGCGGGGGTCTGCAGCGGCTCGAAACCGTACCGGGCGAAGACCGAGCGGATCACGGCGAACGCGTGCTCGCGCTGCTCCACGTCGGCAGCGAGGAAGTCACGTGTCCCTGAGGGCGGATCGAACTGGCTGGGCATGCCCCTATGGTTGCCGATCTGCGCTGCCCGCGTCACATCGGCCCGCCGGCCAGCCGGCAACGCGGACGCGGCCGCCGCGCTCGCCGCTGACGTCAAGCGTCGCGAACGTGCCGGTGGGCAGATCGGCGCCCGGGTCCGGCGATCCGGTCAGCGCGGGCAGCGCAGCGCGCAGGCTGGCGCCGTGCGCCACGACCAGCGACGCCTGCCCTGCTGGCACGCCTGCATCCGCGACCTGGCACAGCGCCCGGCGCAGGCGCGCAGACAGCTCACGGCAGTTCTCCCCGCCGGGGAACCGCACATCGTCGCTGCCAGCACGCCAGGCCGCGAGAACGTGATCGTAAATCTCCCAGGCGTCCGGGTCATCGCGGCCGTCGAGGTCGCCCACATTGACCTCGCGCAGGTCGTCGAGCTCGGCGCTGATCTCGAGCCGGAGCGTGCTCGCCACGATGTCCGCGGTCTGCCGGGCCCGGCGCAGCGGCGAGCTGACGATACGGCGCACCGGATCGGCCTGCCGCGCTGCCAGCGCACGCCCTAGCTCGCGAGCCTGCCGCCGGCCCAGCTCGGTCAGGTCGCCGTCATAGCTGCGGAAGGACAGCGTCCTGGTCAGGTTCGCGACATTCTGGCCGTGCCGGGCCCACACGATCGTCGCCATGGCCGCCGGTCAGTTCCTGGTGCCGACCAGCAGGGAGTTCGCCAGGTCCGGCAGCACTACCTCGGCGCAGGTCAGCCTGCTCTCGCCGGCGAACAGCTCGCGCTTGAGGTCCGACTGCCGCAGCGGCGAATCGGCCGCCAGCAGCTGCACCGGCGTCAGGTCGTCCATGACGATCCGGCCGCCCGGCCTGAGCATCCCGACAAGGCCGCCGAATGTCTCGGCGTCGCGAACGCCGGAGTCGGCGAAGATCAGGTCATAGGGCGCGAGTGGCGGCAGCACGGATGCCCAGTCACCGGTCACGACCCGCACGCGCGGGTCGGCGGCCAGCAGGCCGGCGGCCGCGTCCGCCCGGACCGGGTCAATCTCAGCGGTCACCAGCATGCAGTCGGCGGGCATCGCCCCGGCCATCCAGGCCGTGCCGATGCCGGCGCCGGTACCAAGCTCGGCGATCCGGCCGCCGTGGCAGCCGGCCGCGAGCATGGCCAGGAAGCGCCCGGTGCCCGGCAGGCTCGCTGAGCCGCGGCCGCGGCCGGGGCCGTCGCGGCTCACCGGGAACCCGACCCGCCGCGCGGCGGCGTAGGCCTGCTCGACCAGCGGCGGAGTTGTCGTGACGTCGGTCATGTCCTGCGACGGTACGCGCGCACGGCCAGCGGCGCGAATACCGCGAAAATGCCCAGCGCCCAGGCCATCGACTCCAGGGCGTAGACCCCGACCGGACCGCCGGTCATCAGCCCGCGGCACGCAGCGGCCAGCAGCGTCATCGGATTCGCCTTGGCGAACCCCTGCAGCCAGCCGGGCATCGTCTGAATCGGCACCAGCAGGCCGCTGGCGAACACGATCGGGAACATCGCGGTGAAGCCGAACGTCTGCACCCCCTGCGGAGTCTTGACCAGCATCCCGATGAGCGCGGAAATCCAGCACATCGCCAGCGCGAACGCCAGGACGAGCAGGCAGGCCGCGACAGCGGCCACGACGCTGGTATGCACGCGGAAGCCGAGGATCATGCCGAAGCCGAGCGTCACGACCACGGAGATCACGTACCGGGTGACGTCCCCCATGATCGCTCCCGCGAGGGGCGCCCACCGCGCGATCGGGAGGCTGCGGAACCGGTCGAAGATCCCGGCGGAGATGTCCTGGTTCAGCATCAGCCCGGTGCCGAGCGTGGCGAACAGGACAGTCTGCACGAGGATGCCGGGCAGCACGTACTCCAGGTACTGCTGCACGCTGCCGTGCTCGATCGCGCCGCCGAACACGTAGGTGAACAGCAGCAGGAACATGATCGGCTGCAGGCTGAGCCCGAGCAGGTCCTCGGAATTGGTCCTGATCTTCAGCACACTGCGCCAGGTCAGCGTCAGCGAGTTGCGCAGTCCGGTCAGCAGGCTGAGCCGGCGCGCCGGAAGGGATGCCGTCGTCATCGAACTGCTATCTCCCGCTTGTCAGGGGCGGCGCCGGCCTGCTCGCCGGCTGGCTCTTCCTCGGCCCGGTGCCCGGTCAGGGTGAGGAACACCTCGTCCAGGCTGCTCTTGCGCAGGCTGAATTCGGCGAGCTCGATGCCGCTCTCGTCCAGCTGCCGGACGATGCCGGGGAGCACGGACGCGCTCGGCACCTGCACGATCAGCTGCCGTGTGCCCGGCCCGGCGGCCGCCTCGATGCCCGTCCAGCCCGCCAGGATGGCCGCGGCATCGCGGAGGCGGCCCAGGTCGGCCGGCACGACCTCCAGCACCTGTCCGCCGACCTTCGCCTTCAGCTCGTCCGGCGCACCGGTCGCGATGACCCTGCCGTGGTCAATCACGACGATGTTGTCGGCGAGCTGGTCCGCCTCTTCCAGATACTGCGTTGTCAGCAGCACGGTCACGCCGTCGGACACCAGGATCCTGATCATGTCCCAGACATCGCTGCGGGCCTGCGGATCCAGGCCGGTCGTCGGCTCGTCGAGGAACAGCACCTCGGGCTTGCCGACCAGGCTGGCGGCCAGGTCGATGCGGCGCCGCATGCCGCCGGAATAGGTCTTCACCGGCCGGGCGGCCGCGTCGGACAGATCGAAGCGGCCCAGCAGCTCGGCCGCCCGCGCGCGCGCGCCGGCCCGGCTGAGCCCGAGCAGGCGCCCGATCATGATCAGGTTGTTCGTGCCGGTCAGCCCGTCGTCGACCGAGGCGTACTGCCCGGTCAGCCCGATGAGCTGGCGGACCTGGTGCGCGTGGGTGACGACGTCGTAGCCGCAGACGGCCGCGCGGCCGCCGTCGGGCACCAGCAGCGTGGTGAGAATGCGGACGGCCGTCGTCTTGCCCGCGCCATTAGGGCCGAGCACCCCGAGCACGGAGCCTGCCGGCGCAACGAGATCCGCTCCCGCGAGAGCCTTCGTCGAGCCGAAGTTCTTGATCAGGCCCTCGGCCCTGATTGCGTCTGTCACCTGCGCCGCCCATCCCGACGAGTGTCTGCGCCCAGGAACCGGGCGATGGCCGACTGCCAGCCGGGCAGGATCCGGTCCTCACGGCGGCCAGCCTGCCGCCGCGCGCGGCTCCGGTCATGCAGTCGGGCGGCCCGCGCGGCCGCTCCGGACCGCGCCGCGGCGTGCCGCTCAGCCGACCGTCGCCACGCCCGGGCATGGCGCTCGTATTGCGCCCACGCCGCATCGGCGCCGGCGCGCCCGGCCAGCCACCGCGAGTCCGCGATCCGCCTGACCAGGAGCCGGTGCCATCGCCGGATCGTCTTCGTCATGCCGTTCCCGTCCTCGTCCCGCTCGTCCGCAGCGTGGTCACGATATATCGCTTCCTGGTCGCCACACAAGATATATCTCGGTTCTGGTGGCCGCCGCCCTGGCCGGCTGCCCCGTGCTTTCCTGCGCCTGCTCCGTGCCCTATGCTTTCGCGTACGTTGTACTATGGTGCGTACGCTGTACTCAAGACGTTAGCGGGAACGGGATGGCCGAGTCAAACTCCACCGGCGATACGCCGATCTGGGCACGCGCCGAGCCGGTCGCGCGCCAGCCGCGCATCAGCCGCCAGCAGATTGCTGCCGCTGCGCTGGCCATTGCCGACGCGGAGGGCTTCGAGGCAGTGTCGATGCGCCGCATCGCCCGTGCGCTCGGCACCGGAACGATGAGCCTGTACCGCTACATCGCCACTAGGGATGACCTGCTCGCGCTCGCCGGGGATGCCCTCACCGCCGAAGCGCTGGTCGAGGGCCCGCTGGCCGCCGGCTGGCGCGAGGCCCTGACTCTGATCGCCCGCCAGACGCGCGCGGCCTACCTGCGGCATCCGTGGTCGGTGCACTTCATCCTGAGCGCCGCGGCGATCAGCGCGACGGTGACTGGACCGAACGGCCTGCGCCACGTGGAGCAGTCACTCGCGGCCCTAGCCGGCGCGCCCATGGACGTGCGCGCGAAGCTCGACGTGCTGTTCATCGTGGATGACTACGTGTTTGGTCACCTGCTGCGGGCGGGGTATGCGCGGCCGGGTGCGCAGGCAGGTACCGCCCGTGAGGCTGAGCCTGACGCCGGCTGGCCGGCCCTCGACGGGCCGGCCGCCGACGCGGGCGGATATGCCGAGTTCATCAGCGCCCAGCTGGCCTCGGGCGAGTTCCCGCACCTGGCGGCGCTCGCGGGCACTCCAGGGCTGGCGGCGCCCGGTGATCCGGCGGAGCTGGACAGCCGGTTCGAGCTCGGCCTCGCGGCGCTGCTCGACGGGATCGCGGCGCGATTTCCCGGCTCGCGCAGGAGTGGCCCGCACAAGGCTGACCCGGACAAGACTGGCCCGGACAAGACTGGCCCGGACAAGACTGGCCCGGACAAGACTGAGCGCCCCGCTGGGGCCTAGCGGGGCGCTCAGTGAGTGCAGCACGTCCAGGGGCGGACGACTGCAGGTGTGTCAGCCGGTCGGCCCGGCGGTCAGCGTCGCGGTCGCGGACTGCGTCTGGCCGTACTGGCTCGACCACTCGATCGTGACCTTGTCCCCCGGGTGGTACTCCTCGATGACCTTCTGCAGGTCCGAGTCCGAGGTGATCTGGCTGCCGCCGACTGAGATGATCGTGTCGCCTGCCGCCAGCCCGGCGTTCGCGGCTGCCGTGCCGTCGACGACCCCGGCGATGACAACTCCGCTGCTCGCCTGCCCGAAGCCGCTCTCGCCGGACGAAGCCGACTGGACCTCGACGCCGAGGAATGCGGTCGCGCCGATGTGCACCGTGCTGGACGACTTCCCGGCCTCAATCTGGGCCGCCAGTGACAGCGCCCGGTTGATCGGGATCGAGAACGCGGTCGTAGTCTGCGCCGCCGTCGTCCCGTAGCCGGTCGAGTCATTCGATGACGCCGCGGTGTCCATGCCGATCACCTGACCGGCGGTGTTGAGCAGCGGGCCGCCGGAGTCGCCGGGCTCGATGCCCGCGTTCGTCCGGATCATGTCGTCCAGGTGCTCGAGCACCCCGTCGCCCTCGTCCTGCGCGGTAATCGTCGTGCCGGTGCCGGTGACTGTGCCCGTGGCGACCGACGGCGTGCCGCCCTTGCCCTCGGCGTTGCCCAGCGCAACCACCTTCTGCCCGGCGGTTACCGACGATGAGTCGCCGATGGAAACCGTCGTCAGGCCCGAGGCCCCGGCCAGCTTCAGCACCGCGACGTCGTCGCTGTCGCTGTACCCGACGACCGTTGCCGTGTAGGTGCGGCCATTGCCGATGTCCCTGACCTTGATCGAGGTTGCACCGGCGACCACGTGGTTGTTGGTGAGGATCTCGCCGCTGGAAGTCAGCACCATCCCGGTGCCCTCGGCGGTCGCGCGCTGATAGCCCAGCGTCGAGGTGACGTCCACCAGGCCCGGGTCGGTCTGGCTCGCGACCTGCGCGGTGCTCAGCGGCCCTGAACCGGAGCCCACGGTCGCCCAGGCCGTGCCGCCAGCAGCCAGGGCAACGGCCGTGACGCTCGCGGCAATTACGCCCGCCCGGTGGCGGGACCGGCGCGGCGGCGCGGCGTGCTGGCCGTAGTCCGGGCCGCCTGCGTAGCCATGCCACGCCGGCGGGGGCGGCGGGGGCGGCGGGACCGAGCCATAGCCAGCCGGATAGCCGTACGGGGCCTGGCCGCCGTACGCGGGCTGGCCGCCATGCGCGGCCTGGCCGCCCTGCGGGATGCCGTAAGGGGCCTGCGGGCCGCTCGAGGCCGCGCCCTCAGTCCCTGCCGTGTCGGGAGGATGCGCGCCAGCAGGTGTCTGCGCGCCGTCCTGGTCGTGCGGGCCATACGCGGTACTCATCGGACAATCCGTCCCCTCAAGTGCTTCGCTGTGCCGCCGTCGCGCTCACATCTGCTCGGTCTGGCAGCGCCTACACCCTGATAGTCGGTCTCGCCGCTGAGGCCGCACTTGCAGCAGCCTGACCGTTCGCTCCCAGTTAGTTGGGAGCATCCTGAACGCAGCATCTGCAGACCCGGGCTGCCGCCGCGGCCGGACCGGCGGGACCGGCGGCCAGCCGTACTAGGCTGAATGGCGTGGTACTAGCACCTGATGGCCGCCGCCTGCTCCGCCTCGAAGCCCGCAACAGCCAGGTCCCGATTGAGCGCAAGCCCCCGTGGATCAAGACCCGGCTGCGGACCGGACCGGCGTACACCGAGCTCAAGCAGCTGGTCCGCCGGGAGGGCCTGCACACGGTCTGCGAGGAGGCGGGCTGCCCGAATATCTTCGAGTGCTGGGAAGACCGCGAGGCTACCTTCCTCATCGGCGGCGACCAGTGCACCCGCCGCTGCGACTTCTGCCAGATCGCCACCGGCAAGCCCGAGCCGCTCGACACTGACGAGCCGCGCCGGGTGGCCGAGTCGGTCGCGTCGATGGGCCTGCGGTACGCCACGGTGACCGGCGTCGCCCGCGATGACCAGCCCGACGGGGGCGCCTGGCTGTACGCGCAGACCTGCCGGGAGATTCATGCGGCCGTGCCGGGCTGCGGCGTCGAGCTGCTGATTCCCGACTTCAATGCGGATCCGGACCAGCTGGCCGAGGTCTTCTCAGCCCGGCCGGAGGTCCTTGCGCACAACCTGGAGACAGTCCCGAGGATCTTCCGCCGCATCCGGCCTGGCTTCCGGTATGAGCGGTCGCTGCGGGTGCTGGAGCTCGCGAGGGAGAACGGCCTCGTTACCAAGTCAAATCTGATCCTCGGCATGGGCGAGCAGCGTGCGGAGATCAGCCAGGCCATGGCTGACCTGCGGGCGGCTGGCTGCGAGCTGATCACGATCACGCAGTACCTGCGGCCGTCGGTCCGCCACCATCCGATTGACCGCTGGGTCCGCCCCGAGGAGTTCGAGGAGCTTGCCGAGGAGGCGACCGAGCTCGGTTTCGCCGGAGTTCAGTCCGGACCGCTGGTCCGCTCGTCATACCGAGCAGGCCGCCTGTACCGCCAGGCGATGGAACAGCGCACCGGCCCGGTATCCTCGCCATCATGGTGAAAAAGTCCGGCGCTGACGCGCCGAACCCGGCCGACCCCGCATCAATGGGGCGCATCCGGCAGATCCGCATGGTCGCCGGGATCGTGCACAAGCAGAATCCCAGGGCCCTGCCGCTGGTCGCGCTGGCAGGCGTCGGCATCGCCGCCGTGGTCATCCTGATCGGCTACTTCGTCGGCCTGATCTGGCCGTTCATTCCGCTCGGCATCCTGACCGGGGTGCTGGGCGCGATGCTCATTTTCGGCCGATTCGCGACATCGGCGCAATATGCGGCGATTGAGGGCCAGCCCGGCGCGGCTGCCGCCATCCTGCAGAACCTGCGCGGCGGCTTCACCACGACTCCCGCCATCGCGGCCAACCGCAACATGGACGTCGTGCACCGCACGGTCGGCAAGCCCGGCGTCATCCTGGTAGGCGAGGGGTCGCCGACCAGGCTCCCGAGCCTGCTGGCCGCGGAGAAGAAGCGCATCGCCCGGATCGCCAGCCAGGTGCCGATCTACGACTTCCAGGTCGGCGAGGCCGAGGGCCAGACCCCGATCAAGCAGCTCAACCGCAAGATCATGAAGCTGCCGCGGAACCTCAAGGGTCAGGCGGTGGCCGAGCTCAACTTCCGGCTGAACGCGCTCCCGCAGAATCTGCAGATGCCCAAGGGCCCGGTGCCCCGCTCGGCCAGGATGCCGAAGGCACCGCGGCCGCGCACCCGCTAGCGGCCGCGCACCCGCCGGCTAGAGCCTGATCACGGCCGTTCCCGCGGCCTTGTCCTGCAGGCCGCGCAGATCCCGGTCCATCATCATGGCCGGGACGACGAGCATCAGCAGCAGCGTGCGCACGAAGGCGCGCTGCAGGCCGACCGGGCGGCCGTCCAGGCGGACGACCCGCAGGCCGAGCAGCCGCTTGCCGATCGTGAAACCGGTGAACGCGGTGAGGAGGAAGTCCTCGATCCCGAACACCAGCGGCGTCCACAGCCGCGGCTCGGTCAGCACGCTGCCCGCGTGACCGGCATGCGGGTGATAGAAGAACGCGATCGCGATCAGGCTGCACGCGATCCAGTCGATCAGCAGGGCCACGAAGCGCCTGCTCCAGCCCGCGATCGAACCGGGTCCGGACTCCGGCAGGCCGAAGTGCTGACCGGGATAGAACTCCTGCCGAGTGGCAGCCTGCTGGTTTGTCACGTCGTCCACGGTAACCGCTGCCGCGGGTCCGCGCGCCAGCACGGTCCGGGGTTTGACATGCTGGGAGACGGAGCGGGGTCCTCACTCCCGCCGCCGCGGCGTAACAGTGGCGAAACACAGGGGACACGACCAGGAAACTGACCGGCGATAACGTCCTAATCGCCCCCTGGAGCGCGGTGCAGGTTGTGCTGTGCAGGCCCAGAACTGTACATACGCCGTGTTCCGGAAGCGGCGGCCATGCGCAGGAGCCTGATCTGCCGCGATGCCGGGTGGCACACACTGGGAGCCGGCACCAATGCGCCCGCGGCAAGCACCGCGGCGGCGCCTAAGGAGAGCTCATGTTCACAAGCGGCGACGAGGTACTGCGGTTCATCGAGTCCGAGGGGGTGCAGTTCGTCGACGTGCGCTTCTGCGACCTGCCCGGAACCGTGCAGCACTTCACCGTGCCTGCTGAGACCTTCGACGCGGATGTGTTCACCGAGGGCCGGATGTTCGACGGCTCGTCTATTCGCGGGTTCCAGCAGATCCACGAGTCCGACATGCTGCTGCTTCCGGACCCGAGCACGGCCGTGCTCGATCCCTTCCGCACGCACAAGACGCTGAACCTGACCTTCTTCGTGCACGACCCGCTCACCGGCGAGCCCTACACCAGGGACCCGCGCAACGTCGCCCGCAAGGCCGAGGACTACCTGCGCGGCACCGGTATCGCCGACACGGCCTTCTTCGGCCCCGAGGCCGAGTTCTACATCTTCGACTCAGCCCGCTACGCGACCGGGCCGAACGAGGGCTACTACCACATCGACTCCATCGAGGGCGCGTGGAACACCGGCCGCGACGAGCCGGGCGGCAACCTCGGCGCCAAGCCGGGCTACAAGGGCGGGTACTTCCCGGTGCCGCCGATGGACCACTACACCGACCTGCGCTCGGAGATGGTACGCAAGCTCATTGAGGTCGGCATCACCGTCGAGATGCAGCACCACGAGGTCGGCACGGCCGGCCAGGCGGAGATCGACATCAAGTTCGACACGCTGCTCAAGATGGCCGACAACCTCATGCTGTACAAATACGTGGTCAAGAGCACAGCCAGGGCAGCGGGCAAGACCGTGACCTTTATGCCGAAGCCGCTCTTCGGCGACAACGGCTCGGGCATGCACTGCCACCAGAGCCTCTGGAAGGACGGCGCGCCGCTGTTCTACGACGAGGTCGGCTACGCGGGCCTGTCCGACGTCGGCCGGTTCTACGTCGGCGGCCTGCTCAAGCACGCACCGTCCCTGCTGGCCTTCACCAACCCGACGATGAACTCCTACCACCGCCTGGTGCCGGGCTTCGAGGCGCCGGTGAACCTGGTCTACAGCCAGCGCAACCGGTCGGCCTGCATCCGGGTGCCGATCACCGGCCCGAACCCGAAGGCCAAGCGGCTGGAGTTCCGGGTCCCGGACCCGTCGGCCAACCCGTACCTGGCGTTCGCGGCCATGATGATGGCGGGCGTCGACGGCATCAAGAACAAGATCGAGCCGCCGGATCCGGTGGACAAGGACCTCTACGAGCTGCCGCCGGACGAGGCCAAGGCCATCCCGCAGGTGCCGGGCTCGCTGGAGGCAGTGCTCAACAACCTCGAGTCTGATCATGACTTCCTGCTCGAGGGCGGCGTGTTCACCCCGGACCTGATCGAGACCTGGATCGACTACAAGCGGTCCAACGAGCTCGACGCGATCCGGCTGCGCCCGCACCCGCACGAGTTCGAGATGTACTACGACGTGTGACCTGCAAGCGCGGGCTGAGCTGGGCGTCTGTCACATCGCGCTCCGCTCAGTCCGCCGCAGACGCACATCTGGTTAGCTGACATTTGGCAGAGCCCGCTCCGCCGCCGCGCCGGCCGCCGCAGATAGGGCTAGGCTGACTCGAACTCGCTCGTTGTATAGGAGCACCGGATGAGCGGTCATAAGAGTCCCGAGGACAGCTCCGGCGACCGGGGCGCCGCCGTCGGCGCCGTCATCGGCTTAATCATCCTCGGGGTTTTCGGCGCCGTCATCGGCGCCGTCATCGGCCGGATCATCGGATCCGACGACGATGATGACGACGACGACTAGGAATGCCCGGCAATAGGCCCACGGAAGGCACGCGCCGGGCGATGACCTCCGACGGCGGTCGGACCGTCCTGTGCTGCGCCGGCCAGCTCCTGGTACGGCGGCATCCCAGGTGCCCGTTGCCGTTCTGAAGCCAATCAGTGACATGTCTGTGATCGCTCGTCTAAGGTAGAGCTGATCCTGATTCCTTCCTGTCGGATCGGGCCCCGCCGGGTTTGCGCGCCTGGCGGGGCCGCAGCACTTCGGGCCTGGCCCGGTCAGCTGCGCGGCTCTGCGGTGGATGATCTTGATGAAAGCCGACTTAGTGGCGCCAGCACACCACTAACTCGGCCGTCATGCCGACGGCGCGCGCTTGCGCCGGGCCGCCGGCGCCCGGCACGATGTCCTGCGTGACTGCGCCCGCGCCCGACGCTGACGCCACGGCCGACGCGGCCAGGATCCGGCGCGAGCTGCGGGCTGCCGGATCACCGGAGCGCGCCGCCGGCGAGCAGAACTACCTCAAGAGCACGCTCGACTTCTCCGGCACGACCGTGCCAGCGGCGCGGTGCATCGTCGCCACCTGGCGCCGTGAGCATCCCGGCCTGACCCGCGAACGGGTCACGGAGGTCGCCGCGGCGCTCTGGGACGGGCCGTTCTTCGAGTGCCGGATGGCGGCGGTCATCCTGCTCACCGACCGGCGGGCCCTGCTGACGGCAGCGGACCTGCCGCTGATCGAGCGGATGCTGCGCGCCGCTGGTACCTGGGCGCTGGTCGACGGGCTGGCCGCCGACGTGCTCGGCGGACTGACCGAGCGCTTCCCGGCACAGCTGCACCCGGTCCTGGACCGCTTCGCCGCTGACGACGACTTCTGGATCCGCCGGTCAGCGCTGCTGGCCCTGCTGGTGCCGCTGCGGCGGGGCGAGCCGGAGGGCTTCGAGCGGTTCGCCGGCTACGCGGACGCGATGCTGTCGGAGCGGGAGTTCTTCATCCGCAAGGCGATCGGCTGGGTGCTGCGCGAGACCGGCAAGCGGCAGCCGGACCTGGTGGCCGGCTGGCTCGCGCCGCGCGTGCACCGGGCATCGGGCGTGACTGTCCGCGAGGCGGTGAAGTGGCTGCCCGCCCGCCAGCGCGATGAGCTGCTGGCCGCCTACCGGTCCCGGAAGGCCGGGTAGAGGGGCAGGTCAGGCGCCTGCCAGCCGTCGGTCGCCGCGAGCAGCGACCGGGTCAGCCCGGCCAGTGCCGGCAGCTCCCCCGAGCGGTCAAGCTCGCCGAGCAGGACCCGCCAGCGGTGCCGCATCAGCTGCCTCGTGCGCGGTGCTGTCCGCTCCTCGTCAAGCGGCCGGTCGCCGCGGATGGCGGCGCTGAGCAGCCAGCCCATCGAGTTCATCGACCAGGCGGCGACGCCGCGCCGGACCCCGGCCGCCCAGACCTGGTCGTCGGCCAGCTCCGGCCAGGCGCGGCAGACCAGCTGCCGGTACGCCGCCTCGGCCTCCTGGCTCAGGCGCGGCGGCAGCCGGAACACGCACCAGCAGGTGCTGAACGGCATCCTGATATACGCGGCGTCCAGGAACACCGAGTAGATCCCCGCCGCCTCGAAGTCCAGCAGCCGCACTCCGGCCGGGGTCACCAGGTTGTTGTCCGGGCACAGGTCGCCGGGCGAGAAGACGTCGAACCCGCCCGGCTGCACTGCGCGGGCGACCTCGGCCAGGTCGGCGTCGAGGCCGTCAGGTGCAGCCACGCCGAGCGCCGCCGCCCGCTGCGGGACCGCCGGGATGCTCTCGGGCAAGAATGCCGGGAACGCACTGCCCGTCCCGCCCCGTGCGTACCGGGCGCGCAGCCCGGCGAACTCAGCCACCCGCGCGGCGGTCGCGGCCGACAGCTCGCCGCAGGCCCGCGCCCAGCTCAGCACGGCCGCAGCCGGGTCGCCTGTGACGTCGCCGAGCAGCAGGTCGGCCAGCGATGCACCGGTGCCGAGATCGGACATCACCAGGACGAGCAGCTCCGGATCCGCCGCGAGCAGCTCGGGCGCCAGCCCGGTGCCTGCGGCCAGGGTGAGCCCCGCGGCCTCGGCCGCGAAGCTGTCCGCGCCGTCCGCAGTCGGCGGGTAGGTCTTGACGATGACGGTGCCGCCAGCCGGGACCGAGCGGTCCGGGTCGGAGCAGCCGGGGTCGGAGCAGCGCAGCAGCAGCGAGCGATCGCTGCCGCCGGGCAGGGTCGCCGGTGCCGACAGTGGGCGGCCAAGTGCGGCCGATGCGGCCGCGACCACGCCGGCCACGGCCAGCCCGGCATCCTCTGTCACTGCCACCGCCTCCCGGCGGCCGCGCGCCGCCTCGCTACCCGTAGAAAAGCCGCTCCATGACGCCCCGCGCCTGCCGCGCGGACCGCCGCCAGTCCTGGACCAGGTCCTGCGCTCCGCCCGGCGGGTAGCCGAGGACCTGGGCCACCACCGCCAGGTCGACGGGCAGGGCTGGCAGCGTATCGGACGGGCGCCCCCGCACCAGCATGACGGCATCCCTGATCCTGCTGGCCAGCAGCCAGGATCTGATCAGCGTGTCCGCGTCCGGCACCGAGATCAGTCTGGCTGAGCTCGCGGCGGTCAGCGTCGCGTGCGTCCTGGTGATCCGCAGCGCCGGCTCGGCCCACGCGTGCTGCAGCTGCAGCAGCTGCGCGACCCACTCGACATCGGCCAGGCCGCCGGGCCCGAGCTTCAGGTGCAGCGCGGGCTCGACTCCGCGCGGCATCCGCTCGGCCTCGATCCGGGCCTTGATCCGGCGGATCTCCCTTATCGCGGACTGGCCGATCCCGCCCTCGGGGTACCGGATCTCGTCAGCCATCGCGAGGAAGTCAGCCCCGACGCCACGGTCCCCCGCGACGAACTCTGCCCGCAGCAGCGCTTGCGCTTCCCAGGCGACTGACCGGCGCTCGTAGTAGGCGCGGTACGAGGCCAGTGTCCTGACCAGCGGACCCTGCCGGCCTTCCGGCCGCAGCCCGGCGTCGATCAGCAGCGCCGGATCGGGACCCGGCTTGCTCAGCAGCGCCCGCAGCGTCTCCGCAACCGCGTGCGCGGCCCGCGTCGCCGCCTCGTCACCGGCGCCTGGCAGCGGGTCATGCACGAACAGCACGTCGGCGTCGCTGGCGTACCCCATCTCGTGGCCGCCGAGCCGTCCCATGGCGACGACCGCGAGCCGTGTCGGCAGCGGGCCGACGGCGCGCTCGGTCTCGGCCACCGCGGCGTCGAGGATCGCGGCGATGCTTACCTCCGCGACCGCGGTGAGTGCCGCGCCGGTGCCGTCGATACCCGCCAGGGCGAGCAGATCGGCAGCCGCGGTCCGCAGCAGCTCACGGCGCCTGATGGCCAGCACCGCGCCGGCGGCCGCGTCCGCCTTCTCGTGCCGCCGCACGGCGGAGCGGGCCTCGGCCAGCAGCTCGGCCGGCGCGCGGGGGGCGAGCTGCGCGTCGTCGCCGAGCATGGCGACCGCCTCGGGGGCACGCAGCAGCAGCCCGGTGGCGTAGCGGCTGGAGGCCAGCAGGCGGGCCATCCGCTGGGCCACGACGGCGTTATCGCGGAGCAGCCGCAGGTACCACGGCGAGCCGCCGAGTGCCTCGCTGACCTGCCGGAACGCGAGCAGCCCGGCGTCCGGCTCGGGCGCGTCGGCGAGCCAGCCGAGCAGGAGGGGCAGCAGGGTCCGCTGCATCGCCGCCTTGCGTGACACGCCGGAGGTGAGCGCCTCGATGTGCCGCAGCGCGCCGCCGGGGTCGGCGAAGCCAAGTGCCTCGAGCCGGTCCCGCGCGGCCTTCGGCGTCAGCCTGGTTGCCTCGCCGGGCAGCCGCGCGACGGCCTCGAGCAGCGGCCGGTAGAACAGCTTCTCGTGCAGCTGCCTGGCCTGGCCCGCGTGCAGCCTCAGCTCGGCCATCAGGGCGGCGGCCGGATCGACGGGCACTGAGGTGGCCCGCCGGCCGGCGAACGGGGGGCCGACGGGCGAGGAGCCAGCCGGCCCGAGCCGCATCCGGCGCAGCGCCCGGCCGATGTCGCGCAGCACCGCCGGGTCCTCCGGCAGCAGGTGCGTGCGGCGCAGCTGGCGCAGCTGCAGGAGGTGCTCCACGCCGCGCAGGAAGCGGTACGCCGCGGCCATTGCTGCCGCGTCGGCGCGGCCGACGTAGCCCCCGGCGGCCAGCGCCGCGAGGGCCGGCAGCGTGCCCCGCTCGCGCAGGGTGTCGTCAGCGCGGCCGTGCACGC
>Ga0302314_10001404_pt1 | contig 45142 bp, 29 predicted proteins | sample III_Palsa_N2_3_FD_200533 | JGI IMG/M metagenome (GOLD analysis project Ga0302314, IMG submission 200533) | Peat permafrost microbial communities from Stordalen Mire near Abisko, Sweden - III_Palsa_N2_3 | ecosystem: Environmental > Terrestrial > Soil > Palsa > Peat permafrost | place: Sweden...
GCCGCTGTCATAGTTCGAATCGTAGGTGGACTTGTTGTACGAGATGCTGTCGTAGGCGTGGAAATGCGATCCGAAATTGAGGGTCCCGGCGACGTCCACGCCGTTGGTCGTCACGCCGCCGACATTGACGTCGATCGCCGGCGCCGGGTTGATGAAGTTGTACGGCGCGACGTTCAAAAGCCGGTTGTAGAAGTTCACATGATAGACGCTGGCCTGGCCGTCGACCGAGGTTAGCGGGCCAAGGTCGACCGGCCGGCTGGTGCGGGCGCCCAGCTCGTAGGTCCAGGACGTTTCCGGATGGACCGTGGTCTTGAACAGGTTGAACGCCGCCTGGGTGCCCAGGCTGTACGGCGGGACGCCATAGAAGTTGCCGCCGGCCACGTAAGGGATGAACTGGCGCATATTGTTCTGGATGTTCACGAACAGCTGCTCGTGCTGGGTCGCGTCCCAGATCGCGCCGAACTGCGGCAGGAAGGCGTCGTTGGAAACCAGTGTGCCCGTCGGATAGACGACCGGGACGGCGACCGTCGGCAGGTTTTCCTGCTCGATCGGCACCTTGTTCGACGCGGTCTGGAAGCTTGACTTGAAGCCGGCCTGCAGCAGCAGGCTGGGCAGGATGCGCCACTGGTCCTGCAGGTGCAGCTGCAGGTCGTTGGTGTAGAACTCGGCGAAATACTGAGTGAAAACCGCCGGCCCCCGGGGGATCTCGTAGGGCGTCAGGTCGTTGTTGGCCGCCGAGAAGGGGTACCAGACCCGATGTTCCGACGATTCGTTGTGCTCGAACCAGAGGCCGGCCTCGATCTTGTGGTCGCCCAGTTGCCAGTCCAGGGTCGATTCCTCGCCCTCGCGATTGATCTGATACTCGGTCGTCCGCACTTCGTAACCCGTCCCGCCGAACAGGTTGCTGATGTTCGCCAAGGAAGCGGCGCTGGTCGAAGATCCGACGATCAGGCCCGGAAAGTAGGTCGCGAAGAGACCCGGCAGGCCGGCCTGGTTGACCGGGCCGGCGACGATGCCGCGTCCATAGTCGTTGTGATAATAGACCTGGTTGGTCCAGGTCACATCCGCGCTGATCTTGTAGTCGTACTTGGCGTAGACCAGCGCATCGGCGCGTTGGGCGGCGCTGAAGCAGTTGGAAAAGTTGTTGCCTTGAGCCGTCGGCGGCGTGCCCGGCAGGTTTCCGTTGGCCGCGCTGGGCGCCACATTGGCGACGCAGGCGGCGACATTGGGATACAGAAACGGCCGCGTATAAGGAATGAAACCGGCGCCCGCGGCGGTCTGCTGGTTGCCGAACGACACCGCGTCTTCGTTCGGCTCGACCTTGGCCTGCCAGTCGCCGAAGATGGTCAACTTGCCGCGGGCGTCGTCGTGAACATATTTCACATTGACCTGGTCGCCCTTCTGGTGGCCGTCGAAGTCCCAGGCGCGGGCGTCCTGGTGCAGGTAGGACACGTAGGCGGCGTTGTCGCCGGCGAATTCGCCGGTGTCGAGGCGCAGGAACGTGCGGGTCGTATCGTAGCTGCCGACCGTCTCGCGCACATCGGCCCCAGGTGTCGCCGACGGATCGCGGGAGAAGGTTTCGATCGCGCCGCCGAGGTTGCTGGTCGAGGCCACGCCGAGCCCGCCGGCGCCCGAGGACAGGACGACCCGGTCGACGTTTTCGCTGGACAGCGCCCGCGACGGACTGAGGCCGTTATAGTTGCCGTACTGCTGGTCGCCCAAGGGCACGCCGTCCATGGTGTAGCCCAGCTGCTGGGTGCTGAAGCCGTGAACGAACAGGGCTTCGTTCTGTTCGTTGTTGCCCCAGGGGTCGGCGGTTTCGAACACCACGCCGGGCAGGCTCTCGATCGCCTTCAGGGGGCTCACCCCGGGCAGCAGCTTTTGCGTCTCTTCTCCGCCGATCGTTACGGACGAGCGGGTCGTCTTGGCGGCGGTGACGACGACCTCGGTGACCGCCGACGAGGCGTCCGAATCCGCGGCGGCGGGCGCCGCCGGCTGGGCCCAGACGGCGCCGCGGCTCGCCAGGGCGCCCAGCGCCGTCGCCAAAAACAACGTCGCGCGCAAATTCGTTCGTGCCGAGATCATTTGATCGCCCCCATCCTTAAGCGCCGCCTCGGGGCGCATCGGCGGGGTCTTAGAGTCAGGGCGTTATGCCTAGGCTACAGATTTAATACGGTTTTGTGATTTTTGATCCGGACCCGCCGCGACGAAGGCTCACGGTGGGGCCGAGAATTTCATCCGGCTACTGATCTATGCCCGGTTTATCCTCGACCATTTCGCGGACCTTGTTGGCCAAGGCTTCGATGGCGAAGGGCTTGGTGAGGATCTGCATGCCCGGGTCCAGATGGCCGTTGCCGACCACCGCGTTCTCGGCGTAGCCGGTGATGAACAGCACCTTCAGCCCCGGCCGCAAGGCGCGTCCCGCGTCGGCCACCTGGCGGCCGTTGAGCCCGCCGGGCAGGCCGACATCGGTGATCAAGAGGTCGATCCGCGCGTCCGACCGCAGGACCTTAAGGCCCGCGGGACCGTCGACAACCTCGATGGCGTTGAAACCCAGCTCCTCCAACACCTCGCTCACCAGCATGCGCACCGTGTCCTCGTCATCGACCACCAGCACGGTTTCGCCATGGCCGAACTGGCCGGCCCGGACCTGGAGCGCTTCCGCGCCAGTCTCCTCGGCCGCGCCGAAATGCCTGGGCAGATAAAGACACATGGTCGTGCCCTGCCCTTCCTCGGAATAGATGCGCACCTGTCCGCCCGATTGTCGGGCGAAGCCATAGACCATCGATAGGCCCAGCCCGGTGCCTACGCCGAGGGGCTTGGTTGTGAAGAACGGATCGAACGCGCGGACAATCACTTCGGGGGTCATGCCAGCGCCGGTATCCGTGACGCACAGCGAGATATATTGCCCCGGCGCCAGTTCCCGTTCCGCGGCGGCGCGCTCATCGAGCCACTTGTTGGCGGTCTCGATGGTCAGCCGCCCGCCGTCGGGCATGGCGTCGCGCGCATTGATGCACAGATTGAGCAGCGCGTTCTCCAGCTGATGCGGATCGATCAAGGTCGGCCAAAGCCCGGCCGCGCCCACCACCTCGATAGTGACGGCCGGCCCGACCGTGCGCCGGATCAGCTCCTCCAGGCCAGCGATCAGCCGATTGACGCTGATCGGCTTGGGATTGAGGGTCTGGCGGCGCGAAAAGGCCAAAAGCCGCTGGGTCAGCGCCGCGGCGCGCTTCACCGCCCCTTGCGCGGCGTCGACATAGCGGGGGATGGCGTCCAGTCGGCCCTGGTTGACGCGGGTCTGCAGCAGTTCGAGGCTGCCGGCGATGCCGGCCAGAAGGTTGTTGAAATCGTGGGCGATGCCGCCGGTCAGCTGACCCACGGCCTCCATCTTCTGGGCCTGGCGCAACGCCTCTTCGGCCAGGCGCCGCTCGGTCGTTTCGACCGCTTCGGGGACCAGGGCGATAACCGAACCATTGCTGTCGCGGATCGGCCTCAGGCTGAAGTCGAACCAGCGCCAGCCGCCCTGCGGCAGGTTTACGTGGATCTCCTGGCGCACAGCCTGGCCGCCCGCGGCCGCCGCGACCGCGCCGCGCATCGTCTCGGGCATGTCCGGCGTTCCGGCAAACCAGGGCGTCTGCCAATAGGGTTGGCCGATCACGTCCTCCAGTTCGCCGCGGATGCCTTGCAGCGAGATGGCGTTGGCGTCGAGCACCAAGCCGTCCGGCGTCAGCAGCCCCTGATATTGGAACCCGGTTTCGAAAATGATCCGCAGGCGCGCCTCGCTGGCCTCCAGCTGGGCGGTGCGCGCGGCGATGCGGTTTTCCAGCGTCTCGTTCAGGTCGCGCAGTTGATCTTCGGCGGCGCGCTGTTCGGAAATGTCCGTGTGGACGCCGACCCATTCGAGCAGCGTGCTATCCGCGTCGAAGGTGGGGATCGCGCGGATGGAGAACGGGCGCCAGACCCCGTCGCGGCAAAGCACGCGATGCTCGAAAACAAAGGCGCGCCGTTCGGCGACAGCGGCGTTCCAGGCGTCGATGGTCGGCTGCGCATCGTCCGGATGAACCGCGGCGGCCCAGCCGAAGCCCTGGTATTCGTCATGGGCCTGGCCGGTGAGCGCCGCCCAGCCGGGTTGCTCGCCTTGCATCTCGCCCGCGGCGTTGTTGGTCCAGAGCACGCCTTGGACCGCATCGACCGCAGCGCGGAACCGCGCTTCGCTGACGCTGAGCGCCACGGTGGCCGAATGGGCCTCGGTGGCGTCGGCGCCCAGAACGAAGATGGCGGCGACCTGGCCCACCAGATCGAGGACCGGTTGCAGGACGACGTCCAGGTAGTGCAGCCGCGAAGGCTCGCCCGCCGCCGGCACCAGCCTGACGGGCACGCCCCGGCCGGAATAGGCCTGGCCGCTTTTGAACACGGTGTCGAAAATGTCGTAGATCACCGGATCCTGGATGTCCGGCAAAGCGTCACGGACCGTCATTCCCATAACGGTTCGCTGACCGATCAGCTGGTGGAAGGCCGGATTGGCGGCGACGAAAATATGTTGCGGCCCCAACAGCACGGCGGCGAAGCTAGGGGACTGCTCGAACAGTTCGCGAAACCGCTGCAAGCGCTCGGCCACGTTCGGCGTGATCAGCTCGCGTGTCGGATTGTCCGCCATTTCAAATTGATAGGTGCAATCGGCGGCGCTGTCACCGAAGGACAACCGCACCTAGCGATGACGTGATCGTTCGCGCCGGCGTGGGGGCTTTCGACAGGTCGGCGGGACGTGGCCTTGGTCCAGCCGCCGCCGCAAAGACACTTCGTCCGGCATCGAAATAAAAATGCGGACCTGTTCGTGCTCGACCGCGTTCATTGAGCTAGGTCGGGGGATCGATTGGACAAGGACAGGCGCAACTGGTGGATGATTTTCCCAAACTCGACCCTCGCGAACAGCATTTTCGCATCCCAGGTCCGCATCCGGCGCTGAAGCTGTTTCTACGGCGCCTGCCCGCCACGGATCCGCGAAGCCCGGCGAACGCCCCCGTCCTCTACGTGCACGGCGCCACCTTTCCGTCCGCGCTGTCGATCGCGCATCGTTTCGACGGATACGCCTGGCGAGACGCGCTGAACGAGGCCGGGTTCGACGTCTGGGCGCTGGATTTCCACGGCTTCGGCTACTCGGATCGCTACGCGCAGATGGACCAGCCGGCCGAAGACAACGCGCCCCTCTGCAACGCCGCCGACGCCGGTGGTCAGGTCGAGGCGGCGGCGCGTTTCATCCTGGAGCATCTAAGGGTTCCGCGACTGTCGCTGATCTCCCATTCGTGGGGATCGATGCCGGCGGGCCGCTTCGCCGGCGAGCATCCGACGATGGTCGATCGCTGGGTGCTGTTCGGGCCCGTCGCCCGCCGAAACAGCCAGGACCTCCAACCTGCTCCGGTCGTCCCCGCCTGGCGGTTGGTCTCGCTCGAAGACCAATGGAAGCGCTTCGTCGAGGACGTGCCGCCGGGCGAGCCGCCGGTGCTGTCTAGGGCGCATTTTGACCCGTGGGGCGAACGATATCTCAACAGCGACAGAACCAGCCGTTCGCACGAACCGGCCGCCGTGCGCGTGCCCGCGGGCCCGTCCGGCGATATCCTTCGCGCTTGGAGCGGCCAGCTGGGCTACGACCCCGCGCAGGTCCAATGTCCGGTCGCCCTGATCCGCGGCGAATGGGACGGGGTGATCCCCGATGCGGACGCCCGATGGCTGTTCGACGCGTTCAAGGCCTCGCCGGTCAAGCGCGACATCAAGATCAGCCGCGGCACGCATCTGCTGCACCTCGAGACCATGCGGTTCGCGCTCTACAGCGAGACGAACAGCTTCCTGCTTGGCGAGAACCGCGCGCCCCACAATCGAGCCGACCCGATCAACCCACCAACGCAAAAGGAAACCGCCATGTTCGCCGTCATTTTCGTCGTCCAACCGAAAAAGGAACGCTGGGACGACTATCTCGCCCTGGCCAAGCAACTGAAGCCCAAGCTCGAGGCGATCGACGGCTTCATCGACAACGAGCGGTTTGTCAGCCAAACGAAGGAAGGCAGGGTCCTTTCGCTGTCGACCTGGCGCGACGAGAAGGCGGTCGTGCGGTGGCGCACGCAAGGCGAGCACCACGGCGTTCAGGAGAAGGGTCGCTTCGAAGTGTTCGAGGATTACCATCTGCGGGTCGGCGAGATCACGGCGGACAGCGCCCCGCCGGTCGGCGTCGGCGTCGACCAGCAGCATTACGACGTCACCGCGGTCGGCGAGGCGAAGACCTGCACGATCACTGAATTCTCGCCGCCGAACACGCCGGGATCGGTCGCCCAGCCCAGTCCGGCGCCATCTCATCCCCGGCTCGACCCGGCGACTGACGGGTTGATCGGACACGAGGTGTTCGAAAGCATTACTCACCCTGGCAAAATACTCGTCCTGGCGTCCTGGCGCGACAACGACGCCGCGTCAGCCTGGAAGCCGACCCCGCTCGATGGCGGCGAACTGCGGCGCCGGCAGGTGCGCGTGATCCGCGACTACGGAATGTTCGACCGACGCGAGGCGCCGCAATTCTATCCGGACGTCGAGCCGGCGGCCCAAGGACTCGCCCAGCCCGTCGTAATCGACGCCTGATTGTTCATACAGAGCCGTGACCGGTAACGCGGATACTTGACAAGCCTGCCTTGGACTGTCCCTTCGTTCGGCGTGGTTGAGCGGCCGCGGCGGCCCCGGAATCGGGCTTCGACGGGCCTCTTGGGGGACTAGATATGACCAAGGCGTCGGATCTGTTCATACAGTGTCTGGAGGCGGAGGGGGTCGAATACGTCTTCGGCGTCCCGGGCGAGGAAAACCTCGACTTTCTGGACAGCCTATCACGCTCGACCCAGATCAAGCTGATCCTGAACCGGCACGAACAGGCCGCCGGCTTCATGGCGGCGACCTACGGGCGCCATACCGGCAAGGCGGGGGTGTGCCTGTCGACCCTCGGCCCCGGCGCGACCAACCTGGTCACCGCCGCCGCCTACGCCCAGCTGGGCGGCATGCCGATGATGATGATCACCGGCCAAAAGCCGATCAAGAGTTCGAAACAGGGCCGCTTCCAGATCCTGGACGTGGTCGACATGATGCGGCCGATCACAAAGTTCACGCACCAGATCGCCTCGGCCGATAATATCCCCGCCCGCGTCCGCGAGGCCTTCCGCCTAGCCCAGGAGGAAAAGCCCGGCGCGGTGCATATCGAGTTCCCCGAAGACATCGCCCACGAACAGACCGACTCGACGCCGATCCCCGCCAGCCTGTCGCGCCGTCCGGCGGCCGACGCCAAGGCGGTGCGCGCGGCGGTCAAGCGGATCGAGGCGGCCAAGTCGCCGCTACTGGTCATCGGCGCCGGCGGCAATCGGGCGCTGACCAGCCGGATGCTGACCCAGTTCGTGGAAAAGACCGGCATCCCGTTCGCCACCACCCAGCTCGGCAAGGGGGTGATCGACGAGTACAATCCGAAATTCGTCGGCTGCGCGGCCCTATCGTCGGGCGACTTCGTGCACCGCGCCGTCGACGCGGCCGACGTGATCATCAATATCGGCCACGACGTGATCGAAAAGCCGCCCTTCTTCATGCATACGGGCGGCGCGGAGGTGATCCATGTCGGCTTCCGCAGCGCCGAGGTCGATGCGGTCTATTTCCCGCAATACGAAGTGGTCGGCGACATCGCCAACGCCATCTGGCAGATGAAGGAAGATATCCTGCCGCAAGCCGGTTGGGACTTCGACCGCATGCTGAAGGCGCGGGCGGCGGAGCTTGAGCACACCGCCAAGTCCCACGGCGACCTGCGCTGCCCGATCTACCCGCAATATCTGGTCACCCAGGTGCGCAAGGCGATGCCGGCCGACGGGATCATCGCCCTGGACAACGGGGTCTATAAGATCTGGTTCGGCCGCAGCTATCGGGCCTTCTCGCCCAACACGGTGCTGCTGGACAACGCCCTGGCCACCATGGGCGCGGGACTTCCGTCCGCCATGGCCTCGGCCATGGTCTATCCGGACCGCAAGGTGATGGCGATCTGCGGCGATGGCGGCTTCATGATGAACAGCCAGGAGATGGAGACCGCGGTCCGGCTCAAGCTGAACATCGTGGTGCTGATCTTGAACGACAACAGCTACGGCATGATCCGCTGGAAACAGGCCAATATGGGCTTCAAGGACTGGGGCCTGACCTACAACAATCCGGACTTCGTCAAATACGCCGAGGCCTATGGCGCCACCGGCCACCGGGTGACTAGCGCCGAGGGGCTGCCGGAGCTGCTGCAAAGCGCCCTGGCCGCGCCCGGCGTCCAGCTGATCGAGGTGCCGATGGACTATTCCGACAACGACCTGATCCTGAACCGCCAAATCAAGGAGTTGAGCGCGACGATCTGATCGCGCGTTTCGCCCGCCAGGACCTAATTCATGACCGCCCTGCAATCCAGCTATCCGCTCTATCTGGCGAACCAGGCGCAAAGCCCCAACCAGGATCTGGCCGTCACCGACAAGTACACCGGCCAGGTCGCCACGCGCGTGGCCCAGGCCGACGCGGCGATCATCAATGCCGGCATCGCCGCCGCGGTCGAGGCCGCGCAGCCAATGGCCGAGATGGCCGCGTACGAGCGCCAGGCGGTGCTGGCCCATTGCGTAACGCGCTTTCAGGAGCGCTTCGAAGAACTGGCCCTGGCCCTTTGCATCGAGGCTGGCAAGCCGATCAAGGATTCCCGCGGCGAGGTCGGCCGGCTGATCGACACCTTCCGCATCGCCGCCGAGGAATCGGTGCGCATGACCGGCGAGGTCCAGCCGCTGGACATCTCGCCCCGCGCCAAGGGCTATCAAGGCATCTGGAAGCGGGTGCCGATCGGACCCTGCTCGTTCATTTCGCCGTTCAACTTCCCGCTCAATCTGGCGGCCCACAAGATCGCCCCGGCTCTGGCGGTCGGCTGCCCGTTCGTGATGAAGCCCGCCTCGCGCACGCCGCTGGGCGCCATCATCATCGGCGAGGTGCTGGCGGAGACCGACCTGCCCAAGGGCGCCTTCTCCATCTTGCCGGCGCACCGCGAAGGCGCCGACCTGTTCACCACAGACGACCGCTTGAAACTGCTGTCCTTCACCGGTTCGCCCGACGTGGGCTGGGACCTGAAGGCCCGCGCCGGCAAGAAGAAGGTGATCCTGGAGCTGGGCGGCAACGCGGCGGTGATCGTCGACCGCGACAGCGACCTGAAGGACGCCTGCGATCGGATCATCTTCGGCGCCTTCTATCAGTCCGGGCAGTCCTGCATCGGCGTCCAGCGGATCATCATCCACGCCGAAATCTACGACGACCTGAAGGCGCGCCTGGTCGCCGCGGCCAGCGCCCTGATTTGCGGCGATCCCAAGGACGAGACCACCTTCATCGGCCCGATGATCGATGAAAAGGAGGCCCGCCGCCTGGACGGCTGGATCCAGGAGGCGAGCGGGCGCGGCGCCAGCGTCCTCTGCGGCGGCGGGCGCGAGGGGGCCATGCTGCAGGCGACCCTGCTGGAAGGCGTCCCGCACGGCTGCAAGGTGCGCGACGAGGAGGCCTTTGGCCCTGTGGCGTTGCTCTCCAAATTCACCGACTTCGGCGCGGCCTTGGATGAGGTCAACGACAGCCATTTTGGCCTGCAGGCCGGCGTCTTCACCCGCGATCTGGAGAAGATGCTGACCGCCTGGGACCGGCTGGATGTGGGCGGGGTGGTGATCAACGACGTGCCCAGCTACCGCGTCGACAACATGCCCTATGGCGGGGTCAAGGACTCGGGCCTCGGCCGCGAGGGCGTCCGCTTCGCCATGGAAGACATGACCGAGATCAGGAACCTGGTGATCCGCCGTCGGCCGATGTAGGGCGGCGCGGCAGCCCCCAGGTCCGATAGGGCTCGAAGTGAGATCCGGTCCAGCCGTGCGCGATGACGGTCATCTGGGCCTCGTCGGCCTCGATCGTGGAAAACCCCGCGGGCGGGCCGCGGGTGCGCAGCGACAAGGTCCCAGCCCCCACTGCATAGGTCCGCCCGTCGCCACAGGGCAGCGGCACGGCGAAGGGGTGGTGCAGATGGCCGGTCAGGATCAGATCGACTTCGGCCGCGGCCAGGATCGCGCCGGCGGCCGCGCCGCGCCTCACCCCGCCGGCGACCCGCTCGCCCTCGATCTCGCGCAGCGGATGGTGGCATGCGAACAGTTTCAGGCGCCGGCCCGCGGCGGCCAGTTCAGCGCCCGCCTCGCGCACGCGTTTCAGCCGCACCGCCCCCTTGGACCAGTTCAGCCGCGGCTGCGGCCCACGCGCGGAATTGATGGCGCGCGCGGCCACGCCTTCCATGTCCACCGCCTGATGCGACGGGCCGATGAAACGGCGATAGCGGTTGAACGGGACCAGGGTGCGAAGGACCAGGTTCCAGTATGGCGTATCATGGTTGCCGGGGGTGACTAGCCGGGGTCCGGGCAGCCGATCCAGCCAAGCCCGCGCCGCGCGGAACTCCCGCGGCAGGCCGTTTCGCGTCAGATCGCCGGTCACCACGACCAGATCCGGAGCGAAGTCCGCCACCGCGCCGATCGCCGCCTCGCATGCGGCGACGTCCTCGACCCCGAAATGGATGTCGCTCAGGTGGGCCAGTCTGACGCGTCTTGGCTGGACGTTCATCCGGCGGGCGGCGGGACCAGGGCGCGGTAAGCCTTGGGGATAAATTCGATCCGCACCGAACGCTCCAACAGAAAACTCTCGCCGTCCAGAATGGCCGCGATCCGCCGCCGCGCCCAGACCCGACCCTGCCGACAAGGCTTGGTGACCACGCCTGGATCGTCGCGCCAATCGCCGAACAAATGATAGAGCCCCAGGCGCAGCACCTCGGCGATGTCCCGCTGGTCCAGCAGCGCGGCTTCCAGCACCGGCTGGCCATCGTCCAGGATTCGGGAGACCAGCGGACAGATCAGGCCGAGCCCGGTGGTCTTGCAGCGCGGCTGAAAATCCGACTCGAAGCGCAGATGGCCCGCGAAGGCGCGCGAAAGCGCCGAGCGTCCGCGTCGCCAGGCCGTCATGAAATCCATCCGCCGCAGCGCCTCGCGCACCGGCGCCCACAAGGCCGGCGAGCCCAGGATGGCGGCGGCGTAGAAGGGTCGTCCCCCGACCGAGCCGCCGGACAGGGTACGCTCCACGCCGCTGTCCAGCAGGATCTGCAAGGTCTCGCGCCATGGGCCCTCTCCGTAGAGGGCGTGGGACAGGATGTTCAAGGTCCCGCCCGGCAGGAGAGCCAGGAGGGGGCCGTCAGGTCCGCAATGCCGCGCCGCCTGCCGCGCGGTGCCGTCGCCGGCGAGGACCACGAGCAGATCGGGCGCGGCGGCGATCGCCGCACGCAAGGCGTCTTCAAGCTCTTGCGGCTGTGGGCAGAGCAGATCCAGCGGCAGGCCGAAGTCCGCGACGATCCGCGCCAAGTCCTCGCCGGCGCCGGGTCCGACGCCGCTGGCGAGCGGATTGACCACGGCGGCGACGCGCCTGAGGCGCGAACGGGTCGTCAGCCCGGACGGTGCGGACGCGGAAGAGGCGACGATCATCGTTCAGGAACACCCGGACGGCGCTACGGTTGCGATCGCAAGCCTGTTTCGCAACGCAAAGCTTCTCCCCGCGTTGGCGTTGATGGCCCACATGAAGTCAACCGCGACCGCGACGCCAGAGCCTCACCCCGTATTTCGCGAAGCCCGCCTGGCCCTGGCCTTCGGCGGCGTCGGGCTGGTCGGCTTTTGCGTCGATGCGGCCCTGTTGCATCTGGGCCTGAGCGTGGGGCTGCCGGCTTGGGCGGCGCGGGTCATCTCGTTGTTCTTCGCCATGCAGGCGACCTTCGCCATCAACAGGCTGCACGTGTTCCGCGACCTGGCCCCGACGCGGCTGGCCCGCCAATGGACCGGCTACATGCTGGCCAACGGGTTCGGCAATTTCTGCAACTACTGGATCTTCCTGACCCTGGTCTCGACCCGCTGGCCGCTTATCTCCAACCATTACGCCGCCCTGGCCGTGGGCTCGCTCAGCGCCTGGCTGATCAACTTCGCCGGCACGCGGCTGTTCGTGTTCCGGCGTGCAAAAGTATTTTCGAGCGAGGTGGAAACCGGTTCGCCCGAAGACAATGCGCCAAAATGAAACTTAAGCGCCGGCCGCGTTCAGCCCGCGCTCGAAGCCGCGCCCTGATGGCCCTTCGCCCGGCCGTGGACCAGTTTGACCTTAATCGTCTCGCCGGTGACCGCCTTGCTGGTCCAACCATCGCGCAGCCCGTTGGCGGGCACCGCGGTACAGAAGGCGATGAGGCTGGACATGGGCTTGGACTGTTTCAGACACAGCTTTTCACCCTTGGTCGACCAATGGCCGCTGGAGGGATCGCCCTTGCGGCCCTCGGCCGTGTAGCTTCCGTCCGGACGTAGCCAGAGCTCGCCGGTGCGCCCGTCCGGATAGGTCGACAAGATGGTGTTGCCAAAGGCCGCGTCCACCGGCGAGGCCTGGGCGGCGCCCGCCAGCAGCACCGTCGCGGCCGTCATCGCGCCAACCGCCAGTTTCCCGATCATCACGATCTCCCTCGATCATTGGAAACTGTTCCAACGCGCGAGGACCCTTTTGGCGCCAAAGCGTCAAGACGCGACGGTCATGGGCTGGGGCGCGGCTTGACTCAGTGCCGCTTCAATGCCGGCCAGCAGCCGCTCGGGGGTGATCGGTTTGGCGATATGATGATTGGCGCCGGCCTGGGCGGCCATGACCAGGTGCTCGTCCATCGCGTTGGCGCTGAACATGGCGATCGGAACCGACTCGCCGCCGGCCGCCTGTTCCAGGTTCCGGATCGCCCGCGTTGCCGCCAGGCCATCCATAACCGGCATCTGCATGTCCATCAGGATCAGGTCGAACAGGCCGGGCCGAAAGACCTCCACCGCCTCGCGCCCGTTGCCCACAATGGTCAGGTCGACATCGTGGGGCTCCAGGATCAGCTGGACCACGCGCTGGTTGGTCGGGTGATCCTCGGCCAGCAGGATGCGGGTCCTGGCCAGGCGCCCGGCGGCGTCGAAGGTCTCTTCGCCACGCGTCGCCGCGCTCATGCGCTGCTGGCGGTAGTCGGCGAGGCCGATGGTGCGCGCCAAGGGGATTTGCACGCTGAACACGCTGCCCTGCCCCGGCTGCGAGCGCACCGTGATCTGACCGCCCATCAGCTCGGTCAGCGTCTTGCAGATGGCCAGGCCCAGGCCCGTGCCGCCAAATTCCCTGGAAATCGATCCATCAGCCTGCACAAATCGGTTGAACAGCCGGCTGCCGGTCTCCGCGTCGAACCCGACCCCGGAATCAGCGACGTCGATCCGCAGCAGGCTCCGGCCTTGCGCATCCGCCGAATCTTCCGCCTCGACGCGGATCGCCACCTCGCCGGCCTGGGTGAACTTGATCGCGTTCGAGGTGAGGTTGGAGATGATTTGTCGAAGGCGCACGGCGTCCCCCTCGAAGACGCCGTCTGCCGCCTCGCCATAGGCGATCTGGAACCCGAGGCCCTTTTCGTCGGCCCGCGCCCGCATCAGCTCGGCCGCGGCCTCGACCTCCTGGCGAAGGTCGAACGACGCGATCTGCAGTTGGAAATTGCCCGCCTCGATCTTGGCCTGGTCCAGGATGTCCGACAGCATCCGGTCCAGCATCTGACCCGAGGATTGGACCAGGTCGACCATTTCGCGCTGGGGCGGCGAGAGCGCGGTGCGCGCCAGGGCGCCGGCGACGCCGATCACGCCGTTGAGCGGCGTGCGGATCTCGTGACTCATATTGGCGATGAAGATGCTCTTGGCCCGGTTGGCGGCCTCGGCCAGATCGCGGGCGGCCTCCAACTGGTGCTCGAGCGCCTTGCGCGCCGAAATATCGACGGTGGTGCCGACCAGCATCCAGGGTCGCCCGTCCGGCAGACGCGACACCACCCGCGCGCGCGACAGCACCCATTTGTACTCGCCGTCCTTGCACCGCATTCGCAGTTCGGCGGTGGTGTGCGGGGTCTCCCCGCGGAAATGCGCGCCGTAATCCGCCTCCAGCTGGGCAATGTCGTCCGGATGGACGAAGACCCGCCAGTCGCGGACGGGTGTTTCAACATCGCCGGGCGCGTAGCCCAGCATCGCCAACCAGGTCGGACTCGGGTGAAGTTCGCCAGCGGGAATATCCGACTCGAACATCCCATCGCCGGAGGCTTCGATGGCGATCGACAGCTTTCGCTCCAGATCGGTGAACTCGGCCTGGCGATCGGCCAGCTGGCGCGACAGCGCGTCATGATCGAGCGAGAAACGCTGCGAGGCCAGCGAGGCCAGCCCAAGCAGCGCGGGAATGATCAGCGTGTTCCAGCTCAGCCCATAGGCCAGCCACGGCCCGATGATCGCCGTAGCGGCCGTGGGCGCCAGGGTGGCCGCCAGCAGAGCGCGGCTGGCGCTCGAATAGACGAAACTGTTGAGCACCGAACCGCAGATCCAGGTCGTGGCCATGGCCACGCCGACCCCTGAGCCATTGGCCAAGCACATCAAGGCCATGGCCGAATAGATCGCCGAGCCGATCAGGTTCACGCCTGAAAAGGCTGCCGCGGCCTGATCTTCCGGCAACTGGATCACGCCGCGTTCCAGCACCGGCGCGATCGCCCATTCCCAGACCGCGATCGCGACGATCCAGCCAAACCCCGCCTGCCAGGGCAGGATGAACAACGAGATCGCCGCATAGATCGCCGAGAACGCGACCCGATCAAACAGGCTGTGTTGCGAAAGCTCGATCATGGTGCGGACGTCCAGCGCTCGCGCGGTCGGCGCGCTACGCCCCGGATCGGCGGGCCGATCCGGCTGGGCCGCGGTCACGAGCGTTTCGGCGCCAGGGGTGTCCATGCCGCGACTGTATAACGACGTTACGGTTCATCTCGTTAACGGCCGCAATTGACATTTGGTCGCACCGAGCAACCGCGCGGCCGGTCTTAGTCACCGAGGGCCGCGGCGGGCGACCCCACAAGATTCCGCTCGGCCGCTCTATTGGGGATGATGCTCGCGCTCCCAACGGGCGCGGGCGCGGGCCTCACGCTCTCTTTTCTTGTGCACCGCCATTTCATGGCCGACCGCGCAACCCACCGCCGCGCCGGCTAGGGCGTGATGATGGGCGAAATGGCCGGCGACCCCTCCGACCACCGCGCCGCCGAGGCAACCGGCCTGGGCCTGACTGGCGAGGAGGGCCGCGGCGACCGCGCCGAGCAGGATTTTCGATCTCATGGCTGAACCTTTGTGCGTTTCTACCCAGACCTCGTCATCGCCCCTGGCGCTTCAAATGACAAGCCAAGGCCGAAGATGGCCACATGCTCGGCGAAAAGAGCGTTCGAGCAGCGCTGGCGTCTTGGACATGCAAGGGCCGAGAGGCCTAAACTTGGACCGCCTGTAGATAATTGACTTCCTTGTCCGACCGGACGCGCATCAACTAGGCTCGCATCGGCGATCCGGGACCAGGCCCATGACCATGACGGCTCCAGGCGACGAGCGGATCGGCCGCGCCGCGCTGGCCAAGGCGTCCTGGCGTCTGCTGCCGCTGATCGGGCTCGGCTACGGCATAGCCTATATGGACCGGGTCAATATCAGCTTCGCCGCCTTGCGGATGAACCAGGACCTGCATTTCAGCGCCGCGGTCTACGGCCTGGGCGGCGGCCTGTTCTTCTTGAGCTACGCGCTGTTCGAGGTGCCCTCGAACCTGCTCCTGGTCCGCTTCGGCGCGCGGCGCTGGATCGCCCGCATCATGCTGACCTGGGGTCTTTTGGCCATCGGCATGATGTTCGTCAGGACCCCCGTCCAGTTCTACCTGATGCGGTTTTTGCTCGGGCTGGCCGAGGCCGGCTTCTTTCCCGGCGTGATCTACTATCTGACCCAGTGGTTTCCCTCGGCGCACCGAGGCAAGGCCATCAGCCGCTTCTACGTCGCCTGGCCGCTCAGCACCGTGGTGATGGGCGCGCTGGCGGGCGCGCTCTTGAACCTGCAGGGCAGGCTTGGCCTTTCGGGCTGGCAATGGCTGTTCCTGGTCGAGGGCTTGCCGGCCCTGGTCATGAGCGGCGTCATCCTCATGCTGCTGCCGGACGGACCGGCGAACGCGGCCTGGCTGTCCGATGACGAGAAGAGTTGGATCGAGCGGCGACTGGCCACGGACGCGGCGCTGACGGGCGCGCAGGACCATGGATTTTGGCGGGCGCTGGCGCATCCCAGGGTGCTGCAGCTGGGCGCGGTGAATTTCCTGCTGCTCGGCGGTTTCTACGCCTTCACCCTGTCCGCGCCCGCCGTTCTGGACGGAGCGACCCATCTGGGGGTGACCAAGGTCGGATACCTGATCGCCTTCGCCGGCCTCTTGGGCGCGGCGGCGATGGTGTTGAACGGATGGCATTCGGATCGAACGCAAGAGCGGTTCTTCCACCTCGCCATCCCCTTTGTGCTGATGGCCGCCGCCTTCGCGGCGCTCAGCACGTCGGCGCCGCCCCTGGTCGCCATGATCGCGTATGTGGCGGCGGTTGCGTGCAACGCGGCGATCGGCGGGGTGTTCTGGCTGGTTCCCGGCGACTTGCTGCATCCCCGTTCGATGGCGGTCAGCGTGGCGGCCATCAACGCCATCGGTCAGTCCGGCTCGTTCGTCAGCCCCTATGCCTGGGGCCTGGCCAAGGACCACACCGGCGGGTTCCAAGCCGGCCTCGCCGCGCTGCCGGCGGCCTTCCTCCTGGCGGCGGCGATCGTGCTGTTTGTGCGGCGCCAGACGCGGTCGTTCCGGCGCGCGGCGCGGTTGGCGCGGCTCCCCGCGTCGTGACCGCGTTGCTAAGCTAGGCTCGCCAAAGGAGGAACCATGCATACCGGACGCTGCCTGTGCGGAGCCGTGACGTACAAGATCGCGGCGGACCCGATCTCGGCACGGACTTGCTGGTGCCGCCTCTGCCAATATATCGGCGCCGGCGGCGCGACGGTGAACGTCGCTTTTCGGACCGAGGCCGTCACCATCAATGGCCAGCTGGGCGATTTCTCCAGCGACGCCGACAGCGGATCGCGCATGCATCGCCGGTTCTGCACTGCCTGCGGCACGCACCTGTTCAGCGAAGCGGAGTCGCGGCCACACCTGATCTTCGTGCGGGCAGGCTGCCTGGACGATCCCGAAATCGCGCGCCCGGTGGCCACGATCTGGACCAGCCAGGCGCCCAGCTGGGCCTGCTTCGACCCCGACTTGCCCGAGGTCGATGGTCAGCCGCCGCCGGTGGCGTAGAGCGGCAACTCATCCCGTCCGGGCGCGTTTCCTAACTTGCCGAGACCGGCAGGCGTCAGGAGTTCGAACCGTGTTTCAGATCGAGCATCGCAGAGCTGGATCGGCCATCGGCCGGCAGTTCATCCGCGCAACCGGTCTTGCCGACGCGCTGGCCAACGCCCGATTAATGGCCGCTCGCCTGGGCGCGGACCAGATGACGGTGACGGACGCAAACGGCGGCTTTATCGGCGTATTCCAGGCTGACGCAGTCTGAGACCCGGCGGGGAGAGGGCCTGGATCCCTTAACGCTATGGCGAGCATCGGCGGCCTGGACGCCCAGGTCGCCCAGACCGCCTGACCCACGGCCATGCGATCACCGATTGCCGAAAACCCAGCCTGTGCTTACAGAGTGATCCCCTGTTTCGCGGTTAACGGGGAAATTCATCCATGAAGAAAGCGCTGCTGCTCGCCGCCTGCGTGTCGTTGTTGGCGGGAGCCGCCCTGGCGGCAGAGGCTCCGGACAAGATGGGGGCCGAAAGCTCGAAGACGGACGCGGGCGTCGCCCTGCCCGAAAAGGCGCTGTTCACCGCCGAGAGCGCCGGCAGCGACGGATCGGTGAGCGTCGAGGGCCAGCGGATCGACTACCACGCGGTCGCCGGCACCCTCGTCGTGCATCCCAAGGGTTGGGATGATGCTTCGACGATCGTGCACGCCGACAAGGACGATAAGGACGTAGTCGACCCGGCCAATCCCAAGGCCGAGGCCTCGATGTTCTACGTCGCCTATTTCAAGAAGGGCGCGCCTTCGGCCGGCCGGCCGATCACCTTCCTCTATAATGGCGGACCGGGCTCCTCGACCGTGTGGCTGCACATGGGCGCGTTCGGGCCAAGACGCGTGGTGACCCGCGACGACAGCCACACCCCCGCCGCGCCCTACAGCCTGATTGACAACGCCTACAGTCTATTGGACGCCAGCGATCTGGTGTTCATCGACGCGCCAGGCACCGGCTTTGGCCGCATCGCCGGCAAGGACAAGGAGAAGGCCTTCTGGGGCGTCGACCCAGACGCCTACGCCTTCGGCGAGTTCATCAAAGGGTTCCTGTCCAAATACGGCCGCTGGAACTCGCCCAAATATCTGTTCGGCGAAAGCTATGGCACGCCGCGATCGGCGGTGCTGGTCAATGCGCTGGAGACCGGCGACAGCATCGATTTCAATGGCGTGGTGATGCTGTCACAGATCTTGAACTTCGATCTGAGCGCCGACGCGCCCCAGTTCAATCCGGGCACGGACGGCGCCTATGTGGTCGCCCTGCCGACCTACGCCGCCTCGGCCTGGTATCACAACCGCCTGCCGGGCCAGAAGCCGGCGGACCTGGAGGCCTTCCTGAAGGAGGTCGAACAGTTCGCCAACACCGACTATGTCCTGGCGCTTCAGGCGGGCGCGTCGCTGGATCCGGCCCGGCGCCAGGCCGTGGCCGAGAAGATCGCTCAGTATACGGGCCTTCCGGTCGCCTATGTGCTGAAATCGGATCTGCGCATCGACGGCGGCCAGTTCGAGAAGATGCTGCAGGACGCCGACGGCCTGACCACCGGTCGGCTGGACACCCGTTTTTCCGGCCCCGATATGGACCCCCTGAGCAAGGAGTCCGACTACGATCCGCAGTCGGCGGCGATCAGCTCCGCCTATGTCTCGGCCTTCAACGACTATGTCCGCAAGGACCTCGGCTTCGGCGCCGGCAAGACCTACAAGCCCGGGATCGACGTGGGCAAGGACTGGAGCTTCACCCACCAGCCGCCGGGCTCGCCGTTCGCGATTCCCGGCGTGCTGAACGTCATGCCGGACCTGGCCTCGGCCATGAAATACAATCCGGGCCTGAAGGTCATGGTCAATGGCGGCTATTACGACCTGGCGACGCCTTTCTACGAAGGCTGGTACGAGATGCACCATCTGCAGGTGCCGGCCAATCTGCAGGCCAATATCGAGTACCACTACTACCAGTCCGGCCACATGGTGTACGCCCACGAGGCGGCGCTAAAGGAGCTGCACGACAACGTCGCGACCTTCATCCGCCAGACGGACAATCTGGGAAAGTAGGGGGGGCCGTGCGTGCTTCGACACGCGCCCATGGCGCTACTCAGCAAGACGAACTTGTTTTGATATCCACATAGCCTCGTCGTGCTGAGTAGGCGGCGCTTGCGGCCGTGTCGAAGCACGCACCACCCCCTCCCCAATTTCCGCTGGCGACCGCGCGCGCCGGCGAGGCATAGTCTCCTCAAAGATCGGGGAGGATAGGGCGGGCGGCTGGAGCACCGCGCCGCCGTACGTCGCATGGCTTCAGCGCAGGACGTCAAAAATCGCGTGCCCATCACCGCGGCCCTGATGCTGGCCACGCTGATGAACACGCTCGACTCCACGATCGCCAATGTCGCCCTGCCCCACATGCAGGGCAGCCTCAGTGCGTCGTCCGAACAGATCTTCTGGGTCCTCACCTCGTACATCATCGCCACGGCGATCATGACGCCCCTGGCCGGCTGGCTGTCGCTCCGGTTCGGCCGCAAGCCGATGTTCCTGATTTCCATCGCCGCCTTCACCGTCGCCTCCATGCTGTGCGGGGTCGCCACCAGCCTGCAGGAAATCGTCCTGTTCCGGCTGATCCAGGGCCTGGCCGGAGCGTCGCTGATGCCGCTGTCGCAGACGGTGATGCTCGACATCTTTCCGCTCGCGCAGATTCCGCGGGTGATGTCGATCTGGAGCGCGGCGGTGATCTTGGGGCCGATCATCGGCCCCGCCCTGGGCGGCTGGCTGACCGAGAGCTTTTCCTGGCGCTGGGTGTTCTACATCAATCTGCCGATCGGCATCCTGGCCTTTCTGGGCGTGTATCTGTTCATGGAGCGGGACCGGGGGGGTCTGCAAAGACCGTTCGACTTCCTGGGCTTCACCGCCCTGGCGATCTTCGTCGGCTCGTTCCAGCTGATGATGGATCGGGGGTCCAGCCAGGACTGGTTCGGCTCGCGCGAGATCTGGATCGAGGCGGGCGTGGCCATCGTCGGCTTCATTATCTTCATGGTGCAGACCATGACCGTCGAGCATCCGTTCTTTCACCGGGATCTGGCCAAGGACCGCAATTTCGTCGCCTGCACCCTGTTCGGGGCGTTTGTCGCCGTGTTGTTGTTCTCGACCAGCGCCCTCCTGCCGACCTTCATGCAGACCCTGCTCGGCTATTCGGCGCTGCAAAGCGGCTATGCCAGCATGCCGCGCGGGCTTGGCTCGTTTGTCGCCTTCCTGGCCGTGCCCAGCCTGATCGTCTGGATCGGGCCAAGGCGCGTACTGGCCGTAGGCATAGTCTTCAGCGTCCTGGCCCTGTGGCGGATGGCGCATTTCGACCTCTTGATGACCTCCGCGCCGATCATGAGCGCGGGACTGATCCAGGGCATGGGCACAGGGCTAATGTTCGCCCCCCTCAACAGCCTGGCCTACACCACCCTTAATCCGGTCCATCGCACCGAGGCCACGATCGTCAACACCATGGCCCGCAGCCTCGGGTCCAGCATGGGCATCTCGATGTTGCAGGCGACGGTGGTGCGCGACGCGGCGATCGCCCACGCCAGGCTGACCGAGCATATCACCGCCGGATCGTCGATGCTGGCCAGCGTCCTGCCGGCGCGGGTGGACCCCGCCTCGCCGTTGGGCGCTGAGCTGCTGAACGGCCTGGTGACCCGCCAGGCGACCATGCTCAGCTACAACACGGTCTTCGCCTGGATGGCCTTGCTCACGCTGCTGATGATCCCCCTGCTCCTGACCATGCGCGCCGCCCGCGCCGCCGCGCCAAAGCTGCAAGAAATGCACGGGGATTAGATATGCGTGAATCGGCGTCGCTCAGGCGCTGGTGGCGGTCGGGTCGTTGCGCTAATTTAGGTTGAGTTCGGGGACCTTGGCGATGATTTGGCTGGTTGTGCTGGGCCTCGGCCTTTGGTGCGTGTTCCAGCATCAACGGTTGACCGAGCTTGGAGAGCGCCTGGCGAGGCTCTCTGAAGAATTGGCCAGGCTCGCCGCTCGGCCGGCCAATCCCACTCCCACTTGGGAAGCCATCATCGACGAAGCCGCGGAATGTGAGCCCGCGGACGTCTCGCCGCCGGCCGCCACGCCACCACAGCCGACGGCCGCCGCGCCGGCGTTGCGGGCCGAAATCTCCACGCCGCCAAAGCTACCGGAACCATCGCCTGAGGCGAGGCCTCGAGTTCCGGCCCGGTCCATCTCCGATTGGCTGTCCGAAAACGGCCTGGCGTGGATCGGCGGCGGCGCGCTGGCTCTGGGCGGCTTGATGCTGGTCGCCTATGCTGCGGAGCGGGGTCTGTTCACGCCAGCGATGCGCGTCGGATCGGCCGCGGTTTTGGGACTGATCGTCATGGGCGCCGGCGAGGCGTTGCGCCGGGGTGTCGGCGCGAAGGCGGCGCCCAATCTGCTGGTCGCCGCCCTGACCACCGCGGCGGGCGCCGCCATGCTCTACGCCGCCGTCTGGGCCGCTTATCTGCTGTACCATTTCATCTCCCCCGGGGCGGCTGGCGTCCTGCTGGCGGCGGTGTCTTTCGCCTTGTTGGCGCTGGCGCTGCTGCACGGACAGGCGCTGGGCCTGCTCGCGGTGGTCGCGGCCTATGCCGTGCCGGTGGTCAGCGGCGGCGGCGGATGGGGCGGGACCGCGCTCGACGGTTTCATCCTGCTGATTCTGGCGACCGGAACGGCCGTCGCCGGGCTTCGGCGCTGGGGCCGCGTCGGGGCCTGCGCGCTGGCCGGCGCCGGTCTTTGGGCGCTTGCACGCCTCGCCTCGCCAGACCTGGCCGGCGTGACGCTGATCGCGGCCGCGGCGCCGTTCTTGGCCCTGGGCGCGGTCGTCTATGCGCGCCGGGCCGGGCGGGAGTCGATCGCCGGCCAGACCCTGTTCCCCAGCCTGCCCGCCGCCGCCGTGGTCGGCGCCAGCGTGCTGGCCTTGCTGCTCTGGTCGATGTCGGGCGCCGATGCGCCGCGCGACGCCATGCTGGCCTCAGGCGCGATCATCCTGGTGATCGCGGCGGGCGTGCGGATCCTCGGCCTGGACCCCACGCTGCTCTGGGTCCCCGCCGCCGTCGCGGTTTTCGCGGCGATCCTGTCGTCCGTCGAAGGCGGCCCATCTGACCGCATAGCCTGGCTGCCGCCGATCCTGGCGGCGCTGGCCCTCGCCGGTTTCGACAGCGCGCGCCGATCGGATCGCAAGCGCGCCGCCGCTCTTGCCGGCGCCGGCGGCGGCGCGCTCGCCTTGACCTTCGCGGCCGTCGCCCTGGCCCGGACCTGGCCGCGCGCCGACTGGGCCGTCGACGCCGTCTTCGCCGTCCTGTTCGCCATCGGCGCGACCCTTCTGGCCCGGCGCTCGGAAGAGCCAAGAACGGACTGGACGGCCGCCCCCTTTATCGCCGCCGCGGCGGAAACCACGGGACTGGCCCTGCACGCCAGCGTGGACGGCCGCCTCGCCCCCACCGCCTACGCGCTGCTGTCGCTGGGCCTGGCCGCGCTGGCGGCGCGGATCAAATGGCGCGGACTGGCCGAGAGCGCCGCGGTCGCGGCCTTGGCCAGTCTGGCCGCCCTGCTCGCCCATCCGATCGCTGGCGAGGCCCTGACGGGCGCGATCGGATGGCTGCCCGTGACCCTGGCGTCAGGCGCGGCCGCCCTGATCCAGCTCGCCGCCTGGCGATTGCTGAAAACGCGCGAGGACGTTCAGGCCAGCGCAGAGGCCATATCGACCACGGCCCTGGTCTCGGCGCTGCTCGGCGCGTTCCTGGCGCTGCAGACCTTTGGCTGGACGGGGCGTGGCGCGGAACGGATCGACGCGTTCACCGAGGCCTCGCTGCGCACGGCGCTAATGCTGACGACCGGACTGATACTGATCCTTCGCGGGTTCGCGACGCGCTGGGGCCGCACGCGGGCCCTCGTCATACTGGCGCTCGGCGCGGCCCATGGGCTGTTCCTCCAAGGCTTGGTCCTGCATCCCTGGTGGGGCTGGAGCGCGTGGACCGCGCCGCGAGCGGTTGTCGGCCCACCGCTGGTCGACGGGCTGTTGCTGGGCCTGCTGGCGCCCGCGCTGCTGCTGGCCGCCGCGGCCCGGCGCGGACGCGGGTCCGACGGCGAGCGCGGGATTGCTGGCCCAGCGCTGAGCGCCGCCCTGGCGTTCCTCGCGATCTGGCTGATGAGTGAGCTGCGGCGGCTGTTTCATGGACCGGAGCTGACTGTCGGCCCCTTCGGCTACGCCGAGACCGCCGCCTATGGCGCGGCGCTTCTGGGTCTGGCCTTGGCCCTGGAAACCAGCCGTGCGCGTCTGGCCGCTCTGGCTGGGTCGACCGGCGCGCTGTTCGGCGTCATCGGCGCGATCGCCTGGATCGCCCTGGCCGCCACCCTTTGGTTGTTCGGGTTTGTCGCAAGTCCGTGGTGGGGACCGCTGGACGGAGAGTTGAGCGCGCCTGTGTTGTTGGCGGGCCTCTATGTCATGGGCTGCTTGTTCAGCGCGGGTCTGGCGCGGACTGCACGCAGATCCGATCGCAAGCCGCTGGCCAAGGCGGCGCTGATCGCGGCGGGCGTCGAGGTCTTCGCGCTGCTGACGCTGGCCATCCGCTACGGCTTCCACGGCGCGGCCATGCGTGCGCCGCTACATGAGGCCGGCCTGGAAACCTGGACCTTTTCGGCGGCTTGGGCGCTCTATGGCCTGGTCGCGCTGGCGGTTGGGGCGAGCCGGCGCGATCTGTTGCTGCGAGGGCTGGGCCTGACCGTCTTGCTGGGAACCACCGCCAAGGTGTTCCTGTTCGATCTGGCGCGCCTTGAAGGCGTCGTCCGCGCCGCGTCGTTCCTGGCGCTGGGAGCGGTGTTGCTCGTCGGCGCCCTGGCGGCGCGCCGCTTTGCGCCGACGCCCCCGCGTAACGAACCCGTCGTTCCCGGTTGACGCCACGTCCACATCGCTCGCGCCGCGTTTGCGGGTTATCACCGCTCACGTTCCAGGACGGAGAACTGCATTGGAAACGCGCACGCCCGCCATTATCGGGGTTGGAGAAGCCTCCGAACGCATCGACGCCTCGGACTATGCGGCCCTGTCGCCCGCCGAGCTGGCCGGGCGCGCCAGCCGCGCGGCGCTCGCGGACGCGGGCGCCAAAACGCCGCTTGGCCCGCACATCGACCTGATCGCCGCGATCCGCCAGTTCGAGGTCTCGACCCCTAACGCCAAGCCGCCCTTCGGCGCCGCCGATAACTTTCCCCGCGCCATCGCCCGGCGGATCGGCGCGGACCCCGCCCGCGCGGTGCTGGAGCCGACCGGCGGCCAGGGCCCGCAGCACCTGGTCAACGAACTAGCGGGGTCGATCGCCGCTGGCGAGGTCGGCATGGCCCTGATCACCGGCTCGGAGGCCATCTCCACCGTCCGCCACCTGATGAGCCAGGGCGAGACCCGCGACTGGAGCGAGGCCGTCGGCGGCCAGTTGGAGGATCGCGGCTACGGCGTCAGCGGGCTTTTGACCCGCGAGCTGATCCAGCACGGCGGAACCACGCCGATCCAGGTCTATGCCCTGTTCGAAAACGCCCGCCGCGCCCGCCTTGGCCTGGACCGCGCCGCCTACCGCCTGGCGATGGGCCAGCTGTTCGCGCCGTTCACGAAGGTCGCGGCGGCCAATCCCCACGCCATGTCGCGCGAGGTCCATTCGGCCGACGCCCTAGCGGCCATCACCGCGTCCAACCGCCTGACCTCGGACCCCTTCCCGCGCCGCATGGTCGCCCGCGACCAGGCCAACCAGGGCGCGGCGGTGCTGCTGACCTCGGCCGAGCGCGCGCGGGAACTAGGCGTGCCGCAAGACCGGATGGTCTATCTGCACAGCGGCGCCGACGCCAAGGAGCGTACTGTGGTCGAGCGGGCCGATCTGTCGCGCGGCCCGGCTTCGGTGCTGGCGGCGAAACAGGCCCTGGCGGTCGCGGGTCTTGATGTGGACCAGATCGACCTGTTCGATTTCTACAGCTGCTTTCCGATCGCGGTGTTCAACATGCTAGAGGGCCTCGGGCTGGAGGTGGACGACCCCCGGCCGTTCACCGTGACGGGCGGCCTGCCCTTCTTCGGCGGCGCCGGCAACAACTACTCGATGCACGCCATCGCCAGCATGGCGCGGGCCCTGCGCGAACGGCCCGGCGCCTTCGGCCTCGTCGGCGCCAATGGCGGCTTCCTGTCGAAATATTCGGTCGGGATCTATTCGACCAAGGCGTGCGACTGGCGCGGTTTCGACAGCCAGGCGCTACAGGCCGAAATCGACGGCTGGCCCGCCCCGGCCCTGGCGCCGGCGGCCCGCGGAACCGGAACCATCCAGACCAATACGATCGACTACAGCGGGCAGGCGCCGCGCGCCCTGGTCGTCGGCGCCCTGGAGAATGCAGGCGGCCGGTTCATCGCCATGAGCGCTCCGGAAGACGCAGCGCTGGTGCAGTCGATGATCGATCAGGACCCGCTGGGCGGTCGGGTCAGCCTGGACGTCGACGACGCCGGCCGTTCGATCGTGAGATCGTTCGAAGCCCGCTGAGGCAGGAGCGGGGCGGCGGCGGTCCCTAGACAGGCCGCGAGCCGGCGCCCAGGCGACGTACGGCCTCAGCGGCCGCCGGTTCCAGGCCCGCGCCCCCGGCCTTGAGATAGGCGATGATCGCCGCGCGCATCCTGGGCTCCCAGAATTTGCGCAGATGGTCGGCGACCGCCTCGGCCGCGCCATCGCCCGGCTGGGTGACGAAATAGGCGGCGATCTGGTTGGCCATGTGCACCAGTTTTTCAGGCGGCATCCTCGTCGCCCTCCAAGCCCGTCAGCCGGCCCGAGTGGGTGAACACCTCCAACCCGTCGTCGCGGACCACGCCGACGATGCAGACCCCGGCGGCCTCGGCGGTGCGAACCGCCAGCGCCGTCGGCGCGGAGACCGCGGCCAGCACCGGCGCGCCCATCATGGCGGCCTTCTGCACCAGCTCCACCGACACCCGACTGGTCATCAAGATCACGCCGCCCGAGGCCGAGCGTCCGGCGCGCGCCAAGGCCCCGGCCAGCTTGTCGAGCGCATTGTGCCGGCCGACGTCCTCGCGGATCGCCACGACCCCTTCGTCGGGGGTGAAAAAGGCGGCGGCGTGCACCGCGTGGGTTCGCCGGTTCAGCGCCTGCAATGGCGCCAGCGCGCTCATGGCCTCCACGATCCGGCCAGCGGGAATGGAGAAGCTGGAGATAACGACAGGGATCGGCCGCAGCGCTTCCGCCAGACTTTCCACGCCGCAAAGGCCGCAACCGGTGGGTCCGGCGCGCCGTCGCCGGCCGCGGACCAGCGCGTCGCGCCTGGCGGGCGTCAGCCACATGCGCAGCTCGACCCCTTGCGGCTGGCCCACGATCTCGAGCTCGACGATCTCGTCCGCCGACCCGATGATCCCTTCGCTCAAGGAAAAGCCGATCGCGAAATCCTCCAGGTCGCAGGGCGTCGCCAGCATCACCGCCTCGCCGCCGCCGTCATAGACGAAGGCGACGGGGGTCTCCTCGGGCGCATCGCGGGCGCCCTTGGGTCCGCCCGTCGGCGAACCCGCGCGCCGCACGATGCGGCTCTCGACCCGCGAAAACGGCGCGATCGGCTTCATTCGCCGGGAACGTCCGCCGCGATGCGGCGGCTGCGGCGGGACAGCGCGTCGTACTTGACCTGCCAGTCGCTCGGGCCATTGGAGGCGGTGACCTGCACCGCGGTGACCTTGTACTCGGGACAGTTGGTCGCCCAGTCGGAAAACTCGGTGGTGATCACGTTGGCCTGGGTCTCGGGGTGGTGGAAGGTGGTGTAGACCACGCCCGGCGGAACCCGGTCGGTGACGTCCAGACGCAAGGTGGTCTCGCCTGACCGGCTGGCCAGCTTGACCCAATCGGCGTCCTTCAGGCCCCGAGCCTCGACGTCATGGGGATGCATTTCCAGCAGGTCTTGCTCGTGCCAGACCACATTGGCGGTGCGGCGGGTCTGGGCGCCGACATTGTACTGGCTCAGCACCCGGCCGGTGGTCAGCAGCAGCGGGAAGCGCGGCCCGGTCTTCTCGTCGGTGGGGATATAGTCGGTGATCACGAACTTGCCCTTGCCGCGGACGAAGCCGTCGATGTGCATCACCGGCGTGCCTTCCGGCGCGGCCGCGTTGCAGGGCCACTGGATCGAACCCAGTTCGTCCAGCCGCGCATAGGACACGCCGGCGAAGGTCGGCGTGGTCTGGGCCACCTCGTCCATGATCTGCGACGGATGGGCATAGGCCATCGGATAGCCCATGGCGTTGGAGAGCAGCTGGGTGATCTCCCAGTCTCCATAGCCGTTCTTGGGCGTCATCACCCGGCGCACCCGCTGGATGCGACGCTCGGCGTTGGTGAAGGTGCCGTCCTTCTCCAGGAAGGTCGAGCCGGGCAGGAAGACATGGGCGTAGTTGGCGGTCTCGTTGAGGAACAGGTCCTGCACCACCACGCATTCCATCGCCGCCAGCCCCGCCGAGACGTGGGTCGTGTCGGGATCGGACTGCAGGATGTCCTCGCCCTGGATGTAGAGCGCCTTGAACGAACCATCGATGGCGGCGTCCAGCATGTTGGGGATGCGCAGGCCGGGCTCCTGGTCCAAGGTCACGCCCCATAGCTCTTCGTAGATCCGCCGCGTCGCGTCGTCGGAGATGTGGCGATAACCCGGGAACTCGTGCGGAAACGAGCCCATGTCGCAGGCGCCCTGGACATTGTTCTGGCCGCGCAACGGGTTCACCCCGACGCCGGGGCGTCCGATATTGCCGGTCGCCATGGCCAGATTGGCGATGGCCATCACCGTGGTGGTGCCCTGGCTGTGCTCGGTGACGCCCAGGCCGTAATAGATCGCGCCATTGCCGCCGGTGGCGTAGAGGCGCGCGGCGCCGCGCACCAGATCGGCGGGCACGCCGGTGACGGCCTCCAGGAACTCCGGACTGTTGCGCGGATCGGATACGAACTCCGCCCAGCCGGCGAACTCGTCCCAGTCGCAGCGCTCGCGCACGAAGGCCTCGTCGGCCAGGCCCTCGGTGACCACCACGTGGGCCATGGCGGTCAGCACGGCGACATTGGTCCCCGGGCGCAGGGGCAGATGGAATTCGGCCTGGACGTGGGGCGAGCGGACAATATCGGTGCGCCGGGGGTCCACGACGATCAACTTGGCGCCCTGGCGCAGGCGCCGCTTAAGGCGCGAGGCGAACACCGGATGGCCGTCGGTGGGGTTGGCGCCGATGATCAGCACCACGTCGGCCTGATCCACGGAATCGAAGTCCTGGGTGCCGGCGGAGGTCCCGTAGGTGGCTTTCAGCCCATAGCCGGTCGGCGAATGGCAGACCCGCGCGCAGGTGTCGACATTGTTGGTCCCAAAGCCGGCCCGGACCAGCTTCTGGACCAGGTAGGTCTCCTCGTTGGTGCAGCGCGAAGAGGTGACGCCGCCCACCGAGTCCCGTCCATATTGGCGCTGGATGCGCTTGAACTCGGATGCGGTATGGGCGATCGCCTCATCCCAGCCCACCTCCCGCCAGGGGTCGGTGATCTTTGCACGGATCATCGGCTTTAGGATGCGTTCGCGGTGGGTGGCGTAGCCGAAGGCGAAGCGGCCCTTGACGCAGGAATGGCCGCGATTGGCCTTGCCATCCTTCCACGGGACCATCCGCACCACGTCCTCGCCGCGCATCTCGGCCTTGAAGGCGCAGCCGACCCCGCAATAGGCGCAGGTGGTGATCAGCGCGTGTTCCGGCTGGCCGATCTCGATCAGGGTCTTTTCCGAGAGGGTCGCGGTGGGACAGGCCTGCACGCAGGCCCCGCACGAGACGCACTCGGAGGTCATGAACGGCTCGTCCATGCCCGCCGCCACCTTCGAGCCGAAGCCCCGGCCGGCGATGGTCAGGGCGAAGGTTCCCTGCACCTCGTCGCAGGCCCGCACGCAGCGCGAACAGACGATGCATTTGGCGGGATCGAAGGTGAAATAGGGATTGGACTCGTCGCACGGCAGATTGAGGTGATTGCCCCCCTCATAACCATAGCGCACCTCGCGCAGACCGACCTCGCCGGCGGTGTCCTGCAGCTCGCAATCGCCGTTGGCCGCGCAGGTCAGGCAGTCGAGAGGATGGTCGGAGATGTAGAGCTCCATCACGCCGCGCCGGAGGTCCTGGAGCAGCGGTGTCTGGGTGTGGACCTTCATGCCCGCCGCGACCGGTGTGGTGCAGGCGGCCGGCGCGCCGGCCCGACCCTCGATCTCCACCAGGCACATCCGGCACGAACCGAAGGCTTCCAGCGTGTCGGTGGCGCAGAGCGTGGGGATCTTGATCCCGGCCTCGGCGGCCGCGCGCAGAATCGAAGCGCCCTCGGCGACAGCGACCTCGAAGCCATCAATGGTCAATCTGATCTTGGCCGTCGAGTCCGGCGCCGGGGTTCCATAATCCAGTTCGCGGATCAGGGGCATCAAAGCGCCTCCAACGCTTCGGCGGCGAGCGGCGCGCCGGCGAAATCTTCGGGGAAGTGGGTCAGCGCGCTCATCACCGGATAGGGAGTGAACCCGCCAAGCGCGCAGAGCGAACCCAGCTTCATGATTCGGCAGAGGTCTTTCAGCAGCGCGAGATTCGCCTCGCGCGCCACGCCGGCCCTGATCTTGTCCACTACCTCGACGCCGCGCACGGCCCCGATGCGGCAGGGGGTGCATTTGCCGCAGCTCTCGATCCCGCAGAATTCCAGGGCGAAGCGAGCCTGGGCGGCCATGTCGACCGTATCGTCGAACACCACCACCCCGCCGTGGCCGATCAACCCGTCCCGGGCGGCGAAGGCCTCGAAGTCATAGGTCGTGTCGAACAGCGCCGGCGGGAAATAGGCCCCCAAAGGCCCGCCGCACTGGACCGCGCGCACCGGCCGGCCCGAGGCGGTTCCCCCGCCGATCTCCTCGACGATCTCGCCCAGGGTCAGGCCGAACGCCGTCTCGAACAGGCCGCCATGGCGGACATTGCCGGCGATCTGGATCGGCATGGCGCCGCGCGAACGGCCAAGGCCGAACTCGGCATAGGCCTTGGCCCCATGCGCCAGGATCCACGGCGCCGTGGCCAGCGACAGGACGTTGTTGACCACGGTCGGACGGCCGAAGAGGCCCTTCAGCGCCGGCAGCGGCGGCTTGGCGCGCACCATGCCGCGCCGGCCCTCCAGGCTTTCCAGCAGCGCCGTCTCCTCGCCGCAGACATAGGCGCCGGCGCCGACGCGCAGTTGCATATCAAAGGCCGTTCGGGAGCCCAGGATGTCCTCGCCCAGCAGACCGCCGGCCCGCGCGGCTTCGATCGCGGCGGCGAAGGTGGCGTTGGCGTGGGGATATTCCGAGCGGGAATAGACGTATCCACGGGTCGCGCCCACCGCCAGGCCGGCGATGACCATCCCCTCGATCAAGGCGAAGGGGTCGCCTTCCATCATCATCCGGTCGGCGAAGGTCCCGCTGTCGCCCTCGTCGGCGTTGCAGACGATATAGCGCTGGTCGCTCGGCGTCTCAGCAACGGTCTTCCACTTGACGCCGGTCGGAAAGCCGGCCCCGCCGCGTCCGCGCAACCCGGACGCCGCGACCGCCTCGATGGTCGCGGCCGGCCCGATCTCCAGCGCCCGGCGCAGGCCGGCCAGGCCGTCATGGGCCTCATAGTCGGCCAGGGACAAGGGATCGACCACGCCGCAGCGGGCGAAGGTCAGCCGGGTCTGGCGCGCCAGCCAGGGATGCGCCTCCGGCCGGCCGATCCGTAAGCGATGCGCCCCGCCGGACAAGAAGCCGGCATCGAACAGGCTGGCCAGGTCGGCGGGCGTTACCGGGCCATAGCCGATGCGGCCCTCGGCCGTCTCGACCTCGACCAGCGGCTCTAGCCAGTAAAGACCGCGCGAGCCGGTGCGCACGATGTCGACGCTCTGACCCCGGCATGCCGTCTCGGCCAGCACAGCGCGCACGACGGCTTCGGCCCCGACCGCCAGGGCGGCGCTGTCGCGGGGGACGAACAGCCGGGTCATGCGCCGCCCACCAGCAATTCCTCGATCAGCCCCTCGCCGGTAAGTCGCCCGACCGGCTCGCCGTCGATAAGCGCGGCCGGGGCCACGGCGCACAGCCCCAGGCAATAGACCGGCTCGACGGTGATCGCTCCATCCAACGTCGTCTGGCCCCAGTCCACACCCAGCGCCGCCAGTAGCGTCCGAGCGGCCGCCTCGCCGCCCACCGACTGGCAGGCCTCGGCCCGGCAAAGCCGGACCACCCTGCGGCCGGCGGGTTCGCTGCGGAAATCGTGATAGAAGCTCACGACGCCATGGACCTCGGCGCGCGACAGGTTCAGCGCTCGCGCCACCATCGGGACGGCCGCCTGGGGCACGCAGCCGAAGGCGGCCTGCAGGTCGTGCAGGATCGGAAGGCACGAACCCGGCTCATCAAGGCGCCGCGCGATGATCGCGTCGGCGAGTTCCGGGTTCCAGGCATGGGAGCGCGCCTCTGTCATCTTCGGCCCGATGCGTCCTCCACGCGCTATTCGCCGCGACTATACGCCCGAATGATAATCCCACGCGCCGCTATTGCGTCGCCAACGCGACGCCGCCGTCCCCGGGACGCGCGGATTTCGCGAGCCTGGACTGGTGCTCGGTCGTTTCGAACACGGCGCCGCAGGCGAGGAGGGCTTCGATCCGGTCGGCGGCGATCCCCATCTCGCCCAGCGCCTCGGCGCTGTGCTGGCCCAGGTCCGGGGTCGGATGCTGAAAGCCGGCGGGGCTGTGGCTGAAATCGGCATAGGCCCGTACGCTGACGACCTGGCCCACGCGGGGATGGCGCCAGCGTTCAAACAGGCCGTTGTCCCACAGCCATTCGCTCTCCAGCGCTTCGGGCCCGCGCAACGCCGGCGCGGCGGCGACGCCGGCGGCGAGCAATTCGCCCAGGACCTCGGCGCGACCTCGCTGGGCGAAGGCCGACGCGATATCGTCAGCCAGAGGCCCATTACGGGCGGCGGCGAGGGCGGCGTCCGGCTCACCCACCTCCAAGCCCAGCACCTTTCCGAGGGCGCTCGCTTCTTTTGTCTGCTCACAGACAATCGCCAACCAACCGCCGTCCCCACATTGATAGAAGCGATGCAAGGCGCGCACGCCCAGACAGTCGCGGCCGCCGACATCATTGGGCGGCCGTCCCCGGTAGGTGGTCATCTCGGCCAGTTGGAAGGTCAGGCTCTGCGCCATCAGGCTGGTCAGCACCTCTTGGCCTTCGCCCGTTTTCTCCCGGGCGTTCAGCGCGGCGATCACGCCGAAGGCCACCACCGCGGCAGTCGCCACGTCATTGACCGGAATGGTGTGGAGGATCGGCTCGTCCGCGCCGCCCTGGGCGGCCATCATGCCAGCCTCGGCTTGCAGCAGCGGGTCGAAGCCCGGCAGCCTCGCCCGGTCGCCCCGCTCGCCATAGGCGTTGATCGAGCATGACACAATGCGCGGATTGACCGCCTTGAGCGTCGCGTAGTCGATGCCCAGGCGCTGGCGCACGCCGAAGCGGTAGTTGTCCAAGACCACGTCCGACCGCCGAACCAGGTCGTGGAACAGCTCGACGGCGGCCGGCTGTTTCAGGTCCAGTCCCAGTCCCCGCTTGCCGCGATTATAAGCCAGAAAACCGCCGCCGTCGCTGCGGAAGGGGTCGCCGTCCAGGGGCTCGATCTTGATCACGTCAGCGCCGAAATTGGCCAGCAGGCCTCCCGCATGGGCGCCGGCGATCACCGTGCCAAGGTCCAGCACCCGAACCCCGTGCAACGGTCCACTACTATGCGTCCCGCGCGCCGGGGCGACCCCTGGCGCGCGCGGCGTCCAGGCGGGAGCGCTCGCGGCGCCCGTGGGCAGAGCTCGCGCCGATCCGGACGTCGTCGACAGCTTCACCGGCGTCGCCGGCAGCGCCACCTCGCCGAACCGCGGATGCTGGAACCTCGCTCGCAGCCCGCCCTGGGCCACCGCGGATCCGCCAAACCAGGCTTCGCGGGGCCCCACCGGGGCGCAGGGGACGCCGGCGGCCTGCAGTATCTCAAGCCACTCTTTTCGCGGTCGCCTGGCGAACGTCGCCGCCAAGGTCTCGCGGGCCAGCAGCGGGTCGGCGACCAGTTCGCCCCACAACGCCGTCAGGTCCAAGGCCTCAATCGCCTTGGCGTAGAAGTTGGCGAACAGTGTTCCCAGGAACAACCATTGGCCGTCGCCGCACCGGTAGAGGCGATAGCTGGGCAAGGCGCCCAGCGGCGCGCCGCGCGGCAGGGGCGGTTCGGCCAGCACCCGCACAGGCCCGGTCACCTCGGCGACGCCGTGCAGGCCGCTGACCGTCACCGCCTGCCCCAGGCCGCTGCGCGCCTGCTCGAACAGGGCCCCGCCGATCGCCGCGGCCGCCGTCACGGCCTGACCGTACCAGACCAGCGGCAGGATCAGGTGCACCGGCTGGTCGCCATATGCGCCTTGCCGAAACGCGACGCCGCTGAGCGCGGTCAGCAGGCTGTGATGCGGTGGAAGCTGGCTCCAGGACCCCTGGGTTCCATAGGGCGGCATCCAAACGTGGATCAATGAAGGGTGGGCGGCGGTCAGGCTCGGCGCGTCGAGGCCGAGCCGCTCCAGGACGCCGGGCGCATGGTCGAACAGGACCACGTCGGCCGCGGCGATCAGCGCCCGCGCCTGGGCCAGATCGTCGGCGCGGCCCGGATCGAGGGTCAGGATCTGCTTGTTGCGGTTGAACGCCAGGTAGCCTGGATGGTCCTTCAGGCGATCGCCGGCGGGGGGCTCGATCTTGACCACCTCCGCCTCGAAATCGGCCATGAACATGGCCGCCATCGGCCCCGCCACGCCCTGGCTGAAATCAAGAATTCGAACGCCGGCATAGGCGGACAAGGACGATCTCCCCGCGGTGGGCGTTTCGACGCCGCGCTTTATTGGGGACAGGTCCCCGCACACTGGAAAGCTAACCTGGCGCGTGAGCGAGGTGAAGCGGGCCGTTTAAGTAAGGCGCCGACTATCGGATTTCACGGGCTGCGATTCACCCCTCCTCGACGGCCAAGCGGCATATGGAACGATGTGTTCGCCAAGGACTTTGTCTTGTGACGCTGGGCCAATCATAGCCGTGATTGTTCGGCTCAAAGGCGCCCTCCCAAAAGCCGGGGACCTCTCATCCGCGACCCTGATCCAACCAACCGACCCGACGACCGCGCCGCCATACTTATCGCGGCTCGCAATCTGAAGATGGCGCGGTCGGCGCACGCCTATGTCAGGGGCAGCACCGTCAAATTCTATGAATGGCTGGAGCAAAGCACGGGCAAGGTCCCCGAAGGTCCGCCCGTCTGGATCTGCGGCGACTGCCATCTTGGCAATCTTGGGCCCATGGCCGACGCCAAGGGTCGGGTCGCCGTACAAATCCGCGACCTCGACCAGACGGTGATCGGCAACCCCGCGCATGATCTCATTCGCCTTGGCCTTTCGCTCGCCTCGGCCGCGCGGGGATCGAACCTTTCAGGCGTCACGACCGCCAAGATCGTCGAAGCGATGATGGCTGGCTACGCGTCGGCGCTCGTCGGCGACTATGACCGCCCCGTCGACAAAAGCTACCGGCCGGAAAACATTCAATCCTTGTTGGAGCGATCGGTGAAACGGCGCTGGCGACACCTCGCCATGGAGCGCCTCGACAGCGTCAAGCCCGTCGTCCCCTTGGGGAAGAAATTCTGGACGCTGTCAAAGCCCGAAAAAGCCGCGCTCAAAACATTGTTCGCAACCGACGATCTGCACGCCATGGTCACCGGGCTGCAAAGCCGCGACGCCGGCGATCGTGTGGAGATGGTTGATGCGGCCTATTGGATGAAGGGCTGCAGCTCGCTGGGACGGTTGCGCTTTGCCGTGATGCTGCGCGTTGGCGATGGCGACAACGCCAGTCTCTGCCTGATCGATGTCAAAGAGGCGGTCGGGGCCGCGGCGCCGCGCGCCACCTCCGTGCCCATGCCCCGCGACAACGCCGTCCGCGTCGTCACCGGCGCAAAAGCGCTCTCGCCCAATCTCGGCGAGCGTATGATCGCCGCGCGGTTGTTGGACACCGGCGTGGTCCTGCGCGAACTCATGCCGCAGGATCTGAAAATCGAAGTCGAGCGGCTGTCTCAGGACGAGGCGGTCGAGCTGGGGCGCTACCTGGCCGGCGTCGTCGGCCGCGCGCACGGACGCCAGATGGACCCGCGGACGCGAGAGGCTTGGCGCGCCGATCTGCTCAAGGCGCACACATCGACGCTGGACGCCCCGTCCTGGCTTTGGTCCAGCGTGGTCGAACTGCTCGCCATCCACGAACGGGCCTATCTCGACCATTGTCGCCGCTTCGCGCTCGCGGCGGCCGCGTGATGGCGCGTCGAGGCGCTAATCCGTGGCCGCGAATCGGGATGGACGCTTGGACTTTGAGCCTTGAAGCCTCATCCGTCATCGGTCTTCGAACCCTGAAGATCGCCGCCGGCGGACCGGCCGCTGACGCGGAAGCCCGCAAAATGGTGTCCGAGAAGGTCGACGCCGCGCTAGCCCTGCAAATGAAGGCCATGACCGGCGGCCTTGGGTTCACGGCGCCCAGCGCCGCCGCGAAAACGCTGACCCACTATCGGCGCAAAGTGCGCGCCAACCGTCGGCGGCTCTCCAAGATCTAAACCTCGACGTTACGGCGAGGCTTGCGCCCCAACGCTCGCCCCTATCTGGCAGCCGAAATTGGAGACGGACATCCGATCTTCGCCCAACCTGACCGCTGGCCGCGCATCCCGCGGAATTTGTCGTGATAGCGGTATTGCTTGCGGCCTTTCTCATCTTGGCCAACCGCCTGGATGTGTCCGTTCGGATCGGGACATATCCAAACGCCGACCCAGGCGGGCGGAATGGCCAGAGCGCGGATTCGACTGAGAACGGCGCGGTCGCTCACCCGCGCGCCATTGGCCGCACGATAGCTGAAGCCGTTTCCAGCGCGTCGCCTGGTCAGGCCTGGATCGTCGCTGGTTGCGTATGAGAGCCCGACCGCTTCCGCGACGTCCTGGCAATCGACAACGGTCCGCGGTTCATTTCGGTCTGACATGACGCCCTCGCTGACAACGCCAACGAACCGGGCAGGTTGATGTTCCGCCTGGATGGCTAGAGCGCGTTCCTCGGCGGGTCGGCGCGAGCGGACTTAGGCGACCCGACCCCTCGGCTCCTGACCGCTTCAGCCGCCAATGCCTTACGTCTCTTCCAGGGGCGCCAAGCATCGTTTGGGCCGATTGGGTCGCCGAGGTGGTAAGCCGCGATGAACGCCGCCAAGGGCTTCAGCGGCTTTGGCTCGATCGGCCGCAGGCGGCAGTAGCCGCTGTTGCGGAGGATCTCCAACGCCGCGCCGACGCCGCCGGTCCTCTTGATGGCCTCTTCCATCGGCGCTTCCACGCAGCCAAGCCAGTGGGCGAGCAGCTTGTTGCGCAACCGTGTGATCTCGGCTCGATTAGCCGACGATCCCGATCCTGCCGCCTCGAGCGACAGATCGCACTCGGTGTCGAAGCCGAGCGACCGGTTGTTGATGTTCGACGAGCCGATCCGCAGCAGGGTGTCGTCGATGATGGTCAGTTTGGCGTGCACAATAATGGTGAGGCCGAGCGTCGTCACCGGGCTGTAGGCGTGGAAGCGTCCGTGGCGGTCGGCGGATTTGAGCGTCTGAATGAAGGTCAGACGCGTGCGATCCATGGTGACTTGGTCGAAGTAGCTCGGCGAGTGCTCCGTGGAGACGATGATCACCTCCGGGCCGTCCGGTTCCGCCAGGCGCTTGGCCAATTCGGCGGCGATGAGCGGCGAGGTGAAATACTGGTTCTCCATATAGATGCAGACCTTGGCGTCCCGGATCGAGGCGATATGCAGAGCTTCATTTTCTCGCACCTGAGGATAATCTCTCCACGCCGCGCCGGTTCGCGAGATCCCGACGTCGATGTCAGCGAACGCGGGCTTGATCTTGCCCGGCCATTTGGGGCGTCGGAGGGGTGGACAAGCCGGTAGAGTCTCACCGGTCGCGCGAGCCCAGCGGTCAAGGAAAAGCGCGCCTAACGCCGCCGCCGCCGGGCCGTCCACCAGCCCCATGACTTCATGGCGGCTGTCGAAGTATTTGTTATCGCGCCGGGTCTTTTCTCGCCTGGGATTGTCGTCCAAATGTTCCGGCGTGTCCCAGCGGTCAGGGCCGATGTCGCCGCCGCCGCAAAAGGCGATCGCATCGTCGACGACGATCATTTTCTGATGGTGGCAGGCGCCCATGGGCAGCTTGTCGTCCAGGACGAATTTGACCTTGCTGCCAGCGAAAACTCTGCGGTCCATAAAGGGAAAGAAGTGTTGGGTCGCCGCAACGGGCATGGCCGATTTCCAACACAATACGCGGACGTCGAGGTCGGGATTTTCAGCCAACGCTATCAGGAAATTGCCGATGCGGTCGCAGTCCTTGCCGCCGCCGCCAGGCTCTGGATGGAACAGGGTGTTGGCTTCAAACGCCCAGTTCAGCAGATGGACACAGTGTTTGGCGCGGCTCATGGCGTCCATGGCGGCGTCGAAATAGGCTTCCATATCGATCAACAGAGCGGCGCGACCCGCCGTCTCGGTCTTCCAACTGGTCGTTCCCGCGCAGAGAAGCAACGTCATTTCCGATCAGAACGGCCCGTTCGCCGCAGAGCGCGCCGGTGCGCGGGCTAGAGCAAACGCTCGAACCTGAGCATTGATCCAAGTGCACGGTTGGAATCGTGGCCTGTCCTGGCGTGGCGCCATCGGCGCGCCGCGCGGCGGTGAACGAATCTCACCTTCGGACGTTCGGCCACCAACGAATTCGCGTCGGGGTGTTCGGCGCCGCGGCTTCGCCCCTCGACTATCGTCCCCAGCGCGCGGCCGCGCTTCGCCGGATATCAGTATGCCTCGCCTTCGAATTCGCCACGAAAGTCTCTACACCTACCCTCAGCCGGTGACGTTTGGGCGATGGCGGCTATTGATGCGGCCGTTGGACACGCATGCCACCCGCCTCATCGAGGCCACGCTGGAGACGCCGCCCGCGGATGTTTCCTGGTCCTATGACGCCTACGGCAATTGCGTCTGCTACTTGCAGCCAGAAGCGCCGGCCGACCATTTGAAGGTGGTCAACAACCTGGTCGTGGAGCGCTTCCCATCCCCGCTCGCCAATGTGCGCATCGACAATCCCTGTTCAACGGGACCGATCGTCTACGGCCTCAATGATCGCGCCATCCTGGAGCCCTTTATCGCTCCGGCTTCCAACGACGATGACCCGAACTATCGCGACTGGCTTCGATCCTTGAACGCCGGCGGCGACGAACCGGCCATTCATCTGCTGCAGCGGATGAACACCGCCATCCACGACCAGTTTCAGTACGCAGCCCGAGAAGAACCAGGAACGCAGGGTCCTGGCGAAACGGTCGCTCGCAACGCCGGAACCTGTCGAGACTTCGCCTGGCTAATGATCGAAAGCGCGCGACGGCTCGGTTTCGCCGCCCGCTTCGCGACCGGATATCTCTACTCCCCTGGGGTCACCGTCAGGGGCGCGGGCGCCACCCACGCATGGTGCGAGGTTTTCCTGCCGGAGATTGGCTGGACCGAATTTGACCCCACCAACGCGTTGATGGAATCCTCAAGCCTCATTCGCGTCGCGACCACCCGAACCTGGCAAGAATCGGACCCGATGAATGGCTCTATTCTGGGTGACATCTCCGGGCGGCTGACGGTGGCGGTCGACGTCGACCTCATCGACGAGCCGATCGGACAATCCGCGCTGGCGGCATAGGCCGGTCAAAGCGTTAACCGCGCGAATACCCGCGGCCTTTGACTTTGATCCTTGACGCCTTCCCAACTCGTCATCCTGAGCCGCGCCCGCCGGGGCGCGTGTCGAAGGACGCACAGACGGCGCCGACCCAACGTCCTTCGACGCGCCGCTTCGCGCCGGCTCAGGATGACGAAAACGGGAAGAACCAACGAGCCGGCCTCAATGCCCGTTGATGTAAATCGGGGACACAACCCTATGCCGGACGGTCAGATCGGCTTCAAGGCTGTTCCGAAGGTTAGGCGCACCGCGCCGTTCGATAGTCGTCAATCTGGAGGAAGATCTCGGACATGGCCGCCTGTGCCGGCAAAGTGTCGCCGACAATGTCGCCTTCAGCATAGATCAGAGCCAAGCGATCGCGAGCGCGGCTGACCCGGCTCTTGATCGTGCCGACGGCGACGCCGGCGATCTGGGCCACTTCTTCGTATGAGAGGCCGGCCGCCCCGATGAGGATGAGCGCTTCGCGTTGTTCTTCTGGCAACATGGTCATCGCGCGCCGCAACTCGTCCAATTCCAACGCGCCGGTGGGATTGGTGACGGCGACGAGCGTCCGCTCCGCGACCTCGGGATCAAGCTCGCATGACCGCCAGGACCGGCGCTTTTCCGAATAGAAAAGGTTGCGCAGGATCATGAAGGTCCATGCCTTCATGTTGGTCCCCATCTCGAAGCTTGACCGCGAGGCCAGCGCCTTGGTCAGGGTGTCTTGAGCCAGGTCATCGCCGTGCGTGGGACTGCCGGTAAGCGTGCGGCCAAAGGCGCGAAGCTGCGGAATGAGGGAAACCAATTCGGTCTCGAAGGCGGTCTCGTCGGAAGGCGAATTGCTCATGTTTGGCTCCACTTCTGTTTAGCAAACGCACCGCGGCCGTTAAGGCTCCGCCTGTCAAAGCGCTAGAAGGCCGCCGTTCCCGGTCACGGCGAAATAGGTCGAGCCGGCCATTCGCGGGTGTTTCTCGGGCGCCCGGTAGGCCGTGCAAGGAATATTTCCACGGCCGCGTTGGCGACAAGCGGGCCGACTCGTCCTTGCCCCAGGGGCTGATCGTCATTCAGGACGATACAGGTCAGCGTCCGCGTCGCGTGGGCCTCGGCAGATTTTATCCCGCCGCGTGCAATTCGGTATTGGGTTTCTTTTTTTCTCTATCGCCCCAATATTTGAACCCACGCCCGCGGCTACCGCTCAATCATCTCGCGGATCTTGGCGCCAAGAGCGTCCAAAGCGAACGGCTTGGTCAGCATGTCCATTCCGGGGTCGAGAAAGCCGCCCCTGAAAGTGGCGTTCTCGGCGTATCCGGTCACGAACAGCACCTTGAGGTCCGGGCGGGACTCACGGCCGATTTCCGCCAATTGCCGACCGTTGATATGGGGCAGTCCCACATCGGTGACCAGAAGATCGATCCGTCGATCGGATTGGAGCAGTGGAATCGCCACGCGCGCGTCAGGGGCGGCCAGATGATTATAGCCCAGTTCGTCCAGCACTTCGACGATGAGCAGGCGCACCGTCGCGTCGTCCTCCACCACCAGGATGGTTTCGCCTTGGCCGCGGGGCGTTTCGACTATGGCCGCATCAATGGTGACCGCATCATGCAGAGCGCGCGCGAGATAGAGCTTGACGCTCGTCCCCCGGCCAACCTCGCTATAGATGCGCAGATGGCCCCGGCTCTGCTTGGCGAAACCATAGATCATCGAAAGGCCAAGGCCGGTGCCGGCGCCCACCGGTTTGGTGGTGAAGAACGGGTCGATAGCTTTAGCCGCCACGTCGGGAGACATGCCCGCGCCGGTATCCGAGACGCTGACGACGACATAGTCGCCCGGCGCTACGTCCTCGGTTCGTAAGGTATAGGCTTCATCCAGCCGCGTGTTGGCCGTCTCGATCGTCAACCGGCCGCCGTCCGGCATGGCGTCGCGCGCATTGATGGCCAGGTTGAGCAGTGCGCTCTCAAGTTGGTTAACGTCGGCAAAAGCTGTCCAAAGCTCATCCGCGAGATGCATTTGAAGCTCGATGCGTTCGCCAATAGTGCGCAGCAGCAGATCTTCCATGCTCGCAAGCACGCGATTGACGTCATTCGGCTTGGTGTCGAGCGATTGTCGACGGGCGAAAGCGAGCAAACGATGGGTAAGCGCCGCCGCTCTCTGCGCGGAGGTCGTCGCCGCATCCATGAAGCGCGGGAGATCATCCGGTCTATTCGCGACCAAACGCCTACGGATCATGTCGAGCGAGCCGATTATCCCGGTCAGGATATTGTTGAAGTCGTGGGCGATGCCCCCGGTGAGCTGGCCTAGCGCCTCCATCTTCTGGGACTGACGAAGCGCTTCCTGGGCCGTCGCCAGCTCGGCCTGCGCCGCCTTTTCGGCCGTGACGTCGCGGCCGGTACAATAGACCAGCGCCTCGTCCGGGATGCCGCACCAGGAAATCCAGCGGTAGGATCCGTCCTTGCACCGATAGCGGTTTTCAAACCGGATCGCCGGCTGGCCGATCTGCGTCAGATTGAAGCCCGCCCGCGTGTGCTCCAGATCATCGGGATGCAGCAGTTCGAAGATCGACATGCTCGCGACCTCGGCCTCCGACCATCCAAGGACCGCCTCCCACGCGGGATTGGAGGTTTCGAAATAGCCTTGTGAATTGAGCGCGCCCAGCAGGTCCGGGCTCAGCCGCCAGGTCTTTCCCCGCTCCTGGTTTCGCTCGATCACCAAGCGTTCAAGATTGACATTAAGCTCGCGCATCCGCGCTTCCGACGCCCTGAGCGCATCCTCCGCCCGCCGCCGTTCGGTTATGTCCACGAAGGTGCAGACCGCTCCGGTGCGTTCGCCGCCGTCAATGATGGGCCTGACCCAATATTCGACCGGCACCGGCGCGCCATCGACACGGAAGAACATCTCATCCGTCAGGTGCGCTTCGGTCCCCTCGCTCGCGCATTTGTATATTGGGCAGTCGCCGGCGTCGTAGTGCGATCCATCTGGACGGCTGTAGTGGATCACATCGTGAAGCCTGCGCCCGATCGCGTCCTCCTCCCTCGCGAAACCCATCGTGCGCAAGAAGGTGGCGTTGCAAAGCGTTGTCACGCCGGTACGATCAACGGCGTAGAAGGCCTCGGCGCTGGAGTTCATCAGCAAGCGGATGTAGCGCTCGCTGGCTTGCAGCGCCTTCGCCGTGGCGCGCGCTTCGGTCGAGTCCGTCCCCTCAACGAATATCCACGCCACCTGGCCGGACGCGTCCCGGATCGGCTGACAGACGAAGTCCAAAAAGCGGGTTTCCGGAGCCCCGCCTGGCGCGCGCTGCAGGACAATCTCGATATTCTTACCGACAAAGGGTTCGCCCGTGGCGAAGACCCTGTCGAGCAGATCGACGAATCCCTGAGCTCCAACCTCGGGGAGCGCCTCGCGCACCGTCAATCCGATGACGTCGCGATGCCCGATCAACTGCTGGTAGGCCGGATTAGTTAGCGCAAAGCGATGGTCAGGACCTTGGAGCAGGGCCGAAAAGCTCGGCGACCGAGCGAACATCTCCCGGAAGCGGCGAAGCTCGTCTCCGTCGGGGTTTGCCAGGTGATGACGATCAGCTTCCTCCATACGAGCGCTTGTGTCACCGCAGCTTGACCGGCTCGTGTTCAACGAAGCCGCCCCAATGGCGTCAGACTTGCACGAAGCTTTTTTGAAACGAAGGGAAATCGTCGTGGCGACGGCGGGGCGCCTTGGCCTTCAGTTGAACCCTCCGACTGACTGAACATCCTCTAAACTGTGTGTTCGTTCGAAAATTAGCAGGCGTCGCCAACCTCGTGGCGGCGGTGGAGACGCCGCCTTTGATGCGCGCTGACGCAAGCGGATAATCTCACCGAACAATTCGGCGTCCGAACCGTTAGGGAGCGGTTCGTTAACAGCGCCCCCAGTTGTCAACGGGATTCTAAGCGGCTCGCCGACTCATCTAACGTCCGCTCGTCGGCATGAGGGTGGGAGCCGCACGTGACCCATTGCGGCCCTTCGCCGCGACATCTGCGCCGCCCATCCGAAGACTCGCGGCTCTCATTGGGCTGGTCGGCGGACCGGCTTCGACCGGCCTTGGGACATGTCTGGCTAGGCGGCCAGCGCGCCCCTCCGACGAGAGCGCATTGCGGCCCCAAGCGCGCTGATGCCGATCAGCATCATCGCCCAGGCGGCGGGTTCGGGAACCGCGGCGTAGGACAACGTCACCAGCCCGCTGCCGAAGTTCTCGGCGTCAGTTTGCACCAGCAGCGACGAGGGGTCCGCGAAATAGGACCCGCCGCCTGTGGCCATAACGAACACCTTGCAGCAAGTGGCGCCCTCCCCACCGCTGTAGCCCCCACCTGCCCCGCCAAGATTTGCCCGGGCCGAGCCGTCGGAGCCGCCGCCGAAGCCGTGGTTTCCGGTGTCGACGCCCGCGACGCCATTGACGATACTGAGGAAAGAGGCGCCGCCGGGGAGACCGGAGCCAAAAGCTCCCGTTTGGCCGTCATCACTGAACCCCCCGCCGCCTCCGGGTCCAGCAATAGTACCGCCACCGAAGTCGCCGGTGATCGCGGAGATGCCGCCTCCACCATCAAAGCGTACGCTTGCCCCGCCGCCGCCGCCCGCGACGACGAGCGGGTTGAGGCCCGGGGCGGCCACGAAGCTGCCGCCGCCGCCGCCGCCGTCGGCGCCATTTTCGTTGGTCGGGTCCGAACCGCCTTGGCCGCCGACGAGAATGGTGAGGGTCTCGCCCGCCGTGAGCGTGACGTCGCCGCCGATCTCAGCCCCAGCGCCGCCGACGGAGAACTTGGTGTCGCCGCCGGACGCGCCAAAGGCGGTGATGTCGTAGACTCCAGTTTGGGGGGTGACGAAGGTGACGACGTTGCCGGTGTACTGGAATTCGACGTTCACCGTCTTCGCCGCCGCCGCAGTACCGGCCAGCGCGAACATTAGCGCCCCGCCTGTCACCAGCATCGTGGCAATAACCTTCATGTCGTCCCCCACAGAGAAGAAAAGCCGTCGTGAACCTTCGTCGACACCTGATCGGGCTACCGTAAAGAAAAGCTTTGGCGACTCAAGCGTGATCTCCTGCGGGGCGAGTCGGCTGTGACGAACCCAGGGCGTCAAGACCTATCTGCATTGGTGGCCGTGGCGAAAATTCTGTGGCCGCCTATGTCAATTCTTCTCAATCCCTCGGCTTGCCTCGCCGCACTCTCGCTGGCCGAATGGCTCAGACCGAAACGATAGAAAAATGTCGGGTCACCACCCATCTGCGACTCTCACACCGTCCGCTGAAGGGTCACTTGGCCGGGCACAAGGTTCGTTCCGAGGTCGGCGCAGCCGCCTCAACATGAGCGTTCGTCGAAGGGGCCGCCTCAATGTCACTGTGGCGCGGGTCCGATGTCCGCGTCGATCGCTGCGAGGTCGGCCCCAGCTCGCGTCCCGGCAAGGACGCCTCCCCGGACGGGGAGCTGGGAAGAGCGGTGTGCGCCTACACCGGGGCGGTCCTCCACTCGAACTCTGTGCCGTCAGTCCAGATGGCATGCATCATCACGGCCAGCTTCCGTGCGACGGCCACCTGGGCCTTCTTGAGCCCGGCGCGATCTCGCAGCCGCAAGCCCCAGAGGCGAAGCGGCGTCGGCCGCTGGATGCGCGTGAGGAGGACGTTGGCGGCTTCGAAGAGATAGCTTCGCGTCATGGCGTCGCCGGTCTTGGTGATCCGCCCGGTCCTATCGATCTCGCCTGACTGATGAACCCGCGGCGTGAGCCCGAGATATGGGCCAATGTCCTCTGAGCGCTTGAAGCGCCCCGGTTCCTCGATCGTCGAATAGAAGGCGAGCGCCGTCAGGTAGCCGATCCCTGGGACCGTCATCAGGCGCGTGACGGTGGCGTCCCTTCGCGCGAGCGTCCGGAGCTGCCGATCATATTCACGTATCTGCATCAGCACGCTGCGAAGGACGGTCAGGATCGGCATTGCGAACGCCGCATAGGCGGGGTCTCTGTCGACCACCGAGGCCGCGCGGTGCGTGAACGTGCGCCCAGCCGTCTTGTCGGTGATCAAGCCGAA
>Ga0302314_10001405_pt1 | contig 45140 bp, 40 predicted proteins | sample III_Palsa_N2_3_FD_200533 | JGI IMG/M metagenome (GOLD analysis project Ga0302314, IMG submission 200533) | Peat permafrost microbial communities from Stordalen Mire near Abisko, Sweden - III_Palsa_N2_3 | ecosystem: Environmental > Terrestrial > Soil > Palsa > Peat permafrost | place: Sweden...
GGTGCTCGTATTCACGCAGTTCCGGGAAGCGACGCAGCCGCTTGCCGCATTCCTCGGCAGCGTCTTCGGTCGCGAAGGGCTGGTCTTGCACGGGGGCACACCGGTGGGAAAACGAAAGGAACTCGTGCGCCGGTTTCAGGACGATGAGCTAATGCCTTTCTTCGTGCTCTCGCTCAAGGCGGGAGGCGCCGGGCTCAATCTGACGGCAGCCGCGCATGTCATCCACTTCGATCGGTGGTGGAACCCGGCGGTAGAGAACCAGGCGACCGATCGGGCATTCCGGATTGGTCAATCGCGCAACGTGCTGGTACATAAGTTCGTGTGTCGCGGCACCGTCGAGGACAAGATCGACCGCTTGATCGAGTCGAAGCAGATGCTCGTCAAGGACGTGCTCGAGGGCGGTGCAGAACTCGAACTGACGGAACTCGGAGACCAGGAGTTGTTGAAACTCGTTGCGCTCGACATTCATTCGGCGCAGGCGGAGGCCTGATCGGTCTTAGGAGACGCAGATGGACTTTCGCTGGAAGCCGTATGTGCCCGTTGCTGCGCGTCGTCAGAAAGCGGCGCACTCGGCGGCGAAGCTCGTGAAGAAGGGACGGGCGCTGTCTCCGGTGACCGCGAGCCGCGGCGCGATCGCGAAATCGTTCTGGGGCAAGTCGTGGTGCGAGAACCTCGAGCGCTATAGCGATTATGCCAATCGCCTGCCGCGCGGCAGGACGTACCTGCGCAACGGCTCGGTGATCGATCTGAAGATCGGGGCAGGCGAAGCGACCGCTCAGGTCATGGGTTCGAGTCTGTACCGGATCAAGGTCGAGATCTCGGAGGTGGCCGGCACTCATTGGCAAAGTATCGCCCGCGACTGCGCCCGGTCGATCGACACGCTCGTGGAACTGCTGCAGGGACAACTGTCGGCGGCCGTGATGGAGCGAATCACGCGACCCGGCGCCGGGCTGTTCCCATCGCCGAAGGAGATCAGATTCAGCTGCAGCTGCCCGGATTCGGCCGCCATGTGCAAGCACATCGCCGCGACGCTCTACGGCATCGGCGCTCGACTCGACGCCGAGCCGCAGCTCCTGTTCGGATTGCGCAAGGTCGATGCGAAGGAACTCATCATACGGGCCGGCGAGGACGATACCCTGCCAGAGAAGGCCCCACGCGCAGGACGCATACTGGATTCCTCGAAACTGGCCGAGGTCTTCGGCATCGACTTGCCGGGCGTTGACCTGACTTCTGCCCGAGGACCCCCCGCCAAAACGGCCATCGAGCGCAAAAGACGCTCGAGCTCTCGCAACTATAAGACTGTGGCCGGGAAGGGCGCACGGACACTTCGCAAGCAACCGAGCAAGGCTCGATGACATCTGACGAACGATTGGTTCAGCTCACCCAGCGCGAGGTTGAGTTATTGCTGTCGCACATTCAGAATTGAGCTAACCGATTGATATTCTTGGTCGGGATGACAGGATTTGAACCTGCGACACCTACGTCCCGAACGTAGTGCTCTACCAGGCTGAGCTACATCCCGAATCTGACTTGCCGGTAAGCTTTCGGGAGCTTCCGGGGGCGCGCAGTGTACTCGACGGCGCGGCGCCTGAACAAGCGCCGGCGCGCTTTACCCGGTTCGATCAGCCGGGAGGGTGGTCACCCGAAAACTTCACCGGGGTGGCACCGCTCACCGGGCCGATGGTCGCCGTGTCACTGACGTACAGGCGCACGGCCCGGTCGAACTGCAACGTGCCTTCTACGACCGCCCCCGGGCCCACGACCACCCGCGGCTTGTCGGAATCGCTCCACCAGTGAAAGAAGCCGGTCGAAGGTTTGTGGACGATGAGCCCACCGGCCACGTGGGAGTTGGCGCCGATGTCGATGTTGCCGTTGACGGTGGTGATGCCGCCGCTCACGGTGGCGCCGGCGAGGATGATGGTGCCGTTGACATTGGCGAGGCGGCCGTCGACCTGGGAACCCGGCCGCAGTGTCAGCGTGCCGTTGACGGTCGTGACCGTCGTACTGACGTGCGCATCGTCGCCCACGAAGATCCCGCCATTGACCAGCGAGGTTGCGGTCGCGTGAGTGCCGATACTGATGTTGCCGTTGACGGTGTGGCCGCCGGCGAACTGCGCATTGTCATCGGCATGGATCGAACCGTTGATGGTGCTGACTTCGCGGCCGGGCGTGGTGCCGGCACTCACGTGAATCGAACCGTTGATGGCGTGATTGATGGCGCCGCCGGAGGAGTCATTCTCATCATCCGCGCCGGAGCCCTGCGGCGCGCCGGTGGCTGCCGTGTCGTTGTCGTGGGCGTTCATGCACCCGCTCAACGTCAGCGTCCCAAGCAGTGTCCACAGGAGGGCCAGCGGCAGGCTGCGGATATTCGTCTTAGTCATGAATCCCCCGTTTCGGCTCACTCAAGTCGTGTGTGCGACAGCGAACTGCGCCAGCGCGGCCAGGCCGCGCTTATAGGGTGTGTCCGGCAACGCGGTCAACGCCTGCAGGGCAAGCTCGGATTCACGCTGCGCGACGCGCGAAGCGTAATCGATGCCACCGGTGGACTCGATCGCCGCGACGATCGGTTCGAGCTGCGCGAGCCCCCCCTGGCGGATGGCGGTGCGGATCAGCGCCCGGTCGGCTTCACCGGCGGACCGCAGCGCATGAATCAAAGGCAGCGTCGGCTTGCCTTCGGCGAGATCATCGCCGAGGTTCTTGCCGCGCTCGGCCGGGTTCGAGCGGAAGTCGAGAACGTCATCCACCAGCTGATAGGCCGTGCCCAGGTGCCGCCCATAATCGGCCAGAGCCTTCTGCACCTCCGGCGGACTCTCGGCGAGGACCGCCGCGACTTCCGCGCCGGCTTCAAACAGCCGCGCGGTCTTGCGATAGATCACCTCGAGGTAGCGCTGCTCGGTCGTCTCCGGATCATGCGCGTGCATCAGCTGTAGCACTTCGCCCTCGGCGATGACATTGGTGGCATCGGCCATGATGGCCAGTACCCGCTGACTGCCCAGCGCGGCCATCATCTGGAAGGCGCGCGAATAGACGAAGTCACCGACCAGGACGCTGGCCTGGTTACCGAAGACCTCGTTCGCGGTATCCCTCCCGCGGCGCATCGAGGAGCCGTCCACCACGTCGTCATGCAACAGCGTCGCCGTATGGATGAATTCGATGAAGGCCGCAGCTTCAACGTGAGCGTTGCCAGTACAGTTGCAGGCACGTCCCGCCAGGACCACCAGCAGCGGCCGCAGGCGTTTGCCGCCACCGGCGATGATGTGTTCGGCAATGCGGTCGACCAGGGTCACCGAGCTCTTGAGCCTGGCCCTGATGACCGCGTCCACGGCGGTGAGGTCGGAGTGGACTATGGAACGGATTTCTACGAGGGTCATGAGTGCCAAGCTGTGTAAAACTGGGGCATCGTAGCTGACCGGGGGGCTGGTCGTAACTCCCCGTGAGGGCTGGAAAACTGAGAGTTTGACCCGCCCCGCCCCGCTCAGTAGAATGCGCGACCTTTCGCGTACCCCGGTATGGGGCCGGCGCGCCAACTTCATTGCAGGAATTCAACATGTACGCGGTAATCGCCACGGGCGGCAAGCAGTATCGGGTCACCAAGGACGCGGTCCTGAAAGTAGAGAAGCTGGACGCCTTGCCGGGCGCGACGGTCGAATTCGCCGACGTGCGGCTGGTGGGCGAGGGCGTCAACGTAAAGATCGGCGCGCCGCGCGTCGAGGGCAGCAAGGTGCTGGCGACAGTCGTACGCCATGGCCAAGGCGATAAGGCGGTCATCGTCAAGTTCCGCCGCCGCAAGCACTACCTGCGCCAGGGCACCCACCGTCAGCTCTTCACCGAAGTGAAGGTCACTGACATCAGCGCGGTCTGAAGCGCGCTTCTCATTCGAAGGATCAGCAGACATGGCACATAAAAAGGCTGGCGGCAGTACCCGGAACGGCCGCGATTCACACTCCAAGCGTCTGGGCGTCAAGCGCTTCGGCGGCGAACTCGTCCTGGCCGGGAACATCCTGGTCCGTCAGCGTGGCACCCCGATGCGCGCCGGTCCGAACGTCGGCGTCGGCACGGATCACACCCTGTTTGCGCTCGTGCATGGCCGGGTGCAGTTCGCCCGCAAGGGTCCCGAGCAGCGCACCTATGTCAGCGTGCTGCCCGAGGCTGCAGCCGCTCCCAATTGAGTTGTTGAGGGCCGGCTTGCGGCCGCAGGTCAGCCAGCCCTCATGAAATTCGTCGACGAAGCCCGTCTCAAAGTCCAGGCGGGCAATGGTGGCCGCGGTTGCGCCAGTTTCCGGCGCGAGAAGTTCGTCCCGTTCGGCGGTCCCGACGGCGGCGATGGCGGTCATGGCGGCAGCGTCTGGCTGCGGGCCGTCCCCGGCATCAACACCCTCGCTGACTTTCGCGTCGAACGCACCTTCCGCGCACCTCACGGCGTAGCCGGCAGCAGCAATGGTTGCTTCGGCGCGGCCGGCACCGATCTCTATGTATCCCTGCCGGTCGGCACCGTGGTGCGCGACACCGACACCGGCGAACAGCTCGGCGATCTGGCCAAGGTCGGCGATGAGCTGCTGGTCGCCCGCGGCGGCAAGGGCGGCTGGGGCAATACCCGCTTCAAGTCGAGCACCAACCGCGCCCCGCGGCAGTTCGGTCCAGGGCTGCCTGGTGAAAAACGCCAGCTGGAACTGGAGATGAAGGTCATCGCCGATGTCGGCCTGCTGGGGATGCCCAATGCCGGCAAGTCGACCCTCATCCGTGCCGTCTCCCATGCGCGGCCCAAGGTTGCCGACTATCCCTTTACGACTCTCTACCCGAACCTCGGCGTCGTCAGCGCCGGCGAGAACCGCAGTTTCGTGATGGCCGACATCCCGGGCCTCATCGAGGGCGCCGCCGAAGGGCATGGGCTCGGCATCCGCTTTCTCAAGCACCTGCAGCGCACCCGGGTGCTGCTGCACCTGGTGGACATCGCGCCGGTGGATCCGGCCGTGGATCCCGTGAAGGAAGTGCGCGCGATAGTCGGTGAGCTGAAGAAGTTCAGCGCGGACCTGATCGAGAAACCGCGCTGGCTGCTCCTGAACAAGAGCGATCTGCTGCCACCCGAGGAAGCCCGGGCGCGGGCCAAGGACATCGTGCGGCGCCTGCGTTTCAAGGGGCCGCACTTTCTGATCTCGGGGGCGACGGGGGCGGGGACGCCGGAACTGGTCGAGGCCGTGATGACGTTCCTGGAACAGAACCAGCGCGCGGCCGAGGACGAGGCGGCCGCAGCGACTACGGCCGATGCGGCGAACAGCGGCTGAGTTCAGGCCATCGCGCGAACGCGCGCAGCCAGGCGGCTCTTGTGCCGGTCGGCCTTGTTGCGATGAATGATCTGCTTGTTGACCAGCGAGTCGATGACCGGGACGGCTTCGCGATAGCTCGTGCCCGCCGCTTCCTTGTTGCCACCCTCGACGGCGGTCGTGACTTTGCGAACGGCACTGCGCATGCGCGAACGCAGGGCAACATTACGTGCGCGGTGCTTCTCAGCCTGCTTGGCGGCTTTTTCCGCGGACTTGGTATTGGCCAAAGGACTCTCCGTAAAAAACGACGGGACTTGCCCGATTCAAGGGGGCGGTAGTCTGCTGATCGACCCTACGGTTGTCAACTTGAGACGGGCCGACTTGCCTATAATTTCAACTAAATGCATCTGATTCGTGGACTTCCGCCGACCGGCGCGCTCAACGGTGGTCGCGCCCTGACCGTGGGCACCTATGACGGGCTGCACCTGGGGCACCAGGCGCTGCTGCAGCGCCTGCGTGGGCACGCGGACCGCCTGGGCGTGCCGACCCTCATGGTGACCTTCGAGCCGATGCCGCGGGAGTTCCTGAACCCCGACAATCCGCCGGCGCGCCTGACCTCACTGCGCGAGCGCTGGCGCTGTCTTGAACATATGCGGCTGGAGGGTCTGTGCGTGCTGCGCTTCGGCGCGGCGACCCGCGGCCTGGGCGCCGAGCAGTTCGCCGAGCTCTTGGCCCAGCGCCTGAACCCCGCCGTGGTGGTGGTCGGCCACGACTTCAGGTTCGGCCGCAACGGCGAGGGTACCGCCGCGAAGCTCTTCGCCGCAGGCCAACGCCTGGGATTCGCGGTCGACATCGTGGAGCCGGTGACCTTCAATGGTGAGCGACTGAGCAGCAGCGCGATCCGCGAGGCCCTCGCGGCGGCGGACCTCAAGCGGGCCGAGCACCTGCTGGGCCGTCCCTATACGATGACCGGCCGCGTGGTGCGGGGCGAGCAGCTGGGTCGTAAGCTTGGTTTTCCGACGGCCAACGTCCGCTTCCCGCACCGCCGACTGCCGGTCGCGGGGATCTTCGCGGTGCGGATCCGGATCCGCGGCGGCGCGGCGGTGCCCCTGAACGGGGTGGCCAGTATCGGCACCCGTCCGACGGTCGGCGGCACCGAGCCCTGGCTCGAGGTCCACGTGTTCGATTTCGTCGGCGATCTGTATGGCCGCGAGATCGCCGTCGAATGTGTGCAGTTCCTGCGCCCCGAATTGAAGTTCGGGTCGCTCGACGCAATGGTCGCGCAGATCCACCAGGATGCCGCGCAGGCCCGTCAGCTGTTGAATATCTGAGTGAGTGTTTGAAGCAAGTGCCTGATTACAAGCAAACCATCAATCTGCCCCAGACCGGCTTCTCGATGAAGGCCGACCTGGCGCAGCGCGAACCGAAAATGCTGGCCGAGTGGGACGAGACCGATCTCTATGGCCGCATCCGCCAGGCCTCCAAGGGGCGGCCGCGTTTCTATCTGCACGACGGGCCGCCGTACGCCAATGGCGTGATTCACCTCGGGCACGCGGTCAACAAGATCCTCAAGGACATCATCGTCAAGTCGCGCCAGCTGGACGGCTTCGATGCCCCCTACGTACCGGGCTGGGACGGCCACGGACTGCCGATCGAACAGCAGGTCGAGAAGAAGCACGGCCGGCCCGGCCAGAAACTCGATGCCGCGGCGTTCCGCGCCGCCTGTCGTGCCTTCGCGAACGAACAGGTGAACCTGCAGCGGGTCGATTTCAAACGGCTGGGGGTGCTGGGGGATTGGAATCATCCCTACCTCACCATGGATGCGCGCTACGAAGCGCATCAGATCCGGGCACTGGGTCGCATCATCGCCAACGGGCACCTCTACAAAGGTGTCAAACCCGTGCACTGGTGCTTCGATTGCCGCTCGGCGCTCGCCGAGGCCGAAGTGGAGTACGAGGACCACCAGTCGATCGCCATCGATGTGGCCTTCCGGGCGCTCGATAACCGCGACTTCGAGACCCGCATCGGTGCGGCGCCCGGCTCACTCGGCGCGACCCCCATCGACATCGTCATCTGGACCACGACGCCGTGGTCGCTGCCGGCGAATCAGGCCGTGGCGCTGAATGCCGATTTCGACTACCTGCTGCTGGCCACGCCCGGGCGCAACCTGGTGCTGGCCACGCAGCTCGCCGAGACCTGCCTCGCCCGCTATGGGTTGCTGCCCGAAGGCGCGACGCTTGCCGCACTCACGCGCAAGACCTTCAAGGGCGCCGTGCTCGAGCAGCTGCGCGTGGCGCATCCCTTCCAGGATTACGACGTGCCGGTGATTCTGGGCGGCCACGTCACCGCGGATGCCGGTACCGGAGCGGTGCATACCGCCCCGGCGCATGGCCAGGAGGACTTCGCGGTCGCCCGGCTTTATCAGCTGCCGGTACCCAATCCGACGGGCAACGATGGGCGTTTCCTGCCTGGCACACCGCTGGTCGGCGGCATGAAGCTCGAGGAGGGTGGCACGCTCATCATCGAGACCCTGCGCACCAATGGCCGGTTGCTGCACGCCGCGCCGTATGTCCACAGCTATCCGCATTGCTGGCGCCATCACTCCCCCGTGGTGTTCCGCACCACCCCGCAGTGGTTCATCAGCATGGACCAGATGGGGCTGCGCGCGCATGCACTGCGCGATATCCGCGCGGTGAAGTGGACGCCGGCCTGGGGCGAACAGCGTATCAGCGGCATGATCGCCGAGCGCCCGGACTGGTGTATCTCGCGGCAGCGCACCTGGGGTGTGCCGCTGGCCCTGTTCGTTCACAAGCACACCGGCGAGCTGCATCCGCGCACCCAGGAACTGCTCGACGCCGTCGCCGATCGCGTGGCGAGCGCCGGCATCGAGGCATGGTTCTCGCTCGAACCGGCAGAGCTGCTGGGCGCGGAGGCCGGGGATTACGAAAAGCTCAAGGACGTGATGGATGTGTGGGCCGACTCGGGCCTATCGTTCGATGTGATGGCGGCGACCCGGCCGGGCTTCGAGCGCCCCGCGGACCTGTACCTGGAGGGGTCGGATCAGCATCGCGGCTGGTTCCACAGCTCGCTGCTGATGTCCGAGGCCCTGTATGAGCAGGCACCGTATCGCGGTGTGCTCACCCACGGGTTCACCGTGGATGAGAAGGGCCGCAAGATGTCCAAGTCGTTGGGCAATGTGATCCCGCCGCAGAAGGTCGTCGGTTCCCTGGGGGCCGATGTGCTGCGGTTGTGGGTCGCGGCCACCGATTACGCCAACGAGATGAGCGTGTCGGACGCGCTGCTCAACCGCACCGGGGACGCCTATCGCCGCATCCGCAACACCGTGCGCTTCCTGCTCGGCAACCTGCACGGCTTCGATCAGACGCACGATCTGGTGCATCCGGCGCAGATGGTGGCGCTGGATCGCTGGGCCATTGCCCGCACCGCCCAACTGCAGGCCGAGATCGTCGAGGCCTACCGTGAGTACGCCTTCCACCTGGTCTATCACAAGGTCCACAATTTCTGCATCGTGGACCTGAGTGCGATCTACCTGGACGTGGTGCGCGACCGGCTGTACACGACGCCGGCGGGCAGTCACGCGCGCCGCTCGGCGCAGACCGCGCTGTATCACATCGCGCATGCCATGGTGCGCTGGCTCGCACCGGTGCTGTCCTTCACGGCGCATGACATCTGGCGGCATCTGCCGGGAGCGCCGGGGGACTCGGTGTTCCTGTCCCAGTGGCACGTGCTGCCGGAGAGCGGTGCACAGGACATCGACTGGACCGCGTTCATCCAGCTCAAGCGTGATGTCTCGCGCGAACTGGAGAAACTGCGCGAGGCGCAGCTGATCGGTGCGCCGCTGGATGCCGAAGTGGAGGTCTACTGCGTGCCGGCTGAATTCGACCGCTTCAATGTGCTGGGCGCGGAGCTGCGGTTCTGGCTGATCACCTCGGAGGCGCGGGTTCACCGGGTCTCGGCAGCGCCTGCGGGCGCGGTGGCCGCGACCGAAACCGGCCGCGAGGGCGTCTGGCTCGCGGTGCGCGCGACCAATCATCCCAAATGCGTACGCTGCTGGCATCATCGTGCCGATGTCGGCGTCGAGCCGGCGCTTCCGGAGCTGTGCGCGCGCTGTGTCGGTAACGTCGAAGGTCCAGGCGAAGTCCGGAGGTTCACATGAACGCGGCCAATCCGCCGGCCTGGCCGGCCGCCCTGCGCAGCGGCTGGCTATGGCTGCCGCTGGTGGTACTGGTGATAGCGGTCGACCAGCTGTCGAAGGCCTGGATCGTGGCCCACGTGACGTATGGCGGGATCCGGACCCTGCTCCCGGTCCTGGACATCACCCTCAGGTACAATCGCGGCGCGGCCTGGAGCATGCTGGACAGCGCTTCGGGCTGGCAGCGTTGGCTGTTCTCGGGCCTGGCCGTGGTCGTCGGAGTCGGGCTTTTGGTCTGGTTGCGGCGGATCAACGGGCGTACGCAGGCGCTGTTGTGCGCGAGCCTGTCGCTGATCCTGGCCGGCGCGCTGGGCAACCTGCTGGACCGGTTACTGAGCGGTCAGGTCGTCGATTTCATTCTCGCGCATTGGAATGATGCGCAGTTTCCCGCCTTCAACGTCGCGGATTCCGCGATCACGGTGGGCGCGGCGCTGATGTTGCTGGATGCCTTCACGGACACCCGCAGGAGTTCGAACTGATGGAAGTACTGCTCGCCAATCCCCGCGGCTTCTGCGCCGGCGTGGACCGCGCCATAGAAATCGTGGAGCGCGCGCTGTCGATGTTCGGCGCACCGGTCTACGTGCGCCACGAAGTGGTCCACAACAAGCACGTGGTGGACCGGCTGCGCAATCTCGGCGCCGTATTCATCGAGGAGCTCGAAGAGGTGCCAGCCGGCGCCACGCTGATTTTCTCGGCACATGGTGTTTCGACGGCCATCGAACTCGGTGCCAAGGATCGCAGGCTCACGGTATTCGACGCCACCTGTCCGCTCGTCACCAAGGTACACATGGAAGTGCAGCGCTACGCGCGCGATGGCTTCGATGTGATCCTCATCGGGCATCACGGCCATCCGGAAGTCGAGGGGACGCTGGGACGCTTCGATACCGATTTCGGCGGCCGGATCTGGCTGGTGCAGAACGTCGTGGAGGCGCAGTCGCTGGTGGTGCGTGACCCGGCGAAGCTCGCCTTCGTCACCCAGACCACGCTGTCGGTGGATGACACGGCGCAGATCGTCGAGGCCCTGCGCGGGCGCTTCCCGGGTCTCGAGACGCCCCGCAAGGAAGACATCTGCTACGCCACTCAGAACCGCCAGGATGCGGTCAAGAAGCTGCTCGAAAAGGCGGACGTGCTGGTGGTCGTGGGCTCGCGGGCCAGCTCGAATTCCAACCGCCTGCGCGAACTCGCCGAGCGGGCCGGCATTCCCGGCTACCTGGTCGACGGGGCCGCCGACATGCACCGCGACTGGTTCGAGGGCAAGAACATCGTGGGCGTGACCGCCGGCGCCTCGGCCCCCGAAGTCCTGGTACAGCAGGTGATCAGCCAGCTGCGCGAGTGGGGCGCCAAGGTGCCCCAGGAGATTGCCGGGCGCGAGGAGCATGTGATCTTCGGGCTGCCGCGTGAGCTGCGCCGGCCGGAGGTCGGCCCAGGCTCCGCCTGAGGTTCGGGAGGCTGTTGCGGCCGCAGCGTGGTTATAATGCCGTCCATGCAGGAAAACGGCTTACCTGACCCCACCGGGCAGTGCGCCCGGCGCCTGGCCGGATTCGGCATCCGGCCGACGGCGCAGCGTGTGCGGATTGCCGTGCTCCTGCTCGCATCCCCGCAACATCTCTCGGCCGAGCAGATCCTCGCGACCCTGCGGGCTTCGGGCGGCCGGGTCTCGAAGGCCACCGTCTACAACACGCTCAACCTGTTCGCCGAAAGGGGGGTCATCCGCCAGCTGTCGGTGGATGGTGCGCGCACCTGGTTCGATTCCAACGTCGCGCCGCATTACCATTTCCACGACATGGACACCGGCGCGCTGGTGGACGTGCCGGTGCCCGAAGTGGAGTTCGCCCGCTTGCCCGCGCTGCCCGCCGGCATGGAAATGGCCGGCATCGATCTTGTGATCCGGGTCCGAAAAATTTCCTGAAATCGCGCCGTTTCTTAGTACAATCCGCCCCCGCTGCTGACTTAGCTCAGTTGGTAGAGCAACTGATTCGTAATCAGTAGGTCCGCGGTTCGATTCCGCGAGTCAGCACCACTTTTCGTTTACTGCATCGCCTGTTTCTGGACCACAGGCTCGACCCTCGCGGGTATCGTGCCGTCGCCCAGGCGCTCGGTGAAGTGGGCCACCGCATCCCCGCAGGCCTTGCACACCGAGGAGATGGTGCGGGCGAAGGAGTCGAGGGTCATGCCGTCATCGAAGCGGATCGCGGTCACGCGCAGTGCCTTCGGGCACTCCACGCCGAAGACGCCTTCGATCTGAAACTCGACGAACTCGCGGTTCAATGAGGCGCGCAGGTCCTGCCAGAAGTCCTTGCGCTGTTCGGCGGTGAGCTTGGCGAATGCCGTCACGTGTTCCTGCACGGCCATCATGCCGCACACCAGCATTACCGCGCGCGGCAGGGCCTTCGGGTTCACGGCGTTGAGGACCAGGGGACTCGCCCCCTGGATCGTGAACTCCAGGTTCCAGTTGTTGAGCCCATCGCTGGGCCGTCGGATGGGCGTCAGCGCCATATCGCGCAGCCAGCCTTCGAGCAGGGTCGGTTCGATCAGGTCGGCCTTCGTCAGCATCGCAGTACGCTCCAGTGCAGTGTTGTTCTCGGTGCGCGATTGTGCACGAGCCGGACGATAAAATTGCAGCTCCCTGCACCCGGCACCAATTGCCCCGCGCCCGGTCCAAGCGCTGATCGCCTGATGGGTGAGCATCTTCTGCCCAAACCGACTTGACGACATCCGAGTGATATAGTTCTATATAACACCATATGACTGGGGTGCGGCCGCAGCCGCAGCAGGGGAATCACTTGGCCATACAACGCGAATCCAATACCGCACCTAATGAGCAGCCAGTCAGTTGGATTGGCGGCGAAAGTGCGGCGATCAGCCGCGAATCTGAGCCCATCGTGGCCCAACGTCGCTGGGGCGCCGGCCGCTGGTCGATGCTCGGGGTGGGCGTGCTCATCGCCGGGGTGGCCGTCTGGGCCGCGGTCCATTACGCCTCCGGGACTCCCGCCAAGCAGGAGACGGGCTCGGAAGGCGCCATTCCGCTGGTCACCGCCACCGCACCGGGCCTGTCACCGGTAACCGCCGCCGTGTCGTTCACCGGCACCATCAACGCGCGCTACGATATCTCCATCGGCACGGACGGCGAAACGGGCCGCGTGGCTGCCATTTATGTGGAGGTCGGCGACCACGTGAAGGCCGGGCAACTGCTGGCCCAGCTCGATGAAACCATCCTTAAGCCGCAGGTGGCACGTCTCGAGGCCTCCCTCGAGGAGAGCAAGGCGAATGCGGAACTCGCGGACGCCGAGTACCAGCGCGCACTGGGCGTGGAGTCCGCCGGTGCCCTCTCCAAGGAAGACATCGGCAAGCGCCGTTCGGCGGCGGTGACCGCGGCCGCTGAAGTCAAGGTCGCGGCGGCGCAGCTCAACGAGTACGAGCAGCGGCTCGGACACACCTCGATCCGCGCACCGGCGGACGGCGTGGTGCTGACCCGCAGCGTCGAGGTCGGACAGATCGCAACGCCAGGTGGCAGCAATGCGCTGTTCCGCCTCGCTGCCGGATCCGAGGTCGAAATGCGCGCGCTCGTGGCCGAGCAGGATCTGCCGAGCCTCGCAGTCGGCCAGGTGGCCAGCGTCTACATGACCGGTGTCGACAAGCCCTTCAAGGGCAAGGTGCGCCTGCTGGGCGCCATCATCGATCCGCAAAGCCGCCTGGGTGAGGCGCGCATCCAGCTGCAACCGGATCCGCTGCTGCGGCCAGGTGCGTTTGCGCGCGGCGAGGTGGTGGTCGGCAAGGGAGAAAAGCCCATTCTGCCGCAGACCGCCGTGCAGTCCGATGAGAAGGGCACCTTCGTCCTGATCGTGAATTCAGACAACCGGCTGGAGCGGCGCGATGTGCGTGCCGCCGAGACGACCGAGAAGGGCATCGTGGTTGCCTCGGGCCTCACCGGCCAGGAGAAGGTGGTCATGACCGCGGGCGGTTTCCTGCGCGTGGGTGAGCAGGTGGAAGTGGCCGGGTCGGCTGCCCAGGGCTCATAGCCGATGCGCAACATATCCGCGTGGGCGATCAAGCATCCGATCATTCCGATCGTACTGTTCGTGGTGCTCACCCTGGTCGGCATCGTCTCGTTCGTGCGCCTGCCGATCAACCAGAACCCTGACATCGACTACCCGGTGGTCAGCGTCAACATCTCGTTCCCGGGCGCGGCGCCGTCGGAGATCGAGACCCAGATCCTGCAGAAGGTGGAAGGCTCGGTCGCGGGCATCGGTAACGTCCGCAGCATCGAGTCGGTGGCGAGCGAGGGCAGCTCCGAGACCGACATCGAGTTCCAGATCGGTACACCCATCGACCGCGCGGTCACCGATGTGCGCGACGCGGTGACCAAGGTGCGCGCCGACCTGCCCCAGGGGATCCTCGAGCCACAGATCTCGCGCATCCAGGTGGCCGGCGGCCCGATCGCCTTTTTCGCCATCACCACGACGGCGCTGAGCGAGCAGGAGCTGTCCTGGTTCATCGACAACGCCGTGACCAAGCGCCTGTTGGCACTGCCCGGCGTATCGCAGGTGAACCGCGTCGGCGGCGTCGACCGCCAGATGCGCGTCGACCTGGACCCGGCACGCATGCAGGCGCTCGGGCTTACGGCAGCACAGGTCAATGAGCAGCTGCGCGACCTCAACCTGAACGCGCCGGGCGGTCGTGCCCAGGTGGGCGGCGGCGAGCAGACCATCCGGGTGCTGGGCGGCGCCACTTCGGCCCTGAACCTGGCGGACGTGCAGATCACGCTGCCCGGCGGCGGCACGGCACGGCTCGGTGATTTCGCGGTCGTTTCCGACAGCTTCGCAGAAGTCCGCACCCTCGCGCGCATGAACGGTCGTCTCGCAACCACTTTCTCCGTCTACAAGGCGAAAGGCTCCTCAGATGTGACCGAACTCAAGCTCGTGGAGGACGAGCTGGCGAAGATGGGCAAGGAGTACGGCAACGTCCATATCGAACGGGTGTTCACCACCGTGGAGCTGACCAAGCGCAGCTACGTGAACGCCATGGAGGCGCTGATCGAGGGGTCGCTGCTGGCCGTGGCGGTGGTGTGGCTGTTCCTGCGCGACATGCGCGCCACGCTCATTTCGGCACTGGCGATTCCGCTTTCCGCCATTCCGACCTTCGCGTTCATGGACCTGATGGGCTTCACGCTGAACCAGATCAGCCTGCTGGCGTTGTCCCTGGTCGCCGGCGTCCTGGTTGACGATGCCATCGTGGAAATCGAGAACATCGTGCGCCACATGCACATGGGCAAGAGCGCCTACCAGGCCGCGATGGATGCAGCGGATGAGATCGGTCTTGCGGTGGTGGCGACGTCCTCGGCCATCATTGCCGTGTTCCTGCCCGTGAGTTTCATGGGAGGCATCGTCGGCCAGTTCTTCAAACAGTTTGGCCTCACGGTCGCCGCGGCAGTGTTCTTCTCGTTGCTGGTGGCGCGCCTGATCACGCCGGTGGTCGCCGCTTTCGTGCTCAAGAGCGACCACGCCGTGCACGAGGACAGCGCGCTCATGCGGCGCTACCTGGTGCTGCTGCGCTGGGTCGTGGCGCACCGCTGGAAGACGCTCGGGGTCGCGGTGGTGATCTACGCGGGCTCGATGGGGGTCTTCGCGCTGCTGCCGACGTCCGTGTTCTCGAACGATGAGATCGGCTTCTCGCAGATGCAGATCGAGCTGCCCCCGGGTGTGCGCCTGGAGGATACCGCGGCGGTATCGCAGAAGATCTACGACGTCGTGCGCAGGCGGCCGGAGGTCCAGAGCGTCGTCGAGTTCATCGGTTCCGACGACATTCGCAATGCACAGCAGTTCATCGAGCTGATCCCCAAGTCCCAGCGCAAACTGACATCACCGGAGTTCGAACAGGACGTCATGAAGGAGCTGCGTCGGATACCCGATGCGCGCATCAGCTTCCAGAACCAGAATGGCGCCGGTGGCAATGCCGACCTGCAGCTGTATCTCACCGGCGATGACCCGGCGCAGTTGGACCGGGTCTCGCAGCAGGTACTGAAGGAAATGCGCGGCCTGTCGATCCTGCGCGATCCGCGCATCAGCGGTGACATGCCGCAGCCGGAAGTGCTCATCAGGCCGCGCCTGGACCTGGCGGCGAACCTTGGTGTGACGGTGCAGAGCATCAGCAATACCATCCGCATCGCGACCCTGGGCGACCTCGACCAGAACGATGCCAAGTTCGCGCTGTCCGACCGCCAGATTCCGATCCGCGTCTCCTTGCTGGAGAGCTCCAGGCGCGACATCGGCACCCTGCAGAACCTGCCGGTGCCCGCCTCGGGAGGCCGGGTGGTACCGCTCAAGGCCGTAGCCGACATCAGCTTCGGCCAGGGTCCGAGCCGCGTTCATCACTACAACCAGAGCCGTCGGGTCGAGTTGGACGCCAACTTCAACCACACGACCTTGGGGCCTGCCATGAAGGCCATCTACGCGTTGCCGACCATGTCGAACCTGCCGCCGGGCGTGCGCCGGGTCGAGACCGGCGATGCGCAGCTGCAGACCGAACTCATGACGAGCTTCGGCATCGCCATGGGCACCGGGGTGCTGATGGTGTTCGCGGTGCTGGTGCTGCTGTTTGCGCGGGTATTCCAACCGCTGACCATCCTTTCGGCGCTGCCGCTGTCGGTGGGTGGCGCAGCCATCGCGTTGCTTCTGACCCACTTGTCGATGTCGCTGTCGGTGGTGATCGGCTTCCTGATGCTCATGGGCATCGTGGCCAAGAACTCAATCCTGCTGGTGGACTTCGCCATCGAGGAGATGCGGGCGGGCAAACCGCGCGCCGAGGCGCTGATGGAGGCCGGGCATAAGCGCGCGCGGCCGATCGTCATGACCACCGTGGCGATGATCGCCGGCATGACGCCGGTCGCTCTGCAGCTGCTGAACGGTGAGCAATTCCGCGCGGCCATGGCGATCGCGGTCACCGGCGGCCTCATCACCTCCACCGCGCTCACGCTGGTGATCGTGCCGGCGGTATTCACGCTGGTTGACGATGTCGAACAGTGGCTGGGCCCGCGCGTCGCACGGCTGCTGCTGCCGGTGCGGGCCAAGGATCCGGGCAAACCCGATCCGCCGCAGCACCGGCCGCACGCGGTGTCGTAAAATCGATGGATGGTTGATCCTCGGACCTCGGCGCAGCGTTCTGCCTGGTGGGTGCGGCTGCTGGCTGCACTGCCCTGGTGGGTGATGAATCCGCTGGCCGATGCCATCGCCTGGCTCTCCTGGCGGGTGGTGCGGGTGGAACAGCGTCCGCTGCGTGAGAATCTCACCGCCTCGTTCCCGACCCTGACCGAGGCGCAGCTGCAGCAGCGCATGCGCGATTTCTACCGCGGCTTCGCGCAGGTGCTGGTGGAAGTGGTGCGCTCGGTGAGCCTCACGCCCGGGGAGCTGCGCCGGCGCGTGGTGCTCGAGGGCTTCGAGCCGGTGCGCGCGGCGCTGGCTTCGGGTAGCCCGGTGCTGCTGGTGGCGGCGCACCAGTGCAACTGGGAATGGATGCTGCTGGCCCTGTCCCTGGAGCTCGGCTATCCGGTGGAGGCCGCCTACAAGCCGCTGGTGGACGGCTGGGCGCAGCGCGAGATGCTCAAGGCCCGCAGCCGCTTCGGCGCCCGGCTGGTGCCGGCGCAGGAACTGCTGCCGCATATCCTGCGCGGCGGGCGCACGCCGCGGGCGATCGCGATGGTCGCCGACCAGGAGCCGCGGACCAGCGAACGGCGCCACTGGACCCGCTTCATGAACCGCGACACCGCCTTCTTCATGGGGGCGGAGGAAATCACCCGCGTCACCAAATTCCCGGCGTTTTTCCTCGGCCTGCGGCGCACCAGCCGCGGCCACTACAGCGTGTCGGTGACACCGCTGTACGAGCCCGGCGAGAAGCTCGCGCCGGGGGCGCTGACCGAGCGCTATGCGCGGCTGGTGGAGGCGCAGATCCTGGCCGCCCCCACCGACTGGCCGTGGTCGCATAAGCGCTGGAAGCTCAAGAAATCGCTGTACGCTTGAGGACATGAAGCCGCCGCCCCGCTGGTCACTGCTGATGCGAGCCGCCATGATCCTGGCGCTGCTGTGCGTTGCGGGCTGCGGGACGATCCACCGCTGGGAGCAGCAGAGCGATCAGGCGGATCTGCGGCGTGAGCAGGCCGCCGGTACCAATCTCACCGACAGCAAGGCGGAGCGCGAGCGCAAGCACAAACAGGCGCAGCGGGAGGCCCGGCTGCGGGTCGTGCAGGCAGCGCTCGCCACCCGCAAGGATGCGGATTCGCTCGCGGCCAGCGCCTTGTTCGAGCGGGTCATCGCAGGTCCCAACAGCAGTGCGCCGCTCGAGCTTGCCGGGCGTGCGGTGGCGGCGGCGCCGGAGCGGGCCGATGTGGCCTTCGTGCAATTACAGTTGTGCGAGAGCCAGGCGAGCTGCGATGCGACGCCGCTGGAGGCGCACCTGCGGCAGTTGGACCCGCACAACGGGGTCACCTGGGTGTATGCCTTGCAGCGTGCCGATCACGCGGAGGACGCCCCGGCCTGGGTGACGGCCTTTGACGCCCTGGCGCAGGCGCAGCGCATCGATATGTACTGGAACCGCATCGTGTCGCGCCTGGCCACGGCGACGGTGAGCCAGGGGAGCTTCGACGCCGGCACCGCGGTCACCGAGCTGATCGGCAGCGAGTCCGCGTTTTCGTTGCCGCTGCAGCCGGTTTCCAGGGTGTGCATGGTCCAGCACTTCACCACCGCCGAGCGGTTGGAGAAGTGCCGGCTGATTTCCGCGGCATTGCGCCACAGTGATACGGCCCTGGTCGAAGCCTCCGGGACCAGCCTCGGGGTCGGCCTTTGGCCCGCGGCTTCCGCCGAACGACAGGAGATCGTCGCGGAGCGACGGGCGCTGCGTTATCGCGTGGAGGTGATGACCCGCAACGAGGCGAAGCTCAACTCGCCGGAGACCTCCCGGATGCTCGCGACCCTGATCTCGAAGTATCCCTCGGAGCAGACCACCATGCGTGCCCTGTACGTGCAACTGGGCCTCGACCCGGATCCACCGGTTGGCTGGAAGGATCAGGTGCCGGGCGGCTGACCTGAGTCTGCGAGCGCCACAGTGCCGTGCCGGCCGAGCAGGCTTTGCACCAGGGCGAGATGCGAGAAGGCCTGGGGGAAGTTGCCGACCTGGCGCTGGGCGCGCGTGTCGTATTCCTCGCTGAGCAGTCCCACATCGTTGCGCAATGCGAGCAGGCGTTCCAGCAGCGCATCGGCTTCCGCGGTGCGGCCCTGCATCTCATAGACATTCACCAGCCAGAAACTGCAGGGAATGAACACGCCTTCGCCCGCGGGCAGTCCGTCCGCGCCGCTTTCGGTGCGATAGCGCATCACGAATCCGCCGGCCACGAGCTCGCGCTCGATGGCAGCGATGGTGCCGGCGACGCGCGGATCCTCGATCGGCAGGAACCCGACCCGCGGAATCAGCAGCAGGCTGGCATCCAGTTCGTCGCTGCCGAAGCTCTGCGTAAACGCGTTTTTTCCGGGATGAAATCCCTGCTCGAGGATCGTGCGGTGAATCTCGTCCCGGATCGTGCGCCAGCGTTCCAGTGGCGCATCGAGTGAAAACTCCTCGGCATCCTTGATCGAGCGGTCGAAGGCCACCCAGGCCATGACTTTCGAATGGGTGAACTGCTGGCGCGGACCCCGCACTTCCCAGATGCCATCGTCCGGTTCGCGCCAGATCTCCTCCAGATGCCCGAGTGCATGGCACTGCATCTCCCACGCGGAGGCCGATTCGGCCAGGCCGCCTTTGCGCGCGAGGTGCAGGGCGCCCATCATTTCGCCCCAGACATCCAGCTGCAGCTGCCCGGATGCCGCATTGCCGACGCGCACCGGCGCCGCACCCTGGTAGCCCGGGAGCCATTCCACCTCCCACTCGGCCAGTCGGCGCTCACCGAAGATGCCGTACATGATCTGCAGGTCCTGCGGCGTGCCCGCGAGTGCGCGTTGCAGCCAGTCACGCCACGCACCTGCTTCCTCGTAGTAGCCCCCGCCCATCAGCGAGATCAGGGTCAGCGTCGCATCACGGATCCAGCAGTAGCGATAGTCCCAGTTGCGTGGACCGCGCAGCTGTTCGGGGAGCGAGGTGGTCGGCGCGGCGATGATGCCGCCGGTTTCACCGAAGGTCATGGCCTTGAGCGTCAGCAGCGAGCGCACGACGACATCGCGGCGCTCACCGGTATACGTGCAGCGTGCCGCCCATTCGCGCCAGAACTTCTGCGTTTCCTCGAGGGCCGCTTCGCAGTCGAGCGCGGCGGGCGGCGCCTGGTGCGATTGCCCGTAGCTCAGTGAGAACGCGACCCGTTGCCCCGCGGCAATCGCGAAGTCCGCGGCGGTGGTGAGATTCTCGCCCTTGAGTTCGACCGGGGCACGCAGCACGGCCAGATTCCGGCCGGCGATCGCGACGAGGCCGTTTTCCTGCTGCAACCGGTCGACCCAGGGAACGCTCGACCCATAGTCGAATCTCAGTGTGAGATTCATGCGCATGCGGACCTCGCCGCTGCGGCCTTCGAGGATGCGGATGACGGAGGAGCCCGGCTGCTTCATCGGCATGAAGTCGATCAGGGCGACGCTGCCCGCGGCGGTTTCGAACAGCGTCTCGAGGACCACAGTGTCCTCCACATAAGCGCGGGTGACTTTCGTGACCTCCGCGGCGGGACTCAGCGACCAGCGCCCATGCCGCGAGTGTCCGAGCAGGGCCGCAAAGCAGGCGCCGCTGTCGAATCGCGGCCAGCACAGCCAGTCGATGGAGCCGTTGCGACCCACCAGCGCAGCGGTCGTGCAGTCGCCGATGAGTGCATAATCTTCGATCGGCAGCGGATCATCCGGATCGGGCTTACAGTTTGTTTCGACCATCGTCAGCGTATATGCGAAAAAACAGCCTTGTACAATACGCCTCCTTCCTACAACCAAGCGCCTGAAACAGTGGATTGCGAAACTGACCCGGAAGCCGAGCGACTGACGCAGGACGGGCAACTGCAGCAGCGTTGGCGGCTGTGGGGAACCTATCTGTCGGAGCGCCAGTGGGGTACCGTCCGCGAGGATTACTCGGCGGACGGGGATGTGTGGAACTCGTTTCCCCATGACCACGCCCGCAGTCGCGCCTACCGCTGGGGCGAAGACGGCCTGCTCGGGCTGTGCGATGAGGAGTGCCGGCTGTGTTTTGCGGTGACGCTGTGGAACGGGCAGGACGCAATCCTGAAAGAGCGGCTGTTCGGGCTCTCGAATCCCGAGGGCAACCACGGCGAAGACGTGAAGGAGCTGTACTACTACCTGGATGCACTGCCGACCCACGCGTACTGCAAGGCGCTCTACAAGTATCCGCAGCAGGCCTTTCCCTACGAACGCCTGCGCACCGAGAATGCGGCCCGCGATCGCACGGTTCCTGAATTCGAACTGCTCGACACCGGCATATTCGATGCCAGGGAATATTTTGACGTCCTGGTCGAATATGCTAAGGCCGCGCCCGATGACGTATTGATCCGGATCAGTGCGACCAATCGCGCCGCGACGGCGGCGCCGCTGCATCTGTTGCCGACCTTGTGGTTCCGCAACACCTGGGCCTGGGGTGCCATCGAACAGGAGTCGCTGGCGACCCCGAAGATCTCGCGCCAGGGCAACGGCTTCCTGGCTGAGCATGAAACATTGGGACGCTACCTGCTGGTAAGCGACCCGGCAACGCCGGCGGAGGCGTTGCTCTTCACCGGCAACGAAACCAACTCGACGCGGCTTTTCGGTGTGCCAAATCCGCAGCCTTACGTCAAGGACGCGTTCGATGAAGCGCTCGTCAAGGGTAACCGGGCGGCGCTCAATCCGGCCGGGGAGGGCACCAAGGCCGCGGTGCATTACCGGCTGGCGATTGCACCCGGACAAACCGCCACGATCCGACTGCGGCTGAAGGCAGACGCTGTGGGCGCCGTCGTGGAGGAAGCGGAATTCGACGCAATTTTCGCGCAACGGATTGCCGAAGCGGATGCCTTCTACGCAAAACGCATCGCCGCATCCGCGGACGCGCACGGACGGCAGCTGGCGCGCGCCGCCTATGCGGGCCTCTTCTGGTCCAAGCAGTTCTACAACCTGGTGCAGACGCGCTGGCTCGCCGGCGACCCGGCGCAGATCCGGCCGCCGCCGGGCCACAAGCAGATCAATCCCGGCTGGAAGCACCTCTATGCACGCGATGTGCTGTCGATGCCGGACAAGTGGGAATTTCCGTACTTCGCCTCCTGGGACATGGCCTTTCATTGCGTTTCACTCAGCCGCGTCGACCAGGCCTTATCGAAGCGGCAGCTGCTGCTGCTGCTGCGCGAGTGGTACATGCATCGCAACGGCCAGCTGCCGGCCTACGAGTTCGGTTTTTCGGATGTCAATCCGCCGGTACATCCGTGGGCCGTGTGGCGGGTCTACCGGCTGCCGCACGCCGGCGAGGCGGCCGACCGGAACTTCCTCGAGCGCTGTTTCCAGAAGCTGCTGCTGAATTTCACCTGGTGGGTGAACCGGGAGGATCTCAAGGGCGACAACCTGTTCGCCGGTGGCTTCCTGGGCCTCGACAACATCGGCGCTTTCGACCGCTCCAAGCCGATGCCCATGGGCGGGGAACTCGAGCAGGTCGATGGCACGGCGTGGATGGCGTTCTATTGCATCCACATGCTGTCGATGGCGCTGGAGCTGTCGCGCGCGGACAAGGTGTACGAGGACATCGCTTCGAAGTTCCTCGAGCACTTCGGTGCCATCACGCACGCCATCAACAAGGACGCCGGTGGCGGACTGTGGGATGCCCAGGATGGCTTCTACTACGACACCTGGCATCTCGGCGAGCGCCGGGTGCCGATGCGCCTACGCTCGATCGCGGGGTTCGTGCCGATGTTTGCCGTTACCCTGATCGAGCGCGAGAGCGTGGAGCAGTTCGAAGGTTTCGTGCGGCGCGCGGACTGGGAGGCGAAGTATCGCGCCACCCGCTCGCAGCACGTGATCGATCTCGCGGATGGCAGCGCGCAGTACCTGCTGGCGATCGCCACCCGGCCGCAGCTGGAGCTGATGTTCAAACGGCTCTTTGACGAGAACGAATTCCTCTCACCTTATGGCATCCGCTCATTGTCCAAGGCCTATGAGAAGACACCTTTCGTCTATGAGAGCGATGGTCAGACCTACACCGTCGACTATGAGCCCGGGGAGAGCACCAGCAACATGTTCGGCGGCAACTCCAACTGGCGCGGGCCGGTCTGGTTCCCGATGAACTACCTGATACTTGAGTCCCTACGCATCTATCACCGCTTCTACCAGGACAGTTTCATGGTGGAGTTCCCGACCGGTTCCGGCAACCGGATGACGCTGGGCGAGGCCGCACGACAACTGTCACACAGGCTGCAGAAACTGTTCCTGCCGGACTCACAGGGCCGGCGCCCGGGCAACGGCGATTACGCCTGTTACCGGGATGCACCGGACTTCAAGGACCTGCTGCAGTTCTTCGAGTACTACCACGCGGACAGCGGCCGCGGGTGTGGCGCAAGCCACCAGACCGGCTGGACCGCGTTGGTCGCGGATTTGCTCAACCTGGAGGGTCGATGGGAATGAACCAGGACAGTAAGGAGCCGGATGCCCCGGCATTGCCGGATTCGCGGCCGGTGCCGAAGGTTCCCTATCCGATCGTCCTTGCCGGTCAGCCGGCACTGGTGACGGGGGCAAATTCCGGGATCGGGCGCGCCGTGGCGCTCGGGCTGGCGAAGGCCGGGGCGGATGTCGTGGTGAACTACGTCACCGATCCGGGCGCAGCGCAGGACGTGGCGAATGAAATCATGCAGATGGGCCGACGTGCCATTGCGCTGAAAGCCGATGTCAGCAAGGAGGATGAAGTCCTGAGCATGTTCGCCCAGGCGATCGATCACTTCGGGACCTTGCACATAGTGGTCAGTAACGCGGGCCTGCAGCGCGATTCCCCCTACGACCAGATGACGCTAGAGCAATGGAACACGGTCATCGGGGTGAACCTGACGGGGCAGTTCCTGTGCACCCGGGAGGCGACGCGGGAGTTCAAGCGCCGCGGGGTCGTGGAGCAGGTGTCGGTCGCGGCCGGCAAGATCATCTGCATGAGTTCCGTGCACCAGGAGATTCCCTGGGCCGGCCACGCCAACTATGCGGCGTCGAAGGGCGGCATCAACATGCTGATGCGCAGCATCGCCCAGGAGCTCGCGCCGCACCGGATCCGGGTCAACAGCATCGCCCCCGGTGCGATCCGCACGCCGATCAATACCTCGGCCTGGAACACCACCGCGGCCTACCAGGATCTGATGACGCTGGTGCCGTACAAGCGCATCGGCGAACCTGAGGACATCGCACAGGCCGCCGTCTGGCTGGCATCGGACGCTGCCGACTATGTCACCGGCGCGACGTTGTTCGTGGATGGCGGCATGACGCTCTATCCGGGGTTTGCGACCGGCGGCTGAGCAATCTCACGCGGCTGATTCCAGACACAGCCAGTGACCGTCCGGGTCGCGCAGCAGGCTGCGCAGCGAACCATCCGCGAACCTCACAGGTTCGCTGTTTACCCGCAGCTGCTGCAACAACTGCCGCAGTTGCGTGTCATTGCCGACCGTGAACACCAGCCAGTCCGCAGCGATGTCATTGGGCTGCGAACGGGATTGCGGCCGCACGAACTGTTCGCCGTAACAGAGCAACTCCAGATGGGGGGTCGGATGATCGGGTGCGCCAAGTGCCGTCACGGCAACGTGCGCACCGTGGATCCCGTCGAGCCGATCCTGTTCCGGACCGGTATTCACCGAGCCGCCCGTGCGCGCCAGCCCCAGCTGTTCATAGAAGGCGATGCTGCGGAGCGTGGCTTCGACGCAAATGGCGGAATGGCTGATGCCCGAGCCCGCGGCTTGCGCCTCGCTCGGCGCCGGCGTGATCAGCTCCAGAGGATGGCCCTCCGGATCGCGGAACTTGAACGCGGTGACGCCGCCCGAGGCGGGCGGCAGAGTCTGTGGACCCCCGTTCGATATCGGAGTCCACCCCGATTGCGACGTAAGGCGCGCCAAGTTCCGCGAAAAGGCGCTGACTTCGATGGCGATGTGTTGAAACAATGCATCGGGGCCTGGAACATTGGCCGGATACGCGCGGCCCGCAGGCTCGATCCGCAGCAGATCCAGGGCCTGATCACCGAGCCTCAGGTTCACCACCTCCCCACGCGCGTGGGGCACGCCCAGCAGTGCCGCCAGGGCCGGTTCCATCAGGGCCCGACCACCGCTGCACGTGAACCCGAGGGCATTTTCATAAAAGGCCGCCAGTACCAGCGGCGCCCGGCAGATCCGCACGATCCGATCCAGGCGCAGGACGGCGCTCATGGCGATGCGGGGCGTAGCTGATAGGGGTGGGAGGAGCTCAGCGGATGCGACAGGAATTCGCCCACCGAGTCGACCCGGGTGCCGAAGGTGATCAGCAGGAAGCCCCCGGCGAGGGCAAAGTTCTTCAGGAAGTCCCAGAACAGGCCCCGCGCCTGACCGTCCTTCGCGCTCCAGAAGTCTCCGGGCTTCCAGAACTGTTTCCAGCCGAGCGCGGTCACGCCGCAGTAACCGGCCAGCACGAAGGCACAGGCGCGATCGGCGATGCCGCTGATGACGCCCAATGACATGAACACTTCCACACAGAGTCCGGCAAGGATGAGACCGACCGCCACGACCCGAGTGCCGACGGCCTGCCGGGCCTGGCCGACCGCTCCTGCGAAGTTCAGCAGCTTGTCGAGCGCACTGAAGGGCAGGAACAGCGCACACAACAGCAGTCGGGTCGCCAGGACAATTGCCACGTTCAGCGTCATCAGCGTCTCCTGCCTGCAGCAGCGCGGGCACATTTTAAGCGCTACTATCGAGGATAAGTGCAAAGCGAACACTTCGATGTGGTGATCATAGGCTCCGGTCCCGGCGGCGGCACCATGGCATGGCGCCTGGCGCAGACCGGAAAACGGATCCTGTTGCTTGAACGCGGGAGCTATCTGCCGCGGGAACGGGAGAACTGGGATACGCAGGCGGTGTTCGTCGATGCGCGTTACCAGGCAAAGGAGACCTGGTACGGCGCCGACGGCAAGGCTTTCCATCCCGGCCTGCACTATTTCGTTGGCGGCAACAGCAAGGTGTACGGGGCCGTGCTACTGCGCCTGCGCGAGCGGGACTTCGAGGAAGTGCAGCACGTGGATGGCATCTCGCCGGCGTGGCCACTGAAGTACCAACAGTTCGAGCCTTATTACCAGGCGGCCGAGGAGCTGTACTACGTCCACGGGCTGCGCGGCGAGGATCCCACCGAACCACCGTGTCCGAAACCCTATGCCTATCCGCCGATCAGCCACGAGCCGCGGATCCAGCAGTTGTTCGATGACCTGAAGCGCGAGGGCCACAAGCCGTTCCATCTTCCCGTCGGGGTGCTGCTCGAGGAGCGCGATGGCAAGCCGCTGCCACATTCGGCCTGCATCCGCTGCAATGCCTTCGATGGCTACCCCTGTCTCACCAACGGCAAGGCCGATGCGCAGATCGTCTGCGTGGATCCGGCGTTGCGTGCGCATCCGAATCTGACACTGCGAACCGGCTCTTACGTTGCGAAGCTCAGCACCGATGAAACCGGCAGGCGGGTGAGCGCCGTCGAGGTGATCGAGAATGGCGTGCAACGCCAATATTCCGCCGATATCGTGGTGGTGGCCTGCGGCGCACTCTCCTCGGCACTGCTGATGCTGCGCTCGGCGAATGCCAGGCATCGGCAGGGTCTCGCGAATGGCTCCGGACTGGTCGGTCGCAATTACATGCGACACAACAATTCGGTGGTGATGGCCATCTCCCGCACCCCGAACCCGACGCTTTTTCAAAAGACGCTGGGGCTGAACGACTTCTACTTCGGCGCCGACGACTGGAATTTCCCGCTCGGTCACATCCAGATGGTGGGCAAGAGCGACGGCGCCCAGATCCGCGGCGAAGGCCTGCCGCAGTTCCTGCAGTGGTTTCCCGAACAGCCCTTTGACTGGATTGCGCGCCATTCGCTGGACTTCTGGCTCACCTCCGAGGACTTGCCGAAACCCGAAAACCGTATCTTCTACGACGGTGAGCGCGTCCGTTTGGACCTCACTCAATCCAACACCGAGGGCCATACGCGGCTGAAGCGGAAGCTGAAGGATCTTTGCGGGAAACTGGACCTGCATCCACAGCTGTTCGATCGGTCCTTGTATCTCGGCCAGGATGTCCCCATCGGGGGCACGGCCCATCAGGCTGGAACCCTGCGCTTCGGCATGGATCCAACACAGTCGGTGTTGGATCTGAACTGCAGGGCCCACGAGGTGGACAATCTTTATGTCACCGATGGCAGCTTCTTCCCCGCGATCGGGGCGGTGAATCCGACCCTGACGATCATCGCCAATGCGCTGCGGGTGGCCGAGCACCTGTGCGAACGGCTGCGCTGACGGCGGCCGCTGCCGGCGCTTTAGAATTTTGCGATCAGGGCGACGCCCGCCATCATCAGCAGGCATCCGGCATAGCGCCACAGACTGGCCGGATGCGGATCGAACCCCAGCCAGCCGAATTCATCGCACATCACCGCGAACAGCAACTGGCCGGTCACCACGAATCCGACCAGGGCGGCGGCGCCGAGCCTGGGTGCCAGGAGGACGTTCGCGGTCAGGTACACCACGCCCAGCGCGCCGCCGGCGATCCAGGTCCACCAGGGTGCCGAGCGCACGACCGCTCCGGCCGGCCAGGGCTTGTGCGCGATCAGCAGTAATGCCGAGGTTAGCGCGATGCCGACCACCATGTTCACCGCGGCCGGTATGTACGGGTTGTCGAGCGTCCTGCCGAGCAGGGTGTTGCTGCCCACCTGGGCCGTCAGGACGGCGCCGCAGCCAAGCGCCAGGAGGGCAAAGACCACGTACATTGCAGTGATACCCGATTAAGCGAACAGCAGTTCAGGAAGGAGTGCCATGGTGCTGAAGGTCTGGTGCGCGCCAGCCTCGATCAGCCGCTGCGAGGGCGTGAGCGCACTGTACCCGAAGACCCTCATGCCCGCCGCGACCCCCGCGGCCACCCCCGTGGGCGTATCCTCGACCACGCTGCAGACCTGGGGGCTCATGTGCTACCGCTGGGCCGCATGTAGAAAGACATCGGGGGCCGGTTTGCCTCTTGCCACCTCGGTCACGCTGAACAGCCTGCCTTCGAAGCGCGGCAGCAGACCGGTGATGCCCAGCGTGGTGCGCATCTTCTCGTGGGAGCCGCTCGATGCCACGCAGTAGGGAACCCCGGCGGCGCCGAGCGCATCAAGCGTCGCTTCGATACCCGGAACCGGCTGCAGTTGCGCCTGCATCGCCGCGGTGGTGCGACTGCGATAGGTGTCCCAGAAGTCCTGCGGAAGGGGCCGCTGCAGCATCCCGGCAATGAGCTCGTTGCAATACGCCATCGAGCGACCGACGAAGCGCTCGAACAGCTCCTCGAGCGTCACCGGCACACCCAGCTCGTTCAGCATTGCCGCCAGGATCCGATTGGTGATCAGCTCGCTGTCCACCAGCACGCCGTCGCAGTCGAAGATCACAAGTTGGACTGCCGACACGCTTAGCTTCGCTACGCCTGACCTTTGAGCTTGCCTTCCAGGTGCGCTGCGAGTTCCGCGATGGTCGGGAAGTCGAACAGCTCGGTGAGGTCGATCTGGCCGGGAAATTCCCGATCGATCTGCTCGTGAATCTCGATCAGCTTCAGGGAGCTGGCGCCGATCTCGAACAGGTTGTCGTGCAGGTCGAGCTTCTTGCCCTCGAGTGCGGCGTCGCAGATGTTGCGGATCTTCTCCTCGATGTCGGAGCGCGAGGCGGCGCCGGGGCCGCGCAGCGTGGCGCACAGGGCCGCGAGCTGCGCCAGTTCGGTCGCGAACTCGCCGCCGAGATAGGCTTCCTCCATCAGATGTCGTTGGATCTTGCCGCTGGTGGTCTTGGGGATGCGCTTCACGGGCACCACGTCGGTGACTTCGAGGCCGGCTTGCTCGTTGATGAGCCGCGACACCTCATTCGCCACCGGCAGGAACTCCTGCACCTCGCCGCGGTGCAGGACGAAGACGATGATCTGGTCGGTCTGCGCGCTTGCCGGGCGTACGCCCGCGACCACCACCTTGCCGAGGTCGAGTCCCGCGGCGGCCTGGGCGATGTTCTCCAGGTCGTGCGGATAGTAATTCTGACCGTTGACGAACAGGATTTCCTTAGCGCGCCCGGTGATGAAGAGGTCCCCGTCCCGCACCATGCCCAGGTCCCCGGTGCGCAGCCAGCCATCGGCACTGAAGGTGTTGGCATTGCCGGAAGGATCCGCGAAGTAGCCCTTCGTGACATTCGCGCCGGTGATGAGGATGTTGCCGACGATGTTCTGCGGCAGGTCCTGGTCCTCGTCGCTGCAGATGCGGAAGCTGCAGTTCGGAACCGCGCGACCCACTGATACCAGTTCCACGGAATCCGTCGTGCCGGCTGCCACATCCTGCGCCGCCTCGCCGACGGTCAGGTGATGACGGTTCAGATGTACGCTGCGCAGTGCGGTGCCGGATTGCGGAAAAGTCGCGGCGAGCGAGGCTTCCGCCAGGCCGTACACCGGATACATGGCGTTGGGCCTGAGCTTCGCAGGTTCCATCCGCTTCAGGAACTCGCGGCACAACGGCGCCGAGATCGGCTCGGCGCCGTTGAACAGCAGGCGCACGCTCGACAGATCCAGACCGTCCACGGGTCGGTCGCCGAGAACCTTGAGGTAGTGTCGATAGCCGAAGTTGGGAGAGCTCATCAGCGTGGCGCGCTTGCGATCCGCAAACGTCAGCCACAGCAGCGGCCGGCGCACGAACAGGTCGGTCGGCATCAGGTTCTGATTGATGCGATTGGCCACCATGTAGATGTGGAAGCCGATCAGGCCCATGTCGTGGGTCAGGGGCATCCATGACAGGCTCACATCCTCCTCGGTCAGCTCCGCGACTGCGCTCACCCCTGCGCAATTGGCGAGGATGTTGCGGTGGGTGAGGATCACGCCCTTCGGTTCGCTGGTGGACCCGGAGGAGAACTGGATGAAGGCCACATCATCGGGCATCGCGGCATGCGGTTTGCCGGGACGCGAAATGTCATCCAGCTGGTCCACCAGGAAGACGCGGGACTTGAGCTTGTCGAAGGTCGCAGCCTCGTTCACCTGCGTGGCGAAGGCGCCGATGCGCTCGAGGGATTTGCGGTCGGTGTAGAGGAACGGGTTGCCGAGCTTGCGCGCGATGCGCAGCAGCTTGTGCCGATGTTCGTCGCTGATGCCGAGTGCGACCGGTACCGGAATGATGCCGCCCAGTACCGCGCCCCAGAAGGCGTCGACAAAGGGTTCGTTGTCGCCCAGGAACAGGATCAGGTGATCGCCGCGCTTCGCGCCCAGCTTCTGCAGGTGAAACAGTATGCCGAGCGCGCGGGTGTGCAGATCGGCATAGGACACGCTGCGTTCGTTCTGCTCACCCTCCAGGTAGGTGATGCTGCGGTTGACCTTGCGGTTCGTTTCGAGCAGTTCAGTGAGGGTCGCAAAAGTGGCCATCAGCGGCGTTCCAGCCTCATTACCAGTGGTTTACGGGTTCGCAGGTTGATCTGCGCTTCCAGCTCGACCGGCTCATCCGAGGCCAGCCGCAGCCGGTAGTGACGGCCGACCTTGTACAGATGCATGAGCATCTCGTAAAGGGCCAGCGATTCGCCGATGCAGTGGCGCGGGCCCGCGGCGAAGGGGATGTAGGCGAAGCGCGGCCGTTCACTCTCATGCTCGGCGTCGAAGCGCTCGGGCCGGAAGGCATCCGGCTCCTTCCAGTACTGCGGGTGCCGGTGCAGCAGGTACGGGCTCAGCAGCACATCGGTGCCGGGGGGCACCTCGAAGCCTGACAGTACGTCGGCATCGATGGTGCGGCGGGACAGCAGCCAGCCCGGCGGATACAGGCGCAACGCTTCGTTGACGACGTTCTGGGTGTAGCTCAGCTCCTCCATCCTGCCGAGGCTCGGCGCGGTGAGTTCCGGGGTGGCCTCGATTTCCGCGTGCATGCGGGCATCGGCTTCGGGATGCGTGGCCAGCAGGTACCAGGCCCAGTTCAGCGCGCTCGCGGTGGTCTCATGCCCGGCGACCACGAGGGTCATCACCTCATCGATCAGCGCGCGCTCGGTCATCGGGTCGCCTGTCTCCTTGTCGCGCACGTTCATCAGCATGCTCAGATAATCGAAGTGCTCGGCCGGTGCGGCGCGGCGCTGCGCCATCAGGTTCGAGACCAGCTTCGCGAGCGAGCGGAACCGGTAGGCGAACCTGAGGTCCCGGGCAGGCTCCTTGGTGACGACCTCGAAGGGATTGCCGCCCGGCTGCCGGGTGAGAGTGGCCAGGTCCTTGCCGAAGATCGAACCGAGCACGATTTCCAGCGTCAGCTCGCTCATGTCGTCGGTCAGGTTCACCAGTTCGCCGCGCGCCGCCTGCGCCCCCCACTTTTCGATGAAGCGATTGTTGGCGGCCTCGAGCAGCTGGTTGAATTCGGTGACCACGCGGCGGTGGAAGAGGGGCTGCATCATCGAGCGCTGATGGCGCCAGAAGTCCCCCTCGCTCGTCATGAGGCCATTGCCGAGCAGGATCCGCACCCGGTCCAGGCCCGTACCCTTGGTGTAGTTGCGGTGATTGCTCACCAGCACGCGCTTCACGTCGTCCGGGTGATTGATCACCCAGGTGTGGGATTTACGTCCCGGGGCATACACGCGGTAGATATCCCCGTAGCGCGCGAACAGCTCCACCATCCGTTCCAGGGAATCATCCGTGGCGCCCAGGTCGAATTGCAGGTCGATCTCGGGCGGTTGCGGGGGCGAGGAGGGGGTAGGTAGATCCGAGGCGGTCATGCAATATTGTCGCATGACCGATACCGGCCCGGGCGGGGAGCTCCGCAACACCCTCTACAAGACCGTGACCCGCTCCGGCCGGCGCATGACACGGGCCCGTCGTGCCTTGTACGCCGTGGCGGTCCCGACAGCGATGGCAGTCATCCGGCTATGGTGGCTGACCTGTCGCGTGCGCAAAATCGATGGCGATGAGAATCTCACCGCCGCGCTCGAGAAGGCCCCTTCGCTGGTGCCGTGCTACTGGCACCAGCACCAGCTGTTCTGTGCGAAATACCTGCTGGAAAATCGCAGTCGCGGCCTGATGCCCGGCTGGCTGATCAGTCCCTCGGTGGATGGGGAGCTCGGCGCCATGATGGCGACACGCGTCGGCGCAAAGGCGATCCGCGGATCCTCTTCCCACACCGGTGCCCGCGCCCTGCGCGACTATTACGTGGCCCTCGTCAAGGAGAACATCTCCCCGGTGGTGACGCCGGATGGCCCGCGGGGGCCGCGCTTCAAATTCAAGCCGGGGGCCATCCTCTTGGCACAGATGTCCGGCCGTCCGATGCTGCCGATGGCCTACGCGGCGTCCCGGGCGTGGCTGATCAAGTGGGACAAGTTCGTCATTCCCGTGCCATTTGCGCGCATCAGCATTGCCATCGGCAAGCCACGTTATGTCGCGCGGGTGCTGGGTGCCGAGGCGGTCGAGGCCCTGCAGCTGGAAATGGAGCAGGAGTTGAAGCAGTTGTATGCGAAAGCGTATGCAGGACTGTGAACAGTCTGCGCGCAGCGGCCCAGCTTGCGGCGCATAATCAGCAATTCTTCAAGCGCAGACAATACCTTAGCTTGAATTCCTTCGTTGGTATGCCATTATTTAACAAATAATCAAAGGCAATCAGGTCGCAATGCCGAGCGTCCCGCCCGAGTCGAATGTCGAGTTCTCTGCCTCCGATGTGTTGTCCGCCGACGTTTGGAGCGGCAAGACACCCCCGGCGGTCATCGGCATTGATGTTGCCTGCACCAAGATTGCCGTCGATCTGCAGCACCTGCGCCGCGACTCGGCCGATGCGACCATCCTGCGGAACCTGCAGCTGCTCGTCGACCTGACGATCAGCGATTGCGCCTTCCTGGCCTTCATCGGCGAGGACGGCAAGTTTGCCCAGGTCCAGGCCGCACGGCGCGGCATGGCCCATTGCCAGCCCGAAGCCTTGAGCGGTGATGCCCTGACCGATTACCCGTGGCTGAGCACGCGCCTGGAGCACCTGCGCCTGACGGAGCTGCGCGACACGGGCAAGCCCACGCCCGCCCAGGCGAACGAGGGCCGGCGCTTTGCGGCGCTGCAGATCGGTTCGCTGCTGATGGTCGTGTTCCGGATCCAGAACCGGCCGGCGGGACTCTTGGCCCTGGCCCGCGCCATGCCCCAGGGACCCTGGGACGTGAACCTGCAGCTGTTGCTGAAGCTGGTGGGGACGAGTCTTTCGACCGGCCTCGACCGGCTGCGCATGGAGCAGCGCCTGGCGAAGGTCGAGGAGCGCCTGCAGCTCACCCAGGCGGCCGCCAATGACGGTGTCTGGGACTTCGATCTGGAGAACAACGAAGTCTATTTCTCGCCCCGCTGGAAGGCCATGCTGGGCTACGCCGATGAGGACATGCGCGAGTCGCCCGACTGGCGCAACCTGGTGCATCCGGATGACATGACCCGCGTGCAGAACGCGATCCGCGATCACGTTGCCGGCAAGCTGCCGATCTTCGAGAGCGTGCATCGCATGCGCCATCGCAGCGGCGAATGGCGCTGGGTCATCTCGCGCGCACAGGCCCGCGTCGACAGCCACGGCCGGCTGCTGCGCCTGGTCGGTGTCGAACTCGACATCACCGAACGCAAGCTCTACGAGGAGGCGCTGTTCCGGGAGAAAGAGAGCGCGCAGATCACGCTGCAGTCGATCGGCGATGGCGTGGTGACGACCAATGCCGACTCGACCATCGATTACATCAACCCGGTGGCCGAGGAGCTGACCGGCTGGCGGCTGGAGGATGCGATGGGTCGCCCGGTCGAGGAGGTGTTCCGCGCCTTCCACGAGGAGACCTGCGAACCGCTGGAGAATCCGCTCGCCGTCGCCATCCGGCGGGTGCGTCCGATCAAGTCCGTACGCCCGGTGCTGCTCATCCGTCGCGACGGCAACGAACTGTACGTGGAGAGCACCGCGGCCCCCATCCGCGACGGCGCCGGGCACGTCGCAGGCGGGGTGCTGGTGTTCCACGACGTGAGCGAATCGCGTGAACTGAATCGCCGGCTGTCCTATCACGCCAGCCACGATTTGCTCACCGGACTGGTCAACCGCCGCGAGTTCGAGGCGCGCATGGAACGTGCGCTGAAGAGCGCGAAGGCCCGCGAGGCCTCCTACGCCCTGTGCTACCTCGACATCGATCAGTTCAAGATCATCAACGACAGCTGCGGGCATGGTGCCGGTGATGCGCTCCTCGGGCAGGTGGGTGCGCTGCTGAAGTCGAAGGTCCGCTGGCGCGACACGCTTTCGCGCCTGGGTGGCGACGAGTTCGGCATCCTGCTGGAGAGCTGCTCCCTGGATGAGGCCATGCACACCGCCGAGCAGCTGCGCGAGGCCGTGCGTACCTTCCGCTTCTCCTGGGAAGACCGCGTGTTCCGTCTCGGCGCAAGTGTCGGTGTGGTGCCGATCACGGCCGAGAACGAGGATGTCGCCTCGATTCTGTCCGCCGCGGACAGCGCCTGCCAGGCGGCGAAGGAAGCCGGCCGCAACCGCGTCCACAGTTTCGCCGAGAACGACATCGAGCTGATGCGCCGCCGGCGCGAGATGCAGTGGGCGGCGCGGATCAATGCGGCGCTGGAAGAGGATCGCTTCGAGCTGTTCCGCATGGCCATCCAGCCGCTGCAGCGCGTCGAGCCGGGCCAGCACTACGAGCTGCTGCTGCGGCTGCGTGATGAGGGCGGCCGGATCGTCTCACCGGATAATTTCATCGCCGCCGCCGAGCGCTATGGCATCGCGCCGGCCATTGATCGCTGGGTGATCGAGAATGCGCTGCGCTGGCTGGTGTCGGAGGCCGACGAGCGCGAGACCCTGAGCCTGTGTTCCATCAATCTCTCGGGGCAGAGCCTCGGGGATGACAAGTTCCTGCCGTTCGTCATCGACCAGTTCCATCGCAGTGGCCTGGATGCCTCGAAGATCTGCTTCGAAATCACCGAGACCGCGGCGGTCGCGAGCTTCTCGCAGGCGAATCGCTTCATCCAGTCGCTCAAGGAGCTGGGTTGCAAGTTCGCGCTGGATGACTTCGGCACCGGCCTGTCCTCGTTCGGGTACCTGAAGCACTTCCCGGTCGACTACCTGAAGATCGACGGCAGCTTCGTGCGCGAAATCCTGCGTGATCCGATCGATCGCGAGATGGTGCGCTCGATCAACGAGATCGGGCATCTCACCGGCAAGCAGACCATCGCCGAATTTGCGGAGAACGCCGAGATCATCCAGATGCTGCGCAGCCTCGGCGTCGATTACGCCCAGGGCTACGGCATCTCACAGCCGCAGCGGGTGTTGAAGGCGGTCGGCACCTGAGCGCTGCGCGGCCGGTTTTCAGGCGATGAATTCGAACCGCATCGACAGATCGATGGCCCGCACGTGCTTGGTCAGCGCGCCGACCGAGATGTAGTCCACGCCGGTCTCGGCGATCGCCCGCACGGTATCCAGACTGGTACCCCCCGACGCCTCCAGCTTCAGCGGTGAGCCGGCCTGCCGGTTGCGCTCGACCGCCTTGCGCAGGTCCCCGAGGTCGAAGTTGTCCAGCAGCACGATGTCGGCGCGCGCACCCAGCGCCTCCTCGAGCTGCCCGAGGGTCTCCACCTCGGTCTCCACCTGCAGCCGCGGCGTCGTCGCGCGGGCCGTGGCGATGGCCTTGCTCAGGGACCCGGCCGCGGCGATGTGGTTCTCCTTGATGAGCACCATGTCGTAGAGACCCATGCGGTGATTGCGGGCGCCGCCGCAGCGTACCGCGTACTTCTGCGCCGTGCGCAGTCCGGGCAGCGTCTTGCGCGTATCCAGAATCGTGCAGTCGGTGCCGGCCACGGCATCCACATAGCGTCGCGCCTCGGTGGCGGTCGCCGAGAGCAGCTGCAGGAAGTTGAGCGCCGTGCGTTCCCCGGTCAGGATCGGGCGGGCCAGGCCTGCGAGCGTCAGCAGCAGCTCGCCCGCCTGTGCCTGCGCACCTTCCTCGACGTGCCAGGTCAGCGCAATGTGCGGATCGAGTCTTGCGAACGTCTCCTCGACCCAGGCCCTGCCACACAGCACCATCGCTTCGCGGGTGATCACGCGTGCGCGCACCCGCTGTCCGGGTGGCACCAGGTTCGCGGTCACATCGCCGTCGGCGACATCCTCGGTGAGGGCGCTCAGCACCTGCTGCCCGAGGTCCGCGGGCAGTGGGGAGGCGAAGGCCATCAGCGGACCACCGCCGCACTGAAGACCATCAGACTCAGGATTTCGAACAGCATCTGTGCTCCGGCCTGGGCGGTGTTGGTGGTGTCGTCGTACTGCGGCGCGACCTCCATGACATCGCCCCCGACGATATTCAGACCCTTCAGGCCATGGAACAGCTGCAGCACCTCGCGGGTCGTTAGGCCGCCGATCTCGGGTGTGCCGGTGCCGGGTGCGAAGGCGGGATCCAGGGAATCCACGTCGAAGGACAGGTAGGTGGGACCATCGCCCACCACCTCGCGGGCGCGGCGGATGACGGCCTCGCAGCCGAGGCGGGCGAATTCCGGCATCGGAATCACCGTCATGCCGGCATCGCGGGAGAACTCCCAGAGGTACTCGGAGGAGCCGCGGATGCCGATCTGGATGGTGCGGCGCGGATCCAGCACCCCGTCCAGGACCGCCTGGCGGAAGGGTCCGCCGTGGTGGAACTTGGTGCCATCGAAGGCGCCGCCGGTATCGCAATGGGCATCGATATGGATCAGCCCGACCGGCTGATCGCGGCCGATCGCCCGCAGGATCGGCAGCGTCACCGAGTGATCACCCCCCACGGCCAGCGGCAGGGTGCCCGCCTGGTTCAGCCGGGCGAAGAAGCGCTCGATGTCGTCGTGGCAGCTTTCCAGGTTGAACCGGCTGCGAAAGGGCACGTCCCCGATGTCCGCGACCCGCAGGTCGCGGCCCGGAACGCAGTCCAGTGCGGCGTTGTAGGGGCCGATGCGCTCGATGGTGCGCAGTGCCCGCGGGCCGAAGCGGGCGCCGGTGCGGTTGCTGACCCCCAGATCCATCGGCACCCCGACCAGGGCCACCTGCAGGCCTCCCAGATCGGCCTGCTCGGCCGCCTCGGGGCGATAGGGCGCCGCCAGCAGTGTGGGTACCCCGGCGTAGGGGAGGACGCGGGTGCCGTCCTTGAACAGCTGGTCCGCGACGCGCCGGAAGCGTGGGTCATGGGTGGCGGACTCCTGCGCCCCTGCGTACTTGGCCCGCAGCCGCGCCAGCTCACTGGCGTCCATCGTTTTCCCTACCGGTCATGTTGCCGCGATATCCTAAGGTTTCGAATGCCAAGGAGGTCGATATGAGCCGCTTCGATCCCACCACGAACGCTGATCTGCAGGCGCGTCGCAGCGCCGCGGTGGCGCGCGGTGTCGCTTCGGCGACCCCGCTCTTCGCCCGCATGGCAGAAGGTTCGCACATCCTGGATGTCGAGGGCAGACGCTACATCGATTTTGCCAGCGGCATCGGGGTGCTGGCCACGGGCCATCGACATCCTGCAGTGATCCGTGCAGTGCAGGAGCAGTTGAACTGCTTCACGCACACCGCCTTCCAGGTGATGGCCTACGAGCCCTACATCGCGCTCGCCGAGGCGTTGAATGCCCTGGCGCCCTTCAAGGAAGCCGCGAAGTGTGTGTTCCTGACGACGGGCGCCGAGGCCGTCGAGAACGCCGTGAAGATCGCGCGGGTCGCGACCGGGCGGCCGGCGATCATCGCGTTCAGCGGCGCCTTCCACGGTCGCACCATGCTCACCGCTACGCTGACGGGCAAGATTCTGCCTTACAAGTACGCCTCGGGCCCTGCGGCCCCGGAGATCTACCGGGTGCCCTTCCCCGTGGCCCACGAGGGCGTGCGGGTGGAGGACACCGTACGGGCACTCGAGGCCCTGTTCCACGGCGACGTGGAGCCCTCCCGGGTGGCGGCGATCATCATCGAGCCGGTCCAGGGCGAGGGCGGCTTCCATGTCGCCTCCCCGGCGCTGCTGCAGGCACTGCGGGCGGTCTGCGACCAGTACGGCATCCTGCTCATCGCCGATGAGATCCAGTCCGGCTTCGGCCGCACCGGGCGACTGTTTGCGGTGGAGCATTCCGGGGTCGAGCCCGATCTCGTCACCGTCGCGAAATCCCTGGCCGGCGGTTTTCCGCTGGCGGGCGTTATCGGTAAGGCACGCATCATGGATGCCGTCGAGCCGGGCGGCCTCGGCGGGACCTATGGCGGCTCGCCGATCGGCTGTGCAGCGGCGCTCGCGGTCCTGTCGGTGATCAAGGAGGAGAAGCTGCTGGAACGTGCCGCGGACATCGGCCGCCGGGTGCGCGCGGTGCTCGAGCCCTTGCAGGCCGCGGGCGCCGCCCCCATCTGCAACCTGCGGGGTCTCGGCGCCATGCTGGCCTTCGATGTCATGCAGGCTCGCGGCAGCCAGATGCCCGATGGTCCGGGCGCGAAGCGCCTGACCAACCGCGCGCTGCAGCGCGGCCTGCTGCTGTTGACCTGCGGCGGGCACGGTGAAACCGTGAGACTGCTGATGGCTCTCACGATTCCGGAGGCCGAGCTGCAGGCCGGCCTCGAAATCCTGGCGGATGTGATCCGCGGAGCGGCCAATGAATGATGCACACACGGAACAGACCCGCCTCGCGCTGAAGTCCCCCGAGCTGCTGCGGCAGGCGGCCTACATCGACGGGCAGTGGCTCGATGCGGGCCGGACCCTCGAGGTGATCAATCCGGCGAGCCAGCAGCTGCTGGGCCGGGTGCCGGCGCTCGGCGCGGCCGAGACCGAGCGCGCGGTGGCCGCCGCGCAGCGTGCCTACGAGTCATGGCGCCGGGTTTCGGCCGGTGAACGTGGCGTGGTGCTGCAGCGCTGGTTCGAACTCATCATGGCGAACCAGGAGGATCTCGCGCGCCTGATGACGGCCGAGCAGGGCAAGCCGCTGGCCGAGTCGCGCGCCGAAATCTCCTACGCGGCATCCTTCATCGAATGGTTCGCGCAGGAAACCCGGCGCACGTACGGCCAGGTGATTCCCGGCCATGCCGCGGACAAGCGCCTGCTGGTGCTGCGCGAGCCCGTCGGGGTCGTGGGTGCCGTGACGCCCTGGAATTTTCCGGCGGCCATGATCACGCGCAAGGTGGGGCCGGCGCTTGCCGCGGGTTGCACCGTGGTGCTCAAGCCCTCCGAGCTGACGCCCTTTTCGGCGCTCGCGCTCGCCTGGCTCGCCGGCCAGGCCGGGGTGCCGGCGGGTGCATTCAATGTGGTCACCGGCGAGCCGGTCGGCATCGGTGAAGTCCTGACGGGCGATCCGCGCGTTCGTAAATTCACCTTCACCGGCTCGACACGCGTCGGCAAGCTGCTCGCCGCGCGCTGCATGGACACGGTCAAGCACGTCTCGCTCGAACTCGGGGGCAACGCGCCGTTCATCGTTTTCGACGATGCGGACCTGGAGCGCGCGGTGGATGGTGCGATCACCTCCAAGTTCCGCAACACGGGCCAGACCTGCGTGTGCGCGAACCGCATCATCGTGCAGCAGGGCATCCACGATGCATTTGTTGCGAAGCTCAGCGAGCGGGTTGCGGCGCTGGTCATCGGTGATGGCCTCGGAGGGGTCACCCAGCAAGGTCCGCTGATCAATGCGGCCGCGGTCGACAAGGTCGAGCGGCATACTGAGGATGCACTGGCGCGCGGCGGTAAACTGGTCGCCGGCGGCGCCCGCATGGGCGGGAATTTCTTCAAGCCGACCGTCATCACCGGGGTCGGCCGCGAGGCCGCGCTGTTTCGCGAGGAGACCTTCGGGCCGCTCGCCGGCGTCGTCAGGTTCAGCACCGAGGCACAGGCCATCGAGCTCGCCAATGACACCACCGCGGGCCTCGCCGCATACTTCTACACGCGTGATCTGAGCCGCTCCTGGCGGGTAGCCGAAGCCCTGCAGTATGGAATGGTCGGGCTCAACACCGGCTTGATATCCACCACCGTGGCGCCTTTCGGGGGCATGAAGGAATCGGGGCTGGGTCGCGAGGGCTCGAGCTTCGGGATCGGCGAGTACCTGGAAACCAAGATGGTCTGCACCGAAGTGAGCTCTGAAGGGACCCCAACGCCATGATTACACTCTTTCACCGCGCCAAGACCCGCGGCACGCGCTTCATCTTCCTGCTCGAGGAACTCGAAGCGCCCTACGAGATCCGTCCGGTGACGACGCGCACCCGCGAGGGTGGTGAGGTCGATCCGGCCAATCCGCATCCGCACGGCAAGGTTCCGGCGATCGCGGACGACGGTGTGGTCGTATTTGAATCACCCGCGATCGCGCTGTACCTCACCGACCGCTTTCCGAAGAACCGGCTCGGACCCCTGGTCGGTGAGCCCACGCGCGGTGCCTACCTGTCCTGGCTGTCCTACTACACCGGCGTGCTGGAGCCGGCGTTCATGTCCAAATTCATGAACGTCGAGATTCCGCGCGCTACCGCGGGCTGGGTGCCGGTGGAGGAGGCGCTGCCGGCGGTGATCAAGGTGCTCTCTGCCGGGCCTTATTTTCTCGGTGAACGCTTCAGCGCCGTGGACGTGCTCTATGGCACGACGTTCGCGATGTTCGGACAAAGTCCGCTGCTGCCGAAATCGCCGGTGATCGAGGACTACGTGAAGCGGGTCGTGGAGCGGCCGGCATACGCCCGCGCCAGGGCGCGCGACGGCGGCTGACCTTCAGGTGATCAGCAGGGTGCTGATCATGCGCAAACCGCGGCCGTGGGTGCGCCAGTTGCGGCCGCCATCCCCGGACCAGTGCAGCTGGCCGGCGCGGCCCACGACGGCAACGGATTCACCCTTGGTGGTCAGGCAGGCGGTATCGGCGATCCCTCCCAGCCAGCGCGATTCGCCGATCATCACCGGCGCGAGCTGCTGGGGCGCGGTGTAGGGCGCACGATACAGGCCGCTGGTGTCCGCAAAATGATCATTGGCCGCGCACACGAGCACATCGTCGCCACAGAACGCCACCGCGGCGCAGTACGGCGCATGCAGGCCTTCCTGGGTCACGGACCAGCTCGCCCCACCATCCACACTGATGCACAGCCCCGCGCCGGAGGCGGCAGCCAGCACCTGCGGTCGGGACGGATGCGCGCACACCTCATGCACGTCCCAGTCGATCTCCAGGGTGGGATGCCAGCTGCTGCCGGCATCGGTGGAGCGCGGAATGCCGCCGACGTGCACGTTGGCGAACCACGCGCGCTCGTCGCAGGTCGCCGTGAGCGAGCGCACCCCGAGCGGCGGGCCGATGACCCGGCCATCGATGACCGCCGTGCCCGCATACCAGCGCTCGCGTCCCGCGACCTGGCGAAAACCGGGTAACGGCTGCAGCTCCCCGCTGGCCGTAAGGCGCAGCAGCTGCGCATCATCGGTGCCCACCAGCACCGCCTCGCGGGTCGCGAGGATGCAGGAAAGTGGCGAGTCGCTGGTGGCGAGCGTGTCCCAGTGACCCTGCGCCGAGCGGCTGCACAGCTGGTGGCCGTCCACGATGGCGAGCAGGCCGCCCCGGCCCGCACACAGGCCCCGAATGGCCTTTTCCTGCAATTCCTGGCTGACCGTGTCGCCGCTTATGACGAACAGGCCGTTATTCCAGCTCGCGGCAATTATGGTGTCGGTCATGGGTTTGAAGAATGCGCCCCCAGCCCCCATAATCCCATATTCTGTTGTTCGCAGCGGCCCAAAGCCGCATGAAGAGGACTGGATTATGGAAGTGGTGGAAAAGATCAAGGCCGAGCTCAATTCGGCGCCCGTGGTGCTGTTCATGAAGGGCACCCCGGATTTTCCGCAGTGCGGCTTTTCCGCGCAGACCGTCGCGGCCCTGAATGCCGTGGGCGCGCAGTTCAAGCATGTGAACATATTCGAGGAGCCGGAGCTGCGCGAGGCCCTCAAGCGCTACTCGAACTGGCCCACCTATCCACAGCTGTACGTCAATGGCGAACTGGTCGGTGGTTGTGACATCGCTCTGGAGATGTACCGCAGCGGCGAGCTGAAGAAGCTGCTGCAGGACAGCGGCGCGGTCGCCGCCTGAGGGCTTAAGGCCTTACGGGGTCGCGGGCTCGCCCGCACCCGTATCGAACCATCCCAGCTCTCCGGCGCGTTCGTGGGCCGCCGCATACGTGGTCTGCATGCGATTGCAGACGAAGCAGAACAGGTCAGCGGTGCGCTCCGCGTCATAGGACGCCGAATGCGCTGAACTCGCATCCCATTGAATGCCGGAGACCGCGACCGCCTTGGCGAGTACGGTCTGGCCCAGCGCCGCGCCCGCCAGCGTCGCGGTGTCGAAGCAGGAGAAGGGATGAAACGGACTGCGCTTCACGTCCGTGCGTTCCAGGGCCGCATTCAGGAAATTCAGATCGAAGGCCGCGTTGTGCCCGACCAGGATGGCCCGGCGACAGTCGTACGCCTTCAGCTGATGCCGGATCTCACGAAAAATGCGCTGCAGCGCTTCGCGCTCGGGCAGGGCCGGCCGCAGCGGATGATAGGGATCGATTCCGGTGACGCTCAGGGAGGCCGGATCCAGGCGTGAGCCGGGAAACGGTTGCACGTGAAAGCTGTGGGTGAGGCCGCGTGCCAGAGTGCCGCTCGCATCCATGTCGATGAACACCGCGGCGATTTCCAGCAGGGCATCCGTGCGCGCGTTGAAGCCGCCAGTCTCCACATCGACGACCACCGGCAGAAAGCCACGGAAGCGGCGGCTCATGAGGGCGGCCGCCGCCGTCCTCGGGACCTCGTTCTCGTAGTCGTTCACGGCGCCGCTGCCCCGGCCAGGCGCCAGGCCACCGTCTCGCCCGCCCGCAGCGGCACCAGGGTATCGCCGCCGAACTCGTAGGACTGCGGGACTTCCCACGGCTCCGCGACGAGCGTGATGAAATCCGGGTTGCGTGGCAGATGATAGAAATCGGCACCGTACTCCGCGGCGAATCCGGGCAGGCACGGCAGGCGCTCCACGCTGTCGAAGACTTCGGCGTACAGCTCGATCGCGGCGTGCGCGCTGAAGATGCCGGCACAGCCACAGGCCGCTTCCTTGGTGTGGCGCGCGTGCGGCGCGCTGTCGGTGCCGAGGAAGAAGCGCGGATCGCCGCTGGTCGCCGCCTCGAGCAGCGCTTCGCGGTCGTCCTCGGTCTTCAGTACCGGCAGGCAGTACAGGTGCGGCCGGATGCCGCCGACGAACAGCGCATTGCGATTCATCATCAGGTGTTGCGGCGTGATGGTCGCGGCAACTCCCGCGCGCGCGCTGCGCACGAATTCGACCGCGCGGCGGGTGGTGACGTGCTCGAAGACGATCCGCAGGCCGGGATGGCGCACGCACAGCGGCAGCAGCACTTCATCGATGAAACGCGCTTCGCGATCGAACACATCGACCGCCGGATGAGTGACCTCGCCGTGGACCTGCAGCACCATGCCGTGCTGGCTCATCTGCTCGAGCACCGCGCGGATGTTGCGCACATCCGTAACGCCTGATTCGGAGTTGGTGGTGGCGCCGGCGGGATAAAGTTTGAAGCCCGCGATGCAGCCGCTGGCGCGTGCCCGCGCCACTTCCTCCGGCGCCGTGCGATCCGTCAGGTAGAGCGTCATCAGCGGTTGGAAGCCGGACCCTGCCGGCAGCGCGGCGCAGATCCGCGCGCGGTAGTCGAGTGCCATCTGCGTGGTCGTGACCGGCGGTTTCAGATTCGGCATGATGATGGCGCGCCCGAAACGCGCCGCGGTGAAGGGCAGCACCGCCGCCATCGCCGCACCATCACGCAGATGCAGATGCCAGTCATCGGGGCGGCGCAGCGTGAGGGTCGTCATCCCGGCAGTTTACCGTCTCGCAGCAACTGCAGGGTGTAGCGCACCCCGAAACCGGTGATGTCGGTGTTGACGTGCGCGAGGCCGCCACCGCGGACCGCTGCCGCCAGATCCAGGTGAATCCAGGGGGTCCCTGCGGGAACGAACCGCGACAGGAAGCGCGCCGCCAGGATGTGATCGGCCTTGCTGTCCGCGCTGCATTGCATGACATCGGCGACGCGGCTTTCCAGCTCGCCGTCGTAGTCCGCGTCCATCGGGAAGTTCCAGACGCGCTCCCCGCTCGCCTCGCCCGCGGCGAGCGCCGCCTGCGCAAGTTTCGGGGGCTGTACGAAAATGCCGCTCATGCGCTCGCCGAGCGCGGTGACACAGGCGCCGGTGAGCGTTGCATAGTCCACGATGAGTCCGGGCCGCGTGCGCGCGGCGAGCGCGAGGGTATCCGCCAGCACCATGCGGCCCTCGGCATCGGTGTGCACCACCTGGATGCTCACACCGTTGATCGCCGTCACCACATCCTGGGGGACGAAGGCATTCGGCCCGGTGCGGTTCTCGGTGATCGCGAGCCACGCATCCACCGCCAGCGGCGAGCGCTGATCGGCGAGGGCGCACAGGGTGGCGACCGCGACCGCACTGCCATTCATGTCGGTGTGCATGTCGAGCATACCGCGGTGGTTCTTGAGGTTGGTGCCGCCGGTATCAAACAGCACGCCCTTGCCGACGAGCGCCACATCGACGCTGCGACCGCGGTGCCGGGGCGGCCGATAGCTCAGATGCGCGATGCCGGCGGTGCGCTCGGCGTTGCCCTGCGAGACGGCCAGGAAGGCACCGGCGCCCATGCGTTTGAGGCGCGCTTCGGACAGCCAGCTGAAATTGAGCCCATGGCGGCGCGCGAGTTCGCGCAGCACCCGCTGGTAGTGGCTCGCATCGAGTTTGTTGGGCGGCAGGGCCGTGAGCCAGCGCGCCAGTCCGTTGGCCGCGGCAGCGACCTTTATGCGCGGCAGGTCGAGCGACCCGCCGAGCACCAGCACCTGCTGCAGGCTCGGCACCTGTTTGCGCGTGCTGCGGAAGCTCGGCATTTCAAAGGCACAGGCAAGGGTAGCGCTCAGCAGTGCCTCGAGCGCTCCTGCCGCGACGCCTGCGTCCGTCGGCGCGGCCAGGGCCACGGCTGCCGGGGTGCTGCTGCCCAGATCGCGTGCCATCCGGCCCGCCAGGGACAGGGTCTCGAAGGCGCTTGCATTGGGCTGGATGATGCCCAATATCAGCCGCGTGTGACGCGAGTTGGTGAGGTTGATGGAGCGGATGCTGCCGGGACCGGGACCTGACTTGCGACTGCCCGACGGGGCTGCCCCGCGAAGGGGCGTTCGACCCGCGCCGGCCGCCGCCTGCCGTCCTGCGTGTGTCCGCCCGGCGTGCAATTGCCGCCACAGCTGCTCGTGGGGCAGTGCTGCAAACACCGATGGGGCCGAATCCATGGGAATGATGATCAGTATGGCGTCGAGGTCGTCCGCCGCGCGGACCGAGAGTCGGCCGAGGCGCTCGACTTTCGGGGGCGTTCGTGCCGGTAACAGCGAAGGTGAACGCGCTGTCATGACCGGAACGCGCATCTTGAGTGCCGCGACCCGGAAAGAGCCCCGTTCCGCCATGCTTGCTTGACCGTCGCCAGTGAAATCCGGATCATTACGCAGCTTGATTCAACGCGAATTCACGCGCAGTCCAATTGCGCATCCTAGCACAGCATCCGTTCG
>Ga0302314_10001406_pt1 | contig 45134 bp, 42 predicted proteins | sample III_Palsa_N2_3_FD_200533 | JGI IMG/M metagenome (GOLD analysis project Ga0302314, IMG submission 200533) | Peat permafrost microbial communities from Stordalen Mire near Abisko, Sweden - III_Palsa_N2_3 | ecosystem: Environmental > Terrestrial > Soil > Palsa > Peat permafrost | place: Sweden...
CTTTCATGACGTCGCGGGACTGCTCGTTGGAGGCCTCGCTGGCGATGTCGCGGACGTGCAGGATCAGGTCCGCCTCCTCGACCTCCTCCAGCGTAGCGCGGAACGCTGCGACAAGCTCGTGTGGAAGGTCGGAGATGAAACCCACCGTGTCGGACAGGATCGCCGGTCGCCCGTCGGGGAGATTCAGGGTGCGCAGGGTCGGATCGAGGGTGGCGAACAGCATGTCCTTCGCCTCGACCTCGGCGTGGGTCAGGCGGTTGAACAGGGTCGACTTGCCAGCGTTGGTGTAGCCCACCAGCGCAATGGTCGGGAACGGCGTGCGCTTACGTGCGGAGCGATGCAAAGCGCGGGTTCGGCGCACCTCCTCCAGCTCTTTCTTCAACCGATCGATCTTTTCGGCCAGCAGGCGCCGGTCGGTTTCGATCTGGGTCTCGCCTGGGCCGCCCATGACGCCAAAGCCGCCTCGCTGGCGCTCAAGGTGGGTCCAGGTCCGGACCAGCCGCGACCGCTCGTAGCCGAGCCGCGCCAGCTCCACCTGCAGCCGACCCTCGCGGGTGCGGGCGCGGCGGGAGAAGATCTCCAGGATCAGGCCGGTGCGGTCCACCACCTTGGTCTGCCAGGCCTTCTCCAGATTGCGCTGCTGCACGGGTGTGAGCGCGTCGTCCACCACCACCACGTCGATCTCGCGCTCGGCGCAAAGGTCGCCGAAGGTCGCGACCTTGCCCCGACCGAACAGGGTCGGCGGCGACACCTCCCGAAGTACCACGATCTCCTGCGCGATCGGATCGAGATCGAGCGCGAGGGCGAGACCCACCGCCTCCTCCAGCCGCGCCTCCGCCAGAACGCCCTCATGGCGCTGGGCAGGACGGACGGGGTGGATCACGAGGGCGCTCTGCACCTTGGGCGCATGATCGACGTAGCGCGCCCGCGGCGCATTTCGAGCCCCATCGCCCAAGGCGTCGTCGCCCGGGAGCTGGTCGTTAGGGTCCCGGGTCAATCGGCGATGGCGTCGTCCAGGCCGGGCTCATAGAGCTGGACCGGCTGGGACGGCATGATGGTGGAGATGGCGTGCTTGTAGACCAGTTGGGCCTGACCATCGCGGCGAAGCAGCACGCAGAAATTATCGAACCAGGTGACGACGCCCTGAAGCTTGACGCCATTGACGAGGAAGATGGTGAGCGGCGTCTTGGACCGGCGCACGCTGTTGAGGAACGTATCCTGAAGATTCTGTTTCTTGTCCGCGGACATCATTGATTCCTAAGGTTCGGAGGCAGGCGCCCCCACACATGAGTTGGCGCCAGGCTAGAGCGCGTCTTGCCGGGCACGTTCGAAATATAGGGTGCGAAGGCGCATTGAGATAGGGCCTGGACGCCCATCTCCGACCGGTTCGCCGTCGATTGTGGTCACGGGCGTAATGAAGGCCGAGGCGGCCGTGAAAAACGCCTCCTTCGCGCCCTTGGCTTCGGCGACGGTGAACGGCTCTTCCACCACCTTTATCTGGAGTTCGCTCGCCAGCCTCATCAGCGTATGACGGGTGATGCCGCGCAGGATGTTGGCTTCCGTATCACGGGTGCGCAGGCGCCCTTCCCCGTCGATGATCCAGGCGTTGGTGGACGAGCCCTCGGTCACATAGCCCGCGTCGTCCACCAGCCAGGCCTCGAAGGCGCCCGCCTCGCGCGCCGCCTGTTTGGCCAGGATGTTGGGCAGGAGCCCGACCGTCTTGATATCGCATCGACCCCAGCGGATGTCAGGCTGGGTCAGGACGCCGACGCCCTGCGCGGCGCGTGTTTCGATGGCGGCGTAGTCGGCTGGGCGCGCGATCGCGATCACGCTGGGCTTCACGCTCGGAGACGGGAACGGATGATCCCGCCGCGCGGCGCCGCGGGTGACCTGCAGATAGATCGAACCCTCAGTGAAGCGGTTGCGTCGAACGGTCTCGTGCAACACGCGAACCAGCGCAGCCCGGCTCATGGGCTGGCGAATGCGCAGTTCGGACAGGCTTCGCTCCAGGCGATCCAGATGGCCGTCGGCGTCCGCTAGCTTGCCGCCGAGCACGGCCCAGTATTCGTAGACTCCGTCAGCGAACTGGAAACCGCGGTCCTCCACGTGCACCTGGGCGTCGCTGAGCGGCGTATAGCGCCCGTTCACATAGGCGAGCCTCGGCACTCAGGCCCCCTCCATTTCCATGCCCCGCGGCGCAATGCCGAGGGACTTGAGTTTGCGGTGCAGAGCCGAGCGCTCCATGCCGATGAAGGCCGCGGTGCGCGAGATGTTGCCGCCGAACCTCATAATCTGGGAGGTTAGGTATTCCCGTTCAAAGACTTCGCGCGCATCCCTCAGAGGCAGGGCGATGATCCGCTCAGGCCCGACGGACCCGGCCACGGCGGTGGTCGCCACCTCGGCCGGCAGCATCTCCGCGGAGATGATGTCCTGCGGATCGCCGGTGGCGAGGATCAGCAGGCGCTCGATGTTGTTGCGAAGCTGACGGACGTTGCCCGGCCAGTCATGGACTTGGAGCGTCGCCATGGCGTCTTCACCGAGAATTCGCTTAGGCATACCGGTGGCTTCGCTGATGCGATCAATGAAATAGATCACCAGTTCCGCAATATCCTCCCGCCGTTCCGAGAGGCCCGGCACGCGCAAGGGCACGACATTCAGACGGTGGAAAAGGTCTTCACGGAACCGCCCCGCCGCGATCTCGTCGCGGAGGTTCTTGTCTGTGGAGGAAATCACCCGCACGTCCACCACCACATCGTTATCGCCGCCGATGCGGCGGAAGCGCTGGTCCACCAGCACTCGCAGGATGCGGCCCTGGGTCTCGCGCGGCATGTCCGAGACCTTGTCGAGGAACAGGGTGCCGCCGTGGGCGCGCTCGAACACGCCGATCTTGCGGGGGCGACCGCCCTCCCCCTCCTCGCCGAACAGCTCCAGATCGATCCGCTCAGGCGTCATGTCGGCGGCGCTGACCGCCACGAACTCGCCCTTGCCGCGCGGGCTGGCCGCGTGGAGCAGCCGTGCGGCCAGCTCCTTGCCGGAGCCCGGAGGACCAGAGATCATGATCCGGCTATTAGCGGAAGCGATCTTTGAGATCATCTGCCGAAGCTGTTGAACAGATTGGGATTTACCGATCAGGCCATCCGGCGCGATAGCCTGCTTGCGAAGCCGCTTGTTTTCGCGCTTCAGGGTGGCGGACTCCAATGCACGCTCCACCAGCAACAGCAGGCGATCGGACTTGAACGGCTTTTCCAGGAAATCGTAGGCGCCGCGCTTGATGGCGCTGACGGCGGTCTCGATGTTGCCGTGGCCCGAGATCATCACCACGGGCAGGTCGGGATCGAGGCTCTTGACCAGGTCCAGCAGTTCGAGGCCGTCGAGCCCGCCGCCCTGCATCCAGATGTCCTGCACCAGCAAGGACGGACGCCGGGCGCGGATGGCCGCCAGGGCGGAGTTGGAATCCGACGCCGTACGCACCGCATAGCCCTCGTCCTCGAGGATGCCGGCCACGAGATCGCGGATATCCGCCTCGTCGTCCACCACCAGAATGTCCGCCGCCATGTTGAACTCCTACGCGGTCGCCCGATCGGCCAGGGCGCGATCGGGCAAAGATTGTTTCATATTGGGGAAGCGCAGGATGGCCCGCGCCCCGGGGGTGTGGCGGGCATCCGTCAGCATCAGCTCGCCGCCATGTTCTTCGAGGATGCGCTTGACGATGGCGAGGCCGAGGCCTGTGCCCTTCTCGCGCGTCGTCACATACGGCTCGGTCAGCCGTTCGCGATCTCGCTTGGGCAGGCCGACGCCGTTATCCTCCACCTCGAAGGTCGTGGATTTGCCGTCCAGGACGAGGCGCGCGATCAGTCGCCCCTTGAGATCGGGCTCGTTGACCTTGCGCGCCGCCACGGCTTCGCCGGCGTTCTTCAAGATGTTGGTGAGCGCTTGGCCGACCATCCGGCTATCACAGACAAAGCCGGGAGCCGCCGGCGGCTCTTCCATCTCCACAAAGATGTCGGGGTAGGCCACGCGCTGGGCGAACACGGCCTGGCGAAGCAGCTCAGCCGCGTCGTCCTCCGCGAATTTGGGCTCGGGCATGCGAGCGAAGGCTGAGAACTCGTCAACCATCCGCCCGATGTCGCCCACCTGTCGTACGATTGTGTCGGTGCAGCGATCGAAGGTCTCGATGTCATGAGTGATGTCGGCGCGATATTTCTTGCGCAGCCGCTCAGCCGAGAGCTGGATCGGCGTCAGAGGGTTCTTGATCTCATGCGCGATACGCCGCGCGACATCGCGCCAGGCCGCGTTGCGCTGGGCGGTGACGAGGCGGGTGATGTCGTCGAACGTGAGGACGAGGCCATCGGGGCGACCAGAGGCGCGCACCCGCAGGCGATGAGTCTTCGCATCCCGCACGATATCCACCTCGGCCTCGGCGTCCTGGCCAGACATGGCCGCGCGGGCCGCAACGGCTTCCAGTTCGGGCGTCGCTTCCACCAGAGATCGACCGACCGCGCTGATCGGCGACAAGTCCAGCAGTTCCAGGGCGCGTTCGTTGACGGCGGAAATCCGGCCTTCCGAATCCAGGCCAATCACCCCGGCGCTTACGCCGGACAGCACGGTTTCAATGAATCGACTGCGCTCCACAGCATCTTCGCTGGCGGTCTTCAGCGCGCGCTGTTGCGTCTGAAGATCGCTGGTCATACGGTTGAATGCACGAGATAATACAGCGATCTCTTCAGGATCTCTATCAATCTCCACGCGAGCGTTGAGGTCGCCGCCTGCCACGCGATCGGCGGCGACCACCAACCGGGCGACTGGCGTGGAGATTTGGCTTGCCGCCGCCATGCCGACCCACACGGCGCCGACAAGCACGAGGAGGGCGGTGGACACGTAGCTCAGCGCGAAGATGATCTGGATGCGCGCCCTACCGTTTTCTGCGTCACGATAGGCGATGACCGCCGCTTCCGATCGCCGGAGTTGCCCCAGGATCGTCGGGTCCATCGATCGGGTCACGTAGAGAAAGGCGTCACGGTATCCGCTGAGGTGGTAGACGGCGCGAAAGAGGTCAGAGTCAGTCGGCTCGCGGGTCTCAAGCTCCCCGATGCGCGCGGCGCGCTGCAGGGTCGCGGGCGGTGGCGCTGAGAAGGGAGCGGCGCCCGCCGACTCGGCCCGCGCCAAGACGCGCCCCGCCGAGTCGATGATGTAGACGGCGGAGAAGTCGTTCTCGACAGCCTGGTTCAGAAGCGCGCTGAACATGAGCCGATGGCTCGACAGCATGGCCGCCACGTCTGGACGGTTCAGATCGCGCGCCATCGGGCCGACGTTCTGACCCACCTGGCGCTCCTGATCCCGAAGGTAGGATCTGGCCACGGTGGCGGCGTTGTCGACCACCGTGCGAACCCGGCTGGAGAACCAGTTTTCCATATCGCGAGTGACCAGAAGGCCGAAAAACAGCGCCACGATGATCGCCGGCAGCACGGCCGCCAACGCGAACAGACCCACGAATCGCCTGTGAAGACGAACGCCCGCATCCTTGGAGCCGGGCGCGAAGAGTTTCAGCGCCCGCCATCCCGCAGCCCCGGCGAGACAGAGGATCAAGGCGAGGTTCAGCACCAGCACCACCAACATCGCCCGACTGGCGGGCAGGGTGGGGCTTGCGCCAGGGGTAGTAGCGGTCAGGAACACCGCCAGGACAGTGACGACCGCGGAAATGGCGAAGCCTGCGCCGAATGCACCTCGCGCCACGCGTCGGGAAAAAGACAGTCCTGCGCCTCGGGGCGTCTGTTCGAGGAAAGGCGAGGCCTCCGTCATTCGGCGACCATGCCTTTAGTGTTGTTTCAAATCAACAGTGATGTGGCTTTTGGGCGTCAGGTGCGCCGCCGCGCCGCGTCCAGCCCCAAATCCTGGATCTTCTTGCGCAGGGTGTTGCGGTTCACGCCGAGCACATCGGCCGCCTTTACCTGGTTTCCGCGGGTCGCTGCGAGGGTCAGGCGGATCAGCGGACGGCTGACCTCCTCCACGATCCGGTCGTAGAGGCCGGGCGGGGGCAAGATGTCCGGCGCGTCGGCAAACTCGGACATCAGCCTTTGTTCGATGAGCGCTTCGAGGCTCATGGGCTCTTCGGAAGTCGGCGGCGGGGAATGTTCCTGGAACTCCCGCTCGATGACCCGGGCGGTGATCACGTCCTCGGTGTAGAGGGCGCTGACGCGCCGCATGAGGTTTTCCAGTTCGCGCACGTTGCCGGGCCAGCTGTGGCGCTTCAGGCGTTCAATGGCGCCTTCGTCTATGCCCTTGGGCGGCAGGCCCTCGCGGTGAGCGCGATGGAGGAAGGCGCGCGCCAGTTCCGGCACGTCGTCGAGCCGTTCCCTCAGCGGCGGCAGACGAAGCGGCGCGACGTTGAGCCGGAAATACAGGTCCTCGCGGAAGAGGCCCTGACGGATCAGGGCGCGCAGGTCGCGGTTGGTGGCCGCGATCAGGCGTGCGTCAGCGGGCCGCCCTGTTCGGGGATTGATGGCGCGTTCGGACCCGTCGATCACCCGCAGGAGCCGCGTCTGGGCGTCGAGGGGCAGGTCGCCGATCTCATCCAGGAAGAGCGTGCCGCCGTCGGCGTCGACCAGCTTGCCGGTCTCTCCGTCGCGGCCGAACAGCTCGGATTCGACCCGCTCGCGCGGCGTGGCGGCGAGATGGACGACGACAAAACGGCCATCCCGACGCTTGCCGAGATCGTGCAACGCCCGCGCCGCCAATTCCTTGCCCGACCCCGATTCACCGAGGATCAGCACCGTCAGTTCAGCGCCGACGAGTCTGGCTAGCGTACGGTAGACCTCCTGCATGGGCGCGGATCGACCGATCAGCGGCAGGCGTTCGTCGCGCGCCGCCCGCGCGCGGGCTTGAACCGGCTCCGTCGCCGAGGGCTTGGCCAGCGCGCGCCTGGCGATTGCGATCATGTCGTCCAGATCGAACGGCTTGGGCAGGTATTCGAACGCGCCCGTTTCCGCCGCGCTCACAGCCGTCAGAAGGGTGTTCTGGGCGCTCATGACGATAACCGGCAGCTTGGGTCGAAGCTTGCGGATGCGGGGCAGCACGTCGAAGAAGTTCTCGTCCGGCATGATGACGTCGGAGACGACCAGATCCCCCTCCCCGTCCGACACCCACTTCAGGAGCGTCGCCGCGGCGCCGGTGGCGCGCACCTGGAACCCGGCGCGGACGAAGGCCTGGCTCAGCACCAAGCGGATGGAGGCGTCGTCGTCGGCGATGAGGATCTTGCGGGGCGTGGTCATTTTGGGGAACTCGAAGAAGAGGATGCGGCGTCTGCCGGAACGATGGGCAGGAGCACGCGGAAGACCGTGCGGCCCGGTTCGGATTCGAAATCGATCAATCCCCCCTGGGCGGCCACAAGCTTGGCCACGAGGGTTAGGCCGAGGCCTGCGCCCTGGGACTTGGTGGTGATGAAGGGATCGAACAGGCGGTCGCGCATGTCGGGTGGCACGCCCGGACCATTGTCCTGAACCTTGATCTCCAGCGGCGCGGTGCGAAACCCCTGTCGGAAGGAGGTGGTGATCGAGACGTCGCCCCGTCCATCGCCCCGGCTTCGGGCGGCCTCGGCGGCGTTCTTGACGAGGTTCAGGAACACCTGAATCAACTGGTCTTCGTCGCCCCAGGCATGGGGGAGAGACGGATCGAAGGCCTCGCGGAACACGATGTCGTCGCCGGTTCCGGCGGACATCAGGGCGCGGACGCGGTCCAGAACCCGGTGGATATTAACGGCGCGGCGCCCTGGATCACGCTCCTCCGCGAAGGCTTCCACGCGGTCGATCAGGCGACGGATGCGATCGGTTTCATCCACGATCAACTGGGCGAGGGCGGCGTCCTCCACCCCGCCGCCGGAGCCCGACCCGAGGAGCTGCGCCGCGCCGCGGATGCCAGCCAGCGGGTTCTTGATCTCGTGAGCGAGTGTGCGGCCCATACCGGCCACGGACCGCAGGGTCCCTGCCGTGCGCTCGATGCCCGTCGCGGCGGTCTTGACGTTGAGGGTGAGCAGCACCCGACCATCCGGCATGGGGGCCGCCGTCACCTCCGCCTCAATCATGGGCGAGTCCGGCAGGGCGATCTCGATGTTGCGCTCGCGCACGGTCACCCCATCGAGGCCGGCACGGGCGACGATTCGGGGCAACAGGCTGTCGACCGGCAGGGCCTCGGCGAAACGTCGCCGGGTCAGCGCGCCCATGGTGCGACCGAACAGGGTCTCGGTGGCCTCGTTGGCGGCCAGCATGTAGCCCTCGGCATCCAGCACCATCACCGGGCAGGGATGCAGATCGAAGGCCATGGCCCTCAACATGTCGGTAGCGCCGCGGACGTGACGAATGGACGAACTCAAGGGATACTCCTCTTGGGATCATCAAGCGCACAATATTTAATCACCCGCAACGCACAAATTATCGGCAGCCTTAACGCCCGTCGGGTCATCGACGCTGGACAAATGCGGCGGCGCGATGGAGAAGGCCGCCATGAAATTCGCTGCAGTGGTCGTAGCCGGAGGCGCCGGTCTGAGGGTGGGCGGAGACGTCCCCAAGCAATGGCGCCTTCTGGCGGGCAAGCCGTTGGCAAGGTGGTCGCTTGAGGCTTTGCTCGCCGCGGGTGCAGACGAGATCGTTTTGGTGGCGCCTAGGACGGCGCAGGATATGGCGCAGTCGCTGTGCGCGGGCCTGCCTCGAATTCGCGTGGTGGCGGGCGGTGCGGAACGGATCGATTCTGTCCGCGCTGGCCTGAATGCCTTGGCCGACAGCGCCGTCGAGGCCGTGCTGGTCCACGACGCGGCCCGCCCCTTTGTCAGCACGCGCGACGTGCGAACGCTGCTTTCGGCGCTGGTGTCGGCGGAAGGCGCCCTCCCCGCCCTGCCCGTCAGCGACACCCTGAAGCGCGCCGACGCCGATGGTCTGGTGATCGACACGCCGTCCCGCGCAGGGGTCTGGCGAGCACAGACGCCGCAGGCGTTTCGATGGCCATTTCTGCTGGACGCCTACGCCGCGTGGCCTGCCTCCGAGACCCCCACAGACGACGCCCAGGTGGTTGAACGTTTCGGCGGACGGATCGTCTTGACCCCCGGCGATCCCATGCTGATGAAGGCGACCTATCCGGAGGATTTCGACATGATGGAGCGTCTGGCGGGCGCGGCGCGGCTGGTGCGCACGGGCCAGGGCTTCGACGCCCACCGGTTCGGGCCGGGGACAAGCATCTGGCTTTGTGGGGTCGAGATTCCGCACGACCAGACCCTGATCGGCCATTCGGACGCGGACGCCGGCCTGCATGCGCTTACCGACGCGATCCTCGGCGCCATCGGCGCAGGCGACATCGGCGACCACTTCCCGCCCACGGACCCGAAATGGCGGGGCGCCGCGTCTGACCTCTTTCTCGAACACGCAGCGGGCCTCGTGACCGCCAAGGGCGGGCGGATCATCAATGTAGATGTGACGCTGATCTGCGAGCGGCCGAAGATCAAGCCGCACCGGGCAGCCATGCGTGAGCGTGTGGCGGCGATCCTGAACCTGCCGCTCGACCGCGTTTCCGTGAAGGCTACCACCACCGAGGCCATGGGCTTCACCGGCCGCGAAGAAGGCCTCGCCGCCCAGGCCATCGCCACGGTGGAAACCCCCGCCTGACCGAGCTAGAACGGCGCATGGCCTCCATGTTCCCGCTCGAGATCACAATGCTTGCGCAGCTCGTCCTGGACGAATGCCGCGAGCGCCGCGTGCGCATCGTCACCGCCGAAAGCTGCACCGGGGGTCTTGTCGCCGGCGCGCTCACAGAGATCGCAGGCTCGTCTGACGTGGTGGATCGCGGCTTCGTCACCTATTCCAACAAGGCCAAGCAGACCATGCTCGACGTGCCCGGCGACCTGATCGCCGACATGGGCGCGGTGTCCGAAGCCGTGGCGCGCATGATGGCGGAAGGGGCGCTGAACGCCTCCGACGCCCACATCGCCGTGGCTGTCACCGGCGTGGCGGGTCCCGGCGGCGGCACGCCCATGAAGCCTGTCGGCCTCGTTCACTTCGCCACCGCCAGGGCCAACGGCCCCATCCTGCACCGGCGCGAACTCTTCGGGGACCTTGGCCGAAGCGAGGTTCGGATGGAGAGCGTTCGGGTCGCGCTCGAGATGATCCGCGAGCGGGTGACAGGCTAGGCTTGAGCCTCGGCGTCGCCGTACAGCGTCTGCGCCCGCGCCTCGAAACAGCCGATCAGGCGCTGGACGGCGTAATCAAAGTTTGCGCGAAGCATCAGGTCGAGCAGCTTCGACTTGAACTCGAACTCGATGTCGAAAAGTATCCTCGTTCCAAGGGGATCGGATACAAACCTCCATTGGTTCAAGAGCTTCTTGAAGGGACCGCTTATTAGGTTGACCTCGATCTGCCGGGCCGCTTCATCTCGACGCACGCGGGTAGCGAAGCGCTCGTTGATGACAGAAAATCCGACGCTCGCGTCTGCGTCCAGCACGGTCGCGTGATCGCCCTCCTGCCTCAGCGGCGAGAGGCGGATCGACCGAATCCAGGGGATGAATTCCGGATAGGCGCGCACGTCCCCGACGAGGGCGAACAGTTGCTCCGGTGTGTACGGCAGGACCCGTTCAACATGATAGGTCGCCATCAGCCCGCTTGGGCGGCCTCGCGCGCCGCCTTCAGTCTCGCAAAATCTTCGCCCGCATGGTGGGAGGAGCGTGTCAGCGGGCTGGCCGAAACCATCAGGAAGCCCTTCGCGCGGGCGATCGCCTCATAGCCGGCGAACTCGTCGGGCGTCACGAAGCGGTCCACCGGGGCGTGGCGGCGGGTGGGGGCCAGGTACTGGCCGATGGTCAGAAAATCGACGCCGGCGGAGCGCATATCGTCCATCACCTGCATCACCTCCTCCTTGGTCTCGCCAAGGCCGACCATGACGCCGGACTTGGTGAACTGCTGCGGGTCGCGCTCCTTCACCCGCTCGAGCAGGCGCAGGGAGTGGAAGTAGCGGGCGCCGGGGCGGATAGTCAGGTAGAGCCGCGGCACGGTCTCCAGATTGTGGTTGAACACATCTGGCTGGGCGTCGATCATGGTCTCGGCGGCGGAGACGGGCTTGCGCAGGAAATCAGGCGTGAGGATTTCGATGGTGGTCAGCGGCGTGGCGGCGCGGATCGCCCGCACCACGGCGGCGAAGTGGCCGGCGCCCCCGTCCTCCAGGTCGTCGCGGTCCACCGAGGTGATCACCACGTGCTTCAGCCCCATCTGGGCGACGGCGTTTGCGACGCGCTCGGGCTCGGTGGGGTCAAGCGCATTAGGTTTGCCGGTGGTGACGTTGCAGAAGGCGCAGGCGCGGGTGCATATCTCGCCCATGATCATCATGGTGGCGTGCTTGATCGACCAGCACTCGCCGATATTGGGACAGGCCGCCTCTTCGCAGACGGTGGACAGGCCGTGGCTTTTGACGATGGCCCGCGTCTCGTTATAGCCGGCCGAGCCCGGCGCGCGCACCCGCAGCCACTCGGGCTTGCGCAACACTTCGCTCTCGGGGTTCAGGCGCTTTTCCGGGTGGCGAAAGGCGCGGTTGTCGATGACGGTGGCCATGGCCGTTAGATCGTCCTTATGGGGCGGCGATTCAAGCGCGGCTTAGCCGCAATCGCGGCCTAGAATGGCCAGATCGACTTGAAGAAGTTGGTGCGCTTGTGGCGTTTGTTCTTACGCTCGGCGGCCGCTTCGTCCACCAGCCAAAAGATTTGCAGCACCCGCCGCTCGCCGGCGAAGGGCTTGTGGCCGTGCCAGCTGTCGTCGGCGCGGGCGAAGGCGGCGAAGGCGCCGTAGCGGGCGGGGATGGGGTCTGTGCCGGGGCCGTTGAGGTCCGGCCCGTTGAGGAAGCGCAGGGCGCCGCCTTGATCGCTCCAGTCGTCGTTCAGGTAGACCAGGGCCGTGGCCACCTTGTCCTGCCCATCGGTGTGGGGGTTGCCGTCCTTCAGCGCCGACCATTTGCGCACCACGATCATCTGAGGGCGGTTGACGAGATCCCGGTCTAGCTTCTCGCCGACGATGCGGGAGAATTCCTTGGAGCGGACGTCGTCCAGCAGTTTCTGGAAGGCGGGGCCGTAGATGAGCTGCTCGACAGGGAAGAAGCCGGTCTTCTTTTCTTCAGGGAAGTCGGCGGCCAGGGCGGCTTTATCCGCATCGGAGAGCAGGTCCGTTGCGGTTAGGTGGGGAAACGGCGCCGTGGTGGTGGGGCGGGCGGCCAGGGTCTGCAGATTCAGCATGCGTCAGCTTACCAAAACCGTTGTCATCGCCCAAGCCTTCTCATTTCCCACCTGTCATCCCGGCCGTAGCAAAGCGGAGAGCCGGGACCCAGTCTGTGGACGTCGCGTGGGTCTCGGATAGGCGCTGTGCGCCTTCCGGGATGACAGTGAGGTGAGAGTGGAGAGGCGTTAAATGTGGATCACGCGCCCGTAAGCGTCCAGCACCGACTCGTGCATGGCCTCGCTCATGGTCGGATGCGGGAAGACGGTGGCCATCAGCTCGGCCTCGGTGGTTTCGGTGGTCATGGCGATGGCGAAGCCCTGGATCATCTCCGTCACTTCGCCGCCGATCATGTGCGCACCCAAAAGCTGGCCCGTCTTGGCGTCGAACACCGTCTTGACGAAGCCTTCCAACTCGCCGGACGCAATCGCCTTGCCGTTGACCCGGAAGGGGAAGCGGCCGACCTTGACCTCGTGCCCGGCCTTCTTGGCGTTGGCTTCGGTCAGGCCGACAGAGGCGATCTGCGGCTGAGCAAAGGTACAGCCAGGGATTGGGGCGGCGATATCCGGCCCGGCCACGCCAGCGATGTGCTCGACGCAGTGGATGGCCTCGTGGCTTGCCTTATGCGCCAGCCAGGGGGCGCCGGCCACGTCGCCGATGGCGTAGAGGCCGGCGACGCCGGTGGCGCAGTGGCTGTCGATCACCACGTGGCCGCGATCCAGTTTCACGCCGAGGGCTTCAAGGCCGATGTTCTCCACATTGCCGTCGATGCCGACGGCGACGATGGCGCGCTCGGCGGTCAGCACTTCGCTCTTACCACCTGATTCCAGATTGATTTCCACACCGGTCTTGGTAGCGGAAAGCTTGGTCACCTTGGCGCCGACGCGGAACTTCAGGCCGCGCTTCTCGAAGGCTTTCTGGGCGGCCTTGGAGACCTCCTCGTCCTCTACCGGAAGGATGCGGTCGAGCGCCTCGATCACCGTCACATCGCTACCGAGCGCCCGATAGAAGCTGGCGAATTCGATGCCGATGGCCCCCGAACCCACCACCAGCAGCGACTTGGGGCAGGCCTTGGGAGTCAGGGCTTCGCGATAGGTCCAGATGCGGTCGCCGTCGGGAGCCAGGCCGATGGCCGGGATCACCTTGGCGCGGGCGCCGGTGGCCAGGATCACGCTCTTGGCCTGTACGGTGCGCCATCCGCCGGCCTTCAGAGCGATCACCACCTTGGGCGAGGGCGAACCCTTCTCCAGCTTCGCCTCGCCCTCGATCACCTCGATCTTGTTCTTCTTCATCAGGTAGCCGACGCCCTGATTGAGCTGCTTGGCCACGCCGCGCGAGCGGGCGACGATCTTCTCGAAATCAAAGCTCGGCTTGTCGACGCTGAGGCCATAGTCGCCCAGGTGCGACAGCTGCTCGAACACTTCGCCCGATTTCAGCAGCGCCTTGGTGGGGATGCAGCCCCAGTTGAGGCAGACGCCGCCCAAGAGCTCGCGCTCGACGATGGCGGTCTTCAGCCCCAGCTGGGCGGCGCGGATCGCCGCCACATAGCCGCCGGGACCGGAACCGATGACGATAAGATCGAAGTCGAGAGCCATGGAAATTCAGAACCTTACAGTAGTTTCTCGATGGCGCCGGAGATGTCTTCCGGCTTGGTGGCCGGGGCGAATCGATCCACCACTTCACCGTCGCGGCCGACCAGGAACTTGGTGAAGTTCCACTTGATGCCCTCGGAGCCCAAGAGGCCTTTCTTCTCGTGCTTCAGATAGTCGTAGAGCGGGTGCGCGGAGGGACCATTCACATCGATCTTGGCGAACAGGGGGAAGGTGACGTCGTAGGTCAGAGAGCAAAAGGTCTTGATCTCGTCCGCGTCGCCCGGTTCCTGCGCGCCAAACTGGTTGCAGGGGAAGCCCAGCACCACGAACCCCTTGTCCGCATACTTGCGATAGAGCGCCTCCAACCCTTCGTACTGCGGTGTGAAGCCGCATTTGGAAGCCGTGTTGACGATCAGGACCACCTTGCCCTTGTAGTCCGCCATCGGCGCAGGCTTGCCGTCCAGCGTCTCTGCGGAATAGTCGTAGATGCTCATGGCGCGCGCTCCTGATTTCCAGCTAGGCCAGCATGGTGACGGGATCTTCGATGAAGCCCTTGAACGCCTGCAGCCAGCGGGCGCCGATGGCGCCGTCCACAACACGGTGGTCGCAGGTGAGGGTGACGGTCATCACCGTGGCGATGGCCAGTTGGTCGCCTCGGACCACAGGCCGCTTTTCGCCGACGCCGACGGACAGGATGCAACCCTGCGGCTCATTGATGATCGAGTTGAACGACTTGATCCCCATCATGCCGAGGTTGGAGATCGAGAAGGTGCCGCCCTGGAATTCCTCGGGCTTCAGCTTGCGGCTGCGGGCCCGCTCGGCGAGATCCTTCATCGCCTTGGAGATGTCGGCGAGGGAGCGGTTCTCCGCCTCGCGGACGATAGGGGTGATGAGGCCGTGCTCCAGGGCCACCGCCACGGCGATATCCGCGTGATGGTGGAGAGCGATGCCTTCAGGCGTGTAGCTGGCGTTGGCGTCAGGGTGCGCCTTCAGGGCCAGGGCGGCGGCCTTGATGATGATGTCGTTGACCGAGACCTTCACCCCCTGCTTTTCCAGCGCGGCATTGATGCGGATGCGGGCGTCGAGCAGGCGGTCGATCTCCAGGTCGATGGTCAGGGGGAAGTGGGGGATGTCGCGGAAACTGTCGGTCATCCGCCTGGCGATGGTCTTGCCCATGCCGTCCAGTGGGATCAGATCGTAGGACCCGGGGGCGATGCCCATCTGCTCCAGGGATTGAACTTGGCGAGGCTCGACGGCGGCGGTCTGGGCGCGGACCGGAGCCGCGCCGGGTTTTGCGCCCTCGACGTCCGCCTTGACGATGCGGCCGTGAGGCCCCGAGCCTTTGACGGCGGAGAGCTCCACGCCCTTCTGCTCAGCGATCCGGCGGGCCAGCGGCGACGCGAATATTCGCGCATCGGAGCTCTTGGCGGGGGTAAGCGGGGCGGCGGGCGATGCCCGCGCGGGCGCGGGTTCGGATGAGGCGGCCGGTTGGATGGTCGCCTCGCGGACCGCCTCAAGGGCTTTTGGCGCTTGGGCGGTGGTCGCTGCCGCTGACTCTGGCGACGGCGGCTCGGATTTGGGAGAAGCGACTTCGCCCTCCCCCTTGAGACGGGCGATCGGCGTGTTGACCTTCACCCCTTCAGTGCCCGCGGCGACCAGGATGGCGTCCACCACACCCTCATCGACGGCCTCCACTTCCATGGTGGCCTTGTCCGTCTCGATCTCGGCGATCACGTCGCCAGCGGAGACGGTGTCGCCGACCTTGATGTTCCACTTGGCGAGGACGCCCTCCTCCATGGTGGGGGACAGGGCGGGCATGAGGATGTCGGTCATTTTACGTCCTCAAGGATGGATGCAGGAATGGCGGCCTCGCGGCTCAGGTGGGCGAGGGATGCGCCGTTGGCGTCCCAGTCGCGGCCATCGAACGGTTCGACGCGGAAATCCAGCGCATCGGCGTCGTCGATACAGCGGCCGTTCACCGACCAGCCGTCTGGATTCGAGCGAGGGCGATAGAAGCTCTCCACCCCGCAGGTGGCGCAGAACAGGTGCTCGGCGACACCCGTGTTGAAGCTGTATCGGGTCAGGCGATCCTCGCCGGCGGTGAGGCGGAAGCGGCTTTGCGGCACGATGACGTGAATGAACCCTAGCTTCTCGCACATGGAGCAGTTGCAGATTTGCGCCTCTACCGACTGCGGCAGAAGAACGTCGAAACGCACGGCGCCGCAATGACACCCGCCGGACCGCCACGTCTGTTCGGTCGCGCTCACTTGTAGCAAACCGCCTTCACCGCGGCGACGATCTTGTCCACCGACGGCAGGGCCAAGGCTTCGAGATTGGCGGCGTAGGGCATGGGCACATCCTCGCCGTGGATCCGGGTGGGCGGTGCGTCGAGGTAATCGAACGCGTTCTCGGTGACGCGCTGGCACACTTCGGCGCCGACGCCGTAGGGGCCCCAGCCCTCTTCGGCCGAGACGAGGCGGTTGGTTTTCTTCACGCTCTCGACGATGGTTTGATGATCCAGCGGACGCAGGGTGCGCAGGTCGATCACCTCGGCCTCGATCCCCTCGGCGGCGAGCTTCTCCGCGGCTTCCAGCGCGAAGCCGACCATGCGGGAATGGGCGGTGATGGTCACGTCCGTGCCGATGCGGCGCACCTTGGCCTTGCCGATGGGCACGATCCAGTCGTCGCCCTCCGGCACGTCGAACTCGTGGCCGTAGAGCATCTCGTTCTCGAGGAACACCACCGGGTTCGGATCACGAATGGCCGCCTTGAGCAGGCCCTTGGCGTCGGCGGCGTCGTAGGGGGCGACCACCTTCAGGCCGGGCACCGAGCCGTACCAGGCTGAATAATCCTGGCTGTGCTGTGCGCCGACCCGCGCCGCCGCGCCGTTCGGGCCGCGGAAGACGATGGACGCCTTGATCTGGCCGCCCGACATATAGAGCGTCTTGGCGGCGGAATTGATAATGGCGTCAATGGCCTGCATGGCGAAGTTGAACGTCATGAATTCGACGATGGGTTTTAGGCCCGCGAACGCCGCGCCGACGCCGAGGCCGGCGAAACCGTACTCGGTGATGGGCGTATCCACCACGCGCCTGTCGCCGAACTCCTGCAGCAGGTCGCGGGAGACCTTGTAGGCGCCCTGGTATTGCGCGACCTCCTCGCCCATCAGGAACACGGTGTCGTCCCGGCGCATCTCCTCGGCCATGGCGTCGCGAAGAGCGTCGCGGACCGTGGTCTTGATGAGCTTGGTCCCCTCAGGGATTTCCGGGTCGGCCATCGGGGGCTTGGGCGTGACGGGCGCGGTCCCCTCGCCTTCCGGCTTGGTCTGGACAGCTTCCGGCGGCTGCTTCTCCGGATCGCCGGCTTTTGATTGGTCCGCCGTATCCTGCGCGACCGGTGCGGGTTCGGCGACCTCGCCCTCGCCTTTCAGCCTGGCGATCGGCGTATTGACCTGCACGCCTTCGGTGCCCGCGGCGACCAGCAGGGCTTCCACGACGCCCTCGTCGACAGCCTCCACCTCCATGGTGGCCTTGTCGGTCTCGATCTCGGCGATCACGTCGCCGGATTTGACGGTGTCGCCCGCCTTCACGTTCCACTTGGAGAGCGTGCCCTCCTCCATGGTCGGAGACAGGGCGGGCATGAGTACGTCGATGCTCATTACGTATCAGGCCTCTGCGTAGACATCTGTGTAGAGCTCGGCGGGGTCCGGCTCGGGGGCGGTGCGGGCGAATTCGGCGGCGTCGGCGACGATCTTCTTCACCTCGGTGTCGAAGGCCTTCATGGCGGCTTCGTCGGTGTAACCGAGGCCTTCCATCTTCTCGCGCAGGTGATCGATCGGGTCGCGGGTCTTGCGCACCTCGTCCACTTCCTCCCGCGTACGGTATTTGGCGGGATCGGACATGGAGTGACCGCGATAGCGATAGGTCTTCATCTCGAGGATGAAAGGCCCCTTGCCGGACCGGGCGTGCTCTGCAGCCTCCGCCCCGGCGGCTTTCACGGCCACGACATCCATGCCGTCCACTTCCACCCCCGGAATGTTGAAGGAGACACCGCGCTTGTAGAGGTGGGTCTCGGACGAGGCGCGCTCGATGGAGGTGCCCATGGCGTACTGGTTGTTCTCGATCACATAGACCACGGGCAGCTTCCAGAGCTGGGCCATGTTGAAGGCCTCGTACACCTGACCCTGGTTGGCGGCGCCGTCGCCGAAATAGGTGAAGCTGACGCCGCCGTTGTCGCGATAACGATTGGCGAAGGCGAGGCCGGTGCCGAGCGGCACCTGGGCGCCGACGATGCCGTGGCCGCCAAAGAAGCCCTGCTCCACGTCGAACATGTGCATCGAGCCGCCCTTGCCATGCGCGGCGCCGGCGGCCCGGCCCGTGAGCTCGGCCATCACGGCCTTGGGATCCATGCCGGAAGCCAGCATGTGGCCGTGGTCGCGATAGCCGGTGATGATCTGGTCGCCAGGCTTCTTCACCGCCTCCATGCCGACGGCGATGGCTTCCTGGCCGATGTAGAGGTGACAGAAACCGCCGATTAGGCCCATGCCGTAGAGTTGCCCTGCCCGCTCCTCAAAGCGGCGGATCAGAAGCATGTCGCGATAATAGCCGAGGAGTTCATCCTTGCTGGGCCCATTGTCGCCAGTCTTGGGGGCGGCCGGCCTCGATTTCGGACCGGCTGGGGCTTTTGCGGCGCGGGCCATGAACACTCCTTCGTCGGCGCACCCCCAAAGCACGCCCTGACGTAAGGGAAGGCTCGTGGATCAGCGCAGGTTGCGGATCACATAGTCCCTGGGATCGGCGAACCCAAGCACCGTTCTCGCCCGTTCCTCCAGAAGATCGCGCGAAAGATTGTTATCGCTCAGGAGATGCACACGGGTTTCCAAGTCTTCCCGTTCGGCGCGCAGGGTCTTGAGCTCGAGCGAGCGGCTAGCGAGGGTCTCCTCCCGCATGGCGCCGTGCAGGAGTCCGCGATCACCGGTGAGGGCGTGGTAGCCGAAGTAGAAGATCAGGAGGGCGAACAACGCCGTCGGCATGTAGGGTTTTAAACGGCTGACCACGGCGGCTCCGCATACTGCAGGGACGCCGTTACGATTATGCAATCGTGCTTAACAGACCGTTGATGCGGCTGCGCTTTTGGCGGTTATCCTCAGGCGGATTCGTCATGCGCGGATGACGGCGCGCCCGGCGTAGACGGCTTGGTCGCCCAGTTGCTCTTCGATGCGCAGGAGCTGGTTGTACTTCGCCAGCCGGTCGGAACGCGCCAGCGAGCCCGTCTTGATCTGGCCGCAGTTTGTGGCGACGGCGAGGTCGGCGATGGTGGAATCTTCCGTCTCGCCAGAACGGTGGCTCATCACTGCCGTGTAGCGCGAGCGATGGGCAATATCCACGGCGTCCAGGGTCTCGGACAGGGTGCCGATCTGGTTGACCTTGATCAGGATGGAGTTGGCCAGGCTGTCCTTGATGCCCTGACCCAGGCGCTTGGGGTTGGTGACGAAGAGGTCGTCGCCCACCAGCTGGACCTTGTGGCCCATGCGCTCGGTCATCTGCCGCCAGCCGTCGAAATCGTCTTCGGCGAAACCGTCCTCGATGGAGAAGATCGGAAAGGCGTCCACCAGCTTGGCGTAATAGTCGACCATGCCGGCCTGATCGAGGGACAGGCCCTCCCCTTCAAGTTCATAACGGCCGTTCTTGAAGAACTCCGATGAGGCGGGGTCCAGCGCCAGCCAGAAGTCGCCGCCGGGCTTATAGCCCGCCGCCTCGCCGGCCTTGACGATGAAGCTGAGCGCCTCTTCGGCCGAGCCGATGTTGGGAGCGAAACCGCCCTCGTCGCCGACGTTGGTGTTGTGGCCGGCCGCCTTCAGCGCCGATTTCAGCGAATGGAAGATTTCCGCCCCCATGCGCAGGGCCTCGGCGAAAGTGTCCGCACCCGCCGGCACGATCATGAATTCCTGGATGTCGATGGGGTTGTCGGCATGGGCGCCGCCGTTGATGATGTTCATCAGCGGCACGGGCAGCACCCGGGCGGAGACGCCGCCGACGTAGCTGTAGAGGGGTAACTCGCGCGCGGCGGCGGCGGCCTTGGCCACGGCGAGGCTGACGCCGAGGATGGCGTTGGCGCCGAGCCGGCTCTTGTTCTCTGTGCCGTCGAGTTCGATCAGCACCGAATCGATTCGCCGCTGTTCTTCGGCTTCGAAGCCCGACAGCGCGTCGAATATTTCGCCGTTGACCGCCTCGACCGCCTTCAAGACGCCCTTTCCGCCATAGCGGCTCTTGTCCCCGTCACGCTTCTCCACCGCTTCGTGGGCGCCGGTGGAGGCGCCTGAGGGAACAGCCGCACGACCGAAGGCGCCGTCTTCGAGGGTGATGTCCACTTCCACCGTCGGATTGCCGCGGCTGTCGAGGATTTCGCGGGCGGTGATGTCGATGATGGCGGTCACGGTCTGGCTCCGGAGTTGGGCGGCGGGCATGGAAAAAGGCGGGGGAGCCTTAGCCCACCCGCCTTCTTGATCCAAGCACCGCACCCTTCTTCTTGCGAAGAAGGGGCAGGTTTTCAGTCTCAGCAGCGCGAATAGCTGCGATTCTTGGCGATCTCGTGCCCGGCGACGGCGCCGACGCCGGCGCCGATCAGGCCACCGGTGACGCTGTGGCTAAGAAGGCCGGCCGCGAGGCCGCCGCCCACCGCGCCGATCGCCGTGCCGTTGTTGGCGTGGCGACGAACACAGGCGTGGTAGCGGTGATAGCGATGATGACTGTCGTAGTAACCGCGCGGCTGGGCCGAGGCGATATCCGGGGCCGCCATGGAGGTCGCCAGGACGGCGGCCGATCCAAGGACGGCGAGCAGGCGGGAAGGCGTGAACTTCAACATAGCGATCTCCAGATTAAGCGCTGCAATACAACGCGAACAGTGGACTATGTTTCCATAGGCGCGATGAACCCGCCCTGAACCTCAGGACTGCCCTGATATTCAGTCCTGCTTGGGCGTGAGGACCTGCCGGCCCTTGTACATGCCGGTCTTCAGGTCGATGTGGTGGGGGCGCTTCAGCTCGCCGGTTTCCTTGTCTTCGACGAAGGAGTTGGACGGCAGGGCATGATGCGAGCGGCGCATGTTCCGGCGCGACGGAGAGACTTTGCGTTTAGGAACGGCCATGGGAACTACTCGCTAGCAGAGGTGCTGGGACCGGACAGGTCCGTGAAATGAAGAGCGGCGGCGATCCTTTGGGGACAGCCGCCGCATGAGGGCGCGTGTATGACAAAAATCGGCGGCGTGTTCAAGTCTTAGCCTTACGAGGGCCTGCATCGGGCGTCGCCGCAGGATCAGACCAAGCGGCTCTGCTCCACGGCGGCGGCGACGAAACTCTTGAACAAGGGGTGCGGGGCGAAGGGACGGCTCTTCAGCTCGGGGTGATATTGCACGCCGACGAACCAGGGATGGTCGGCCCGCTCGCACGTCTCGGGAAGCACGCCGTCCGGCGAGAGGCCGGCGAAGGTGAGGCCGACCCCCTCCAGCGTCTCGCGATAGCCGATGTTCACCTCGTAGCGGTGCCGGTGGCGCTCATGGATGGTGGTGGCGTCGTAGATCTGCGCGATCTTGGAGCCGGGCGTCAGGGCGGCCTCGAAAGCGCCGAGCCGCATGGAGCCGCCGAGATCGTCGCCCTCCTTGCGAAATTCCACCGAATTGCCGCGGGTCCATTCGGTCATCAGGCCGACGACGGGCTCGGTCGTGGGGCCGAACTCCGACGAGGAGGCCTCCGCCACGCCGGCGAGGTTTCGGGCCGCCTCGATGGTGGCCATCTGCATGCCGAAGCAGATGCCGAAATAGGGCACGGCCCGCTCGCGCGCGAACTGCACAGCGCGAATCATCCCTTCGGCGCCGCGCTCCCCGAAGGCGCCCGGCACCAGCACCCCGTCGACGCCTTCGAGGCGCGCCGCGACGGCGCCCGCCTCGCCCTCGAACACCTCGCCCTCGATCCAGTCGAGGTTGATCTTCACGTTGTTGGCGAGGCCGCCGTGATGCAGCGCCTCGATCAGCGACTTATAGGCGTCCTTAAGGCCGGTATATTTGCCGACGATGGCGATGGTGACGTCCCCATCGGGGGCGGAGACCCGGTCGGAGATGCCCTGCCAGCGGGAGAGGTCGGGCGACGGCGCGTCGGTGATGCCGAATACGGCCAGCACTTCGCTGTCGAGTCCCTGCGCATGATAATCGAGCGGCACGCCATAGATGGAGGCGGAGTCCATCGCCTGGATCACCGCCGACGAGCGCACATTGCAGAAGAGGCCGATCTTGCGCTTCTCGTCCTCGGGGATGGGGAATTCGCAGCGGCAGAGCAGGATGTCCGGCTGGATGCCGATGGAGCGCAGCTCCTTCACCGAATGCTGGGTGGGCTTGGTCTTCATCTCCCCCGCCGTCTTGATGAACGGGAGCAAGGTCAGATGGACGTAGCAGGCGTGATGGCGCGGCAGGTCCTGGCCGAGCTGGCGGATCGCCTCGAAGAAGGGCAGGCCCTCGATATCGCCCACGGTGCCGCCGATCTCCACCAGCACGAAATCGACCTCATGCCCCTCGTCGTCGAAGGCGGGGGAGAGGACGAACTGCTTGATGGCGTCGGTCACGTGCGGGATCACCTGCACGGTGGCGCCGAGGTAGTCCCCTCGCCGCTCTTTCTCGATGATCGACTTGTAGATCTGCCCAGTGGTGATGTTGTCGCCGCGCGTGGCGTTGACGCCTGTGAAGCGCTCGTAGTGCCCGAGGTCGAGGTCGGTTTCAGCCCCGTCGTCGGTGACGAACACCTCACCGTGCTGGTAGGGGCTCATGGTCCCTGGATCGACGTTGAGATAGGGGTCCAGCTTGCGCAGCCGCACACGATAGCCGCGAGCCTGCAGCAGCGCGCCGAGAGCGGCGGACGCGAGACCCTTGCCTAACGAGGAGACCACGCCGCCGGTGATGAAGATGTACCGGGCCATGGGAATCCAACCTACCCCCGATTCGGGGGTATGTCCGTCTGGAGTTCAGAGAAAGATGTGAGTTGTTTTACGGCTTGGCCGGCGTGGCCGGAGCCGACGGCGGCAACAGCGTCGGCGACGTGGTCGGCGCAGCCGGAACGGTGTGCACTTCGGGTGCGGGCGCGCTGAAGGACGGAGCCGAGGCGGCCCCGGGCGTCGTCGGCGGCGCGACGGGCTTCTTCTGGACCAGGGCGTCGGGATTCAGCGGATCGATGCGGAGGCGATCGACCACGGAAGAGCCCTGGTGCATCCGGCCGTTCACCACCGTCAGGATGATGCAGAGGCCGAAGAAGAGCGCCGCCAGGATCGCCGTGGTGCGGGTCAGAAGGTCGCCGGCGCCGCGGGTCGTCATGAAGCCCGACGGGCCGCCGCCGGTGCCGAGCGCGCCGCCTTCGGACTGCTGCAGCAGGATGACGCCCATCAGGGCGATGGAGACGAGCACCAGGAAAACCAGAAGGATGCCTTGCAGCATGGGGGCGAGCGCTTCTTATAAGGAGTGGTGGGGCGGCGGACCGCGTCGGCGCTCATGTAGCATCGCCGTTCCGGTTTCGCCAGTTCCCTTCTCCCGGACCCGGCAACCACGGGAGTAAACGGATCAATTCGAACGGCTTACGCCGCCCGGATGATCGGCATGAAATCCGAGACTTTCAAGGATGCGCCGCCCACGAGCGCGCCGCCGACTTCCCTGACCGCCAGGATCTCCACGGCGTTGGCCGCCTTCACCGAGCCGCCGTAGAGGATCGGCGCGGTCGAGCCGGGGAAGGCTGCGTCCAGGGCCTGACGTATAGCGACGTGGACTTCCTCGATCTCCGCCAGGGAGGGCGTGAGGCCCGAGCCGATCGCCCAGATGGGCTCATAGGCGACGGCGAAGCGATGGCCTTTCAACTCGGCAGGAAGCGACGCCTTGATCTGCCGCACCACCACCCGCAGCGCGTCGCCGGCCTTGCGTTGTGTAAGGCTCTCCCCAACGCAGACGACGGGCTCGAGACCGCCCCGCAGCGCCGCCCCGACCTTGGCCGCAACGTCAGCGTCGGTCTCGTGATGCATCGTGCGCCGTTCGGAGTGACCGAGGATCACCAGATGCGCGCCGGCGTCCCGCAGCATCTCGGCGCTGATGTCGCCGGTGAAAGCGCCAGAGGCCTCGGCATGGCAGTCCTGAGCGCCGATCTCCACCGGGCCGCCGCGGAGTTCTCCCACCATGCGGGCAATCAGGGTCGCGGGCGGGCAGAGCGCGACGCGGCAGTTGGCGGGCTCATCCTTCAGGGCCTTCGAGAGCGCCTCGGCCTGTCCGAGCGAATCGGCCAGCCCGTTCATCTTCCAGTTTCCGGCGATCAGTTTGCGGGTCATGCGGGTCCAGGGATTTCGTTGCGGCCCTGCTTCGCTAGGACAAGCTCCGCGCGATGTCACGCCTCCTCAGCCTTGCCCATGACCGGAACGCTCGACTATACCGCACAGCCGAGCCCCGATCGGGCTGTTATCCAAGGTTTCCAAGTCGATGATGGGTCAAATCCGCGCCTTCGCGCAGACATGGTTCGCGAAGGTGCTGTTCGCCATCCTTATGGTCAGCTTCGTCGCGTTCGGCGTTCGGGGCGTGGTGACCACCGCTGGCGTCCATGATCAGGTGCTGAAGGCGGGAGGGCGTCCGGCCATCGGCGCGCAGGGCTTCAAGGACCGCTTCAACTTCTACAAGGCGCAGATCGAGCAGCAGAACCAGACGCAGCTCTCGATGCAGGACGCCATCGGTCATGATCTGGATCGCCGGGTTGTGGACGAGCTGGCCTACAGCGAATCCTTCGCCGACATGTTGAACCGCGACGGCGTGCGCCCGGCCGACCAGCTGATCGTCGACAAGCTCCGCACCATTCCCAAGTTCTTCAACCCGATCACCGGCGCCTTCGACAAGGCCGCCTACGCCCAGTTCCTGCAGCAGAACAACATGACGGCGACGCAGGCCGAAGGCGAATTGCGGGACGAGATCGGCGAACGGCAGTTCGTGTCGGGCATGGCGGCGGGCCTTCGCAGCCCCCTCGTCTACGCCGCCATGCAGGCCGCCTACCTGAAGGAAGGCCGCGCATTCCAGTGGTTCGTGGTCGGTCCCAAGACCCTGCCCCCTCCGGTCAAGCCCACCGACGCCCAGCTTAACGGATTCATCAAGCAGAACGCCGCCCAGCTCATGAAGCCGGAGATGCGCCAGCTCAGCGTCGTCCACTTCAGCGCCCTGGCACTCGCCCCCGCCGTGACGCCGAGCGACGCCGACATCCAGAAGCGCTTCGACTTTGAGAAGGACACGCTTTCCAGTCCCGAAAAGCGCAGCTTTATCCAAATTCCGATCAAGGACCCGAAGAACGGCGCCGAAATCACCGCCAAGCTGAAGGCCGGGGCCGACCCCAACCTCCTGGCCAAGAATTTTGGCGTGCAGCCCGTGCTTTACAAGGACCAGCCCAGAACCGGCGTGCCGGACAAGGGCGTCGCCACCGCCGCGTTCGGCCTGAAAGCCGGCGAGACCAGCGGCGTGATCCAGGGCGATCTCGGCCAATCCGTGGTGCGTCTTTTCACCGTGACCCCAGGCCATGACGTCACCCTTGCCGAAGCCAAGCCCAAGATCGAGGCGGAGGTCCGCAAGGCGCAGGCCGAGGAAAAGGCCTATCAGATGGTCCAGAAATACGGCGACGCCCACAATGGCGGATCCGACATGGCCGCCTCGGCCAAGATCGTCGGCCAGCCGGTGACCGTTCTGCCTCCGATCATCGCCAAGGGCGTCGATCTGCAAGGCCAGCCGTCCAACCTTCCGCCCAAGGTCCTCGCCGCCGCCTTCAGCCAGCCTCAGGGCGGCGAGAGCGATCCCATCGACCTCGGCCAGGGCGACTACTACGTGGTGCGCGTGGACAAGGTGCTGCCGCCCGCGCTGCCGACTCTGGACGAAATCCGCCCCAAGCTGACCCAGTTCTTTATCCTGCGAGACGCCACCACCAAGCTGCAGGCCAAGGCGCAGGCGCTTTCCGCCGCCATCGGCAAGGGGCAGAGCATGGCCGACGCCGCCAAGTCGGTGGATGCGACGGTCGCCGACGCCGACGCCATCCAGCGCAACGGCGGCGGTCAGGTCTATTCCAACGACTTGGTCGGACGCGTTTTCGCCGCTGCGCCGGGCGACGTGTTCGTAGGTGAGGACACCAAGCTTGGCTACGTCGTCGCCAAACTGGTGAAGATCGAACCGGCGGACCCCAAAGCCCTCGCGCCCCTGATCCTGTCGCAGCGGGACAGCGTCTCCAAGAGCCTGTTCGACGACCTCGGCCAAGCCACCCGCGCCGCCGCCCGCGCTTTGGTGAAGCCGCACATCGACTACGCCCTGGCCCGTAAGGCGCTCGGCGTCGACCCGAGCCAGACGGCGCCCGCCCAGTGATCGCCAGCCCGGCGTTCGACGCCTTCGCCTCGTCCCATGAGGCGGGCCGGGCGCAGGTGGTCTGGACCCGGGTGATCGATGATCTGGAGACGCCGGTCTCGGCCTTCCTGAAGATCGGGCATGGCCAGCCCTACGCCTTCCTGTTCGAATCGGTCGAAGGCGGATCGTGGCGCGGTCGCTATTCCGCCGTGGCGCTGGAGCCCGATCTCGTGTGGCGGGCGTTCGGCGAGCGCGCGGAGGTCGCCGAAGGTGAGGATATCGGGGCTGGCCGGTTCCACGCCGAGCCCCTGTCGACATTGCCGTCTCTGCGCGCCCTCGTCGCCGCCTGCCGCATGGACTTGCCGGAGGAGCTTCCTCCCATGGCGGCGGGCCTGTTCGGCGTGCTCGGCTACGACATGATCCGCCTTGCCGAACCTCTTGGACCTGCCAAGCCAGATGTGCTGGAGCTGCCCGACGCCGTGATGATGCGGCCTTCCATCGTCGCCATCTTCGATTCGGTGGGGGGAGAGATCGTGCTCGTCACGCCAGTCCGCCCCGGCGCGCAGTCCGCCAGGGACGCCTACGCCGCCGCCGAGGCGCGCCTGCAAGCCACCGTGGACAAGTTCCGCCGCCCAACGCCGCCCATCACGCCGCATGCGCCCGTCGAGCAGCCGGAGATGACCTCCAGCACCACCCGGCAGGACTACGGACGAATCGTCGAGCGTGCACGGCACTACATCGAGGCTGGCGACATCTTCCAGGTGGTGCCGAGCCACCGCTTCTTCCGCCCCTTCACCCAGGACGGCTTCTCCCTCTATCGCTCGCTCCGGCGCCTGAACCCCTCGCCCTTCCTCTATTACCTGAACTTCGGCGGGTTCGAGTTGGTGGGGTCCAGCCCGGAGATTTTGGTTCGCCTGCGGGACGGAAAGCTCACCATCCGCCCCATCGCCGGCACCCGCCCCCGTGGCAAGACGCCGGACGAGGATCAGGCGCTGGAGCGCGAACTGCTCGCCGACCCCAAGGAGCGGGCCGAGCACCTGATGCTGCTGGACCTCGGTCGCAACGACGTGGGCCGCGCCGTCATGCTCAACGACGAGGGCCGCAACGAACCGACCTCCAGGCCAAGGGTGCGCGTCACCGAAAGTTTCAAGGTCGAGCGCTACAGCCACGTCATGCACATCGTCTCCAACGTGGAAGGCGATGCGCCGGAAGGGCTCGATCCCGTGGACGTGATCCTAACCGCCCTCCCCGCCGGTACGCTGTCGGGCGCGCCCAAGGTCCGGGCGATGCAGATCATCGACGAGCTGGAGACGGTGAAGCGCGGCGTGACCTACGGCGGCGCGGCGGGTTACATCTCCGCCAACGGCGGGGTGGACACCTGCATCGTGCTCCGTACCGCGCTGATCAAGGACGGGGTCATGTATGTGCAGGCGGGCGGCGGCGTGGTGGCCGATTCCGATCCCGACGCGGAATACGAGGAGACGCTGCACAAGTCCCGCGCGCTCCGCCGCGCCGCTGAGGAAGCCTGGCGCTTCGGCTGACCGAACCGTTCAGCGGGCGGAGATCGCCATGTGCACCGGATCGCCGTTGGCGCCGCCCGTCTGGCTCCCGCCCGGCGCGCCGAAGATGACCACGACGGCGCAGGTCAGCGCCGCGCTGCAGGCGAACACCGCCGTCAGCAACAGCCGCCAGACCGGCTCTGTCGCCTTGCGGACGGGTCCGCGCGCATGGATGGCCGCGAGGCCCTCACTGGCTGGCCTTGAAAGGAAGAGAACGGGATCATGCATACAGAGGTATGAAACGCAGGACACTGGTTGATAAAGACTTAACATCAGCCGTAGGGCGACTCGCTCTTGGCGAACAGCGCCGTGACGCCTAGAAGCCGGGCGTTCCCGTCGCGGTTTGGAGGCCGAGATGATCCGACCGCTTTTATGGCTGGCAGCCGCCGTGCTCGCCTGTGGCCAAGCCGCCAACGCGCAGTCTCCCGCCGCTGCGCCTGTCGTCGCCAAACCTGCGGCCCCGACCGCATGGCCCACAAAGCCCGGCGATTTCGACATTGCGGACTTCAAGTTCAGGTCCGGCGAGTCGCTTCCGTCCCTGCACCTGCACTACACGACTCTCGGCGAACCAACGAAGGACGCCAAGGGCCGCGTGACCAACGCCGTCCTGATCCTGCACGGCACCGGCGGGACGGGCGGGCAGTTCCTGTCACCGCAGTTCGCCGACGAGCTTTACGGTCCCGGCCAACCCCTCGATATCCGCAAGTTCTACATCATCCTTCCGGACGAGATCGGGCACGGGAAATCCTCCAAGCCCAGCGACGGTCTGCACGCCCGCTTTCCGCACTACGACTACGACGACATGGTGGAGGCCGATTACCGCCTCGTGACCCAGAGACTCGGCGTCGATCACCTACGTCTCGTCATGGGCACCTCGATGGGCTGCATGCACGCCTTCGTCATCGGCGAGGCTCACCCTGGGTTCATGGACGCACTTATGCCGCTGGCCTGCCTGCCCGTGCCTATCGCCGGTCGCAATCGCGCCTGGCGCCAGATGACCATCGACGCGGTGAAGGCCGATCCCGACTGGAAGGGCGGCGACTACGCCGCAGAGCCTCAAGCGGCGGTGCGCACCATCTCGGACCTTCTCCTGATCGCCGGCTCCGCCCCGATTCAGCTGCAGAAGGCCTATCCCACGCGGGAGCTCGCCGACGCCTATGAGGAGAAGGCTGTGGCCCGCAGCATGGCCAGCACGGACGCCAACGACTTCATGTATCAGGCCGACTCGTCCCGCACGTACGACCCGTCCGCCGGGCTCGGGAAGCTCCTCTGTCCGGTCATGTGGGTGAACTCAGGCGACGACTTCATCAACCCGCCCGAACTCGGCATCGCCGAGCAGAAGGTGAAGGAAATCCGGCGCGGGACCTTCGTTCTGATCCCCGCCAGTGATCGCACTCACGGCCACGGGACCCACACCTGGGCGGCGGTCTGGAAGCCGCAGCTGCAACAGCTTCTGGCGGAAAGCCAATGATCCCGGTCGCCCCATGATCCTCGTCATCGATAACTACGACAGCTTCACCTACAATCTCGTCCACTATCTCTCCGAGCTCGGCGCGCGGATGGTGGTGCGCCGCAACGACGCCTTGACGGCGGACGAAGCCCTCGCGCTTCAGCCTGAAGCGATCCTGCTGTCCCCCGGCCCCTGCACGCCTAACGAGGCGGGGATTTGCCTCGATATTCTCGCCAAGGCGCCGACGGACCTGCCGATCCTCGGCGTGTGTCTCGGCCATCAGGCCATCGCCCAGGCGTTCGGCGGCCAGGTAGCCCGCGCCAAGAGCCTGATGCATGGCAAGACCAGCCCCGTGCGTCACGATGGGCAGGGCCTGTTCAAAGGCTTGTCGGACCCGTTCACCGCGGCCCGCTATCACAGCTTGGCGACGCCCCGCGAGTTCCTGCCGGACCTCCTCGATGTCATCGCCTGGACCGAAGACGACGAGGTGATGGGGCTGCGCCACAAGACCCGCCCCATCTATGGCGTGCAGTTCCACCCCGAATCCATCGCCACGGAGGGCGGTCACGCCATGCTCGCCAACTTCCTCGACCTTGCGGGCGTCAATCGCGCCGTCGAGCCCGCCTGATGGCCGTCGCCGTAGACGTCTTCAAGCCGCTCCTGTCCAAGCTCTCCGACGGCCAGACGCTGTCCGAGGAAGACGCTGAGATTTTCTTCGCCGCCTGCCTTCGCGGCGAGCCCAGCCCGGCCCAGATCGCCGCCGCGGTCACAGCCATGCGCATGCGCGGCGAGACGGTCGGCGAGATCACCGCCTGCGCTCGCGCCATGCGCCGCTCCGCCGTCATGCTGGAGCACGATTTCGAGGTGATCGACACCTGCGGCACCGGCGGCGACGGCCTGCACACCTTCAACATCTCCACGGCGGCGGCCTTCGTGGCGGCGGGCGGCGGGCTGAAAGTGGCCAAGCATGGCGGTCGGGCTGTCTCCTCCCTGACAGGCTCATCCGAAGTACTTGTTGCCCTGGGGGTGAACATCGAGGCCGGTCAGGGGGCGCAGCGTCGGGCGCTCGACGAAGCCGGCATCTGTTTCCTCTATGCGCCAGCTCACCACGGGGCCATGCGCCACGTCATGCCCGTGCGCGCAGACCTCGGCTTTCGAACCGTCTTCAACCTGCTCGGCCCGCTCTCAAATCCGGCCGGCGCCAAGCGGCAGGTGCTGGGCGTGGCCGAGCCTCGGCGCATCGAGCCACTCGCCCGCGTTCTCGGCGCCCTTGGCTCCGAGCGCGCCTGGGTGGTTCATGGCGACGGCCTCGACGAGATGACGACCACCGGCGTCAACCAGGTGGCCGAATGGCGGGACGGCGGCATACGCCTCTTCAACATCACCCCCGAAGCGGTCGGCCTGCCCCGCGCGGGCCTTGGCGACCTGCGCGGCGGCAACCCGGCTGAGAACGCCATCGCCCTTCGTGCGCTCCTCGAAGGCAAGCGCAGCGCCTATCGCGACGTGGTGATGCTGAACGCCGCCGCCGCTTTCCTCGTGGCCGAAAAGGTCGAGACCCTGGGCGAAGGCCTTGATCTCGCCGCCGCCGCTATCGACGATGGTCGAGCAGGACAGGCGCTTGACCGCCTCGTCTCCATCACCAGCGGCAAGGCGTGAGGGCGCTGCTATGAGCGACATTCTCGCCCGCATCGCCGAGTACAAGCGCGCCGAGGTGGCGGAGCGTAAAGGGCGCATCACCCTTTCCGACCTGAACGCCGCCGCCAAAGCCACGTCCGCGCCGCGCGAATTCAGGGCCGCCCTTGAGCGCGGCTCCGCCGGCGGCAAGCTCGCGCTCATCGCCGAGATCAAAAAGGCGTCGCCGTCCAAGGGATTGATCCGCGCCGATTTCGATCCCCCCGCGCTGGCGCAAGCCTATGCGGCCGGCGGGGCCTCATGCCTCTCCGTCCTCACCGATGGTCCAAGCTTCCAGGGCGCCGACAGGTATCTGACCGCCGCACGAGCCGCCTGCGCCCTCCCCGCTCTCCGTAAAGAGTTCATGGTCGACCCGTGGCAGGTGGCCGAATCGCGCGCCCTCGGCGCCGACGCCATCCTTGTCATCATGGCCATGGTGGATGATTCGCTGGCCGCCGACCTGATGGCGGAGGCCGCCCGTTACGGCATCGACGCGCTGGTGGAGGTGCATGACGAGGCTGAACTGGATCGCGCCGCGGCCCTCGGCGCCCGGTTGATCGGGGTGAACAATCGGGACCTGCGGACCTTTGTCACAGACTTGGCCATCACCGAGCGACTGGCGAAAAACATGCCTGAAAACGCGATGTTAGTGGCCGAAAGCGGCATTTTCTCCGCTGACGATGCGGCGAGATTAGCGGAGGCGGGCGCCAGTGCAATGCTCGTCGGCGAAAGCCTCATGCGCCAAGCCGATATCGCCGCTGCCACGAAGGCGCTCCTAGCCTAAGCGCTGCCGTTCACTTGACATTAACCGAGAACACTTACAGAACATCGACGAACGTTTGCGATTTGTTCGCATGCAAATTTGGACGATTCGGCGATGTTGACCCGCAAGCAGCACGAACTTCTGATGTTCATCCATGAGCGGATCAAGGAGAGCGGCGTGTCGCCCTCCTTCGACGAGATGAAGGATGCGCTGGACCTCGCATCCAAGTCCGGCATCCATCGCCTGATCACCGCTTTGGAAGAGCGCGGGTTCATCCGCCGCCTCGCCCACCGCGCCCGGGCGCTCGAGGTGGTCAAGATGCCGGAAGAGGCCACGACGGGCCGGGCCCGCCAGCCTTTCAAGCCCCAGGTCGTTGAAGGGTCTCGCCCTGCGGCGCCGCCTGCCGCCATGCAGGTCGCCAACGATGCGTTCGACCTGCCCGTGCTCGGGCGCATCGCGGCCGGGTCGCCCATCGACGCCATCCAGCACGAGCGGGAACGCATTTCCGTTCCAGCCAGCATGATCGGCTCCGGCGAGCACTTCGTTCTCGAGGTGCAGGGCGATTCCATGATCGAGGCCGGCATACTCGATGGGGACTATGTGGTCATTAAGAAGGGCGACACCGCAACCTCGGGCGAAATCGTCGTCGCCCTGGTGATGGGCGAGGAGGCGACGTTGAAGCGCTTCCGCAAAAAGGCTGGATCCATTGCGCTGGAAGCCGCCAACCCCCGATACCAGACCCGCGTGTTTGGTCCCGATCAAGTGGAAGTCCAGGGCAAGCTCGTCGGGCTGATCCGGCGCTATCACTGACCTCCGTCAATTGGAGTCGGCGTCCTTGCTGACGTGACTCCAGGGGCGGTCCCCTCGCACCGGCTGTGCCCAGCTGATGCGCAAGCGGCTTCCGTCTGCGAAGATCTCCGCCGCGCCGTTCCGCCGGACGTCTTCCCCGTGAAGGACGATCTTGCCCGTGCAGGCTGCAGGCGCTTCGAAGCTGTAGCGGATGATGAGGATTTCCGAGCGGCGGCATAGGTCTTCCAGTTCCCCGTCTGGCGGTTGGACCTTGCTCCACCATGCGCCGAGCGCCGGATGGGTTCCGGGCCTGGGGGCGCATTCGCGCCGGTCGCAGTCGAAGAGAGCGTCGCGCGCGGAGGTCGCATCCTTGGGCGCCGCCAATCCCCGCCGTGCGGCCCAGAGCTGCGTGGCGTAGGCCCGCGTGTCGGGCTTCAGCGTGATGATCTGTCCTTTCGATGCGATGGCCGCGTCGTCGGCGTCATTGGCGATCCAGGCGTGCGGAGCAGGCGGCTTAGGCCAGACGATCACGGCGGCGGCCAGGGGCACGCCGATCCAGCGCAGATGTCCCTTCCACAGGCAGGCGAACAGGATGCCGAGAAACGCCACCAGCATGGCTATAGGCGGCGCGCTGGAAGCGCCGACAGCGGCCCCAGGCGCAGTCGCGCAGGCATGGGCGATCTCAAGGATGCCGCGCGCCGCCCACCCAGATATGAATAGCGCCGGCGTCAGGACCGTCCGGCTGAGGCCCAGGGCTTCGCCGATCATCGTGATGGCCAGAGCGGGCATCATGCAGGCGCTGGCGAGGAAGTCCGCCGTGAGGTTGGCGACCACCCCATAGTTGGCGATCCGGTTGAAATGCTGGATCGCAAACGGCCCCGTCGCCGCGCCCGCGACGAAGCTGACGACTGCGAGCCCGACCAACCAGTCCTTGGCTTTCTGGGTGACGGCGATCGGCCAGGGCGCGCTGATCAGCGTGTGGCGCTGCGGCCAGACCTCCGCCAGTGCGACCAGGGCGGCGGTGGCGGAGAAGGACATCTGGAACCCGGGCTGAACCACAGCCTCGGGCTGGAGTAACAATACGGTCAATGCCGCCACCGCCAGCGAGCGCAGGCTGATCGCCCGCCGATCCAGCAGCATGGCGATGAAGGCGACGCTGGCGGTGATGGCGGCGCGCTTGGCGGGCGGGTGAGCGCCAGACAGGGTGAGGTAGATCAGGACGGCGATCAGCCCGCCTGCAGCCGCAACCTTCTTGCCGGGAATGCGGAGGGCGAGCCAGGGTGACGCCGCCACGCCCAGGCGCAGGGCGGCGAACACGAAGCCCGAAACGGCGGCGGTGTGCAGGCCGGCGATGGCCAGCATGTGGGCGAGGCCCGAACCGCGCAGGTTGTCGGCCGCCGCCGAGGGCAGCCAGCCCTCGTGGCTCGTGGTGACGGCGGCGGCCAGCCCGGCTGCGGCCTCGCCCGCGGGGCCGACCTCCGCGCGGATGTCGCTGGTGAGTTGACGCGCCAGCCGCCAACGGAGCCGGTTGATCGCCTGGGCCACGCGGATGGACCCCGGGGGTGGCGGAAGGTCGGTCAGAACCGGCTGTTTCAGGGCGAGGCCCACGCCGCCGATCCTCTCGAACCAAGCGTCCCGCGCGAAGTCGAACGCGCCAGGCGCGGCTGGGCCTGGCGGCGGATCGAGAAGGGCCGTCAACTGCACCGCTTCGCCCGGCCCCACGACGGCGTCCGGCGCCACGGCGATGCGGACCAGAGCGGGAAGTTCGTCTCGCCGCAGGTGGGAAATGTAGGCCGGAGCGATCAGGAGGCGCCCCTTCTCCTTCGAGGGACTGCTCACATCCACGACCCATCCCTCGACACGCCCGACGCCATAGCCAGCGGGAATGCGCGGCGCAGCAACGACGCTGCATTTCAGATCGGCGGCGGCAAAACCGGAGAGCGCGAACGCAGCTAGAGCAGCTGTAATCGCCAGCGTCCGGTTGGCGACGACGCGGCCCAACACAAACAGCGCAATGGCGACGAAGCCTGGACCGAAGCAAGCCGTCCACATCGCCGGTTCTTGCTTTAAGCCGAAATAGGTCGCTGCGCCCGCGCCGAACGCTACGGGCGTCCACAGGGGCCAGCGGTCGACCTGGACCGAGACTTCGGATTTCAGGGACGCCACGATGGCCGCAGGATTGATCGATCGTATCAAGCTAGGCGCGCGCTTCACCCACGTGTTAAGAGCGCCGACCTTTTCCGAGCTTGCCCTTTCGATGACCGTCGTCACCCGCTTTGCCCCCTCCCCCACCGGCTCGCTGCACATCGGCGGCGCCCGGACGGCGCTGTTCAACTATCTATATGCCAAGCATACCGGCGGCAACTTCATGTTGCGTATCGAGGACACGGATCGGGAGCGTTCAACCGAAGCCAATGTGCAGGTGATCTTCGACGGTCTCGGCTGGCTCGGCGTCACATCCGACGCGCCGCCGATTTTCCAGGCCGCCCGCGCGCCGCGCCATGTGGAGGTGGTGCAGGCCATGCTCGATCAAGGCGGCGCCTATCGTGACTGGACCAGCGCTGTGGACCTGGAAGCCGAACGCGAAAAGGCGCGGGCAGAAGGCCGCGTCGTGCGCTCCGTCTGGCGCGACAAGAACGAGCCCGGCCCCGAAGACCAGCCCTTCGCCGTCCGCCTCCGCGCGCCTCAGTCCGGCGAGACCGTGGTGGCCGACCTGATCAAGGGCGACGTGGTGTTTCGCAACGCCGAACTGGACGATCTGGTGCTGCTCCGCTCGGATGGCAGCCCGACCTATAACCTCGCCGTGGTGGTGGACGATCATGACATGGGCGTCACCCACGTGATCCGCGGCGACGACCACCTCTCCAACGCCGCGCGCCAGACCCTGATCTACAAGGCGATGGACTGGACCGTGCCGGCGTTCGGACACCTGCCCCTGATTCACGGCCCGGACGGCGCCAAGCTTTCTAAGCGGCATGGGGCGCAAGCGGTGGGCGAGTTCGCCGACATGGGCTACCTGCCCGAAGGTCTTCGCAACTATCTCGCCCGCCTCGGATGGGGGCATGGCGACGACGAAATCTTCTCGGACGCGGAGGCCGCCGCATGGTTCGACGTGAAAGATGTAGTCAAGGCGCCGGCCCGGCTGGACTGGCCCAAGCTCAACCACATCAACCAGCAATATATCCGTGAAGCCGACGATACGCGCCTCGCCAACCTCGTGGCCGACGTCTACGCCAAGCGCGGCGCGGCCCTCGAGGCCGATAAGATCGCGAAGCTCCCCGCAGTGATCGCCCTCGTGAAAGATGGCGCCCAGACCCTCCTTGAGCTGGCCGACATGACGGTCTTCGCCACGCGCGCTCGCCCGTTCGACCTTGAGGAAAAGACCCGCAAGCTTCTCACCGAGGAGACGGTCGCCCGCCTCTCGCGCCTGCAGGCCAAGGTCGCCGCCGAAGAGCCTTGGACCAAGCCCGGACTTGAACAATCCATCCGCGATTTCGCCGAGTCCGAAGGGGTCGGCATCGGCAAATTCGGCCAGGCGCTGCGGGGCGCGCTCTCGGGCGGCGCACCGGCGCCGGACCTGGCGAGCACGCTTTTGGCGCTCGGAAAACCCGAGGCGATCGCCCGCTTGGAAGAGGCGCTTTCGCAACCGCAATAAAGCGCTATAACGCGCGACGAAAATTCGCCTCGACGGCGATCATCCGCCCTAACGGCGGTCGATAGGAGAAGGGCTCACCGATGGAAAACAAAGTGGCGCCAAACGGAAGTTCGTCTGTTCGCGTTGGCGATAAGGACGTTTCGCTCCCGGTGTTGAAGGGCTCGATGGGCCCGGACGTTATCGACATCCGCAAACTCTACGGCGAGGCGGATGTTTTCACCTACGACCCCGGCTTCACCTCGACGGCGAGCTGCGAAAGCCAGATCACCTTCATCGACGGCGACAAGGGCGTGCTGCTCTATCGCGGCTATCCGATCGACGAACTGGCGGAGAACTCCAACTTCCTAGAGGTCTGCCATCTGTTGATCAACGGCGAGCTCCCGACCGCCGACGAATACACCGCGTTCGAGAAGACCATCACCAACCACACCATGGTGCATGATCAGTTCAACCGCTTCTTCCAGGGCTTCCGCCGCGACGCCCCGCCGATGGCGATCATGGTCGCGGCCGTGGGCGCGCTTTCGGCCTTCTATCACGACAGCACTAACATCCACGATCCGAAGGCGCGGGAAATCTCCACCCACCGCCTGATCGCCAAGATGCCCACCATAGCAGCGCAGGCCTACAAATACTCGATCGGCCAGCCCTTCGTGTACCCGCGCAACGACCTCGGCTATGCCGAGAACTTCCTGCGCATGTGCTTCTCTGTGCCCGCGGAAGAGTATGTGCCCAACCCCGTCGCCGTGAAGGCGATGGAGCGCATCCTGATCCTCCAGGCCGACCACGAGCAGAACGCCTCCACCTCCACGGTGCGTCAGGCCGGCTCGTCCGAAGCCAACCCCTTCGCCTGCATCGCGGCGGGCATCGCCTGCCTTTGGGGCCCGCTTCACGGCGGCGCCAACGAAGCGGCGCTCAACATGCTGAAGGAGATCGGCACGGTCGATAAGGTGCCGGACTTCGTCAAGGGCGTGAAGAACCGCGAGCAGAAGCTGATGGGCTTCGGTCACCGGGTCTACAAGTCCTACGACCCCCGCGCCAAGGTCATGGCCCAGACCACTCACGAGGTGCTGGACGCCCTGGATATGCATGACGACCCGCTCCTGAAGGTCGCCATGGAATTGGAGCGGATCGCCCTCAGCGACGAATATTTCATCGAGCGCAAGCTCTATCCGAACGTGGACTTCTACTCGGGCATCACCATGAACGCCCTCGGCTTCCCTGCCGACATGTTCACCGTGTTGTTCGCCGTTTCCCGCACCGTGGGCTGGATCGCCCAGTGGGGCGAGATGATCTCCGACCCGTCGCAGAAGATCAGCCGTCCGCGTCAAATCTACACCGGCCCGACCGAGCGCCACTTCGTCTCCATCGACAAGCGGGGCTAAGCGCCTAGAGGCGGCCTCTTTCCTTCAAGGTCTCGATCACCGCTTCGGCGGCCAGACCGGAGGGATCGGGGCCGCCCAGGCCCATCGTCACGAGCGCCGCCGTCTGGCGCTCTACCTGATCCTGGCGAAGCGCCGGATCATCCAGTCTCTCCCCTACGGCCTTCGCCAACGCCGCTGGCGTACAGTCGTACTGCAGGAACTCCGGCGCGATCGCTTCGCCCGCAGCGATGTTGAAGAGGGTGGCGTACTTGGTCGTCAGCACCCGCTTCAGCACGAAGTGGCTGACCCGCCCTACCCTGTAGGCGATCACCATGGGGCAGCCCGCCAGGGCCAGCTCCGTGCTGACGGTGCCGCTACAGGCCAAGGCCACGGTCGCGGCGCGCATGGCGTCATATTTGAGGTGATCGCCCTTCAGGAGGCTCACCGGGGCCGTCCAACTGGCCAGCGCATCCGCAACCATAGCGGAAACGGTGTCAGCCGCAGGCAGCACGAATTTAAGGGTCGGGCGGGAGACGGAGAGCTGCTCGATGGCCTCTTTGTAGATCGGCATCAAACGACGGACTTCGCCAGGACGGCTACCCGGCAACACCAGCACGATCTGGTCGTCCGGCTCCGCGCCGATGTGCGACCGCAGCCGCTCGGGATCCGCCCCCGAGAAATCCCGCGCCAAGGCGGAATTGCCTACGAAGGTGGTCTGCAAGCCCGCCGCCTCGAAATAGGGCGCATCGAACGCGTGGATCGAGAGGAGCCGGTCCACCGCCTTCGCCAACACCTTGGCGCGGCCCGCCCGCGACGCCCAGACCTGGGGCCCCACATACTTGACGAGCGGCATGCAGGGGTCGGCCTTGCGCAGGCGCTGGGCGACGCGGAGGGTGAACCCCCAGGAGTCGATCAGAACGGCGATGTCGGGATGTTCCCGCGCGGCGAGCGCCGACGCCTCGTTCGCGCGCTTTACGACCTTGGGATAGGCCATGAGGCCTTCGAGCAGGCCCAGGATGGATAGTTCGGCGATGTCGAAAGGGCTGACCACGCCTTCCTTGGCCATGGCCGCGCCACCGACGCCGACGAACCGCAACCGATCGCCGAGCCTTTCCCTCAAAGCGCGCGCGAGGCCAGCGCCAAGGGCGTCGCCGGACGCCTCTGCCGCCACCAGCATTACGCAGATCGAAGTCGTCGCCATCAGGCTTCGGGCTCCATCCCCATGATGAAGAGGCCAAGGCGGTCAGCGGCGGCGATCACGCCTGGACGGTCCATCACAAGCGTTGCACCTGCTTCGCCCACGATTCCCGCAAGTCCCGCCGCCGCGGCGCCTTCGACGGTGGCGACGCCGATCGTAGGTAGGTCGACCCGCCGCTCCTGGATGGCCTTGGGCCATTTGGCCAGGACGCCCGCCGCGCGATTGGCGTCGCCCCGAAGTTCGATGGGAAGCTTTGCGCACCGCTGCAGCATGGCGTCCGTGCCCTCCTGCGCCTCAAGCGCCAGCACCACGCCCTTGGCGGCCACGGCGGCTTGTCCGACATCGAGTTGGCCGATGGCCTTGGCCATCTTTACAGCCAGCGCGATGTCGTCTCGGTGGTCAGCGGTTGGGGTTTCCATTCCGAGGGGGCCGACGGGCAACAGCAGGTTGGCGGCCACATCCTGCGCGCCCTCGACCTTGAAGCCCTCATGCTCGAATTCGTGGATCAGGTGCCTGAGCAAGGCGTCATCACCCCGCAGCGCCGCGGCCAACACGCCGGGCAGGAATTTCAGCGCACGCATGTCCGGCTTGAGCTTGGCGAAGTCGGGACGCCGGACGTTGCCGGCGAAACAGACGGCCTTGCAGTCGCTCTGATGGAGCAGATCGAACACGCGCGTGAGTTCGGCGATACCGACTTCGGCGCCGGGGTGCTCCGCCATCTCAGGCTCGGCGAACCCTCGGAGCCGCAGAACAACATAGGGGCGGCCCGTCGCCCGGCAGAGATTGGCCAAGGTCGCGGGAAGGTCGCCGCCGCCCACAATGAGCCCAAGCTTGCCCGGCCCGCCAGCGTTCGCGATCGTCACAGGCTCGGCATGCAGAGCGGACGATTGGCGTCCGCCCGGATGAACTCCACGATCTCGCGCACTTCTGGCGACGCTGCATAGGTGTCGGCCACATCCTCCAGCCGCTCCTGGAATGTGCCTTCAGGGGCGAACATGAGGCGATAGGTGGCGCGTAGATTATTGATCGCCTCGCGCGAGAACCCCCGGCGCTTGAGGCCGACGAGGTTGAGCCCTTCCAGATGGGCGTGGTTGCCCCATACGGACCCATAGGGGATGACGTCCTTGGTGATCACCGCGCCGCCGCCGGTGAAGGCGTAGCGTCCGATGCGCGTGTGCTGGTGTACGGCGCTGAGACCGCCGAGGAAAACGAAATCCCCCACCTTCACGTGCCCGCCAAGCGTGGCGTTGTTGGCGAACACCACGTGGTCGCCAACCACGCAATCGTGAGCCACGTGGGAGGCCGTCATGAAGAGGCCATCCGAACCGACGCGGGTCACGCCATGATCCATCATGGTGCCGGTGTGCATGGTAACGTGTTCGCGGATCACGTTGCGGGCGCCGATGATGAGTTGTGTCTCCTCGCCCTTGTAGGCCACGTGCTGGGGCGCCCCGCCAAGGCTGGCGAAGGGGTGGACCACCGTATCTGCGCCGATCTCGGTCACGCCGGCGATCACGACGTGCGACATCAGATGCACGCCCTCGTGCAGCTTCACTTGCGGCCCGACGATGGAATAGGGGCCGATGATCACGCCGTCGGCCAGCTCTGCGCCGGGTGAGACCAGCGCCGTAGAATGGATATCCGCCATGGTCAGGTGCTTACCACCATCGCCGCGAAATCACACTCCGCCGCGACCTTGCCGTTCACGAACGCCTTGCCGTGGAACTTGAAAAGGTCCGAGCGATAGCGGGTCACCTCCACGTTCATGCGCAGAACGTCGCCAGGGCGTACGGGTGAGCGGAAGCGGCAGTTGTCGACCGAGATGAACAGGATGGTCTTGCCCGAGACATCGGCGTTCAGGGACTTGGACATCAGGACGGCGCCGGTCTGACCCAGGGCTTCCACGATCAGCACGCCGGGCATGACCGGATTTTCAGGGAAGTGCCCCTGAAAGAAGTGCTCGTTCATGGTGACGCACTTGATGCCCACGATGGACTTGTGCGCGTGATAGTCCTCCGCCCGATCGATCAGCAGGAACGGATAGCGATGAGGGATCCGTTTCAGGATCTCCTGCATGTCGATCGCAGGTCCCTCCGGCGTGGTTACATCAGTCATGGGCGCCCGCCCTTTCTCTCGCCTCGGCCTTGCGCGCCAGCCAGGCGATCTCACGCATGAACTTGCGAATCGGTTTGGCTGGAACGCCGCACCACGTCTCGCCCGTGGGAATGTCGCGCATCGTTAACCCGCCGGCTGCCAAACGTACACGGTCGCCGATGACAAGATGATCGCCCGTACCCGATTTACCGCCGAACTGGACGCCGTCGCCGATGACGGTGCTGCCGGCGATTCCCGTCTGAGCCGCCAGCACGCAGTTTCGCCCGATGCGTACGTTGTGTCCGATCTGCACGAGGTTATCGAGCTTGGTGTTCTCGCCGATCACCGTGTCGTCGTAGGCGCCCCGATCAACGCAGCTATTGGCGCCGATCGTCACGCCGTCCTGCAGGATCACGCGACCGAGTTGGGGAGCATCCATGGCCCCAGTCGCGCTGGCGGCGACTCCGAAGCCGGCTTCACCGATAATGGCACCGGAATAGATGCGGACGCGGTCCCCGATAAGCGCAAAACCGATCACAGCGTTAGCCCCGATGCGGCAATCTCGCCCGATCGTCACGCCCGGACCGATGACGGCGTTTGCGGCGATGTCCGTACCACGGCCGATCTTCGCCCCTGGACCGATGACGACGCCGTGGCCAAAGACCACGCCATCTTCGATTTCGGCGTCAAGATGGATCGCCGGATCGGATGTGGGGTGCAGGCGTGAATGATGGAGATGCGCGGCCGCCAAGGTGTAGGCGGCCTGAGGTTGGCCGTGGATCAGCAGGGCGCATCCATCCGGAGCCGGACTGTCAGCATGACCGGGCGAGACGAAGCAGGCCGCTGCTCGGGTCCCAGCGAGATCGCCCAGAAATTTGCGATCGACGAGGAAGGAGACATCCATCTTCCCTGCTCGCCCAAGGGGCGCCACGGCGGATACAGAACGCTCCGCGTCCGACGCCTTGACCAGGGTCGCCCCCGTCAAGACCGCCAGATCGCTCAGAGAGATAGGTCCCCGGGACTCGAAGAACCGTGGGTCCGGCATGCCGCCCCTCGCCACTGTCGGGGCCGTCTTCGCCCCGGTTTTCAGGATTACTGTTGAGCGGGCAGAATTTCGCGATCGAACGTGATCGTGGTCATCTGCGCGTTCAGCTGGGTGACGACCTGGCCGGTCATGTCCATGGCCGGGTTGCTGGCCAGCACCGAGTCGCCGTTCAGCATCAGGCTGCAGGCATGCTGCTGATAAAGGCTGCGCAGGATCGGCTCGATGGTCCCGCCGATGCGTTGCAGCGCCTTCTGGCCGGTCGCTTCCAGTTCCCGCTGCCGCAGTTGCGCCTTGCGTTCCAGGGCTTCCCCACGTTGCTGGATCGGGGCGGCCTGTTGCTGGAGCTGTTCCTGGGTCAGAGACGCGCGCTTGGCCTGAAGGGCTTCGGCGTCGGTCTTGATCCCGGCCTGTTCAGCCTGCAGTTCGGCAGACACCTGAGCGCGCAATTGTTGCATGCGGGCGGCGGCGGCCTTGCCGGCGGAGGACTGACTGATCGCGGCGTCGTTGTGATAGACGCAGATGCCGGTGATCGGCGGGCCGGACACCAGCGGCGGACCGGCGGGCGCTGCGGCGACGGGGGCGGCGGACGGCGTTGCTGTCGGCGTCGCAGCCTTCTTGGGGGCGGCCTGCGCCGAGGTTGCGGCGAGCAGAATGGCGGCGGAAGCCGCGAGGATCATTTTCAAGGTCATTATTGGAACTGCGTGGCGGTTGAAAAGCGGAATGCTTCGGTCTTGTCGTAGGTCTCTTTGGCCAAAACTTGGCTGAAGTCCAGCCGGATCGGTCCAAGGGGCGAAGTCCAGAAGACGCTGATGCCGGCGGAGGCGCGAAGACCGAGGTCGTCTTTCACCGTAGGCTGTCCGGCCTTCACGTCCTTGTCCACGAGGCCGAGCGTGCCGACATCGGTGAAGAACGAGGTGCGGATGCCGTATTGTTCGGGCAGGTGGTTGGGAATGGATAGTTCAGTAGCCACAATCCCGTAGAGGTTGCCGCCGAGGGCTTCCTGGAACGAGGGATTGGTGTCGCGCGGGCCGAGACCGGCGATCTGGAAGCCGGGGAAGCTGTCGCCGCCCTTGAAGAAGCGGTCGTTGATGCGGATGTTGTCGCCGCCCCAGCCGGCGATATAGCCGCCGGAGCCCGTGACCGAGAGCACCCATTCCGGCGTAAAGCCATAATATGTCGCAGCCGTAGCTTCCGTCTTCAGGTAGCGGACATCGCCGCCGAGGCCGGCCAGATCCTGGGCGAAGCGCGTGTAGAAGCCGCGCGTCGGGTGGATGGGGTCGTTACGCTTGTCGAGGAACAGAGTGAAGCCGACTTCGGACACAAGGCTCTTGCCGCGTTGATCGCAGATCACCTCCGAGATGACGCCGGCCGCGCAGGATGAGTCGTCCACCGTCACGTCGTCTTCGCGGATCGTATAGTGTGTATCCAGGAAGGTGTTGACGTTCAGGGGGAAGCCGGCGCGAACCGTGGCGAACAGCGAGCCTTCGTCGAAGCCCGACACATTGGTGTAGTCGAACCGCGAATAACCGATGTCGTAACCGACCCGCAAATCGCGGCCCTGGAAGCGCGGGTTGGTGTAGGAAAAGTCGATCTGCTGGCGAAGCGAGCCGACGGAGGCGCGAATCCGCACGTCATCGCCCGTACCGCGGAAGTTCTTCTGGCTGATGCCGATGTCCAGCAGCAGGCGGTCCACGGAGCTGTAGCCCGCGCCGAAGGAAAGCTCGCCCGTAGGCTGTTCCTGCACCTTGACCTGCAGGATGGTCTTATCGGGCGCGCTGCCGGCGATTTGCGTGATGTCGACGGTCTTGAAGAAGCCGAGGCGGCGAAGCTCCGTCTTGGAGCGATCCACCAGCACGCGGTTGTAGGCGTCGCCTTCAGCCAGCCGAAGTTCCTGACGGATCACAGGGTCGAGGGTTTGGGTGTTGCCGACGATGTCGATGCGCTCGACATAGACGCGCGGCCCTTCCTTGATCTCGAACACCACGTCGATGGTGTGGTTCTGGCGATTGGCGGTGTAGCGCGGGCGGATGTCCACGAAGGCGAAGCCAGAAGCGCCGGCCGCGAAGGTCAGGGTGTCCACCGCCGACTCGATCTTGTCGCTGCGGTAGAGTTGGCCTTCTTTGATCGGCAGGATGAGCTGCAGAAGGCTGGCGTTCAGCTTCTTCAGGTCGGTCTTCACCGTCACCTTGCCGAACTTATACTTGGAGCCTTCATCCATCGTATAGGTCACGGCGAAGCTGCGCTGGTTGGGCGTAAGCTCTGCCACAGACGAGACCACCCGGAAGTCGTAATAGCCCTTGTTGGTATAGTATTTCCGCAGCTGTTCGCGGTCGTACTCGATCCTGTCGGGGTCGAAGTTGTCGTTCGACGTGAAGAACTTGTACCAGGCCGATTCCTTGGTCACGACCACGTCGCGCAGGGCGGCGTCGCCGAACTCCTTGTTGCCGAGGAAGTTGACCCGCAGGATGCCCGTCTTTGGACCTTCGGAGATCTCGAACACGAGATCGACGCGCTTCTGCGGGAGCTGCACGATCTTGGGCGTGACGACGGCGGAGATGCGGCCAGAGCGGCGATAGAGCTCGACGATGCGCTGCACGTCTTCCAGCACGCGGGACCGGGTGAAGAGGCTTCGCGGGTGGATTTCCACCTCGTCGCGGATCTTGTCGGCCGAAAGCGCAGAATTGCCCTCGAAGATCACCTGATTGATGATTGGGTTCTCGACCACCTTCACAATCAGGTTGTCGCCCTGAACGTCGACGCGTACGTCGGAGAAGAGGTCCGTACGGTAGAGGGTCTTGAGGGCGAGGTTGAGCTTCGCCGAATCAACCGTGTCACCGGGGGCGATGGGCAGATAGGACTGGATGGTGGCGGTTTCGATCCGCTCATTGCCCTCGACTACGATACGCTTGACCACAGAGGACTGGATCGCGGGCGCGATCGGCGTGGGGCTCGGCGCCGTGGACACTGGCGCAGAGGATTGCGCAGGCGCAGCGCCGACCGTCTGGGCATGACTCAAAGGCGCAAAGGCGAGCGCCGCCAGAAACAGGGCGGACGGCAGAAGCGCGGGGCGTTTAACGCGAGTTATGGGCATCATCTACCATCGGCGGGCGGCGGGCTAGGAATGGAGCCCACCGACAAATTTAAAGACATGAAGCTGCTGGAGATCGTTCCAGGTGGCGAACAACACAAAACCCAACAGCAAGGCAAGACCCACGCGATAGCCCGCAGCCTGAACCTTCGCCCCCAAAGGCCGGCGTGCCGCCGCTTCATAGGCGTAGAACAGCAGGTGCCCGCCGTCCAGCACCGGCAAAGGTAAAAGGTTGGCGAAACCGATGTTTACCGA
>Ga0302314_10001408_pt1 | contig 45104 bp, 30 predicted proteins | sample III_Palsa_N2_3_FD_200533 | JGI IMG/M metagenome (GOLD analysis project Ga0302314, IMG submission 200533) | Peat permafrost microbial communities from Stordalen Mire near Abisko, Sweden - III_Palsa_N2_3 | ecosystem: Environmental > Terrestrial > Soil > Palsa > Peat permafrost | place: Sweden...
GCCGCGAGCCGCGAGCCGCGAGCCGCGAGCCGCGAGCCGCGAGCCGCGAGCCGCGAGCCGCGAGCCGCGAGCCGCGAGCCGCGAGCCGCGAGCCGCGAGCCGCGAGCCGCGAGCACGTCTAGACAACGGGAGCCGGCACCATGGACGGTAGTTCGCTGCAACGGGTGCCGGTCGGGCCCGGGACCGAACGCTGGCGCACGTTCGACTCTCAACGGACCGTGGTGGTCGCGGCGCGGACGGTGACCTCCACCGTGCGCATGCTGGAGGTTCTGCCGCAGTTGCTGCGCGGCGACGAGCGTGTCTGTGTCGTCTTCGCCTACGACCCGACATCAGCGTTCAGCGGCGGCGTACTGGACCTGCTGAACTCCTCGGGCTGCCAGGTCATGCCCTGGGAGCAGCTCGCCGAGGTTCCGGCCGATCTGATTCTTTCCGCGAGCGAGAACATCGACCCTCCCGGTGGTGACTGCCCTGTGCTGGTGCTGCCGCACGGAATCGGATTCCACAAGCAGGTGCCCGACTCCCGTGGGGAGGGAACCCGCTTGTCGGGCCTGGTGCCCGATCGGCTCCTTAAGCGGGCCCTGCTCGCGGTCTCGCACCCGGACCAGGCAGCGCAACTGGCCGCCTGGTATCCGCAGACCGCCGGGAGCACGGTCATGGTGGGCGATCCCTGCTACGACCGGCTGCTCGTGAGCACACCTCAGCGGGACGTCTACCGACGCGCTCTGGGGGTGGGAGCGGACTGCCGGCTGGTCGTCGTCAGCTCGACGTGGGGCCCCACCTCACTGATCGCGCGCGATCCCGGGCTGCTCTCCAGGCTGCTGTCCCAGCTCCCGCTCGACGAGTACCGCCTCGCAGCGGTGCTCCATCCCAATGTGTGGTCCGCTCACGGCGCCTGGCAGATTCGGGTGCTGCTGGCCGCCGCGCTGGAGGCCGGGCTGGTTCTCGTCCCGCCGACACGCGGCTGGCAGGGGGCCGTGGTGGCCGCCGACGCGATCGTTGGGGACCATGGATCGGTGACCTTGTACGGGGCCGCGCTGGACCGGCCTGTGCTGCTCGGGGCCTACGGCGCGGACGCGGTCCCGGGTACCGCGGTGGCGGAGTTGGGCTGCAGGGCACCACGCCTTGACGGAGGCCGTCCTGTACGGGCACAGGTGGAGGACCTGATCGACACGCATCAGCCGGGACGCTGGAGCGACCTGGCCGAGCAGACATTCGCTGCCCCGGGGGAAGCCGCCGTCCGCCTGCGGCGCCTCGTCTACGAGCTGATCGGCCTGGCCGAGCCCGTGCCAGGCCCATCGGTCCCGGCTTTTCCGCCCCCGCTGACGCGTTGCGCCCAGGTCACGTCGACGGTGGTGTCGCTGCGCCAGGCGACTCCGGGCGAGGCTTGGCAGCTGCGGATGGAACGCTATCCGGGGCCAGTGGCTGCTCTGGGCGAGGAGGCTTCGGGCGAGATGCGGTATCTGGCCTGCGATACCGGGGAGCCTGATCCCAAGCGGCTGCTCAACGCCTCAGTACTGGTCGTCTCCCAGGCCCAGCCCGGCCCTGCTGCGGCGGTGGCGGCGGCAGAGGGAGCGCTCGCGCGCAACCCGGGATGTCTCCTCGCAGCCGCGGCAGCCGACGATGGCAGGTGCGTCGTGGTCCTGCGCCACGGCCCCGTACTGGCCGTGGGTCCGACTGGCGACGTCACACTCGCAGCGGCAGCCGCCTATGCCTGCCTGCGCCGGCAGGTCCGCCTGGACACGGCGGTCCAGCTCAGCATCAGTCTCGGTGCCGGACCGGCGCACCCGCTGTCGTTGCTCCCACTCCCGGCTGGGACGTGTGAGGCATCCCAGTTCTCATGAGCCCAGAGCTCGCGCGGGAGCGGGAAACCGGGTGTATCGCAACTGCGCCAGGTGGTACCGCGACGCTGCGTGCTCAGGTCGCTTCCGGCCTGTCGCGATACTCCTCCAGCCGCCGCTCCTTGAAGATCCGCAGCCTTTCTTCGACCTCGGCTGCTCGTGCACTGCCGCCGGCAGTGAAGATCTCCAGCGCGGCGGTGAGATGGTCACAGACGGCAGCTGTGTCGCTGCCCTCGGGTTCCAGGAGGTCGGCCAGGGCGAGGTGGGCGTCGGCCTCGTAATGCCTGGCGTCCTCGTCACGTAGGACCGCGATGGCCGCTTCGATGTCCTCGCTTGCACCCGCCAGGTCACCTTGTCCCCCGCGGGCTCGGCCCCGGGCAGCCTGCGTCCGGGCAGCCATTCTCCGATCCTCCAGGTCGGCAAGTTCGGTGTACGCCCAGTCGAGCATCTCCACCGCGTCCGCGCACCGGCCGACCGAGTCCAGCGCGGTGCCCAGGAAGAATCCCGCCAGCGCCGTACCGCGCCGGTCCTCGGCCTGGCGGTTGAGCACCAGCGCCTGCTCGAAGACGGCGACCGCTCGGACCTTGTCGTGGCGGGCCCAGTAACGCCCCCGGAACTCCTGCACCGAAGCGCGAAGCAAAAGGTTCGGTGACTGTCGGGCCAGGCCTACGGCGATCTCCAGTTCGACTGCGGCGCGGTCATCGTCTTCCAGGTCCAGCAGCGGACGCGACAGCATGCTGCGCAAGCGGGCCTCCGCGGCCTGATGCTTGTCACGGACTGCCGCGTCCACTCCAAGGATCAGGGAGTCGCGCCAGTCCTCCACATGCCGGTGGTGCAGGAACAGTACGGTGAACGCCTCGGCCAGCTGCCACGCCTCGCGGAACCGTTCGCGATGGACCGCGACCTGTAGGACCGCGAGGATGTTTCGGCGCTCAGCCTCCAGCCAGGCCAGGGCGATTTCCTTGCCCCCGCGCCGGAAGGGATCCGCAGCCTCGCGCAGGAGGTCGCCCAGGTCGGCGATGCGCAACCGCACGGGGACCACTGCCCGGTCAGCCAACGCCGTCAACGCGAGGTAGTGGGTAATCACGCGGTCCACGGCGCGATCGCGTTCGTCGGCGGTGGCGTCGAGCTGCGCGCGCTGACCCGCGTGCCGACGGACCAGTTCGTGGACGTGGTAGCGGCCGTCCGCACCGGGTTCGAGCAGACTCAAGCGAACCAACTGGTCCAGGTGCGGCTGAACGCTCGCCACGGTAGCCGACAGCGCCGCGGCCATCACACCGGAGTCGAAGCTGCCTGGGAGCAGACCCAGACTCCGGTAGACACGGGCCTGATCCGGGGTCAGGGACTGGTAGGCCAGGTCGAACGGCTCGGACACGCTCAGTTCCCCCTCTTCAGTGGCAACTGTCATCGCGGGAAGACAGGTGGGCTCCTCCGCCAGCTCTTTCGCGATGTCCGCGAGAGTCAGATGGGGGTTGAGCATCAAACGGGCAGCCACGATGTGCAGGGCCACCGGCAGGGCCCCGCACAGCGCGATGACGCGGAACGCGGCGTCGGGGTCGGCGCTGACCTGCTCGGGCTGGTCGCACAGGGACGCCAACAGCTCCAGAGCCGCATCTTCGGGCAGCGGTCGCAAGCGCAGCCGCAGAGTCCCGGTCCCATTCAGCTCGGGCAGCAGGGACGTGCTGGTGGCCACGATGGCGCTGCCCGGGCCGGTGGGGGTGACCATGCTGATCTGCGCAGGGGTCGTCGCGTTCTCCACGACGACGAGCAAACGGAGCCCGCGGCTGAGCCGACGCAGCTCTCCTATCCGGCTGGCGACATCGCCCGGCATGAACACCGGCGCCTGGCCGAGCGCCGACAGGCACTGGGCCAGAGCCCGCGCGGGATCCCCGTCTGCGCCGCCGGCCCGGGATCCGTAGTCGACGTACAGGCAGCCGTCGAAGCGGCCCCCCGCCACGCGGGCCACCTGGCGCACCAGTTCGCGTTTGCCGACACCGGCCAAGCCACTGACGATCACACGCCGGACCGGACCGGCAGGGTCCTCGCCCAGCGATCGACCGACCACATGCTGCTCGTCCACCCGGTCGACGAACCCGGCCCTGGCCGCGGGCACGTCGTCAGGACGGCCCCGGGAGGCCGGCTGCGCGTGGAGGTGGAAGTTGAAGGCGACGCCGCCGTGGACCGGCCCTAACTGGATCACATTGCTGTGGTCGACGCCGGAAGCTGTGTTGTGCACCACGGGCTGCCCTTGTGGCCGCTCCGGCTGGTCCCGTTCCTTCACCCGACCACTCCCCCGCTGGTAGGCAGACTGACGACTTGCGGGTCAGGTTAGCGAAGAGTCGCCTGCACCGGGCGGCTTCTGCCTGGTGTCGACCGTGAAGTGTCCGATCGATCCGCTCTGGATGATGAAGCTTCCGCGTATATCGCTCGCATGGTTGCTGACCTGCGCCGGTGCGGCCGTCCCCGTGCGTGTCAGTACCTCGATCAGGGCGCTCAGCTCCGTCCGCGCGGACGGGTCCTGTCGCAGCGCGTCGAGCAGTTGTTCCTCCCACTGGCCTCGGACTCCTTCGAGCACGTCGCTGTTCCCGGCCTCCTCGGCGACGAGCACCTCCGTCCGGGACGCCTCGAGCCGGGCCGCCGCCACCCGCGGGTCCTGCCCCCGGCCCAGCAGCCGCGCCACTCGCTCCTTGATTTGGTTCCACGCGTCCTCGGCCGCCGCGCTGGCCGCCGCACTCACAAATGCCCCCGAGCCCGTGGCGGCGAGCGCCGCCAGCTCCAGTTCCGCACCCACTGGGACCCCCTCATCGCCGGTGACACCACCGTAGCGAACATGACAGACCGAAGAAGGCGCTTCCCCAACTGAGCCGGGATCAGGAGCGGCTGGCGGGCATCGTGTGATCGACGATGCTGATGGCGCAGTGCCAGCCAAGGGGGCAACACCGGCTGGGACGGGGATCGCGGTTGCGGCACCGGACACGAGGGAGGGCTCCCGCAGCTTCGCAGCGCGGCCGTGTCCGACGCCGGTGCCGAGGTACCGGGGCGGACAGCGTCACCGTGCGAGATCGCGCTCGCTGGCACCATCGGTGCGGCGGCCGGCCAAGCCAGAAGCCGGGTTGATCGAAGGGGCGCAGCCATGACGCAGTCGTACATCGCCGAGAGCGGACAGTTCCTGGTGGGCGAGGTGTGGCAGGAGCGCCGCTACAGTGCCCCGCTCACGCTGCTGTCCGGGGAGTCAGGGGCTGGCAAGAGCGCCGGGCTGGAAGTCCTTTGGTACGCGGTGGGTCCGACGTCGGTGAGAGTGATGCCCGCGGTGCGGTCCTGCGCTTGTGTCCGCGTGGTGTTCCGCGTCGACGACGTGCGCTGGCAGGCGACGCGCTCGGCTGCGAGCTCCGGCGGCGAGGTGGAGTTCGTGAACCTCAGCGACCCTGGCCAGCCGCCGATGCCCTTCCCTGTCGCGGGGAGGAACGGGCAGCAGAGCGCTGCCGATTTCTTCCAGGAGCTGCTGGGCATCCCGCTTCTGGGGAGTGCGGCGGCACGGCTCGGTATGACGCAGCTGCTGCCCTGGCTGTACCTGCGCCAGGCGACCTTGACCACCCAGTACCTGGGAGGCCTCAGCTCGGCCCAGCGCCGTCTGGCCGGGCGGACCCTGCTGGGCGCGCACGACGCCGCGGTGGAGCGGCTTCGGGAGATCCACGCGTCCAAGAGGCAGGCGTGGCTGAACAGCAAGAGCCTGCTGGAAAAATTGAACACCGCCCGCGCCGAGCGCGACCTTCCCGACCACACTGATCTGGACACTACTCACGCGCAGTGGACCATCGAACACGCGCAGCGGGCCCAGCAGGTCCGCGAGGCGGGCACGGTGCTGCGCAAGCTCTCCGCACAGCACCAGTCGCTGGTCGACAAGGCCAAGCAGTGCGGTCCCGCCCAGGACGCGGCGCGCCGCGCCGCGGACGAGAGCGAGAAGACGTTGCGGGCCATGGTCGGGGCCGAGCGCGAGGCTGCCGGCCGGCTCAGTGCTCTGCGGGAACTGGCTGGTGAACCCACGGGCTGCCCGCAGTGCGGTATGGCCCTGGTCCTGGAGGGCCTTACCGCCGACCAGTGCCCGGTGTGCAAGGAGCTCGACGCGGACCGTGTGCAGCGCGCCCGCACGGCCACCGCCCGGATCACGTCGGCCAGCCGCACCTTGGACCGGGCTGTCGCCGCGAGCAAGCGGGCAGCCGACGCGGCTGCCGGTGCCCGGGCCCGGGCCACAGAGGCGGACCAGGCGGTGCGCACCACGTACGCGGCAGCAGAGCAGTTCGAAAGCGACGTTGTCGCCCCGCAGCGTGCCAAGGCCCTCGAGTTGGAAGCACAGTGCCGGGAGTTGGCGGCCCGCCTGGAGCAGTTGGTCGAGCACCTCAAGGAGCTCGCCGTCATCAAGCAGCTGACCTGTGACCTGCCGGCCCTGGATGAGGCCAGGCAGGCCGCGAAGCAGGAATGGGAGACCGCTGAGAAGGACGTCGACACCCATGTCAAGACGCTCACCGAGCGCTGGTCATCCTTCTTCCTGTCCCGGATGCAAGCCTGCGACCGCGAGGTGCGCAGCGCCTTCATCGACCCGGAGGACTTCTCTCCCACGGTCAACGGCCATGACTTCGACTCCCAGGTGGTAGCCGGGGCCCGCCTGGCCATCATCAACGTGAACGCCGCACTGAGTCTGCGTGACCTGGCCCGTGAGGTCCCCTCCATGTTGGTGCCCCAGTTCCTGGCGATCGCCTCTCCCTTGAGCGGCTTGGGCAGCCACGGCGAGGACGCGCGGATCGCCGCCAATGTGATGCGTATGCTCAGTGATGCGGCCACGGTCTGCGATCGGCAGGGCCGTCCGATCCAGCTGATCATCGCGGTCAACGATCCGCTGGCGCAGCCGTCCCCGGGTGTCCGCGAAATCCATGTCAGCAAGGAGGACGGCTTCATTCCTGGGCTGCCGTCCCAGGAACGGTGCGAATGAGACCTCAGCCGGACGCTCCTGGCAGTAGCCGGGCCAGCAGGTGGCGGAGACACGGAAACCACTCGATGGTGCTGCCGCCACTGTCCAGCGGCCCCTCGGGCGGCGCGTTTGCGGACCAGCGGCTGACTTCGACGGCCTTGTCCACGGGTCCCTGTCTCCATGCCGGGCAAACCGGAAGAGCACTCGGCCCGGCCCGCCGTGGTCGGCCCCTGCGCTCTCCGTGATCTTTACGGCAAAGGATTGCGAGGAGAGGTCAGGTGCGATCCGGGTCATTGTGACTCTGTCGGGAATCTTGAGAGCCGGGGTCATTTGCCTTGCCGCCACCACAGGGGGCGGGGCAGGCCGCGTGCGTCGAGGTACTGCTGGAACGCTGTGGGAGGGCGAGGCCGGTAGGAGCTGTCCGTGGGCTCTTGAAGGCTCAACCGCTCGACGTTGATCGCGAGTGCGGTCAGGACGTGCTGGACGTGGGTCTTGGCCAGGCCGCGGTAGCGGCATCGGCGTCCTCGGTGGCCGTGCGCGAACTCCTCGATGGTGCCCTCGGCTCCCGAGCGCAGCCCGTAGAGCTTACGCCAGTCCCTGTCCTGCTGGTCAGCGCGGTTCTTGGCCTGGAGTTCGTGCAGGCGGCGGGTGGGGAAGTACAGGCTGCGGAACGGGCCCGGGGTGCACGCCGTCTTCTCGGGGCAGCGGCCGCACTGGCGGGCGTCGAAGCGGACCACCACCGAGGTCGGCTCCTTCACCGGAAGGTCCCTCCAGTTGCCGCTGACCTGCCCGTTGGGGCAGGTGACCTCGCGTCGGTCGAAGTCGATGACGAAGTTCTCCCGGCCGAAGCCTTCCTGGGCCCGGTGCTGCGGGCTGGTGCTGGAGGGAAGCGGCCCGACCATGGTGACGTGGTGGAGCCGGGCGGCGTTGTCCATGCCGGCCACGGAGGTGTAGCCGCCGTCGACCAGGTGCTGCCCGGGGAGCAGGCGGCGGCGCCTGAGGCGGTCGTGGATGCCGGGCAGGGCCTGGCTGTCCGCGCTGGAGACGACGGTGGCCACGTCGGTGATGACGTTGACGCTCTTGTCGTCGCAGGTCTCGGTCACGTGCACGAGATACCCGGTCCAGCGGGTGTCGCCGCGCCGTGTCCAGCGTGCCTCGGTCTCGTACGGCGACTCGATCCGTATCCGGGAGGGCGGCTGGCCGTCGCGCTCGGTGCGCGGCCGGAACCTTCCGCGCCCGTCCACCAGGAAGTGCCGCACCAGGATCCGCCGGAGCACCTGGGCCTGCGGAGGAAGGATGCCGCCGGGGAGGCGGGTACGGAGGTGCTCGAGCAACTCGCGGGCGTCGGTGCCGACCTGCTCGAGCCGGGCGACGGGGTGGCTGGGCTGGGAGCACAGGCGTACCTGTCGTCCGTAGCGTTCGGCCCACTCGGTGGTGGCCAGCTCGCCCAGCAGTTCCGGCGCTTCGCGGGCCACGACCTCCAGCACGGCGCGGACCGACTCGGTCACCAGCTCCAGGCGGGTTAACTCCCGAGCGGCGGAAAGGACATAGGTGGAGTCGGTGCGCTGCTTGCCGCGCCCCTTGAGCAGGCCGGCCTGGCGGATCCGGGTGAGGGCGAGGCCCAGCAGCCGGTCGGCGCGGTCGCCCTCGGCGAGCCGGTCGCGGAAGTCGGACAGGACGCCGTGGTGGAAGCCGGGGTCTTCCAGCTCGAGCCCCAACGCGTATGTGAAGTCGATGCGGCAGCGCACCGCCTCCGCGGCGTCGCGGTCCGACAAGTTCATCACGTACTGCAGCACGCAGACGGTGGCCAGCTGCGCGGGCGAGAGCCCGGGGCGGCCGTCGCGTGGGTACCAGGCGGTGAAGTCCTCGTCGGTCCACAGGCCGTCGAGGCGGTCGCGGATCCACATTGCGGTGGTGCCGTGGGGGTTGCTGGCCCGGGCGACCCGCACGGTCTGCGGCGGGATCTCGGCTCCGGGTCGAGGCTGGATGGACATGTCGGGCTCCTGGGGAACATCAGCGGAACGTTCCCACGAGCCTGACGCAACGTCATGATCGTTTACTGTCCGTCCTCAAGATTCCCGACAGAGTCACTCATTGTTCCAGCGGTGGCGGGGGAGTTGCCCGGCGAGAGTTCCGTAGAAGCGCTGCTCGTGCCACAGTTCATGGTTGCCGATGACGAACAGGCGGCGCTTGGCACGGGAGACGGCGACGTTGAGGAGGTTGGGCCGCTGGGCGGCCCAACGTCGGGCGCCGGTGGCTTTGGGGTCGGTGCCCAGTACGAGGATGACGATGTCGGCCTCCTTGCCCTGGGCGGTGTGGACGGTGCCGACCCGGGTGGGGTCGATGAGTCCTCGGGTGGCCTTCTTCGCCCCGTTGACGACGTCACGGAACGGGGAGACGACGAACACGTCGCGGTCCAGGTCCATCGCGGGCGTGGACGCGATCTTCTGAAGGATCTGGACCAGGGCGAGTCCTTCGGCGGGGATCCAGTGGCCCTCGCAGACGGTGGAGGCCACGTCCACCCAGGAACTGCGCGGAGGATAGGGGGAATCCTGTGGGTAGTGGGTGCCGTAGACCATCAGTCCGTCGTAGGCGATCGCGTTGCTGATCGCGAACATTGGGTTCTCGCAGCGGCGGTGGACGCGCAGCGGCGCGCCGACCCATACCTGGCCGGGGCCGTCGGGCAGTTCGGCTTCCAGCCAGGTGCCGTAGTGGTTGTGCTGGTCGGCCAGTTGCTGGGTGGAGGTCCGCGCGGGGAGCCAGTCCTCGGCGGCCCGGAAGTCGCGGCGTAGGGCCTGCTGCGCGGTGAACGGCAGGACCACCACGGGTTCGAGCTGGAGCGGGTCGCCGACCACCACCGCCCGTTTGGCCCGCCACAGTGCGCCGACCGCCATCTGCGGCGCGGCCTGGCCTGCCTCATCCACGAACAGCCAGCCAAGTGCCTCGGGGCCGAGGCCGGTGAAGACACGGTCCAGGGACGCGAAGGTGGTCGAGACGATCGGCACGACCAGGAACAGGGTCTGCCATGCAGCGGTTCGGGCGGCGGGGGCGATGCTGCGGGGCGCCGCGCCGGTGACGACGTCCATCGCCGCGAGCAGGTTCTGGCGGATCGTGCGCGCGGTACAGCGTACGAAGGCGTGGTGCAGGCCCAGTGCGGCGAGGAACAGTTCGCTGCGTGCCCGGGTGAGTTCCTCGTCCGCCCAGGGGGCGGCCAGCTCGCGTTGGGTCTCATCGCGCAACCACGAGGGGTCCGGCACGTGCGCGCCCCAGCGCGCGTATGCGTCGGTGCACACCTGCGCCACTGTGCCCAGCGCCTCCTCGGCGCTGGTGACCGCCTCGTCCGCGGAGCGGGCGTCCCGGCTCGCGGTCCGCAGCTGGGTGGCGGCCTGGTTGGCGACGCGGCACCACCCCTCGTGCTCCTCTGCGGCACTGCCGACCCGGTCGCCCAGGTCCTTGTCGACGGCATACCAGTCACGGGCGGCCCGGCCCGCGGTGAACAGGCTGACGGTGAACCCGGGGCGTCGTGCGGCATGCTCGGCCCGCTCCTGCTCTGCCTGCCGCAGTGCCTGGGCAGCCGCCGTCAGCTGATCGGCTGCCTCGGTGTTCCACGCGTGGCATTGCGCCACCTGGTCGGCTGCCGCGCGGGCGTGCCGGTGGGCGGTATCGACCGCGTCCAGGCTGGCACTCACTCGGGTGAACGCTCGCGCCGCCGTGTCCCGCTCGCGCCGCATCTCTTCGACGCGGGCCTTGGCCTGTACAAAGGCGTCGCGGGCGGTACGCCACACGCCGGTCTGCGGGGTGTCGGTCCATTCGCGCAGAAGGTGGGACAGACCGCGGCCGGTGTCGACCCACGGATCGGCCCGGACGGGACGGCCCGGGGGGCTTGCTTCGGGCCGGGTGTCGCTGGCCTTCTCCTTCCCGTGCCAGAACCGGTTGACGAACTCCATCCGGTTCTTCTTGCTCCCCAGACGCGCGGCGACCGAGCCCCACGCCGGTGCGCCCTTCAGCAGGCGAGTGGCCTGCTCGGCGAAGTAGTCCGCGTCCTCGCGCCACAGTCTGCCGAGGGCTGTGCGGGCGGGGATCTCCGTGGAGATGTTCTCCACCGCTCCGTTGTTCGCGGAGGCGACGACCATCTCGAATCCGGTGAGCGAGGGGATGAGCGGGCGGACGGTGCGGGTGTACTCGGCGCTCTTCCAGGTGTGCCAGCTGGCCTTGTCCGCGTTGAACGCCATGGAGGGCAGGCGCAGCTCGGACAGACGACAGGCTCGCTCGACGATGATCGCGGCGAAGTGGTCACGCAGCGCGGTGGTCTTGCCGGTTCCGGGCGGCCCGTTGACCGCGAACAGACCGCCCCGGTCGGCGAGCTCGCGCTGGGCGAGATTGACGGCGGCCTGCTGGCTGAGCGCGAGCGGATGCGCGGGCTCAGCCGGCCACCGCCCCGCCGGGGTCCGGGCAGGCGCGACCGCGTCCAATGCCGCCTGCGGGTCAGTGCGCAGGTCGATGCGCTGCCGCTGGTCGACGTCCGCAGCCTCGGTCAGGTACGCGGCCAGCGCCGGCCCGGCGTCCGCGGACAGCAGGTGTGCGGCGATATGGCGCAGGTCCGCGGCGATGAAGCTGTTCAGGAAGTCCTGCTGGTCGGCGTCGGTCGCCTTGTCCTCGCGGACCGCGATGCTGCGCACCCTGATCTCTCGGGGCTTCAGCACTTGGGTCACGCTCCAGTCCTCGGCGAGTTCGGCCGTGAACGAGGCCAGATCCGCGTAGGCGATGCGCCGGCTTCCCAGGTCAGGGTCGCCGTCCCCGGCCGGCTGCGCGGCCTCGGCCGCTCGGGCACCGCTCTCGCCATCTGCTGTGCCGTCGGTGGGTGCGGGCACTTGGGTGCCGGAATCCGGCATGACGTCGATGCCGGCGGTATCCAGGTCTTCGCCGAGTTCCTCGCAGCGCTTCAGCCAGGCCGCGGCAACCTCGTCGAAGCCGTCCAGCCAGGCCGGGAAGCCAGGTCCCAAGCTCAGGGCACGGCCGGTGGCCCACGGGCAGGTCGCGAAGATCGGCGAGTCGAGCAGTAGGCGGCCTTCGTTGTTGATGGTGAGCGCGTAGAGCGCGCTCTGCCCGTCCATCCGGCCGTCGTGGTCCCTCTCGTCCCCTCCGAAGACTGAGAGCAGCGCGTCACGGACATCCTTGAACGTGAAGACGCCGCCGTAGACGATGTGCTGCCACGCGTATCCGGGGTCCAGACGGACGCGCTGCAGCGGGTGGCCCTGCTCCCAGGGAAGCGGGCGGTCGGCTTTCGCCTCGTAGACCTGCTTGCCGGTGGCCACGGCGGGAACCTGCTGCGGACTGAACATCTCCACGGCGTGCCAGTACCCGACCACGGACGCACGCTGCCTACGCCTCTGTGTCATGTCCGCTCCCCCGATCCATGGGTCTGAGGCTAACCGACGCCCGCGACGCCCTGTCGGCTGACCCGTGGGTGGGGAGACCGCCCGCACGGCCTGCCGTGCATCGCGGTGGTGAGGGGAATGGCCTCGCCGGGAGCGAGTACGCCGCGATCAGGGGCAGGTGCGGGTTGGTGTCGAATGCCCCGGCCGGGGTGCGTTAGGCGGTCGGCAGCGGCAGTCTGCGGTCTCAGGCAGCACTCGTTGCCGGGGTCGGAACGGTCGTGGCGGGCTCTGGGACGCAGACTGCGTCATCGTGCGCGTCCCCGAGGGTTCATCGGCCGCTGTGGTGCGGGCCGGTGCCGGGGTGAGCCGGCTGTTCGCGTGAGCGACCGAACGGGGCAGGTACGCAGCCGGACTCCTACGGGGCGCCTGCTATACCTGCTGGAGGCGCAGAGCCCGGCCTTGCGATGGCGGCGTTGCCGGGTTGTGCGAGGTCGTTGGAAGTGTTGTACGTGGGCGTGGAGGGCGGCCAGGAAGCGGGTGATGGGTTCGTAGGCGGGGGCCTGACTGCGGCTGAGGCGGTCTTGCTCGGGCAGACGCGGGACGGGCAGCACGAGTGTCAACTGGTCGACCTCGTCGGGGCGCTGTCGCAGCAGGGCGCTGAGGGCATCGACACGCGCCAGCGACTGGAGGCACGCCCCACGGTGGCTTGGGTGGCGGGCAGGGCGAGGGATGCGGCGTCCCGGCGCTGGCCGGGCGATGGCGTCAGTACGGCTCGCCGGGCAGCAGGCCCTCGTTCATCTGGTCGACCACGGGGCCGGTCGCGTGGATCTTGCGCAGGCGGGACACGATCGCGCCCGGCTGACGACCGAACTCGCCGACCAGTTCAGCGAACGTGACGCCTTGTGCAGCCCTCATGCGCAGTTGGTCGTCATCCTCGGGGAGCCAGGGGGTGTATGCCTTGGGATAGACGCTGCGCACTTCGTCTAGATGCGGGGAGGTCTGCTGCTCTTGCTTCGCAGGGCGTCGCTGCTCGGGACCGGCGAGCGGGCTTCTGGGGGTGTTCCCCGGGCCGGACCTGGAAGGTTTCCAGCGGCTGGGATGCGCGCCGCAGTCGATGGGGGCTGCGGTGTCCCCGGGAGTTGCGCCGGCGCGGTGCCCGGAGCGCACGTGGGGTGTGGGCTGCTGCGGGTCGGCAGCGGCGACGGCGGGGGCCGGTTGGGCTGCGGCGGAGAGGAGTTGGGCGAGTGGGCCGAAGTCGCTCTGACCGGCGCTGCCGACCAGTTCGGCGAGCAGTTCCCCGCCGCGGGTGCACGCGCTCATCCGGATGGCGGTGCCGTGCACGGTGAGCCTGTAGTGGCGGTCGCCGAGGGTGAGTTGGTGGGTGCGGGGATCGTCGCTGCCCATGGCGCTGGACGCGGTGTGGGCGGGGCCGGCCGCCAGGAGTTCCAGGACGTGCCAGGTCGCGGTGACGGTGATGCCGTCGTCCAGGCGTAGGGCGGGGCCTCCTGCGTCCAGGTCGCACGGGCCGTACAGGACGCTCAGCCGTTGTCCGGCGAAGGGGCCGACGGGTCCGGCCGCCGGGTCGGGTCGGTAGTGCAGGGTGCCGGTGCCGGGGGCTCCGTCCAAAGTGGGGGTGTGGCGGTCGCCGTACCAGTGGCCGGCTCCGTCGCGGAAGGCGTAGAGCAGCATCGTGGTTCCTCGGTGCGCGGGGGCGGAGGGTCAGGCGACGGCGTCAGCGGGCAGGATGCCGCGGAGCCGGTCGGCCGCGGCTGGGTCTTGCGGGTCCAGGCCGGTGATCAGGTCGAGGTAGGTATCCAGGGGAGCGGTGCCCACCGGCCGGACGCGGCCGAGGCCGACGCCCAGGTGCAGGGCCATGCCGGCCTGCGGGGAGCGGTGGCGGGGCACGATCTGGAAGACGTCGTCAGTGGGGGCGCAGAACAGGAGCAGGTGCGGGGTGACCGCCAGGGGGTAGCAGGCGGCTGCCTTGTGGGTGTGCAGTAGTTTCGGGTACAGCTTGGCACGGGCGAGGGCGGCCAGTTCGGTGCGGACGTAGGGCAGCCATGCGGGGGGCTGTGGAACGGGTTGGGGGTCCAGGAGCGAGGCCTCGGTTGAGGTGATGGCGGCCATCAGCGCGCGGTGGTGGGGGTCGATGCGCTGCGGCAACAGGCTTAGTGTGGCGGCGAGTTCGGCGGGGTCTTCAATGGTGTCCACGCCCAGGGTGTGCATGACTGCTTTGTGAGCTTCGCGCAACTGCTGGTACCAGAGCGTCAGGTAGCGGTCGGAGGCGGTGTCGTGGAGCCATGCCTCGATGGGGCGCACGGCGCTGGACCAGTCGGCGGCGAAGCCGGCCGTTGCGGCGGGGTACCAGGCGGGGCCGGTGCGGTGGCTGCCGTCGGCGGCCAGGGGGCTGGGCAGCTTGGGGTCGGTCTTCAGGTCTGCGAGGTCGACCAGCCAGCGTCCGGCCCGGTCTTGGTGGAAGTCGGGGTAGTGGTGGTGGCTCAGGGGCGTCCGGGAAAACCTCACGTTGTTGCCCTCGCTGGCCAGCGGCATGTTCAGGGCCAGGGCGATCACCTGGGTGCAGGTACGGGCTTCGACGCGGTCCGGGGTACGCCACCAGGCGTGCGGGCCGGTTGCGTCGAGGGCGTGGGGGGCGTAGTCGTGGGGGTGGGTGTCCAGTGCGGGGCGCAGGGTCCGCATCAGCTGGACGGCGCACTCCGCCGGCGGCCCGCTGGGCGAGATCACCAGGTCGGCGTACCGGCCGAGGAGGCGTGCGGTGTCGTGGCCGGTGGCGTCGGGCAGGCGAAAGGGGCTGTCCGGGTCCCAGGGCAGGAGCGCCAGTTGCAGGCCGGTCGCGCCGTGGCGCAGGAGCGGCCAGGCGAGCGCGGTGTTGGGGCGGTGAGCGTGGAGGTGGCCGGCTCGGGCGAGCAGGTCTTGGGCGTGGGCGAGGTCGGCGCCGCGGCAAGTGTCGGGCAGGCGCAGGTGACGCACGGCAGTGGCGGTGAGGGCGACGAGCGGCGGTCGCGGAGAGACCTTCGGGTCGACGGTGCCGCCGTGGGGGCGGCGGTAGCGCCACGGGGTGAGGCCCGCGGCGGCGGCCCACCGGGGCAGGTCGGCGAGGTCCTCGAGGGAGCAGGGGGCGCTGCGTCCGTCGGGTAGGTCCACGCGCAGGGTGCCCTCGTCGGCTGAGAGGACGGCCACGCAGCCGGGCGCGGGGCCAAGGGCGGCGCGGTCGGTCACCGTCACGCGCGGCGCGGGCACCTGGAGGGTCCACGAGGCGGGCACGGGGGCGGGTGGGGCCAGGAGTGCCGGTGCCGCAGGCGGCCGCGGCGCAGGGGCGGGGTCGGGGCGGGCGCGCGCGGCGGCCGAGGCCGGGTCGGCCCAGGTGTTCATGCGTCGGCAGAAGGCTCTCCACTTGGGTCCGCTGGAAGGCTTGCCACTTTCCCAGGCGCTGATGGTGCTGGTGGAGACGCCGATCTCCTTGGCGAGTTCCACCAGCGTGTAGCCGGCCTTGAGCCGTACCTGCTTCAGGTCGCCGGATGGCGGCTGTACCGGTGCTAGGGGCGCCGCCTCCTCGTAATCGAACAGTGGGGATGCCGCTTCGCTGTCCTGCTCGGCCATCCGTGCATACCTCCTGACTGAGTGCCACATGGGCGCTACCGCTGCGCTGCGCAGCAGTGTGGGATACATGCGGCCAACTTGGTTGCTGTGAGGGGTTTTTGCGGAACGTTCCTGCTGCCCTGGGCCTGCGCGGGAGCCTTGCGGTTGCGTGCAGGCGTCCGAGGGGCGCGCGCGTGAATCGCGCGCGCATCGCGTGCTTCGCGCATCAGCTCGAGGCGGCTTGTTCGATTTCTGGTGTCTCATCGGTGCCGCTGTTGCGCCAAGCTCGGTGCGTCGCCCGCTGCGATGGCCGCTCCACTACGGGCGGCTTTGGTCGCGGGGGCGCGTCCCGTGCGTGCCGCTAAGCGGCCCGGGGCCCCTTACTTCTTACTGCCGAGGAGGGCGTGGTGGGTGTGCAGGTCGAGGCGCTGTTCATGGACGAGCGGGAGCGGCGGGTGACGCTTGCGGTGGATCGCATGGCGGGTGTGCCGTTGGAGGAGCGCGGCGCGGTGTGGCAGCCAGTGGCCTATCGCGGTCGTGTGCCGATCGCCACCTGGTGGTGGGCGGCGTCGACGGGGAAGCTGGTGGGCTGCAGCAGTCTGGAGCGGCAGCGCGTGGTCGTGGAGCTGGACTTCGATCGGCAGGTCGAGTGCTTTGGCGGGTGGCCGGTGCAGTTGGGGTGGGACGGTGCGGCGGGCGAGCGGCACACGGTGGTGGCCGACTTCGTGGCGCGGATGGCCGACGGGTCGCGCGTGCTGGTGGTGTGCCCCACGTGCGCGTCAGCGCGGCCCGGCGGCGGCCGGGGTCTTGCGTGGCCGCAGGTCCATGAGGCGCTGCTGGAGGCGTGTGCGCAGGCCGGGTGGCGGCTGCGGGTGCCGGAGCCGTCCTCGCCGGTGCGGGCGGCGAGCCTGCTGCGTGCCGCGCAGTTCCGTCATCCGCGGCACCACGACCCGGCAGCGGCTGCGGCGCTGCTGGCGGCGTTCGCGGTGCCGCGGCCGCTGCGGGAAGGTGCGCGCGCGTGCGGCCTGCCGGTGGCGTCCGCGCAGGCGCGGGCTTACCACCTGGTGTGGTCCCAGCGGCTGCGGTTCGACTGGGAGAGTCCGCTGTTGCCGACCAGTGTGGTCGTGGCCGCTGGGGGCGGGCGGTGAACGCGCAGGCGCTGCCGCGGCGCGGACAGCACGCCGGGATCGCGCTGGGCTGCCGGGTGCGGTGGCGCGGTGGCGTGCACCAGGTGGTGGAGGTGAACGGGAACGCGGTGGGGCTGCTGCCGTTGGCAGGGCCGCACGGCGCCGAGGGAACTGACGCGCAAGGCGGTTCGGCGCCGGCCGGGCAGAGCACGCTGGTGTGGCTGGACCATCTGGTGCGATCCCCCGGGTTCGAGGTCCTGGGCGCGCCGCCTGCCAGCCCGGTGCTGACCTCGCTGGGCCGGTTGGAGTCGGTCAGCCCCGAGGCGGTGCAAGTGGCCAGGGACTGGGAGGGCCACATCATCGAGGTGCACACCGGCCGCCACCCCTGTATGCCGGATACGAGCGCGCCGCGGCCCGAGTTCGACCCGGCCAGCCGCACGTTGGCGCAGCGTTACGCGGCGAAGGCCGAGCAGTTGCAGGCGATGGGGTGGCGCGGGGCGTCGGCGGCCACGGTGGAGCGCAAGCGGCGCGCCTGGCTGCGGGAGGGCCTGTGGGGGCTGGTGGATGACCGGCGCACCCGGGTCCGCAGCGAGCTGGGGCGGGCCGACCAGCGGGTGGTGGACCTGGTGGTGGCGCTGGTGGAGCGGGCGCGCCGGCGCAAGGAGTCGGTGGGCAACGGTATGCGGCTGTACGAGCGGCTGCGCGGTGCGCTGGAGCGCAGGTTCCCCCACAGCTTCGAGGCGATGCTGCCGCCGCCGTCCTCGTTCTACGCGCTGCTGAAGAAGCTCGGGATCAAGGTCAAGGACCTGACGGCGCCGCTGCGGCGGCAGGGCGACCAGGACAACCGGCCCACACCGCCGTTCACCGCGACGGTGGCGCAACTGCCTGGCGAACGGGTGGAGATCGACACCACCGGCCTGGACCTGCTCGCGCTGGGAGAGGACGGGCGCCCAGTGGCGCTGGAGCTGACCGCGGCGGTCGACATGGCCACCCGCAGCGTCACGGGGGTCGTGCATCCCAAGTACAGCGGCACCGCCGGCGAGGCCGACGGCCAGTCGAAAGGCGGGCGGCCCAAGGAGCGCAAGCGGCGGCGGCGCGGCCGCGCCACCAAGGGCGTGGACGCCTCGTTGCTGCTGGCGCAGATGCTCGCCCCCCAGCGCGTCTCGCGGCACTGGATCACCGCAGGCGCACGCGCAGGGCAGCGACCTGCCCTACGACGAGCTGGTGGAGAGCGACCCGCGGATGGCCGGTGCCGCCGCGCGCCCGGTCATCACCCCCACGATGATCGTCATCGACCACGGGAAGGTGTTCACCAGCCAGACATTCCTCAACGCCTGCGCTTACCTGGGCATCAGCGTGCGGCCCGCCCGGGTCCGCACGCCCACCGACAAGGCCGTCATCGAGCGGACGTTCGCGTCGCTGAAGTCGCTGTTCTGCCAGTTCGTCGCCGGCTACACCGGATCGGACATCACCCGGCGCGGCAAGGCGGTCGACAAGGGGCGGCTGTGGCGGATCGACCAGATCAACGACCTGCTGCAGGAGTTCTTGTGCCTGGTGTGGCAGCAGCGCCCGCACGAGGGGCTGCGCAACCCGTTCCACCCGGCGATGCCCGCCCTGGCACCGAATCAGGCCTATGCCGCGCACGTGACCGCCAGCGGCTACCTGCCGGTGCCGCTGTCGGACACCGAGGTGCTGCACCTGCTGCCGGTGACGTGGGCACGCGTGAGCGACAAGGGCGTGCGGTGGAACCGGCGCACCTACGACGGCCCGCAGCTGAACCCCTACCGCGGCGCGTCCTCGGGCTTGTTCGGCCGCAACCGGATGCGGTGGGAGGTGCGCTACAACCCTTACCAGCCCGAGACGGTGTGGCTGCGCGACCACCGCAGCGACGAGTGGGTCCCGGTGGACTTCATCCACAAGGACCTGCTCGGCGACAAGTGGACGGAATGGGTGTGGGAGCAGGCCACCGACGACTTCCTCGCGCGCGACGGGCGCCCCGACGACGAGCGCGGCATCGCGCGGGAGGCGTCCAAACTGCTGCAGCGCGCCGGCCGGCCGCCGGCCCGCGACAGGCAGCCGCCCCCGGACACGGCGTGGGAGGAGGGAGTGCGCATCGGTGCGGCAGAGCCCGTCGACCCCTACGCGGGCATCCCCGCCATCGACCCCGCCAGCGTCCCCGCCCGCCGGACCCTGGACGGCTCCCCCGCAGCCCCACAACCCGCCGCGCTCCCCTTGGCCGCCGATGCGGGCGAGCAGGACAGCGGCACACACGGGTCCACCACCTGGGTACGGCGAGCCGTACGGACCGCCCGGGCGCTGACCGGCACGGCCGCCCCCGGCCCCACCGGTCCTGCCGGTCCCCCCGGCCCCGGCCGACGACCCTCGATCGGCGCGCACGGCCCCGACCCCGCCGCCCCCGTGGGCCACGGTCCCGGTCCGTGGCCCGAGGCGTCCGCGGCTCCACCGGGCGAAGCCCACGGGCAGGCGGTTCAGAGCGCTGGCGGCCCGCACCGGGAGGGGCAGCGGTGACGTTCGACATCTACGCCATGCAGGAGCAGGAGCCACCCAAGCCGACACCTTCGGTGGTGACGGCGCGGCTGACCACGCGCACCGGATGGAACGCCTCCGTGGACCGCGTCGTCAAGGTCCCGGACCTGCAGAACCACCCTTTGGGTGAACCGGTGGACGAGGACGATCCGCGGATGCTGTACCACGCCACGATGAGGGTCGTGGAGACCCCCGCCATCGAGGCCGCCTGGGCGCTGTGCAGCCGTCAACTGCGTGCCAGCAGGCGCCGCGAGGAGGGCCAGCTCGCGATGGTCGTCGACGGCGAGCACGACACCGGCATGACCGTGCTGCTGCGCCAGCTCGGCCGCCTGCACCAGCGCGGCCAGCCGCCGCGACTGCGCGCGGGCGGCACCTTCACCCCGGTGGTGTACCTGAAGGTGCCGCCCACCGTCACCGCCCCAGCCGACTGGGCGCTGCTGTTCGCCGAGTTCCTGGAGATGAGCCCGGTCAAGGACCCCGAGGCGGCGCAGGCCCGGATCCCCGACATGAGCGGCCCGATCCGGCACCGCATGGCCAAGGCCGGTACCCGGCTCGTCCTGGTCGACGGCGTCCACCGCCTCAACGACGCCGCCGCGCAGACCGCCGCCGCGTTCCTGACCTGGCTGCGCGACGAGCTGGGCGTCACGGTCGTGTACTGCGGCGTCGGCGCCGCCGACACCGTGTACGCGGGCCTGCGCGCCGGCCACGGCGCCGACCGCCGCACCAACCACAACGGGCCCTACCCCGTCATCACCACCGGCCCGATCCCGTTCACCGAACACGACCACCAGATCTGGCTCAGCGTACTGCGCACCCTCGACGACGACCTGCGCCTGCACCGACACGAACCCGGCAGCCTGCTCGAACTCGCCCCCTACCTGCACCAGCGCAGCGGCGGCTACATCACCACCCTGTCCTACCTGATCTGCGAAGCCGCCCAACTCGCCATCGAGAACGGCGAAGAGGCCATCACCCGCGACCTGCTCGCCACCCTGCGAGTCGGCCGCCACGACGACACCGACGACTAACGAAACGAGCTATCCCATGGGAAAGCGCACCGGCGTCAAAAAGCAGCACCGCTCCCCCACTCTTCCCCCGCTGGTCGTCGACGCGACCGAGGTCGGCGCCGCAGGCGGCTGCCTGACGCTGCGTTGCAGCCCGAACCACCCCGCAGCCCCGACGCTGATCGCCCTGCCCTACTGGGCGGCGGCCAACTTGCCCCAGCGCCTCCAGGAACTGGCCCGCGTCGCGGAGAACCGCTATTGGCCGCTCATGGCGCAGTGGCGGTCCGACGATCCCAGGCAGGCTCCCGATGACGTGGAGCGCGCCCTGGCGCGTGCAACGCAACGGCACGTCCGGGGCCAGGACTGGCGCGCAGCCCTGGCTGCCGTGGCGGACGGCAACCCGCAGGTGTTCCAGCACGAGGGGTACGTCGCCCTGCACGTACGCCCCCCATACAGCCGCAAACCGGCGCTGCTTGTCTTCGACCCCCTCCAGTTGCGCAGGCTTGCAGCCAGCTTCGACAGTGCTGTCTCCCGTGCCCACGCGCAGTGCCAGGACGACCCCCAGGAGGAGGACGCGCAGCGAGCGACGTCGATGCTGGACAGGCTCGCTGATGCACCGTGGCCACCTCCTGGCCAGTTCGATCCCACAGCGGATGAAGCCGAGCAGGTCATGCAGAGCCTGCACGAGGACTACCTGGCGCGGGTCCCCTACCAGCGGGCCGCCGCCCCTACGACAGCCGCGCCGGCGGCGGACACGGCGTGGACGCCACTGCTGCACCCCTGCGGCTGCACCGTCGACTGGGGCTGGGACGGGCATGAAGCGCCCCCCGACCTGTTCATCCCGTTCTGCCTACGCAGCTACACCGCGCCGTGCCCCTGGCACAGCGACAGCATCGCGACGCCACCGGCCGGTGGCGTCGCGATGCTGGTCCTGTGTCCTGCGAGCGGCGCCCGGTTCTGGGCCCGTAAAGCCGACCGCGCACGCCTGGCGCTCGGCGCCGAGCTGACCCGGCAACTGGCCGAACTGACCTCCACCGTCATCGAAGCCGACCCGGACGTCTTCACCGCGACCCTGCCCGCCGCGTGGTGCCGGTCGGTGACCGCCATGGGCGACGACCCGCTGCGCGCCTACCTGGAGCAGCGGCTGGTCGACATCATCTTGAACCGCGGCGCCGACACCCTTGCCAGTCTCACCGCTCTGAGCGCGGCATCCGAAGCACACCCCAGTGCGGCCCCACCGGCAATCGACTGCGAAACCTGCACCACGGCACGGGCCCTGGGCGGCATCATCTGCGTATGCGGCCACGACTGGTCGTGCCACCCCGGTCCGGCAGGCCGGGGCGAACCGTGCTCGCACTGCCCCTGCCCCGACATGCACATGGCCGAATGACACAACCGGGGGTTGGCGGCCCGCGCTACGGAGCGGGACCGTCGGCCCGGCCAGTCCCCACGAAGGCTCTGCACTCGAACGCTGGACCGTGCACCGGCTGAGATTTTCGGGTTGGTGGCGGGTGGTGACGATCGTTGGTCCCTGCGTGTGGACGATCACGTACCGGCCCGGGTTTCGTGGAGCATTCATGAAACCCGGGCCGGTTCAGTACACACCGGAAACGCCCGCGTCGAACGGCATAGCTGCAAGTGGACTGCTGGAGTCTTGTGCGGTCAGGCGGTGGTGCGGTGGTTCTCGGCGGCGGTCATCCAGGCCTGTTTCTCCAGGTCGGCCAGGAGCGTGTGCAGGATGTCGGCGGTGGTGGGGTCTTCGGCGTCCACGGGATTGTGGACGGTGCGGATGGTGCTCGCTGTGGCGGTGATGCGAGAGGTGATGAGTTCGGCGGTGGTCGGGGTGTGCTGCTCGCCGACGGGGAGCGGGGCGAGGGTCGTGGTGGTGGCGACGGTGGCTTCGCGGCCGTCAGGTACAGCGCCGAGGGCGCGCATGCGCTCGGCGATGGTGTCGCTGCCTTCGCGGGCGAGGTCCACGACCTCGTCGAGCTGGAGGTGGAGGTTGCGGAAACCGGGGCCGATGACGTTCCAGTGTGCCTGCTTGGCCTGCAGGTGCAGCGCGATCAGGTCGACCAGGACGCGCTGGAGGTGGTCGGCGGTTTCGGTGGAGGCGGTGAATCCGGCGGGGCTCCAGGCCTGGGGCTCGGTGGCGGTCGGCGTGCGGTGTTCTGTCATCGTCATCGGCGTTCTCCCTTCGAGGGGTTGCGGTGTGGTGGTGGCGGGTCAGGCCTGAGTGAGGGCTTGGCGCAGGGTGGCGGTGGCGAGGTTGATGGCGGACTCGGCGGCGCGGGTCTCGCGCAGTGCGTTGAGCATGACGAAGTCGTGGATGATGCCCTGGTAGCGGACCGCGGTGACCGCGACCCCGGCGGTGCGGAGCTTGTTGGCGTAGGCCTCGCCCTCGTCGCGCAGGACGTCGGCCTCGCCGGTGATGACCAGGGCCGGAGGCAGGCCGGTGAGCTGCTCGGTGGTGGCGCGCAGCGGGGAGGCGGTGATCTGGGCCCGTTCGGTCTCGTCGGTCGTGTACTGGTCCCAGAACCACTGCATGCCGTCGCGGCGCAGGAAGTAGCCCTCGGCGAACTGCCGGTAGGAGGGGGTGTCGAAGCGGGCGTCGGTGACCGGGTAGAAGAGCACCTGGTGGAGGAGCGTGACGTCGCCGCGCTCCTTCGCCATCAGGGTCAGCGCGGCACTCATGTTGCCGCCGACCGAGTCGCCGGCCACGGCGATGCGGGTGCCGTCCAGGTCCTTGGTGGCGCCGTGGGTGGTCACCCACTGGGCCACTGCGTAGTTCTGCTCGATGGCGACGGGATAGCGGGCTTCCGGGGAGAGGTCGTACTCGGGGAAGACCACGGCGGCGCGTGCGCCGACGGCCAGTTCGCGCACCAGGCGGTCGTGGGTGTGGGCGTTGCCGAAGACCCAGCCCGCGCCGTGGATGTAGAGGACGACGGGCAGGGTTCCGGTGACGCCGGCGGGGCGGACGATGCGGGCCCTGACGCTGCCGGTCGGTCCGCCGGGGACAGTGATCCACTCCTCGTCCACCGACGGCTGGGCGACGCCACCGGACTGGACGTCGTCCACTGCCGCGCGGCCGTCGGCCGGCGGGATCTGGAACAGGTACGGGGGCTGGGCGGTGGCCTCGGCGAACGCGGCGGCCGCAGGCTCGAGGACGGGTGCAGCGGCGTGCTCGGACATGATGTCTCCTTCAAACGGGGCTCGGGGTCCAGCTCGATGACCAGAAACCTAGCCCACGATTATCTCGTGCACAAGTTAAAGGGGCACGTGGACATCGCCCACACCTGGGGCTATTCTCGTCCGATGAGCAGTCATGATCCCGACCACAAGCCCGAGCCGGGGTTCTCCCTGCTCCTCGACGACCAGATGTGCTTCGCCCTCTACGCCGCCTCCCGCGCCGTCACCGGGCTCTACAGGCCGATACTGGAGGAACTCGGGCTCACCTACCCCCAGTACCTCGTACTGCTGGTGCTCTGGAACCGGGACGAGGTCTCCGTCAAGGAACTCGGCGCCGCGCTCCACCTCGACTACGGCACGCTGACCCCGCTGCTCAAGCGCCTGCAGGCAAACGGACTGCTGCGCCGCGAACGCCGCCCCGACGACGAGCGCGCGGTCCGGATCTCCCTCACCGACGCAGGAACGGCCCTGCGCGAGCGCGCCCGCCCCATCCCCGCCGCGATCGGCGACGCCATGGGCCTGGAACCCGAGGCGTTCGAACGGACCCGCGCCACCCTGCGACAGCTCACCGAGAACGTCACCGCCCGCACCGCCCGCACCTCGCCCGCAGGCCACTGACCAGGGCGAGGCCCTGGAGGAGGGGGAGCCCCTCCCTATGGAGGCCATCTGCTGCCGGATCGGCGGGCTCGCCCGTATCGGAAATCGTTGGTGCGGGCGACGGCGGGCGACGGATCAGCGACGTGAAGCGGTAGCCGGTCGGCTGCGGACCCGAGCCGGACGTGCCGCACATCCAGGACAGTGGACTCGACCGGCTGCGAGCGGTGGCCGATCTGGACGGTCGCAGCGAACGCAGTGTCGCTTCCAAGCCGAACCGCAACGGGCAGCGTGGCCGTGCAGTCCGCCTGCGGGCCTCGCCGGACAGCTGATGCCTCTCGGCCCGGATGGGCCGTGTCTCCCGTCGCGGCGGGCGCGGCGGGAGACACGGGTCTGGCGTGTCCGGCGGTTCTAGCCGACGGAGTGCGCAGCCTGGAGGATGACGTTGTCGACGACGTTCGGGGCGGCCGCCGGGACGTCGTGCCCCGAGTCGGCGGTGACGATCCGGGCGCCGGCACGGGAGGCCATGTAGAACTCGGCCTTGGTCGGGATGGCGTTGTCGTGGAGTGCGGCGATCTCCCACGTGGGAGTGGCGGCCGGCGGGTTCACGGTCGCCGGCTTCCCAGTGCGGGTGCGGTGATCGGTCGTTGGACGGTCGCCGCCGGCGCGGCCTGCTCTTTGGACAGGCCGCCGGCGTACACCGAGGCGAAGTCGGCCGAGTTGATGTAGATGTCGGTTCCGCCCGGCTCTGCGCGGGTGATGAGGTTGCCGCCCGGCAGCTGCGATCCGGGGAACTTGTAGGTCAGATCTGCGGGGTTCTCGCCCTTGTTCGGGATGTAGGCGGCGACATAGACCAGCGCCTTGACCTCGGGATCCGCCGCAGCCGCGTCGATGATCAGAAAGCCCGCGTAGGGGTGCCCCACGAGCACGATCGGCCCGCTGACGGTCCCCAGGACGCTCAGCAGGTAGGCGGAGTCCGATGCCACGCCACGCAGCGGGTTCGCCACGGCGAGAACGGGATAGCCCCGCGACTCCAGCACGGTGATCTCGTTGCTCCAGCTCGTGGAGTCGGCGAATGCGCCGTGAACGAGCACGATCGTCGGCTTGACGCAGTGCGCGTCGCTCACCGTTTGCGCCTGACGCACGCTGGTGCTCGTATACGAAGCGCTTGTGCTCGCAGCGCTGGCGAGGGCCGTACTGCCCCGGGTCAGGACGGTGTGGCCGTGCTGCACGCGGGTGACCGGTCCGGCCCGGTGCAGGACGCTGAGGTGCTCGCTGACCGTGCCCCGTTGCGATGGCCATCGGTGGCGGTGCCCGATCGTTGCAGCGCGGACTTGACGAGGACTTGGTGCCGCCGTTGATCGCCTGTCGATCGGGTCTTCCGCGCTGTGGGGTAGATTCCACTGCCATGCTGCGCCTTCGAGTTCTCGGTTCATTGGGTGCCGAGATCAGCGGATCGCCGATCAACCTCGGCACCCCGCGGCAGCGGGCCGTCCTGGCGATGCTGATCGCGGCCCGGGGCCGGATGGTACCGGTCGACCGGCTGACCGAGCAGCTCTGGCGCGGTCAGCCGCCGCTCAAGGCCGCTGTCTCGCTGCAGACTTACGTGTCGAATCTGCGCAGGCTGCTGGAACCGGACCGTCCTCCCCGGATGCCGGCCTCGGTCCTGGTCAGTGCCCCGCCCGGTTACGCCCTGCGTCTCTCCGGGGACGCGGTGGACGCCTGGCGCTTCGAGGCGACGGTGAGCCGGTCTCGCTCCGCGCCGGACGAGGAAGCGCGGAGCCTCCTGCTGGAAGCACTCGGATGGTGGCGTGGCCCGGCCTTCGCCGAGAGCGCGGACGAGGAGTGGGCCGGCGCCGAGGTCGTCCGCCTGACCGAGTTGCATGCCGAGGCACGCGAACTCCTCGTGGCCGCCGACCTGCGCACCGGCCGCGCCGTCGCGGCCGTCCCGGCGGCAGAGGTGCTCGTCCGCGAGAGTCCCTTGCGGGAGGAGGGATGGCGGCTGCTCGCTCTGGCCCAGTGGGCCTGCGGTCGCCAGGCCGACGCCCTCTGTTCCCTGCGACGGGCCGCAGCAGTACTCCGCGACGAGTTGGGGTGCGATCCGGGCCCAGCCCTGGCTGAGCTCGAACATTCGCTCCTCGCACAGCAGTTTGACGTGCTGCACGCGGCCGCCCCGAGACCTCGACCCGTCCCTGTGCCCCGGCCCGTGGACCTGTCCTGGGCAAGGACCGATGTCTTCGTGGGACGGGCCGAGGAGCAGCACGCGTTGGAGGATGCTGCCCGCGCCGCCCGGCACGGGGGCGGTGCGATCCTGGTCACCGGGGAGGCGGGGGCCGGCAAGTCGGCGCTGCTGGACCGGTTGCGCGAACGCCTGCGGGCGGACGGCTGGACGGTGCTGCTGGGCCGCTGCCCGGAGTTCGAGGGCGCGCCACCGGCCTGGGCCTGGGTCGAGGCACTCGGTGCGCTCGCTGCCGGGAACCCGCCCGAGCGTCCCGAGGAGCTCGCGCCGTTGCTGCGTGAACCGGAGGATGCCCCTGCGGTGGCCCGCGAGGACGTCGCGGCCGCCCGATTCCGGATGCACCGTGCGTTCACCGGCTGGCTGCGAGCGGCCGCGTCCGGGGCGCCACTGGCCGTCGTCCTCGACGACCTGCACCGGGCCGATGGCGAGACCCTCGCCCTCCTGGAGGCGGCGGCCCGCATCGACGGCGCACCCGTACTCGTCATCGCCGCCTACCGTCCGACCGAGGTGGGCGAGCACCTGGTCAAGACCCTCGCCGCCTTGGCCCTGCGCAGCCCGCACCGCACCGTCCTGGGCGGACTGCGGCGTCAGGACGTCGCCGCGCTGGTCGCCGCCGTCTGTGGCACCGAGGTCGACGAGGGAACACTCGACGCGCTCGTCGAGCGTACCGGCGGCAATCCCTTCTACGTCCGCGAGAGTGCCCGGCTGCTGGCCGGTGAAGGCGCGCTGGTGGCGATCTCCGAGGTTCCCCAGGGTGTGCGCGACGTACTTCGCCGCCGACTGGGACGGCTGCCCGCAGGCGCCCGCTCCATCCTGCAGCTCGCTGCGGTGGTGGGCCGGGAGACGGATGTCGGCGTGCTCCTCGACGTCGCCGACGCGGACGAGGACGACGTACTCGACGCACTGGACGCCGCGATCAGTGCGGATCTGCTCACCGAGCCCGCCCCAGGTCGCGTCCGCTTCGGACACGCCCTGGTCCGCGACACCGTGTACACCGACCTGGTGGGTGTACGCCGCGCCCGCCTGCACGCACGCGTGGCACAGACCCTGCGCCGCAGCCGCCCTGACGACCTGACGGCCCTGGCCCACCACTTCGCCAGGTCCGGCAGCACCGCATACGCGCCGCTCACCATCGACTACTCGCTGCGGGCCGCCGACCTGGCCGAGCGGCGCTACGCCCACGACGCCGCTGTGGAGCTGATCGAGCGGGCGATCGAGGCATGTGAGTCGGCCACGGGGGACCCGCACGAGCAGCCCGACGAACTGGTCGGGCTGCTCGTGCGGCTGCTGGGCGCACAGGTCAGGGCGGGCTCGACGGAGGCGGCCGGACGCACCCGCCAACGCGCGGTCGCACTGGCGGAACAGGCCGGCCGGGAGGACCTCGTCGCCGCGACCTACGCGGCCTGGACCGAGCCCTCGCCATGGCAGAGCAGGCTCGACGGGTACTACGACCGGACCTCTGTGGCACGCATGGAGCGGCTCATCGCCGGAGCGGACCTGGACGGGCCGACCCTCGCCCGCCTGCTCCAGGTCCTGGTCCACGACGTGTCTGCCGAGGACCCGTCGCGGGCACATGACGCGGCTCGGCAGCAACTGCAACTCGCCCGTGCAGCGGGTGAGCCCAGGCTGCTCGCCGCCGCGCTGATGACGTCCACCAAACTGCTGCCGCACGAACATCAGGCGGACGTACGCGCACCGCTCACCGCCGAACTGCGGGAACTGGCCCGCTCCCGCGATCTGCCCGCCTACCGCTGGGTGTGCGAGCACAACGACGCGATGAGCGCCGGGAGCCGCAACGACCCCGCCGAGCTGCGCCGCCGCACCGAGGAGGGGCTGGTACTCGCCCGCCGCTACCGGATGCTGTGGGCACAGGCCATCAATTCGGCCACCACAGCCATGCTGGCGTGCGTGACGGGCCGCTTCGAGGAGGCGGAAGCGCTGTACACGCAGGCGGGCGATCTGCAGGAGCGCGCCGGCGCGTTGCACGCGGCAGGCATGCGCACACTGGGCCTGATCACGATCCGACTGGCCCAGGGACGTCTCCACGAGATCGAGCCCGTCGTGCGCCGCGTCCACGAGACCGCGGGCGACCTCGCCGGCTGCGTCCTCGCGCTCGCCCTGGCCCAGCAGGGAAAGCTCGACGAGGCACGCGCGGTCCGCAGAAGCAGCGAGCCGATGGCCGACCACCTGTACGGCATCGAACTCGACCACCGCGCCCAGCTGGCCCTGCTGCTCGCCGACCGGACCGCCGCGCCGGACCTGATCCGCCGACTGCTCCCGATCCGGGAGCAGCTCGCCGGTGCGGCCGGAGCGGCCTACGCAGGCCGCCCGCTCGCCCACGCCCTCGCCGACCTGTACCGCCTCGTCGGCGACGAGCAGGCGGCAGCCGAGAACTACGCGCTGGCCGAGCGCACCGCGCTCACCTGGGGCTCCCCGCACCTGGCCGCGGCAGCACGCGCCGCCGGAGCCGAAGCGGCGGCGCCCCTTCCCCCCGGTCGCGTGCGCGTGAGCTGAGCCCCGCAGCCGCGCTCACCAGCCGACGGGCCGCAGGCCCCGATCGTCCCTCCCACGGACGTGGCGTACGTGGGAGCGGTACCGGTGCTGCCCCACCAGCCACCACACCAGCCGGGCCGGGCCGGGAAGCCTGCTGAGGAAGTCCTGCCGCTCCTCCTCGGGGGCGTCCTCCAGGATCGCTCCCAGCGCGAGCAGCCTCTTGCTGCGCGGCGTCGCAGCCAGACCCCGTTCCCCGACCTCCCGCCACTCCGCCGCACTGATATGACGCGCGACCAACGGCATGACCACGCTCTCCTCCTCGTCCAGATGGGCGCAGAGGCTCCGGTGGTGCTCGACGAGAGCCTGGACCACCTCCCCCCGCCCTACCGCGGAGACCGTCGACAGCCAGTCGACCAGCAGGACCTCCACCCGCTCCAACCCGAGGCTGAGCGCTTGATGCTGCTCCTCCATCCGCTGCACCCGCACCGCGTCCGGCTCCATCCGGGTCAGCAGCTTCGGCCAGAGCAACTCGTCCTCGTGGGAGTGGTGCAGATGCAACCCCAGCTGGTAGGTGCGCCAGGCCTCGGCCAGCACGGCGGCGCGCCGGACATCCCCCTCCGTGACTGCCGCGACCAGCTTCGGCAGCAGCGCGGACTCACGCCGGAAGATCCGGTGGATCATCTTCATCTCTCGCGTGAACGGATGGGTGTCGGTCGAGGCAGCGTTCGGCTGTGCGTGGATTGACATGCAGGCCAGTGTGCGAACGCGACTGGCAGACGACTTGGAACCGCTTGGCACCGGCTTGGAGCGGCCGCCCGCTGACCACACTGGCCCCACTACACAACCGGCCGCAGTATGGTCCCCACCGCGCACGCCCTGGCGATCGATCCGGGCACAGGTCCACGACCTCGTTCAGCAGGCACAGCAACTGCTGTCCCCGGAGCAGGACGTGGACCTGGCCACGCTGGAACGGGTGTTCACGGTGCGCCGGCACGACGCCCTCACCGCGGCCTGCGGCCCGACCCTGATCGCCGCCGTCCACCAGCAGGCCCCCGGCGTCCGGCTCCGCCTCCCCACCGAGCCCGGATCGGACACCCCGGAACTGCGCCGCGGCGAGGTCGACCTCGAATCCAGCTCCACCCGGCCGACACTGCCCGGCATCCGTTGCCGCCTCATCGGCGAGGACAGGCTGGTCCTCGCCGTCCGCCCCGGCCACCCCCTTGCCGACGGCCCTGCGAGCGCCGACCGCTACGCGGCCGCGGAACACGTCACCGTCTCGCGGCGCGGACGCCTGCGCGACCCGATCGACGACGTGCCGGCCGGGCACGGCCTCGAACGCCGCGTCGTCGCCGCCGGCCTGACTGCCGACACCGTGCTGCAACCCGCCCTGCACTCCGACCTGGTGGTATCTCTGCCGGACGCGGTGACCCACGCCGCCCGGGACCGGCTCGGCCTGCTCACGCTGCCACTGCCGGTACAGATGCCCCCGTCCCGCTCTACCTGGTGTGGCACCAGCGATTCCACGACGACCGCGCCCACATCTGGCTGTGCGAGCTGGTCACCCGAACCGCCCAGACACTGTTTCGACCGGCTCCTCGAAGAGGTCGCGGCCGGCAGGTGGGGGCCCTCGCTGAATCGTCGTCGGCAGTAGCAGTGAGGTGGGCCGGCGGGTCCGTGCCTCGGCGGAACCGGCCGGTCTCAGCTGTGTCCCAGGGGAGGCTGCGCTCGGTCAGGACCTCCTGGGCCGCGTCCGCCGGGCGGATCCTCTGCCCGTCGTGGCCTTGCCTCAAAGGTCCAGGCTCATCGTCATCAGCTGGGCCCGGCCGGAGATACCGAGCTTGGGGAAGATACGGTAAAGGTGGCTGGCCACCGTACGCGGTGAGAGGTACAGCCGTTCGGCGATCTGTCGGTTGGACAGCCCTTCCGCCGTCATCCTGGCGACTTGGAGCTCCTGCGCGGATAGCGCGCTCCAGGGCGTCGGGCCCTGTGCCGGGCTCGGCACCCCGGCGGCCCGCAACTCCTCGCGGGCACGATCGGCCCACTGCCGGGCACCCAGATGGTCGAAGCCGTCCCGGGCGGCCCGCAGCAGCTCGCGTGACTCCGCGACCCTCCGCTGCCGTCGCAGGCCGGACCCGAGCAGAAGCTGCATGCGGCTGCGCTCGAACGGCCACGAACCGACAGGGCTGTCCAGCGCGGCGCGAACCCGGTCCTCGAGATCGGGTGCCAGCAGCGCTTCGGCGTAGACGACGTTCATCCGCACGGCGGAGGTCACGGGTTCGGCGGGCAGCTGCGAGATCAGCAGCGCGGAGAGCGACCTGGTGCGCTCGACGCGGTCGCAGCGGAGTCCGGCGTAAGCCAGGTGCGACAGCGACCAGAGCGCCTGGAAGGGGTGGTAGGCGGGATCGGCCTCGTCGTGCAGGCGGCTCAGCTGATCCCAGGCGCCGGAGAAGTCCCCCTCGGACGCCGCCGCCGTCGCCCTGGCCAGCGCGGAGACCGCCAGTACCAGCGTCATCCGGTTGGGGAAGCCGATCCGCTCCGCCCGGTCGGCGGTGGAGGCGGCCGAAGCCACCTCTCCGCGCAGCGCCGCGACCATGGCCCGCGCGGCAAGCCCGCTGGCCTCCCATTCGGGCTGGTCCGACTCCTCGGCGAGCAGGCAGCCCTCCTCGGCCAGCGGCATGGCCGTCGACCACTGGCCACGCCGCAGCCGCGCCCACGCCTGCAGCACCAGCGCCCTGGCCAGGATCGGGAGCCGTCCTTCGGTGCGGAGCCGGGCGGCGGCGTCGGCGAAGAGCGTGTCGGCCGGCTCGAAGTCCCCGATGCAGGACGCGGCGTGGCCGAGGGACTGGAGGGTCACCGAGTCGACGTCGGTGCTGACCACTGCGCCGAGCATCCCGGTCACGGCAGCGGCGCTGCCGACCGGGTCCGCGTAGGCCAGCATGACAGCGCGCTGCGCGTCGGGAATCAGATCGGCGGCGTCCCTGACGAGCTTGACGACGTGCCGGGACGGCTGGCGCATCCAGCAGCGGTAGGCGGCCGACCTCAGGAACGCGGCGCCAAGGCGCTCGTCTCCCAGCACGCGCGCCCGCGCGGCCAGGTTGGTCAGAGTCCGGACCCTGGCGGACCCGCCGATGATCCCCTCGTCCGCCCCCTCGGCAAGCTCCTCCAAGAGCAACCGGCTGTGCTCGTCGTCGGCCAGCGGGGTGAGGACGGCACGGTAGGCGTCACCCACGTCGGCCTGGCCCAGCTCGTAGGCCAGCGCCGCCGCCCGGAACAGGTATCGCCGCCTGTCCGACGAGGATGTGGTGAGCTCCGCCGCCCGGCCCAGCGTGGTCACGGCCGTGGAGACCGCGCCGCGTCCGACGGCCCGGTCGGCCACCGACTCGAGTTCGGCGGACAAGGCGTCGTCGGATGCCTCCGCCGCGCGGGCCCGGTGCAGGACACCTCTGTCGGTGGCCGGCCCGACGGCCTTGGCCAGCACCAGGTGCCCCGCCACGCGGCTACTCGGCGATGCCAGTTGATACACGGCCGACCGCATGAGCCCGTGCCGGAACCACAGCTCACCACCGCACACCCGGACCAGCCCGGCGTCGATGGCGGGCTCCAGGATCTCCACCTGCGCCGGCGCCTGCGCCATGCCGAGCGCTCCCAGCAGCTCCGGCAGCGACTGCGAGTCGTGCAGCGCCATCAGGGTCAGCGCAGTACGCGCCGCAGCCGGGAGCTGTTCGACCCGCGCAGAGAACGCGGCCAACAGTCGCTGCGTGAGGGTGAGCTACTCGCCCCCGGGCACAGGGCTCTTCGGCAACTCCACCAGCGCCAGCGGATTGCCCTCGGCGACCCGCAGGACCCCAGCGCGTACCGACTCGCCGAGATCCGGCGCAACCGAGGCGAGCAGCTGCCGCGACTCCTCGGCGTCCAGCGACCGCAGGTCGAGTACGCGCGCCTCGGACAGGTCGGGCCAGTCGTCCCTGGAGGTGGCCAGCACGACGATCGGGTCGTAGCGGAGCCGCCGCACTACGAACCGGAGCACGTCGACCGTCGCCCGGTCCAACCACTGCAGATCCTCGGCGACCACCAGTAACGGCTCCCCGGCGGCAGCGTCGGCGAGCAGGTCCAGTGCCGCCATGGCGACGGCGAACGGCTCCGGCCGCACCCCGGTCTCCAGGCCGAAGGCCACCCTGAGAGCCGCCCGCCGCGGCTCGGGAATCCGGTCGGCCAATGGCAGCAGCGGCCGCAGGAGCTGGTAGAGCCCCGCCATCGCCAGCCCGCTCTCGGGCGGGGTCCCCACAGTCCGCAGAACCCGCCTTGACGAGGCCACCAACCGCTCCGCCTCCTCGACGAGCGCCGACTTACCGACCCCCGGATCAGGAACGCCGCACCACCCTGCCGGTTGCCGAGCGCGTCAGTGATCAGAGCCCGCTCGTCCCGCCGCCCGACAAGCCCGTTACCCCCGCCGGCTCCCATGGTCCCCGTTCCGTAAACCGGACACTCCCCAGCCGGAGATCATAACGCCGCACACGGCGAGACCCGGCCGCGCACGCACTCGGTCTTGATCAGCATCCACAGGTTCTCGGCCAGGGCGTTGACGCTCCTATAGTTGTCAACTCGCTGCAGAGGCTGTTCGTGGGGCGGGTCGGAGTAGGTGGTATACCTCGCGGATGACGTAGCGCTTGAGGCAGCAGATGATCTCTCGTTTCGTCTTGCCCTCGGTGGTGCGGCGGGCGACGTAGTCGATCGTGGGCTGGTGGAAGCGCATGCGGACGATGACGGTGCGGTAGATCGCGGCGTTGAGCTGGCGGTGGCCGCCGTGGTTGATGCGGTGCCTGCCGCTGGTCATGCCTGAGCCGGTTGGCACGGGAGCGATGCTGGCGAGTTTGGCGAGGGCGCCGTCGGACTTCATCCTTTCGGGGTTGTCGCCGGTCACGATGAGTATCTCGGCGGCGGTGTCCACGCCGATGCCGAAGGACTTGGTCAGCTGCGGAGCGGTTCGCTGGACGAGGTCGGCGATCATCTTCGTCAGCTCTTTGGCCTCGGCGTCAAGGTATTGCCAGCGCTTGGCCAGGGTGCGCAGGGTGTGGCGGAGCGCGTCCTCGGGTGTGTCCAGGTGGCGGGGGCGCAGGCCGGCCAGGTGTCGGGCCAGGGCGATCTGCGTCTTGCCCGCGGTCTCCGCGCGAAGCGTGTCCGGGGCGTGGACGAGTATCGCCTTGATCGTGACGATCGCAGCGGAGCGCTGTTCGACGGCCTGATCGTGGGCGATCTTGAGCTGGCGGATCATCTCGGCTCCGCCGTCGGCGCTCTTCGGCGTGGCGGTGGCGAACCCGGCCAGCACGGCACGGGCGGCGTTCTCGGCGTCCAGGGTGTCGGACTTGCCGTTCATGCGCCGCAGCCTCCGGTCCGGGCGGCCGGCCTCGACCACCTTGTGGCCTGACCTGCGCAGGAACGAGGCCAGCGTGGCACCGTAGGAGCCGGTGCCCTCGACCCCGAAGGCCAGGATCCTGCCGAACGGGGCCGCCCAGTCCAGCAGTTGCTGGAAGCCGCCGGTGTCGGTGGGAATCGTCAACGTCGCCAGGATCCCGCCGATCGTGTCCATCACTGCCGCGACGTGCACGTGCTTGTGCGTGTCGACGCCGATCACGATGTGCCCGGACCTGACTTGCTCGCTGGTGTGCACCGTGCTTCCCTCCGGTCGGTAACGTGGGTGTTCACGCTGCCGCCGGCCGGCCGGACAGGACTGTCACGGGGACGCTTTGACGAGTCGGCTCCAGGCTCCTATCAGGTCACGTCCGTCCGGCGGCAGCGCTTGCTGCGTGCCCGGCCAGGCGGTCGACAGATCAACGCCAGGACACCCATGGGGTCGGTCGTAAGCAAGAGTCAGACCGCCACAGCCGGGACTACCCGATCCTTGCGGGATCCGGTGAGAACAGACTGACAGTCGTAGGAGTCTCCCACCGACCCCATGGACCCCTTGATTCCCGCACGCACCAGGCGTGTTGTGAGCTTGATCGACGTATATTGCGTGCCGTGGTCGGCATGGTGGATCAAGGTCCCGGGTGTCACGTCGCGGCTGGTCAGGGCGTACTCCAGCGAGGACAGCACCAGGTCGGCGTCCGCGCGGGCAGAGGTCTCCCAGCCGACCACGCGGCGCGAGAACGCGTCGCGGATCGCGGAGAGCCACAACGGTCCCTCCAGGGTCTCGAGCATCGTCAGGTCGGTGACCCACAGGCGGTTCGGCGCGGGCGCGGTGAAGTCGCGCTGCACCAGGTCCGGGGCGAGGGGCGCGTGCGGGTCGCGGCGGGTGAAGCCCTTGCCCGGCCGGCGGGGGCTGATGCCTGCCAGGTCGGTCTCGCGCATCAGGCGCTCCACCCGTTTGCGGCCGATGCGCACCCCCTCGCGGGCCAGGACGGCATGGATCCGGGGCGAACCGTAGATCCCGCCCGAGTCGGCGTGTACCTCCTTGATCTTCGAGGTGAGCTCGGCGTCGAACCGCGCGTGGGCGCTGGGGTGCTCGCGGGCGCGGCGCCAGCGGTAGTAGGTGGAGGAGGGGATGTGCAGCTCCCGCAGGACGGGCTCGACACCCAGGTCGGGACGCTCGTCGAGGAGCGTCAGAACCTGGTCCGGGTCGTGTCGAGCTCCCGGGCGAAAAAAGCGGACGCGACCCGCAGGATCTCGTTGGCCCGCCGCAACTCGGTGTTCTCCTTGCGCAGAGCCGCCAGCTCCTCCTTCTCCACGGTGGTGGGCCGGTCGGTGCGCTCGCCCTGGTCGGCCTGGTCCTGACGGATCCAGTTGCGCAGCGCCTCGTGGTGCACGCCCAGGTCACGGGCCAGCTGACGGATCACCGGCTTGGGCTCGGCCGCCCGGTACATCGCCACCGCGCGCTCACGCAACTCCAACGGGTACTTCCTGGGAGCGGGCATGGTCTCGGTTCCTTCCATGAGAACCATCTGACCAACACTCACCTCCCGCCGCATCCCGGGGGAACCTCATTCGGGCGGACCGCATGACCACGGGCAGGCGGCTCCCGCCCGCCCTGCAGCCGACGTATGCGCCGACGGTAGAGATATGTAGATCTGTGCATCGGTTCAGTTGCCGTAGCCGTCGTCGGCTTGTCCGGGGGCCGGCGGTGGGCAGGTGTGTGCCGGTGTCCAGGCGAGGGCCTTGGCCAGCGGAGCGTTCTCGCGCGCGTGGCCCTCGGCGGTTTCAGGCGCGGCGAAGCTGAGGCTCACGGTGGCCCCCTCGGGGGCTGTGTGGAGGGTGAGTTGACCCGGGATCTGCTGAGCTGGTGTTGTCCAGGTGCAGCCCAGGGTGTCGAGTGCAGCCGTGATGTGCGCGTAGGTCGTCTGACTCGGATAGCAGACGATCTCTGCGGAATGGGCTGCGGGAAGCTCGATCGTGGCTGGTCCTGTCGGGATGACGACAGATCGGACCTGGCGGCAGCGGCAGACTTCGAGCTGCACGCTTCCGTAGCGAAACCAGTGGGGCCAGCGGCGGGATTTGCTGACCCGGCCCGCGTCGGTCGGGGGACCCAGTACTGCGGCGATATCGGGCAGGGCAGCGTTGCAGCGAAGAGGGCCTACCGCTCCCGTCTGGGCGAACTCGGCGATTCTGTCCAGGAACGTCACGTGGTCATCCTAGGGTCGTGTGGGAGTCGGGATGGGTGGGGTGGCCCTCCCCGCCGGCGGCGGGGAGGGCCACCGGCATCAGCCCAGGCGCTTGAGGGCGTCGATGAGGAACTTCATTTCAGCGGCCCGGCTGACCGCCATCCCCCAGTTGGCGCCCTTGCTCAGCGGGGTGTTCATGATCCGCATTGCCTCGGTGGTCTTGGCGATCATTTCCGCGCGCAGGGCCGGGTCGCTCCTGAGCGCGGCGAGGGTGGAGTCGACCTCGGTCTGCGTGGCCAGTCGGGATGCCGCAGTGACGGCCTCGCCGGAAATGCCGCCACTGCCGTCGGGATAGATCCGTACTTCGGCGCCGTTCTTGAGGTTGATGTGCGCGCCCTTGGTGGCCCAGTCCTGGTCCACCATGGAGACCCACTTGATCCCGCAGAACCGCTTGACTGCTGCGCGTGGGGCGGCAGCTGCCATCGGGTGGGCGCCCCTGGTCGCGGTCGCGTGCAGGGCCTGTCCCGTCAGCGCCGCGTCGAGGCATGGGACGGTGTTCTTGGCGTCTTCGATGACCTCGCGCAGCCGGTTCAGGACAGTCCGGGCGATCTTGACCTCTTCGAAGAACTTCGAGATGCCTTCGGCGATGCCGACGATCGCCTTGCTGACGGCGGGGAGTTTGCCGACTACCGCGACCAGGCTGGCGACGTTCACCAATGTCCACAGGCAGCTCTCGACGTCGGGGTCGGTGAAGCACTTCTTGGCGTCGGTGACGCCGATCACGTCGAGGAGGATCTGGCCGCCGTTGGCCTTGACCCAGTCCAGGACGCTCTGGCCGGCGGTTGCTTGGACCTGGCGGAACTGGTCGACGCAGTCCTGCCCGCACCGGGCCAGCAGGATCTGCTCCTCTTCGCTGGTCAGGACCGGGCCCGCGTTCCCGGTGTCGGCGTTCACGAGAGCGGTGTTCGCCGCCTGCTCGGCGGCACGTTCCTGCGACTCGGCGGTGGTGGCGGCCTGATTGGCCTGCTGTGCGGAGCTCTGCGCGTTGGCGGCCGCGGCTTCGGCCGCGGTGGCGTTGGTGTTCGCGGCTTCGGCCGCGGTGGCGTTGGTGTTCGCCGTGGTTGCGGTGGTCTGGGCGCTGGTGGCTGCGATTTGTGCGTTGGTCGCGGCGGTGTGGGCAGCGGCGGTGTCCTTCTCTGCGGCGGTGGCGGAGTTGCCGGCGGCGGTGGCGTCGGTGCTGGCGGAGTTGGCCGCGGCGGTGGCGTTGAGGGCGTCGTTGCTGGCCTGGGCGTCGTACCCGGCGGTGTTCTCGTCGGCCTGCTTCGCGGCGTCGGCGGCTGCCGCTGCGGTGGCAGCGGATGTCTGTGCAGCGGTCACGGAGCTTGCGGCGGAGGCCGCGTCGGTGGCGGCGGTGGCGGCGCTGGTGGCGGCGGCCTTCGCATCCGTGCCGGCCTTGGCGGCCGCGGCCCGGGCGGCGGTGGCGGCCTTGGCGGCTTCGTCGGCGTTGGCTTTGGCTGCGGCGGCCTGCTGCTGGGCCAGGGTCTGCGAGGTCTGTCCGACCAGGACCGCGTATCCGGCCGAGGGGTCGGTCTGCTGGAACGGGGTCCCGAGCAGGATCGCCTCGCTGCCCGCGTTCACCGCGGCCTGGGCACTGTCGCGCGCGGCGGTGCTTGCTTGCGCTGCAGCGTAGGCCTGACCGGCTGCGACCGCGCTGGCGGCGGCTGCCTGCACGGCCTGGGCCCGGGCGCTGATGGCGTCCTGGTGGGCTGTGACGGCTGCGGCTGCTGCGGTGGCGGCCAGCTGCTGGGCGTTCTTCACGTTCTGTGCGGCCTGCGTGCTGGCGGCGATCGCGTCAGCGGCGGCGGCGTGGGCCTTTTGGGCGGCAGCGCTGGTGGCCCGGGCGTCGGCGACCGCCCCGGCAGCCGACGCCCGGGCGCGGGCTGCGGCCCCGGCGGCCTGGGTAGCCGCCGCGCGGGCAGCGACGGCTGCTTCGTCGGACTGGTTCGCCGCGCTGCGCGCGGAGGTTGCCGCGCTACTTGCCTGGTCGGCCGCGTTCTGCGCGTCCGTTGCCGCGCTGCTGGCCCCGGCGGCGTCCGCGGTCCCCGCCGCTGCTGCGGCCGCTGCAGCGGTGGCCTTGGCCCGCGCCTGCAACGCGTCGCGGTCCGACTCGGCTTGAACTGCCTGGTCACGGGCCAGCGAAGCGTCGACCTCGGCCTGGGCTGCCGCTGCCGCCTTCTGGGCGGAGGTCGTCCCGGCGGCCTGAGCTGCCTGGTTGGCGGTGTCGGCGACGCCTTGCTGCTGCTGGGCGGTGGCTTCTGCCTGGGCGGCCTGGGCGTGCTGCTGGTCGGCGGTGGCCCGAGCGGCGGCGGCGACCTGGGTCTGCTGCTGGGCGGTCGCCAGCCTCTGGTCCGCGTCCTGGGCCGCTGCCTCGGCGGTGGCCTCGTCCTGCTGCGCGGTCGCCTGGTCGGCCGTGGCCCGCGTGGCCGCACCGGCGGCCTGGGCCGCCTGCGCGGCAGCGCCCCGGGCAGCGGCGTGCGCCTGGTCGGCCGCAGCCTGCGCGGCGGCGCGCTGGAACGCGGCCTGCAGCGCGTGGGCCTGCGCCTCAGCCAGCGCGGCCAGTGTCATGCTGTCCGCGACCGTGGCGGTCGTGGCGTGCACGGCCGTGGCTGCGGTGGCGGCCGCCGACTGTGCGGCGGCGGCTGAGGCCCGGGTGACCTGGACGGCCTGCTGCGCATAGCCCAGCGCGCGTCCGCGCGGCACTCCGGTCTGGTCGGCGATCTGGTAGGCGCTGTTCTGTGCGGCCGCGGCCGCGTCCGCCCGGCCCTTGGCCGAGGCCGCGGCGGTGTTGGCGATCGCCAGCTGGGCGGCGACCTTCTTCTGCACCCGGGCCAGATCACTGGCGGCGGCAGTGAACAGGGCCGGCTTGGGGTAGAGGATGTTGCCCTTGGGGTTCTGGACGTGCCAGTACCGCTGCCACTCCAGCAGGCCGCTGGCGACCCATGCCTGACCGATCGCCTCGATCATCGCGTTCGAAGAGGTCGCCAGGTCCTTGGTGGCCTGGATGTCGTCCTGGGCGATGTTGTTGCGCGCGCCGGCCTGGGCGTCGAGTTCCGCCTGCCACTCCGCCTTGGCCTGGGCGATGGCCGCGCCGAGCACCGGCGTGGTGGGCTGGTCCAGTGGAGCGGACATGTCGCAGCCGGCCCAGCGGATCTTCAGCTCCTCGACCTGCGTGCGGAACTCCACGGAGCCCGGGGCCGGCGCGGTCCGGGGGTAGCCGCCCAGCTCGATGAACCGGCGCACGTCATCGGCCGAGGCGCCCGCCTTGAAATAGCTGCCGTGGAACCATTGATCGAACTGGCCGCCCTGGAGCGAGTCGCCGATCGCGTTGGCCCGGTCGATCGCCCCCTGCCCGGCCACCGGTACCGCCGGGGCACCCAGCTCGGGCGGCTGGTCGGAGCGGATGAGCCAGTTCCGCAGCCCCTGCTCGAACCCCGGGGCGTGCCAGAGGTTCTTCCCGCCGTAGTACGTCTTGGCGTACGGGGCCAGTTCGGCCGGCCAGGCGGCCTGCCGGGCGTCCCACCCGTGGACCGTGGACACCATCTGGGCCCGGTCCTGGCCCACCGCATCGCGCAGCGAACCCGCGTCGTAGCCGTCCACCGCGGCAGCCACCAAGGCATCGCCGCCGGCCAGCGCCTCAGCAGCAACGGCCTTGACCTTCTCACCCCCATTCACCGAGAATCCCGCCCGGCACCGGTCGGACCAGCCATCCGACGACGACGAGGCAACGGCCGCTGCAGGCGCGGGCCGAACCGGAGCGGCCTGCGCCGGGGGCTGAGCCAGGCTCACTACCATGCACGCCGAGGTGGTGAGGGTGACCGCGGACAGCGCGCGAGCCAAGACGCGGCGCGCCCTGGACTGTGCCCAGGGAAACGTGTGGTGCATGGCAGTACCGTTCTGTGGAGCGAGTACGAAGCCCGAAGAAAGCACCTCAGCCACACGGCACGGCATACACGTACGCCCCGGTCCAGGGAGCCCTCGTCAGCAGTCGACCGCGGACGAGCAACTCCCCCGAACGACCCGGCACCGGCCGCACCCCGCGCGCCATCAAGGTGCGCCCCGCCCACGCGAAGAGCACTGCCGGTCCTCTTTGCCGGACCTGCTGCACACCTCCGCCGAGGCTCTGCGGAGCGTGCGGCCAGATCAGGCCCGTCGCGGACCGGGCAGCCGCCTGGGGTGCGCCGGGGCACACCGATCGGGCGGCTTGGAGTGCCCTTCCGCTTGTCCTCATAGGTCTTCACGGACTTGGGTCCCGTCGTCAAGACTTGTCGGTCGAGTGTCCCCGCGGGGACGTCGCAGCGTCGACTCGCCCTGGAGGCCTTTCTCGTGCGCGCTCATGGGCAGAACATCAGCCATCCCGGCGATCCTCAGGAGGCGCACCGAAAGGCGGCCCCTAGGCGCAATACCAGTGACTTAGGAGTCCCAGGTGCGTGGGACCTTGACTGGTGGGTTGATCGGGGCTGTCTTGTGGTGCGGGGCGATGGCAACGGCGTCGGCGGGGTCGCGGGTGGGTTGTGGCCAGTGCCGGTGCTGGGCTCGTTTGACGCCGAAGTTGGACATCTTGCGTTTGACGACACGGGCGTTGGAGCGTCGGCGACGTTGGGGCAGCAGGTGGCGGGCTATCTCGCGGAGTCCGTCGGTCAGGGCTGCGGCCAGGCGGTCAGGGGGAAAAGGCCGCCTGCGCGGTCACCTGGCGGCGTACGAGGCGGAGGGTGCGGGTGAAGGAGAGCCGGTCGGGGTCGGTGTCGATGTCCTGCGCTGCGGTGTGCATGAGCTGGCGGATCGCGTGGTGGACCAGGAGGTGGCCCCAGACCTCCTGCTCGACGCCGTCGGGTGAACGGGAGCGGAGGACCTGGGCGGGGCCGCGCTGGTGGGTCTTCAGCTCGTCCAGAGTGGTTTCGATCTCCCAGCGCTCGTTGTAGAGGGCTGCCAACTCCGTTGCGGGGGCGGCTTCGTGGTCGAGGATGGTGGTGATCAGCCGGTACGGGGCATCGTGCTGCGGGCGCCCCGCGTCCTCCAGGGTGTACTCGATGACCCGCACCACGGCGGGGTCGGTGCGCTTGCGGTGGTCGCGGGCTGCCACGATGTCGGACAGGTAGGACCCGTCGGGCAGTTCCCGACGCACGGGCAGCACGGCACTGGCTCTGATGCGCCACAGCAAGTCGGCGCCGCCACCCGAGGCGGCCCGCCACTGGTCCAGGCCGGCGAAGCCCCGGTCGGCCAGCAGCAGGTCGCCCGGCCCCAGGGCCCCGAACAGCTCCCGCGCGAGCACGGACTCGGCGGTGGTGCACGGCCCCAGGGCCGCACGGGAGATGGCGTGCGTGCCGCACTCAGCCAGTGCCACCATCCGCACCTGCGGGAACGCGGTCCGCTCGCCCCGGTGGGTCGTGGGACGGCCGAACCGCGCGTCGTTCTCCTCGCTGTCCGGCACGTCGAACACGGTCCCGTCGACCGCCATCAGACGCCACCCCCCATACCACGCACCAGCAGTGGACTCGACCGCCATCGGCCGGGCGACCTCCTCGAACAGGGCCTTCAACGGCTCTGGCCCGAGCTTGACCCGCGCCCGGGAGATCGCGGCCGTGGTGGGCACCTGCCACGACCCCGACCAGCGCCTGGCCCACGCGAGACCCTCGGTCAGCAGCCTCGCGACCTCCTCATAGCCCTGCCCGGAGAACAGGCACATGGCCAGCACGAAGTAGACCACCACCCGCGGCGGAAGCAGCCGGCTGCGCTGACCGGACCGCCCGCACTCCTCCACGACCCGGTCCACCAGCTCCGGCGGAAACGTACGCGTCAGCAGTCCAATCGCGATCCGGTCCGACAACCGCTCATCCGTCGCCTGCTTGACCTGCCCAGGGCGTGGCATCCAGACACCTCCTGGACACACAGCCTACCAGCAGCAATCCTTAAGTCACTGGTATTGCCCCTAGGCGTGATGTGGACGGTCTCGCGGCAACATCGGCGGGTCTTGGGCTTCCCCTGACGCCGGAGACGGTCCTCGCACTCCAGCGGACCATCGGCAACGCCGCGGTGGCCCGGCTGGTGGAGCAGCACAGGCGGGCCCAGAACGAGGCGCACAGTGACATGCACGAGCGCGCCGACCCTGCTGCTGCGGGGCCGTCGGCCGAGGTGCAACGCTTGGCGGTGCACCAGGTGCTGCGCTCCCAAGGCCGGCGGCTGGACGATCCGGTGCGCACGGAGATGGAGGCACGGCTGGGCGCCGACTTCACCGGCGTACGGATTCACGACGACGCGGTGGCACAGCGGTCGGCGACCGAACTAGGCGCCCGCGCCTACACCTCGGGGAACCATGTCGTCATCGGCCAAGGCGGTGCGGACAAGCACACCCTTGCCCACGAACTGACGCACGTCATCCAGCAGCGGCAAGGTCCGGTGGCCGGCACCGACCACGGGGACGGGACGCGTGTCTCGCACCCGGACGACCGCTTTGAGCGGGCAGCGGAGGCCAACGCCCGCGCCGTCTTGTCCGCATCGCTCCCGCAGCCGACCGATGTGCACCACGATGGTCCGCCGACGAAACCCGAAGGCGAGGTCAACAGCGTCCAGCGAGGGCACGAGGTCACGCCATCGACGGTACAGCGACTCATATCCGTCGGGGGTGCGTCCGTGGACTGGCATGCCGCCAAGAACTTGCTGGCCTCGGAGAAGGGGATCGACAAATTCCGCAATGAAGGAAAGCTCGACTTCGTCCTGCGGATTCTCGACTCCATCCAATGCAAGTGTGACACCACGGCCGATCTCGTCGGGGCGATGGAAAGAGTTCACCAGGACCTGAACACGTTCGGGGTGGATGCCGTCAATTCCAAAGATTGGGCAGTTTTTCACCGACTCCGGGGTGGGTCGGCGGGTAGGGGATTCGATGATTTCCTGAAAGCGCGAGGACTGTCAGGGGAAGCGTTCGAAAATCAAAAGAAAGAATATATTAATACCGATGCCAAGTATGAACCGTTCAAGTTCGGCGGGAGTCACACCTGGGACAGGAATGAGAAGTGGCTGGAGGCCGTCCGGGGCAGAAAAATCGTCCTGACCGATGTCCCACTGCGGAAGGCCAACATCATGCGAAAACTCACCGACACGGGCGAGCCGCTCGAGAAGGACTCTAAAGGCGCGAATCCCCACGCTAACGAGGTGAGCGCCTACGGGCGGGAGATCGCATATGCACTTGCGCGCGACTACGTTCCGCTGTGGCTTGACCACGTGAGGGCGGGGGACGACGAGAGCAACGTTCGACGGCTTCCCGTCCACGTCATGGTGCCGCCCCATGAGGCCTCACTGGCGAAGTTCGGTGAGTCGCGGTATGTGGACGTAGGTTTCATGCGCGGCATCGCCGAGCGTGGGACGATTGAAGACCCGCAGCGACTGCTCGAAGAGTTCGAGTGGGCAGGGCTTCCGACGGATTTGGGGATCGACCCCGGGGAGCGTCGGCACCGGGTAAAAGCCAAGCACGACGAGCGGGATGCCAAGATCAAGCGACAGGAGGACGCCGAGGCAGTGCGGAAGCAGAAGGAAGAAAAAGTCGAGGCGATTGATGCGAAAAGAGAGCAGGAGGCTTCCGAAAAAAAGCGCGTGCTAAAAGAGGGCGGATTCCCGCAGTGGCTTGCCAAGGAGCTTGCATCCGCAGGGTGCACGAGTAAGGGATACTGGCCCAAGGGGAGTATCGCGGACGGCATCCTGGAGCGGGCGAAAAGTTCCGGGTATGTCGAGGCCGTATACAGTAAAAAATCGCTCAAGACCTACATCGAAGCCCACGTCAGAAATCTCCTGCCCGGATAGCCTGCAATGATCATCGATAGGGTTCGTCGTTGGCGGAGGCCGACACCGTGCGACACCTGACCGCTCCCGAGGAAACGAGTCGACACCGACCGTCCGCGCGCTCAACAACGATATGGTGCATCGCGACCGTGAGACCACACTTGATTGACATGTCAGTATTTAAATATCAATAATGGCGCGCCAAGTTGGCTGTCGGTCGTCGCCGTCGATGGGCACATCCCCAACGTCGCTTGGCTAGTACTGCAATCACAGTTACTCAGGTTGAATAGGCGGGCTCGGGCTCGGCGATCACCTCCGGAGTGATGGTCAACCCGGTCGCGGCGAGGCAGCCGTCGATGAGCTCGGGGCGGTACTGAATCTTCTTGAGCTTGCGCTTCACGGTGCGTTCGAGGCCGGTGATGTTCGTGGCGACGAAGTTGGCGATGCCGCGCTTGAGGAGCGACCAGACCCCCTCGGTCGGGTTCAGCTCGGGGGCGTAGCCGGGTAACTGGAACACCCGCAGCCATGCCTTGTTCTCCTCGGCGAAGTCGTATATCTCCTGCACCAGGTGCACGTTGAGGTTGTCCCATACCCAGACGACCGGTGTCCCGAGCTGCTGGTGGGTCGCCACGATCAGGTCGCGGTAGTCCTGCCAGGAGAAGCTCCTGGGTTCGCCCTTGCGGCCGTGGTAGACGTACAGCTTGTAG